>Ga0210085_1000128_pt1 | contig 33478 bp, 34 predicted proteins | sample China_Galinas_PW_5_FD_184866 | JGI IMG/M metagenome (GOLD analysis project Ga0210085, IMG submission 184866) | Wetland microbial communities from San Francisco Bay, California, USA, that impact long-term carbon sequestration - China_Galinas_PWC_D1... | ecosystem: Environmental > Aquatic > Marine...
CGCGGGCTGAACAGGTACTGGACAAAGCTCAAGGAGCGACAGGAGGCGTCCGGGTAGGCCCGGAACGTCTTGTACTTTTTGCGCGGAGGCGCCTGCGGACAGCCATTCGCTGTCTTCGCAAAAAGTTAAGTGGAGGGCCTACCCGGACGCCTCCTCACGCCAGATGCTCGCGCATCCGCTCGACCGCCTCGGTAATCCGCTCGTCCGGGGTGGTCAGGGCGATGCGGAAGAAGCCCTCGCCGCTGGGCCCGTACATCGAGCCGGGTGAGACGACGACGGCAGCCTCTTCGAGCACCAACTCGGCGAAGGAGGTCGAAGTATGGCCCTTGGGGACCGGCGCCCAGACGTAGATCGTGCCCTTCGGGGCGGTCACCTCGACACCGATCTCGGCGAGCGCCGAGACGACCAGGTCGCGACGGCGGGCATAGGTCTCGTTCATCCGCTCGAGCGGCCCGGCCGGGCCCTCGAGAGCGGCGACACCGGCCCTCTGCACCGCCTCGAACAGGCCCGAGTCGATGTTCGTCTTCAGCCGCCAATAGGTCTGCACCGCCTCGGCGTTGCCGAGGATCGCCGCGCAGCGCCAGCCGGTCATGTTGAAGCCCTTGGAGAGCGAGAAGACCTCGACCCCGACCTCCTTGGCACCCGGCGTGGCGAGAAAGCTGGGCGCGACGTAGCCGTCGTAGGTCGTCTCCGAGTAGGCGTTGTCGTGGACGACGAGGATCTCGTGCTCGCGGGCGAAGGAGACGACGAGCTCGAAGAAGCCCTCGGGGACGACGGCCCCGGTCGGGTTGTTCGGGTAGTTGATGAACATCAACCGCGCCCTGGCGGCGACATCGGCCGGCACCGCGGTTAGATCCGGGGCGAAGCCCAGCTCGGGCACCAGCGGCAGCAGCTCCGGCGTCGCCCCGGCGAGGATCGGGCCGCCCGTGTAGACGGGGTAGCCCGGGTCGGATGCGAGCGCGACGCCGCCCGGATCGAGGAAGGCGAAGCAGAGGTTGTAGATGCACTCCTTGGCTCCGATCGCCGGGATCACCTCGCTGCCCGGGTCGATCTCGACCCCGAAGCGCCGGTCGTAGAAGCGGGCGAACGCCTCGCGAAAGTCCTCGCGGCCGCGGTTGCTCGGATACTGGTGGGTGCCGGGGTCGGCGACCGCCTCCTGCATCGCACTGACGATGTGCGGGTAGGTCGGCTCGTCGGGATCGCCGATGCCGAGGCTGATCACGTCAATGCCGGCTGCGCGCTTGTCGGCGATGCGCCGCTCGAGCTCCTGGAACATGTAGGGAGGCATCGCCTCCAGGCGCTGTGAGGGGTCTGCGATTCCCACGGGCGCGGGAATCTATTAGCTCAGCTCAGACAGCGCCTGCTCGAGCTCCGGCGAGAGCTCGCCTGCGCAGATCGGCTCTGCCCAGCCACTGAGGCGCAGGTCGAGCTTCTTGGAGATCTCGACCTCGAGCTCGCCGCCGTCGAGCTCCACTACGAGTGAGCTGGGCGCTTCGCGCAGGAAGGCCGCAACCGCTGCCCCGCTGGCGCCCGTGCCCGAGGAAAGCGTCTCGCCGACGCCGCGCTCGAAGATTCGCGCGCGCACGCGGCCACCCTCGACGCGGAAGAAGGAGACGTTGGTGCGGTTCGGGAAGAGCTCATGGCCTTCGATCTGCGGTCCGATCGCCGCCAGGTCGAGGCTATCCAGCTCCTCGCCGACCTCGATCGCGCATTGGGGATTGCCGATCGAGACGTGCTGGAACTCCCACTCGCGACCACCAACGCTTAGAGCGCCCCTGCCATCCGGCTCGCCCTCCGGGAAGTCCTTCGACGCGGTCGCCGCCCGACCCATCTCGACCGAACAGGTGCGCTCCGAGGTGATCGTCGGCGTGACAGGCCCAGCAGCCGTCGAGATAGAGAAGACATCCTCGTCGGTCCACCCATGCCGCCGCAGGTAGAGAATCGCCTCGCGTGCCCCATTCCCCGAAAGCTCCGCCTCCGAACCGTCGGGATTGAAGATCCGCAGCGATGCGACGAACCCAGAGTCCTCGCTGCGCGCCAACAGCAGCACCCCATCGGCCCCAATCCCAAAATGCGCATCGCAGATCCTCTGCACCCGAGCGCCGCTGAGCGCCCAGGGCAACGAATCTGCCTCCAAGATCACATAGTCGTTCCCCAGGGCAGTCCACTTCTCGAATCTCACGCGCGCAGCCTAGCCATGATCTCGGTGGCGACCCCGACGTCGGAGAGCTCCGTCCGGTCGATCGTGGTCAGATTGGGAATCTTGCGCATCCAGGTGAGCTGGCGGCGGGCGTAGTTGCGCGAGCGCCTTTTCATCCGCTCGAGGTCGCCGCCGAGCAGCTCTTCGAACCCGAGCGCCTTGCGCGCGGTGCGCGAGGGGCCAAGCGCTTCCGCCCGCCTGACCTCGTCCTTCGCCCCGCCGGCGGCGATCGCCTCGGTGCGGGCGTCGATCCGCGCGTAGAGGCGCCCCCGTTCCATGTCGAGCCCGAAGATCGTCGTCGGCAGCCGCGTCTCCGGTGACCAGAGCTCCGAGTCTTCCGCTTCGGGCGGCCGTTTCTCGAGCGACAGCTCGGCAACCGCCGCGCGCAGGTAGAGCCCGGTGCCGCCCACCACAATCGGCCGCCCTCCCGACGCCAGCACCCGGTCAATCTCCTCGTGCGCCAACCGCATGTAGTCGCCGACGGAAAATGGCCGGGTAACGGGCACGAACCCCACCAGCCGATGCTCCAGCCGCTTCTGCTCAGCAACCGTGGCGACACCGGTAAGCACGCTCAGCCCCTCGTACACCTGCAGCGCATCGCAGGAGATCGCGACAGGGTCCTCCCCCCGCGCTCGCAGCTCTTCGGCCAAGGCGACGGCCACCCCGGTCTTGCCCACGCCAGTCGGACCGAATATTCCAACTACGTCCAATGACTCACCGAAAGAGCTGAGTGAGGGGTTTCACCGACACCCCTCCCAACGTGGTCGAAGTCGCGGAAGTTATCTCGACGTTGACGAGATCCCCAGGCTCTGCCTCGCCGTCGAAGTTGACGGTCTTGTTGTGCCGGGTGCGGCCGCGCAGCCTGGTCGGATCGGTCCGGCTCGGGCCCTCGACCAGTACCTCCAGCTCACGCCCGACGAAGCGCTGCGAACGCTCGTTGGCCCGTCGCTGGACCAACTCGACCAGCCGCTCCATGCGCTCACGCTTGACCGGGTGCGGAACCTGCTCGTCCATCGTTGCCGCGTCGGTCTCGCGCCGCGGTGAGAAGACGAAGGTGAAGGCGCTGTCGTAGCCGGCTTCATCGACTACTTCCAGCGTCTGCTCGAAGTCCGCCTCGCTCTCGCCGGGGAAGCCGACGATGATGTCGGTCGTAATCGCGCAATCGGGCACGTGCTCGCGGATCAGCGAGACCCGGTCCATGTAGCGCTGCCGATCGTAGGTGCGCCGCATCTGTTTCAGCACCGCGCTCGAGCCCGACTGCAGCGGCAGGTGGATGTGCTCACAGAGCGCGGGGAGTTCGGCGTGGGCGCGGATCACGTCCTCCTTCATGTCCTTCGGGTGCGGGCTGGTGTAGCGGATCCGCTCGATCCCCTCGACCGCGTCGACGCGGGAGAGCAGTTCAGCGAAGCCGATCCGCGCCTCGCCCGGCAGGTCGCGGCCGTAGCTGTTGACGTTCTGGCCCAGCAGGGTCAGCTCGAGCACGCCGTCGACGGCGTGCGCCTCGGCCTCGGCGACCAGCTCGGCCGGGTCGCGGCTCTGCTCGCGCCCCCTGGTCGAGGGCACGATGCAGTAGGCGCACTTGCAGTTGCAGCCCTGGGAGATCTGCAGCCAGCCCTGGAACTCGCGCTCGCGACGCGCCGGGAGGTGGCCGGAGAAGTCCTCGAACTCGAAGTAGCCCTGGGCGCTGAGCGAGTCCGAGTTGAGGAACTCGGCGAGGCGGTGGATCTGCCCCGGCCCGAAGGCGACGTCGACGAAGGGGAAGCGCTCGAACACCTCGTCCTTGACCGACTGCGCCCAGCAGCCGCCGACACCGACGACGCGTTCGGGGTCTTCGGACTTGAGCCGCTTGGCCTCGCCGAGGTGGGCGACGAAGCGGTTGTCGGCCGACTCCCGGATCGAACAGGTGTTGAAGAGGATCAGGTCGGCCTCGGCGCGACTCTCCGCCTGCTGGTAGCCGAGCGAATCGAGCATCCCCTGCATGCGCTCGGAGTCGTGCACGTTCATCTGACAGCCGAACGTGGTCACGTGGTAGCTGGGCATGGGCCCTAGCTTAGGTCAGACGCCGCCGGCCGGCGCCTGCAGGCCTATTCGGCCTCCTCGGCTTCCGATTCTTCGGTTGCCGCCGGCAGGCCGACCTCCGCCTCGCGCTGCTCTTCCTCGTGCTTGGAGTGCAGCACGGCGAATGTAGTCGACATCCCGACCAACGCCACGAACCAGACCACGACGAGCGGCGCGGCCTTGCCCGGGAATTTCGAAACCCGCAGACCGAGGAAGGTGACGAGAACCGCGGAGACGGCGAGCGCGCCGCCGGAGAGGTAGAAGATCAGTTCGTAGTCCATGCGCGCGGCATCCTATCCATTGCGCACGACCTCAGCGGGCGTAGTTTGTCGCCCGGCTCTCCCGGATCACAGTGATCTTGATCTGGCCGGGATAGGTGACCTCGCGCTCGATCGACGCGGCGATCTCGTGGGAGATCAGCGCCGCGCCCTCGTCGTCGACCGCTCCGGGGTCGACGATCACCCGGATCTCGCGGCCCGCCTGCATCGCGTAGACCTTCTCGACACCGGCGTGACGGGATGCAAGCTGCTCGAGCTCGCTGAGGCGCTCCACGTACTCCTCGAGCGCGTGGCCGCGGGCGCCCGGCCTGGCGCCGGAGAGGGCATCAGCCGCCTGCACCACCACCGCCTCGACCGAGCGCGGCTCGATCTCGTCGTGGTGGGCCGCAATCGCGTGCGCGACGGCCTCGCTCTCGCCGAAGCGCGTCGCAAGCTGGGCACCGATCTCGGCATGCGTCCCCGCGACGTCCTGATCGACCGCCTTGCCAACGTCGTGCAGCAGCGCGGCTCGCCGCGCGATGTCCGCGGCAGCGCCGAGCTCGACCGCGATCAGGCCGGCAAGGTAGGAGCTCTCGATCAGATGGGAGAGCACGTTCTGCCCGTAGCTGGTGCGGAACTGCAGCCTGCCGAGCAGGTCGATCAGCTGTGGGTGGAGGCCGTTGACATTGGCATCGAGCGCAGCTCGCTCCCCCTCTTCGACCACCCGCTCCTCGATTTCCGCCTGCGCCTGCCCGAAGGCCTCCTCGCAGCGGGCCGGCCTCCTCGAGCAGCACCCGCCTCGCCTCCGCGGCGGTCAGCGAGGAGATCCGTTCCAGTTCAGCACGCCGCAGCTCCGCGAGCTGAGCGTCCAGCGCCTCCAGCCGGCTCAGGGTCGAGTCCGGCCCTGAGTCGTCGCCGCGTGACAGGGGCCACGACGGCATGCTGAGTTTCATCCGGGAGCCATGCTACTCCCATGGGCCTGTTTGTCTAATCGGCTATGCGGCCTGAGCCTCGGCCACCGGGGGCGGCGGCTCCTCCGCCTTCGCCTCCGGGACCTGCTCCGTGGCCTGCTCGGCGCCCTCGCCGCCGATGCCGAGCGCGGCGCGGATCTTGGCTTCCAGCTCGCTCGCAATCTCGGGGTTCTCAACCAGAAACTGCTTGGCGTTGTTGCGCCCCTGACCGAGCCGCGTCTTGCCGTAGGAGAAGAAGGAGCCGGATTTCTGCACCAGGTCGTGCTCGATGCCGAAATCGAGCAGGCCGCCCTCGCGCGAGATGCCGACCCCGTACTCGATGTCGAACTCGGCCTGGCGGAACGGCGCCGCGACTTTGTTCTTGACGACTTTGACCCGCACCCTGTTGCCGACCGCCTCGGTCCCTTCCTTGAGCGTCTCGATGCGGCGGATGTCGAGTCGCTGCGAGGAGGCGAACTTGAGCGCCCGGCCGCCCGGCTGGGTCTCCGGCGAACCGAACTGGACGCCGACCTTTTCGCGGATCTGGTTGCTGAACACGCAGACCGTGTTGGTCCGGTTGAGGTTGCCGGCCAGTTTGCGCATCGCCTGCGACATCAGCCGCGCCTGCAGGCCGACGGTCGTGTCGCCGATCTGGCCTTCGAGCTCGACTTTCGGGGTCAGCGCGGCGACCGAGTCGATCGCCACGACGTCGACCGCGGCGGAGGCGATCAGTCGGTCGGCGATCTGCAGCGCCTGCTCGCCGTAGTCGGGCTGGGAGACGAGCAGCTCGTCGGTGTCGACCCCGATCGCCTTGGCGTAGATCGGGTCCATCGCGTGCTCGGTGTCGATGAAGACGCAGACCCCGCCGCGGGCCTGGGCTTCGGCGATGATGTGGTAGATCAGGGTCGTCTTGCCCGAGGACTCCGGGCCGAAGATCTCGACGATGCGGCCACGCGGCACCCCGCCGACGCCGAGCGCCAAGTCGAGCGCCAGCGCCCCGGTCGGGATCGCCGGCACCTGCACCCTGGTGTCGGCGCCGAGGCGCATCAGAGCGCCCTCGCCGAAGTCTTTTTTGATGTGCTGGACCGCGTTTTCCAGCGCCGCGTCCTTGGCCTTGGCCTCCTTGGCCGAGGCGTCCTTCAGAGCCGCTTTCTTATCTGCCATCTCATCCGCCTTCCTGCATATGGAGAGGGAACCGTAGTCACGGCCGCGGACGCTACGGGGCGACGACGCGCGCGTTACGCGCAGGTCGCAAAAAGTCTGTGGCGACTTCCCTACAAAGGCGTGTCGTCGCCGTCGAGCAGCGCGCGCAACAGGTGCATCGCGACCAGAGCCGAACGTTCGCGGATGTCGTCGCGGCCGCCGGGGATGACCGGATCGCGGGCGATCGCGCTGCCGTCGGCGAGACGGGCGTCGAAGCAGACGTAGCCGACCGGCTTCTCCTCAGTGCCCCCGCCCGGCCCGGCGATGCCGGTAATCGAGACGGCGACGTCGGCACCGAAGCGCTCGAGCGCGCCCCGCGACATCGCCTCGGCGACCTCTGGCGAGACCGCGCCGTGGGCCTCGATCAGCGCCGGGTCGACACCTAGCAGCTCCACCTTGGCTTCGTTTGAGTAGGCGACGACGCCGCCGGCAAAGTAGGCCGAGGCGCCGGGCAGGTTGGTGATCCGCGTTGCAAGCATGCCGGCCGAGCAGGACTCGGCAAGGGCGAGCCTGCGGCCCTGCAGACGGCGCGCCAGCTGCGAGTCGATCGTCTCGCCGTCGAGGCTGAAGAGGTGACGGCCGTGGCGGTCGGCCAGGCCCGCCCGCACCGCCTCGGCAACCGGCGCCGCCTCGGCCCGGTAGCGCACGTCGATCTCGATCTCGCCGCGGCGCAGGCAGGTGGTGATCTCCACGGTTTCCAGCTCGGCCCCATCGGCCTCGATCTCGCGCAGGCTCTTGGCGATCTCCGACTCCGGGATGCCGAACATCCGCAGCGTGTAGGCGTGCAGCGGAGTGGCGCGGGCGAGGATCGCCTGCACCGGCTGCGATTCGACCGCCCGCGGCCACATCGGCTGCAACTCGCGCGGCGGCCCCGGCAGGACGATCACGGCGAGCTTCTCCAGCGGCACGACCAGTCCCGGCGCGGTGCCGACCGGGTCAAGCGGCAGCGAGCCCTCGGGCACCATCGCCTGCTTGCGGTTGGCCGCCATCACCGCCTCCTCGTCGAATTTGAAGCGGCGCGCGAAGCCGCGCAGGATCGCGGCGATCTTCTCCTCCATGTCCTTGTCGAGGACCAGCTCGCGGCCGGCGACGCTGCCTACGATCTCGGCCGTCAGGTCGTCGGCGGTCGGGCCGAGGCCGCCAGAGGTGACGATCAGGTCCATCTCCTCGGCGACCATGAAGCGCAGCGAAGCCTCGAGGTCCCCAGGGCGGTCTGCGACGACAGCGATGTGGGCGACCTCGACCCCCAGCTCGGCGAGTTGCTCGGAGATCCACGGCCCGTTGCGGTCGGCGATCCGACCGGTGATCACCTCGGTGCCAGTGACCACGATTCCTGCACGAACAATGCCCGCCGCCCCCGGACGCGGGAGCGACTGCGTGTCGATATCTGAATCTTCAGGCATTCGCGGGAGCAGAGGAGGCGGCGGTGTATGTCATTCGCAACTCGGCCTTTCGCCTTCTTCGAGCGCCGTCAGGTCGCCGCCGGGGCCGACCTCGTATCCGACCGGGCCGGAGCTTGCTTCGATCCGGGCCGGCTCGCCGTCGATCGTCATCTCCACCGACCCGTTGCCCAGGGCCAGTTCGTAGCCTTTCGATTCGAACGGTCCCGCGCTTTCGCCTTCCCCGAGGATCTGGCCCTCGACCAGAGGCTCTTCGGCCGCGTCGAGCAGGCACACCCACACTTCCGCCGTCGCGGTCAACTGCAGGGCAACGGTCTTGGCCGTGGCCGGTGAGGGCTCCGCCGGCGTCTGCTTGCGCGCCTCCCCGCCTTCGCTCTGGCTCGCTGGTGCCTGGCCGGTCGAGCCCTCGTTGCCACCGTCGCCGCCGGCGAGGCCGATGCCGATCAGCACCGCTACCAGCAGGGCGAAAACGGCGACGATCGCCGGCCGGCCCTTGAGTCGCGAGCGTGGTCTGCGGGCACCGGTCGGAACCGGCTCGACCCGTTTGGGCACGCGCTCCCCTCCGCTCGGCTGGGTCGCGCGGCGGTAGTCCTCGGCAAGGCGGTCTCCGTCGAGGCCGAGGTAGGAGGCATAGGTGCGGATGAAGCCGCGCGTGTAGGCGCCGCCGGGCAGCGCGTCCCACTCCTCGTTCTCGATCGCCTGTAGGTAGCGAACGCGGATCTTGGTCGCCGCTTCGACCTCGGAAAGCTCGACTTTGCGACGATTTCGCGCCTCACGCAGGGTGGGTCCGATGCCGTTGTCCACCGGGACATTGTGTCTATTGCGCCCGCCCGGCGCGCATCAGACCTTTCTAACCGGGCTCGTCGGACTCGACGCCGACCGGCGCGGCGTCGCCGCCGCTGCTGAGCACGCGCGATAGATCGGCCTCGGTGATCAACACCTGGCGCGGCTTCGAGCCCTCGTAGCCAGAGATCACGCCGCGGCGCTCGAGCATGTCGATCAGCCGCCCGGCGCGGGTGTAGCCGACCCGCAGGCGGCGCTGGATCATCGAGACGGAAGCGGTTTCGGTCTGCACGACGGTGCGGATCGCCTCGTCCAGCAGATCGTCGGCGTCGGGGTCGAACTCGTCATCGCCGCCATCGCCCTCGCCCCCCTCGTGGGACTCGAGCAGGTCCTGCTCGAATTCGGGCTCACCCTGCTTGGCCCAGTGCTTTGTGATGCGCGCGATCTCCTCCTCGGTGACGAAGGCGCCCTGGACGCGCGCCATCTTCGAGGTGCCGGCACCGCGGAAGAGCATGTCGCCCTGGCCGAGCAGCGCCTCGGCGCCGCCTTGGTCGAGGATCACGCGCGAATCGGTCTGTGAGGAGACGGCGAAGGCGATCCGGGCCGGGATGTTGACCTTGATCGTGCCGGTGATGATGTCGGTCGACGGGCGCTGCGTGGCGAGGACCAGGTGGATGCCGGTGGCGCGCGACTTCTGCGCCAGGCGGATGATGGAGTCCTCGACCTCGGCCGGGGAGACCATCATCAGGTCCGCGAGCTCGTCGATTACGCAGAGGATGTGCGGCAGCGGCGCCTCGCCGGCCTTGGCCCGGGCCCTGTTCAGCTCGTCGAGGTTGCGGCAGCGAGCCTCGCCCATTATCCCGTAGCGGCTCTCCATCTCGCCGATCAGGTTCGCCAGCACGTTGGCGGCGAGCCGCGGCGAAGTTACGACCGGGGTCAGAAGGTGCGGGACGTGCTCGTAGTGGTTGAGCTCGACCTGCTTGGGATCGACCAGGACCAGGCGCACGTCGTTGGGCGAGGAATGCATCAGGATCGAGGAGAGGATTGCGTTCACACAACCCGACTTGCCCGAGCCGGTCGTGCCGGCGACGAGCACGTGCGGCATCTTCGCCAGGTCGGTCCAGACCGGTTTGCCGTCGATCCCCTTGCCGAGCCAGGCGACCAGCGGCGAGGCCTTCTCCGGGCGGCCGGCGTAGATGTCGCCGAGCCTGACCAGGCGGCGGCGGGTGTTGGGCACCTCCACCCCGACCGCCTGCTTGCCGGGGATCGGCGCGAGGATGCGAATGTCGGTCGAGGCGAGCGCGTAGGCGAGGTCGTTGGAGAGCTCGGTGACTTTCTTCACCTTGGTGCCGGGCGCGAGGCGCAGCTCGAAGCGCGAGACGTGCGGGCCGCTGACGATGCCGACGATCTTCGCCTCGACGCCGAAGTGACCGAGCGTTTCGACCAGCTTGCGGCCGATCGCTTCGTGGTCGCGCGGATCGGGGCCCTTGTCGCCCTTGCCCTTTTCCAGCGACTTGGCCGGGGGCGGCCGGTAGGAGATCTGCTCCGATTCGGTCACGCCGCGCTTGCTGCCCATCGGCGTCAGCGCGGCCTGCTTGGACTCCGAATCGGTGCCGACCCCGAGACCCTCCTCGCTCCGGATCTCGACCTCTGCGGTTGGGCCCTCATCCGCCTCCGAGGGAATCAGATCGTGATCGGAGTCGGATGAGGGCGAGGCAGAATCAATGCCCGGCATGTCCTCCGCTTCGCGTCCGGGCATGTCGGGGCGGTCGGCGACCTGCTCACCGTCGGAATCATCATCGTCGAAATCGTCGGTGGCGATCGCGACGGTCGGCTCGAACTCGTCGTTCTCGGGGTAGTCGCTCATCACGTCGGTCGGGCCGGCCTGGGTCTCGAGGGCGGCGGCCCTTTCGCTGCGCCGCTCGTCGCGGTGGCGGATCGCCGTCTGGGCGGCGTCGCGGCCGCCGGCGAAGGTGTGGCCGACGCCGCGGCCGATGCCGCGGCAGACGGTCGAGATCGATGTGCCGGTGAGGAGCATCGTGCCGACGGCAAGCATCAACACGGTCGCGATCCGCGCCCCGACGGCGCCGAAGAGGTACTCCAGCCCGGTTTCGAGGCCATAGCCGACCTTGCCCCCCTCCCAGCCGAAGAAGAGCACGAAGCAGAGGTAGACCCCGGCGGCGATCAGCGCCAGTCCGATCAGGTCGAGGTGGCGCTGCTGCAGTCCCTCCGGCAGGTGGGGTCGCGGCAACCGCGACCTGCCTTTTGCTTTCGCCTTGCCTTTCGGTTTGCGGCGCGCGGCCGAGCCTCGCTTCTTGCGCACGAACATGGGGACCCGCTTCGACGCCCTGAGCCTCTCCCCTGCCCGGACGGCGAAGTGCGAATCAACCGGCGCAGACCCAGGCGCTGCCGCCCGAGTCGGCCCAGATTTCGGCGGCGATGCGGTCCTGTTCGGCCTTCGGGGCCTCCTGCGGGGCGCCCTGGCCACCGTAGAGCTCCCAGGTCGAGGGCAGGATCTGGTAGGCGCCGCCGGCGCCGCTGCTCGGGTTGAGCGCGCTGTAGTTGCCGCCCGACTCGCAGATCACGATGTAGGTCGGGATCGAGTAGGGCCCGCCGAGCCAGCGCCCGACGGTTTCCTCCGCGGACGCGCGGCTTGCCGCTTCCGTCGTTTCGATCTCACCCACCCACTGCTCGATCCGGGTTTTCAGCTTCGCCAGCGCGGCCGAGCGGGCCGCGGCGAGCGAGTCGAGTCGTGCCGCCGCCTGCTGTGCGCGGGCGCGGACCGCCACGATTTCATCGCGGGCGGCGGCGAGGCGCTCGTTGTAGACGTCGACGCGGGCTTTCAACTCGGCGACCAGCTTCAGCTCGTCGCGCACCTGGTCGCGAACCTGCTCGACCCTGGCGGCGAGCTCGCTGTCGGAGTCCTCGATCCGCTGCAGGTATTCGGTCCGCGTCGCCAGCTCGGCGAAGTCCCCGGAGCCGAGGATGACGCTCGCGGTGCTCGGCGAGCCGCTTTCGTAGATCGCGACGAGACGTCGTGCGAGCGCCCGACGGGCGCGGCGCAGGCGGCGGCGCTCGGCGGCGAGCTGCGCTTCGGTCCGCTCGACCTGGGCCTGCAGGCGTGCCGCCCGTTCGCGCCCGTGGGCAAGCAGGTCGCTGAGCCGGCGCTCGCGCGCGGCGGCATCGGCCGCTTCGGATTCGGCCGTGGAGACCTCTTCCTGCAGGCTGCGGATCTCGGCGCCAAGCGCCGCGGCTTCGTCGCGCGCCCCGGCGACCTTGCCGCGCAGTTCGTCGAGCTCGGCGGCGTTGGCCGAGCCGACCGCAAGCAGAGCTAGGGCAAGGAGCGCGACTGCAGGCTTCCAGCGCATACGAGAAGCACCTCAGCCCTCGGGCACGTCGCGGCTCGCCCAGTAGACGGCGATCCCGATCGCCACCGCGGCGAGGCCGGCGCCGATGCCGAGCTGGCGTCCGTAGCGGCGGCGCGCGTACTGGATCCCATACTTGACGACCGACTTGCCGATCGCGCGATAGATCATCGCTACTCCTCCTCCCCGCGGCGCCGGATCCTATGCGCCATCCGCGACTGCAGCGACCAGAGCTCGATGAAGCCAGGCGAGGCGGACTGCGAGAAGAGGCCGCCGGACTCGGCGAATGAGGCCAGGTCGGCGTCGTAGACGGCGTTGGGGGATGAGCGGGTCACGACTCGCACGCTCCCTTTGTACAGGCGCAACCCGATCGTGCCGGTCACCTGGGCGTTGACTGCATCCATGTATGCATCGAGGTCGGAACGCAGCGGCTCCCACCAGAGCCCGGCGTAGACCAGATAGGCCCACTTCTGGTCAAGGCCCGGCTTGAACTGGTTCTGGTGGATCGTGCCGACCAGCTTCTCCAGCTCCTGGTGCGCGGGCAGCAGGATCGCCGCGGCCGGCGCCTCGTAGATGTCGCGCACCTTGAGCCCGACGATGCGGTCCTCGATGTGGTCGACGATGCCGGCCCCGTGGCGGCAGCCGATCTCCGCCGTCGCTTCGAGCAGCTCGACCAGGCCGAGGCGCTCGCCGTTCAGCCCGACCGGGACACCGTGCTCGAACTCGACCTCGACCGTCTCCGCCTCGTCGGGAGCGAGCTCGGGCCTGGTGACCAGCTGGAAGACGTCGTCCTCGGGCGCGTGACCCAGGTCCTCGATCCAGTTTCCCTCCGAGGAGCGCCCCCAGAGGTTGTCGTCGATCGAGTACGGCGTCGCCTCGGCGCCGCCCTTGACCGGGATGCCGTGCTCGCGGGCGTAGGCGATCTCCTCCTCGCGGCCCATCTGCCAGGAGCGCACCGGTGCGATCGTCTTCAGCTCCGGCGCCAGCGTCGCCACCGTGGCCTCGATCCGCACCTGATCGTTGCCCTTGCCGGTGCAGCCGTGGGCGATGGTGTCGCAGCCGCTGCTGCGCGCGTACTCGACCGCGAGCTCGGCAATCAGCGGCCGGCCGAGCGCTGTGAAGAGCGGATAGCCGCCGCCGTAGAGGGCGTTGGCCTTGATCGCGGGGGCGACGAAGTCGGCGGCAAAGCGCTCGCGGGCGTCGACGACGTGGCACTCGAGGGCGCCCAGCCGCTTCGCCTTGTCCTCGATCACGGCGTAGTCCTCGCCCGGCTGGCCGAGGTTAACCGTGAGGCAGACGACCTCGGCGTCGTAGCGATCCTGGATCCACTTCAGCATCACGCTGGTGTCGAGACCGCCCGAGTAGAGCAGCAGCACCCGCTGCACCTCGGCGGGGTCGGCCTCGTGGCCCGCGGTGCGGACCTGCTCGGGAGCGGGCTCGCTCATTCGGCGGGGATCCCGCCGCTGCTGTCTTCTCCCGTTTCCGGCGCCGCTTCCGGTTCTTCGACTTCCGGTTCGACAGGCAGCGTCGAGGGTTCTTCTTCGGGCGCTTCCGCGCCACCCGAGGGCTGGCCGGAAGTGGATTCGCCCGGTTCGGCTTCCTGCGTGGTTTCGGCGGTCGTCTCGGCGGCCGGCGGGGTGGTGGTGACGGTGGAGGTTTCGCCGTCGCCGCCGGAGGCGATCACGACGATCGCGATCGCGAGGCCGACGATCACCGCGATCAGGCCGGCGACCAGCAGGCGCATATTGCCGTGCGGCCGGCCGCCACCAGGCTGGCCGGGCTCCTCGGGCTGCCCCATCACGCGGGTCGGGTCGTCGTGCATCAGCCTTCATCCCCTTCCGGACCGAGAATCGCGTCGAGGATCTCGCTCGTGTCCTCGATCTCGAAGCCGTCGCGCAGCCGGGCTTCGATCTCCCTGCGCTCGGCGCCGGATACGGCCATCTGGGTCGCCAGCAACCGTGCCCCGGCGGAGCCCGAGCGGTCCGGCTGCGCCTGCTCCGTCGCAAGTTCGACCGGCTCGACCGGCTTCAGATGGGCGACGCGGCGCTCGCGCTCCCGGCCGGAATCGAGCTCGTCGGCGAGCTCGCGCAGCCGCTCGGCGACGATCCGGTCAGCGCGCTCCCTGGCCTGCTCGATGTGCAGCTGGGCTTGTTTCTCGGCATCGTCGATCACGCTCGCCGCGGCGCGCTCGGCTGCGTCGACGATCGTCGCGAGGCGCGCAGCCGCATCCGCCGCCGAGGCCGGCGGGCGCCGATCCGGAGGTAGCTTCTCCGCGCTCATGCCGCCGCGTAGCTTAGAAGCGAGTCGCCGATCAGCGCAACGGCCCGCTCGGCCTGGGCCGGATCGACCGTCAGCGGCGGCAGCAGGCGCAGCGTTCCCGGCTCGGGGACGTTGACGATCAGGCCGCGGTCGAGCAGGTCGGCAGCGATCGCGGCGGCGTCGAGCCCCTCGGCGAGGCCGACCCCCAGCATCAGGCCGCGGCCGCGCAGCTCGACGACGCCGTCGAGCTCGAGCAGGCTCTCGCGCATCGCCGCGCCGCGCTCGCGCACCTGGCGCAGCAGCGCCGGGTCGTCGACGACCTCGAGCACGGCCAGCGCCGCCGCCGAGGCGACCGCGCCACCGGCGAAGGTCGAGCCGTGGTCGCCGGCCCCGAGCACCTCGTTCAGCTCCTCGCTTGCGACGCAGGCGCCGATCGGCAGGCCCCCGCCGAGCGCCTTGGCGCTGGTCAGCAGGTCGGGCCGGACCGGCGTCTGCTCGTAGGCCCAGAGCGAGCCGGTGCGGCCGATGCCGGTCTGGATCTCGTCGAAGATCAGCAGCGCCCCGGTTTCGTCGCAGGCCTGCCGCGCCGCGAGCAGGGTTTCGTCGCTCAGCGGGTAGACGCCCGACTCGCCCTGGATCGGCTCGATCAGAACCGCTGCGGTCTCCTCGTAGACGGCGTCGCGCAGCGCCCCGGGGTTGTCGAACGGGACGGCGCGGAAGCCGGGCAGCATCGGGCCCAGCGCCGCGTTCTCGGCCAATTTCGGCGTCGCCGCGAGGGCGCCGTAGGTGCGGCCGTGGAAGTCGCGCTCGAAGCTGACGATCTCGGGGCTCTCGACGCCGCGGAGGTGGGCCTTCTTGCGGGCGATCTTGATCGCGCACTCGTTCGCCTCGGTGCCCGAGTTGGTGAGGAAGACCCGCCCCCCCAGGCTCGACCCCGAGAGCCGCTCTGCCAGCCGCACCATCGGCTCGGTGTAGAAGAGATTGGAGACGTGCATCAGCTTGCCGGCCTGCTCGCGCACCGCGGCGACCACCGCCGGGTGGCAGTGGCCGACCGAGCAGACCGAGATCCCGGCGAGGAAGTCGAGGTACTCCCTGCCCTCGGAGTCCCAGAGCAGCGCGCCCTCGCCGCGGACGAACTCGACCGGCGCGCGGCGATAGGTCTGCATCAGGTAGCGCTGCTCGAGCGCCTGCAGCTCGCCCAGCTTCATGACGTCACCATCGTGCCGATGCCGGCGTCGGTGAAGAGCTCGAGCAGCAGGCTGTGCGGCTTGCGCCCGTCGATGATGTGGGCCGATTGGGCACCGCCGCGGATCGCCTCGACGCAGGCGGCGAGCTTCGGCCGCATGCCGCCCTCGAGCCCGCCGAGCTGTGCCTCGACATCGCCGACCGTGGCCCGCGAGATCAGCGAGCCCTCATCGCCGGGGTCGGCGAGCCAGCCCTCGACGTCGGTGAGGAAGACTGCCTTGTAGGCGCCGAGCGCCGCGGCGACCTTGCCCGCTGCCTCGTCGGCGTTGACGTTGTAGGCGTGGCCCTCGCGGTCGGAGGCCGAGGAGGCGACGACCGGGATGTAGTCCTCGGCGATGTGGTTGAGCACGTCGACGTCGACCCGCTCGATCGAGCCGACGAAGCCGACCTGCTCGGCGTTGGGTGCGGGCGCCACCTCGAACAGCGTCCCGTCCTGGCCGGAGAGGCCGACCGCCGGCTGCCCGTGTCGGTTGAGCCGCTGCACGATGTCGGAGTTGACCTTGCCGACGAGGACCATGCGGGCGACCTCGACCGTCTCCTCGTCGGAGACGCGCAGACCCTCGTGGAAGCGCACCTCGAGCCCGAGCCGCTCCATGTAGCGGGTGATCTCCGGCCCGCCGCCATGGACGATGACCGGGTTGAGGCCGACGTACTTGAGCAGCACCACGTCGGTCGCGAAGCCCTCGCGCAGCGCCTCGTCGCGCATCGCGGCGCCGCCGTACTTGATCACCACGGTGCGGCCGTGGAATTCCCTGATGTAGGGAAGCGCCTCCAGCAGGGTGTCGACGTTGGTGCTCATCGCTTTCCTCTCAGGTGGTGTAGTCGGCGTTGATCCGGATGTACTCGTAGCCCAGGTCGGAGAAGTAGACGTGGGCGCTGTGCGTGCCACGGTCGAGCCGCAGCCCGATCTCGGCCTCGGCGATGTCCTCGCCCAGCTCAGCGGCGTCAATCGTCTCGGCGCCGATCTCTTCCAGGTCCTCACCGGCGAGCGCCATCCCGGCGGCCTGCGCGATCCGCCCCCAGTTGGGATCGCGGCCGAAGAGCGCGGTTTTGACCAGCGGCGAGTTGGCGATCGCCCGCGCCACCCGCTCGGCCTCCCCGGCCGATGCGGCGCCGTCGACCTGGACGCGGCCGACCCGTACGGCGCCCTCGCCGTCGGCGACGATCTCCAGCGCCAGCTGCAGCAGCACGGCCTCGAGCAGCCCCGGCGGCAGCGGCGCGCCGGTCGCGCCGGTCGCCTGCAGCACGACGGTGTCGTTGGTGCTCATCTGGCCGTCGACGGTGACCCGCTCGAAGGAGCCGGCGACGGCGTCGCGCAGCGCCGCGTCGGGATCCTCGACCACAGCGTCTGTCTGCACGAAGCAGAGCATCGTCGCGAAGTCGGGCTGCATCATTCCGGCGCCCTTGGCCTGTGCCGAGATCGTGACCCCGCCGGCCCGCAGCGTGCAGCTCTTCGGCCAGCGGTCGGTGGTGAGGATCGCCTCGGAGAAGGACATGCCGCCGGCGTCCGAGAGCTTGCCCGCGGCTTCGCCGATTCCGCCCAGCACCGCCTCGATCGGAAGCGGCACGCCGATCACACCGGTCTCGGCGACGGCAACCGACGACGGCCCGAGCTCCAGCTCGGCGCCGGCTCGCTCGCACATCGCCCAGGCGTCGGCCATGCCCTGCTCGCCGGTCTCGGCGTTGGCGTTGCCGGCGTTGACCACCGCTGCGCGCACGGCGGCGGCGTCGACCCGCTTGCGGCAGACCCTGACCGGCGCCGCGGCCGAGGCGTTGCGAGTGAGCAGAAGCGAGGACGAGACCCGCGGCGCGTCGCAGACGAGCAGGCCGACATCGGTCTTGCCGCCGCCCTTGAGCCCGCAGTGAGCCGCCCCGGCGCGGAAGCCGGGCGCAAGCCGGGCGGGGTCGAGCTGCTCGATGCCCGCCGGCGGCTGCACCCAGCGCGATCTGAAGAAGTCGCTCATGCCAAGCCTTCCGTCTCCTCGAAGCCGAGCATCAGGTTGAGGCACTGCACCGCCTGTCCCGAGGCTCCCTTCCAGAGATTGTCGATCGCGGAAAAGGCGAGCACGCGGCCACGCTCCTCGACGGTGACGTATACGTGGCACTCGTTCGTATCGCGCACATCACGTAGGCCCGGCGGGCGCTCGACCGCGTGGACGAAGGGCTCGTCGGCGTAGCGCTCGGCGTAGAGCGCCTGTAGCTCCTCCTTGGCGATCGGCTCCGAGGGCTGCGCGTAACAGCTGGTCAGCTCGCCCTGGTCGAGCGGCAGCAGGTGCGGCACGAAGGTGACCGGCGCCGCGGCGCCGAGCGCCGCCAACTCCTGTTCGATCTCAGGCCGGTGGCGGTGGCCCTCGGTCTTGTAGGCGAAGGCGTTCTCGTCCATCGAGACGTAGTGCATCGCGTCGCCGCCACCCCGCCCGGCGCCCGAGACGCCCTGCTTGGCGTCGATCACGACGTCGCTGAGCAGGCCGCGTTCTGCCAGCGGCGCGAGGGCGAGCACGCTCGCCGTCGGGTAGCAGCCGGGGACGGCGACCAGCTTCGCGCCGCGCAGCTGCTCGCGGTAGAGCTCGGTGAGGCCGTAGACGGCGCCGCCGAACAGCTCGGACGCGCCGTGCTCGCCGTACCAGCGCTCGTAGGTCGGCATGTCGCGCAGGCGGAAGTCGGCGGAGAGGTCGGCGACGACGATGCCGCGCTCGCGCAGCGCCGCGACGGTCGGCGCCGCCGCCCCGTGCGGGTAGGCGACGATCGCGGCGTCGATTCCGTCGAGCGCGTCGAGGTCGAGCTCGGTCAGCACGAGCGGCACCCGGTAGCGGGGATGGAGGCGGTCGAGCCGGGTGCCGGCGTCGCTGCGCGAGCTGACCCCGACCAGCTCCATGCGCGGGTGGCGCCAGACGATCTGGGCGGCCAGCGCACCGGTGAAGCCGGAAGCGCCGGCGACGAAGACTCTCGCTTTCTCACTCACGCGGGGATCCTCCTATCTGCTCGAGCGCGGCGACGATCGAATCGCGCTGTGCGGCGACCTCCTCGTCGGTGAGCGTGCGGTCGGCGGCGCGGAACTCGAGTCGCAGGGCGAGGCTCTTGCGCCCCTCCCCCACCTGCTCGCCCTCGTAGAGGTCGAAGACCTCGGCCTCGCGCAGCAGCTCGCCGCCGCCGGAAAGCACCGCCTCGCGCACCTGCGCGGCCGAGACGTCCCGTGGAACCACCACGGCAAGGTCCTGGCGCACCGAGGGGAAGGTCGTCACGTCCTCAAAGGCCTCCGCGCCCGCCTTCGCCGCCGCGACCAGCGGCGCCAGGCTGAGCTCGAAGCCGACCGCCGCCTCGATGTCCCACTGGCGGCAGACAAGCGGATGGACCTCGCCGATCCAGCCGGCCTCGGCCCCGCCGGCCAGCACCCGCGCGGCGCGGCCGGGGTGCAGGAACGGCTCGCTCGCGGGCTCGAAAGAGAGCGGCGCGTCGAGCCGCACCGCGAGGCCTTCGAGCACACCCTTGAGGGCAAAGAAGTCCACCGGCTCTCCGCCGCCCCGCCACGTCTTCGGCGCAAGCGGACCGGCGGCGAGCGCTCCGAGTCGCTGCGGCTCCGCGAACGGCGCCGCCTGCTCGCCGGGGAACGCGCCGTCGCCGCCGAGGTAGACGCGGCCGGACTCGAAAAGGGCGACGCGCTCGGCGTCGCGGGCGAGATTGCTCCGGGCGGCGCCCAACAACGAGCCGAGCAGGGTCGTGCGCATCACCGACTGGTCCTCGGAGAGGGGATTTGAGATCGCGACCGGGGCAGCGCGCGGGTCGTCCGCGGGAATGCGCAGCCGCCCGGCCTCACCGGGGTCGGTGAAGCTCAAGCCGACGATCTCATCGAGGCCGAGGTCGCGCAGAGCGTCCTCGGCGCGGCGGCGCAGGCGCTGGTCGCGGCGCAGGCCGCCGGCCTGGCCGGCGGAGCCGGGCAGGGTCGAGGGCAGGTGCTCGTCGAGCCCGTGCACACGGGCGACCTCCTCGATCAGGTCGACCTCGCGGGTGACATCGTGGTGACGGTCGGGCGGCACGGCGACGGCCAGGTCGTCGCCGTCGGCCTCGACGACGAACCCGAGCCGCTCCAGGTAGACGCTCTGGTCGGCCCGTTCGATCGGCATCCCCAGAAGGCCCTCGACCCGCTCGCCGCGCAGCGTGAGCTGCCTCGGCGCCGGCGGCTCGGCGGCGACGTCGATCGTCCCCGGAACCAGCTTCGCCCCGCAGAGCTCGACCATGAGGCACGAGGCAATCCGCTGCGCCCGCATGCAAAGCGCCGGGTGCAGCCCTTTCTCGAAGCGCGAGGAGGCCTCGGAACGCAGACCGAGCAGGCGTGAGGTGCGCAGGATGTTGGTCCCGCTCCAGTTGGCAACCTCGAGCAGCACGCGGGTCGTCGAGTCGGAGACCTCCGAGCTCTGGCCGCCCATGATCCCGGCGATCCCCGAGGGACCGTTGCGATCGCAGACCAGCACGGTCTCGGCGTCGAAGCTGCGCTCGACCTCGTCGAGCGTCGTCATCTTCTCGCCCTCGCTCGCGGCGCGCACCGTCAGCGCCCCGTCCGGCACCTTGTCGAGGTCGAAGGCGTGCAGCGGCTGGGCGGTCAGCAGCATCACGTAGTTGGTGATGTCGACGACGTTGTTGATCGGCCGCTGGCCGGCGGCGCTCAGTCGCGCCTGCAGCCAGGCCGGCGAGGGCCCGATCGTCACGTCGGTGAAGACGCGTGCGGTGAAGCGCGGGCAGAGCTCCGGCACCTCTACCTCGACGGAGGCATGGTCGGTCACGTCGCCGTCGCCCTCGACGGGCGCGTCCTCCGTCCAGGGCTCCTCGGCAAGCGGCGCGGCGCTGATCGCGTGCACCTCGCGGGCGACGCCGTAGACGCCGAGGCAGTCGGGCCGGTTCGGCGTCACCTCCAACTCCAGCACCGGCTCGGCGATCGGCAGCAGATCGGCCAGCGGCGTGCCCGGCGCCGGCCCGTCGTCGAGCACAAGGATCCCGTCGGCCTCCGCGGCGACCTCGAGCTCAGCGGCGGAGAGGATCATCCCGTGCGACTCCACCCCACGCAGCTTCGCCCTGCGCAGCTTCGTCCCGTCGGGCATCGTCGCCCCCGGCTGCGCCACGGCTACTGTCTGACCGGCGTCGACGTTGGGCGCCCCGCAGACGATCGTGCTCGGCTCGTCCTCGCCGGCGTCGACCGTGCAGACGCTGAGCCGGTCCGCGTCGGGATGCTTCTCGCGCGCAAGCACCTTGCCGACGACGAAGCCGTCGGGCTTGGGCGGGCCGGCGACGACGACTCGCTCAACCTCGGTCCCGGTCATCGCCAGCCGCTCGGCCAGCGCCCGCGGCTCGACGCCGGGGTCGCAGTAGGCCCGCAGCCATGAGTAGGGCACCCTCATGAGAACTGCTCCAGCATGCGAACGTCGTTGTCGAAGAAGCGGCGCAGGTCCGGCACCGCGTGGCGCAGCATCGCGATCCGCTCGACGCCCATGCCGAAGGCAAAGCCCTGCACCCGCTCGGGGTCGTAGCCGTTCGCGGCGACAAAGCCGAGCACGTTCGGGTCGACCATGCCGGCGCCGCCGACCTCGATCCAGCCCTGGCCCTTGCAGAGGTTGCAGCGCTCCCCGCCGGCCAGCTCGCCGCTGCCCTCGCACTGGAAGCAGGAGACATCGAACTCGACGCTGGGCTCGGTGAAGGGGAAGAAGTGCGGCCGCATACGCGCCTCCCGACCGGCGCCGAAGATCGCCCGCAGCAGCTCCTCCAGCGTGCCCTGCAGGTCGGCGAGGGTGATCCCCTCGCCGATCGCCAGGCCCTCGACCTGGTGGAACATCGGGCTGTGCGTAGCGTCGGAGTCGCGCCGGTAGACCTTGCCGGGGACGATCACGAAGATCGGCGGCCCCTGCGTCTCCATCGCGCGGATCTGCACCGGCGAGGTGTGGGTGCGCAGCAGCACCTCGGGGTGGGACTGGATGTAGAAGGTGTCCTGCAGCATCCGCGCCGGATGCCCCGGCGGGTGGTTGAGCGCAGTGAAGTTGTAGTAGTCGTGCTCGACCTCGGGCCCCTCGACGACGTGGTAGCCGAGCCCGATCATCACGTCCTCGATCTGCCGCGTCGTGCGGGTGATCAGGTGAAGATGGCCAGCCGGCAGTGCCGGCGCCCCCGGCAGGGTGACGTCGACCGTGTCGGCGGCCAGGCGCTGCTCCAGCTCGGTTGCGTCGAGCTCGCCCGCGCGGCGCTCGAGCAGCTCCTCCAGCGCCTTGCGGGCACGGTTTGCGCCGCCCCCGACCCTGCCCCGTTCCTCCGCCGGAAGCTCGGCGATGCCGCGCAGGATGCCGGTCAGCTCGGCCTTGCGGCCGAGATGGCGAACCCGCAGCTCCTCCAGCTCAGTGGTGTCGACCGCAGCCTCGATCGCGGCGCTCGCCTCCGCCTCGATTTTCTCAATCCGCTCAAGCATCGTCGGCCACCTCCAGCATGGCGGGCGACGATAGCCGCTCGCAGGCAATCGCAGCCGCAGCGGCGACGTTGAGTGACTCGGCTGCTGCCGGGCGGAGCGTGATCGTCAGCTCGATATCGCACTGCTCCAGCAGCTCGGGTGGCAGCCCCTCGCGCTCGGCGCCGAGACAGAGCGTGGCGACATCGCCGATCGCGTCGAGCTCCTGGCCGCCATGGGCGACCAGCGCCGCGCGCGGCCGCGGCGTCGCCTCGACGCCCGCCCGCACCAGCGGCTGGGCGAAAATCGAGCCCATGCTCGCCCGCACCGCCTTCGGCCCGAACGGGTCAGCGCACCCGGGGCCGAGCACGACGGTGCCGCCGCGCAGCGCGTGGACACTGCGCACGATCGCGCCGACGTTGCCGGGATCGGCGACCCCGTGCAGATAGACGCACACAGATCCCATCTCGCTCGCCCAGGCCCGCGGCCAGACAGCGATCGCCCGCGTGCCCGAGCCGAGCGCAGAGACCTCGGCCAGCAGCTCCGGCTCGACCTCCTCGCCCCCGAGCCCGCTGCCGGCCGCACTCAGCAGGAAGCGCGGCTCGGCGCCCGTGGCGAGGCCGGCATCGACCAGGTCCTCACCCTCGGTCGCAAACAACTCCTCACGCTCGCGCTGCCGGCGCTCGCGCAGCTTGCGTACCAGCTTCAGCTTCTCGTTGTTGGGGCTGGAGATCATCTGGCTCAGTTTCTTGTCGGTTGGATCTTCTCCTGGAACGGGAACCCCGCGCCAAATAAAAAGGGCGGGCCGTAAGACGGCCCGCCCGGGAAGTGGAAGTGTGGGTTGCGACTAGGCCGCCGCACCCTCCCGGGCAAGCTCGACAAATCGGCGGAAGGCGTCACGGTCGGAGACCGCGATCTCGGCAAGCATCTTGCGGTTGACCTCGACCCCGGCCTTGTCGAGGCCGTGGATGAGCTGCGAGTAGCTCATCCCCTCGAGCCGCGCGGCTGCGTTGATCCGCGTGATCCACAGTTTGCGGAACTCGCGCTTGCGGTTACGTCGGTCGCGGTAGGCGTAGGCCCCCGAGCGCTGCACCTGCTCTTTGGCGAAGCGGTAGGAGGAGTGCTTGCGGCCGAAGTAGCCCTTCGCTTCCTTCAGCACCTTGCGCCGCTTCTTGCGGGCATGGACTGAGCGCTTGACCCGACTCACTTGCCGCCCCCGAGCAGGGTCCGGACCCGTTTTTCGTCGGGCTTGGCGATCTCGACCGGGCGCGCCATCTGGCGCTTGCGCTTCGGCGACTTTTTCTCGAGGATGTGGCTCGAGTAGGCACGCCGCCCACGCAGCTTGCCCTTGGCGGTCTTGCGGAAGCGCTTCTTTGCGCCCGAGTGGGTTTTCATCTTCGGCATCGGGCTCGGTATTGAAGCAGACCGACGGGGAGCAACGCGGGAGACGGCGGCCGTCGCCGGTAGGGTGCCGCCCGGTGCAGATCGTCTACGTGATCGGAACGCGGCCCAACTTCGTCAAGATGGCGCCCGTGATCGCGGCCCTGCGGGCGCGCCTACCCGACTCCCGCCACGCGATCGTCCACACCGGCCAGCACTACGACCGGGCGATGTCGGAGGTCTTCTTCGAGGAGCTGGGTGTGCCCGCGCCCGACCACATGCTCGAGGTCGGCTCCGGGACCCACGCGGTGCAGACGGCGCGCACGATGGAGCGGCTGGAGCCGGTATTGGAAGCCGAGCGCGCCGACCTGGTGATCGTCCCGGGCGACGTCAACTCGACCCTGGCCGCGGTGCTGACCGCGGCCAAGCTCCAGATCCCTGTCGCCCACGTCGAGTCGGGGCTGCGCAGCTTCGATCGCACGATGCCGGAGGAGATCAACCGCATCGTCGCCGACGAGTTCTCCGAGTACCTCTTCCTGCACAGCGACGAGGCGATCGAGAACCTGCGCGCCGAGGGCATCGCCGATGAGCGCATGCACTTCGTCGGCAACACGATGATCGACACGCTGGTCGCGCTCGAAGGCCGCTTCCGTGCCGCCGGCGCCGCGGCGAAGCTCGGGCTCGAGCCGGGCGGGTTCGCACTCGTCACCCTGCACCGCCCCGCCCTCGTCGACGGCGAGCTGCTGCCGGAAACGGTGCGGCAGCTGACCGCGCTCGCCGCCGAGATGCCGGTCGTCTTCCCGGTCCATCCGCGCACCCGCAAGAAGATGGAGGAGCTTTCTGCCGAGCATTCGGGTCTGTGGCTGAGTGAGCCGCTCGGTTACGTCGAGTTCCTCTCGCTACTGGCCGACGCGGGCGCGGTGCTGACCGACTCGGGCGGGATACAGGAGGAGACGACCTACCTCGGGGTCCCGTGCTTCACCCTGCGCGACAACACCGAGCGGCCGGTGACGATCCGCGCCGGCACCAACACCCTCCTCGGCCTCGACCCGGCGGCGATCGCCACGATCCCCCAAGCTCTATCCGCGCCGCGCCCGGCAAGAACCGGACCTCCACCGCTCTGGGACGGCCACGCGGCAGAGCGAATCGCCGCGGCGATCGCTCCGGCCTAGTCCTTGTCGTCGGGGCCGGCCTCTTTGCCGGGCGCCAGCATCATGCTCATATTGCGCCCTTCCTGAAGCGGTGCCGACTCGATCACAGCGAGCCCGTCGAGGTCCTCGAAGAGCCGCTGCAGGAGGTCGCGGCCACGCTCCGGGTGGGCCTGCTCGCGGCCACGGAACATGATCGTGATCTTGACTTTGTTGCGCTGGCGCAGGAAGCGCTCGACGTGGCCCTTCTTGGTTTCGTAGTCGTGGTCGGCGATCTTTGGCCGCAGCTTGATCTCGCGCACGTTGACCTGGGTCTGGTGCTTGCGGGCCTGCTTCTGCTTCTGCTCCTGCTCGTACTTGTACTTCGAGTAGTCGAGCAGGCGGGTGACCGGCGGCTTCGAGCCGGGCGCCACCTCGACCAGGTCGAGGTCGGCCTCCTGGGCGCGCTTCATCGCCTCGGCGATCTCGACGATGCCGAGCTGCTCGCCCTCGGCGCCGATCAGGCGCACTTTCGGAACGCGGATGCGCTCGTTGATGCGCGTCGTGTCGCGCTCCGGCGGGCGGCGATCGAACCTACGCGGGACAGGCACTAGTGAGAGGCCCGGTGGCGCTTCAACGGTTTGAAATGCCTGCGAACAAGTGCGGCCAGTATAGGGATCAGGCGCGCTCGGCGCGGTGGACGAGATCGGTGAAGGCGGCGAGCGCCATCGCGCCGAGCTCGCCCTCGGCGTGCGAGCGCACCGCGACCTCACCGCTTTCCTGCTCACGATCGCCGACGACCAGCATGTAGGGATTGCGGGCCAGTTCGGCATCGCGAATCTTCTTGCCGATCGACTCCGTGCGACGGTCAACCTCGACTCGGACGCCGAGCTCGCGCAGTTCTGAGGCGACTTCGTCGCCGAACTCGACGTGCCGGTCGGAGATCGGCAGCACCGTCGCCTGCACCGGCGCCAGCCAGACCGGGAAGCGCCCCCCGTAATGCTCGATCAGGATGCCGGCGAAGCGCTCCATCGAGCCGAGCAGGGCGCGGTGGATCATCACCGGGCGCTGCGGCGCGTCGTTCTGGTCGGTGTAGGTGAGGTCGAAGCGTTCTGGCATGAAGAAGTCGACCTGGCAGGTGCCGCACTGCCAGGAGCGGCCGAGCGCGTCGGTGATGTGGAAATCGATCTTGGGGCCGTAGAAGGCGCCGTCGCCGGGGTTGAGCGCGTACTCGCGCCCCTGCGCCTCGAGCGCGCCGCGCAGCGCCGCCTCCGCCTGCTCCCACTGCTCGGCAGTGCCGATCGACTTCTCCGGCCGGGTCGAGAGCTCGATCTGCACGTCCTCGAAGCCGAAGCGCGCGTAGAGCTCGTCGATCGCCTCGCAGATGTCGGTCACCTCGCCGACGATCTGCTCCGGCGTGCAGTAGATGTGGGCGTCGTCCTGGGTGAAGGCGCGCACCCGCAGCAGACCATGGAGGACGCCCTCCCGCTCGGCCCGCGAGACTTCGCCGAACTCGGCGACTCGCAGCGGCAGCTCGCGGTAGGAGTGGCGGTCGGCGGCGAAGACGAGGCAGGCGCCGGGGCAGTTCATCGGCCGGATCGCGTACTGGCGCTCCTTCGACTCGGTGAAGTACATGTTCTCGTGGTAGTTGTCCCAGTGGCCGGAGCGGTGCCAGAGCTCGACGTCCATCAGGTGCGGCGTCTTGATCTCGACGTAATCGCGCCTGCGCAACTGCTCCTGCACCTCGGCCTCGATCAGGCGCAGCAGGGTCGTGCCGTGGGCGAGCCAGAAGGGCATCCCCGGCGCCTCCCTGCGCAGCATGAAGAGGCCGAGCTCGGGGCCGAGGCGGCGGTGGTCGCGTTCCTTGGCCTGCTCGATCAGCTCCAGGTGGGCGGCGAGGTCCTTCTTCGAGAAGAAGGCGGTGCCGTAGATCCGGGTCAGCATCGCGCGGCTCTCGTCGCCGCGCCAGTAGGCCCCGGCAAGCGAGCTCAGCTTGATCGCCTTGATCCGGTCGGTGCCGGGGCCGTGCGGCCCGCGGCAGAGGTCCTCGAAGGGGCCGTTGCGGTAGAGCGAGACCGTCTCCACCCCTTCGTCGCGGACGAGGTCCTCGATCAGCTCGACCTTGTAGTCCTGACCCTGGGCACGGAAGATCTCGATCGCCTCGGCGGGCGGGACGTCGCGGCGCTCGAAGCGCTCGCCGGCGTCGATGTGCTCCTGCATCGCCGCCTCGATCCGCCCGAGGTCGTCCTCGTTGACCTTGACGTCGGGCGGGAACTCGAAGTCGTAGTAGAAGCCCTGCTCGATCGGCGGGCCGATCGTCACCTTGGTCCCCGGGTAGAGCTCCATCACCGCCTCGGCCATCACGTGGGCGGCGTCGTGGCGGATCAGCTCCAGCGCCTCGGGGTCGCGGTCGGTGAGGATCGCGATCTCGACCCCGTCGGGCAGCGGCGCGCCGAGGTCGCGCAACTCGCCGTCGACGCGGATCGCCAGCGCCGCCTTGGCCAGGCCGGGCCCGATCGCCGCCGCCGCATCGCCGCCGCTCGCCCCGTCGGGCAGCTCCAAGGGAGTGCCGTCGGGCAGCTTTACGGTGATCTTGGTCGCGGCCTCCATCGCGGCCAATGCTACGGGCCTTGGCGGGCCTGGCGCACGGCGATCAGTGGGCAAGGGCTGGGGCCGCCGCGGACGTTGCGCCGCTCCCAGACGACGTAGGGCCCCGCCTGCCTGCGAAAGGCCAGCCGGGCGAACGGCGGGTTTGCCGGCGGGCCGGTGGTGAGGACGTAGCGGATGCCGGCGGGCAGGGCGCCGTCCGTGGCGCCCTCGGGCGCGATGCAGACCCGGTCGCCACGCAGCTCCCAGGCGATGTAGGCGCGTCCCTGTTCCTCGGCGAGCAGCTTGTGCGGCGCGAGCACGAGGGTCGCGTCGGCGGCCAGCAGGGGGCGCAGGCCGGTGAGCGCCGGCGAGTAGGTCGTCGGGCCGACCGGGGCGTTGGCGAGCGCGAGCAGCGAGCAGGCGCCGGCGGCGGCGATGTAAAGAAAGTGACCGGCCGCGGGTCCTGTCGTGCCACCCGCGGAAGGGGCGCGTTCTTGCAGCAAGATTGTCAGGGTCAGGAGCGGGGCGGAAATCTCGAGGGCCTTGGCTGCGGTGTACGGGGTGCCGCCTAGGCGGGCTGCAATGTAGACGGCGACAACCGAGGCCAGGCCGGCGAGAACGGCTGACTCGTTGCCGCGCCAGGCGCGTCGAATGCCGAGCGCGAGCAGCGCGGCTGCGAAGGCGGCGCCGAGGTAGAAGGCGAAGGCCGGTGCGGCGCCGTCGCCTGGCGCTACCCGGAAGTCGCCCGAGGGCCAGATGCCTAGCGCCGTCAGCGGGGAGATCTGGCCGAAGAGGTTGCCTAAGCCCGGCCCGCTCGGGTCGAAGGTCTCGAACTGCTTGAAGTCGATCATCCGGCCCAGCTCGGGCAGGGCGCCGATTGCGAACACCGCGAGTGCGAGCAGCAGTGGGCGCAATGGCAGCTTGCGCCGTAGCGCCAGCCAGCCCAGCACGATCGGCGCCAGCCAGATCAGGGTCGGGAAGCTGTAGGTGTAGATGGAGCCTGCGGCGATGAGGGCGGCCGGGAGGAAGCGCAGCGGGAGGTCGCGCCAGCTGCGCCCGCTCTCGCGGAGGGCGAGGACGAAGGCGAGGACGAGTAGGGCTTGGATCGTCTCCTTGAAGGCGCCCTGGGCGAAGTAGGAGGCGACCAGATACGGGAGGCCGACCACAAGGGCGGCTGCGATCCGTTGCCACGGGGGGCGTTCGGTGAAAGCGGCGAGCGCGGTCAGCGGGGCGAGGATCGCCACCGCGATCGTGAGGCCGCTGAACCCCTGGACGAGGCCGATGCCCAGGCCTCTGTTCAGGGCGACGACGACCGCGTGGGGGCCGAGCGGGTAGCCCTGGCGCAGGAGTTGGGAGCCGTGGCCTTCAGCTAGCCGGTCGGTCGCCAAGAGGTGCTGAGACATGTCGGGGTTGAAACCGGTGCCGAGGATGCCGAAATGGCCTTCAACCGCAAAGGGGAGCGACGCGACAAGCAGGGCGCCGAAGGCAACCGGAGCGCCGATTCGCAACGCCTCCCCCCCGCCTTCGACCCGACCGCGCAGGTAGAGCACCGCTGCCCCGGCCAGCGCGAGCACGGCGAGCGCCGAGACCACCCCATGCCCGGGCACGCGGACGGTCGCCCAGCAGACCGCACAGACGAGGGCGAAGCCGACCGCGGCCGACAGCCACGACCAGCGCCGGGCCCCGGACAGCGCGAGCGCCGCCTGACCGATCGCCAGCGAGGCGCCGCAGACCGCCAGTACCGCTGCATAGGTCGCGATCACGAGGCGGCGAGCCTAGCTCGCAGCGGGGTCAGTCGTGCGCAGTGAACTCGCCGCCGCCGAGCTCGGGCGGCAGCGCCCGCGGTCCGTCCGGGTACATCGCGCGCAGCTGCTCGTCGCTCATCTCGAGCGTATTCGCCGACTCCGGCGGCGCGCCGACAACGAGCCAGAGTGCCTCCTCGTCAGTGTCGTTGAAGACCTGGCGGAGAACATCGTGCTCGACCAGGAGCGTGTCGAGCGGCGCCAGCTCGAGCGATTCCTCCCCCACCCGGATCCGCCCACACCCCTCCAGCAACACGTAGAGCTCCTCCTGGTGCGGATGCCGGTGCCAGGTCGAGGCCTGCCCGGGTCGCAGGCGCCACAGCCGCGCTCCCAGCGAGCCGGCCCCGAGCTGTTTCGCCAGGTCGGTATTCAGGACCCGCATCTGGTTCGACTCGCGCCAAAAGGCGTCGCCGGCACGCAACAAGCGATAGGCCATCTTCGCTCCTTCAGGAGATGACGGGATGGGCGCAACAGGGCTCGAACCTGTGACCTCCAGCTTGTCGAGCTGGCGCTCTCCCAACTGAGCTATGCGCCCCAGCGGGATCATGAATCTAGCAGCGGAAGGCAGCTTGAGCCCGAGCCCGGAGCTGCCGATGCACCAAGTGCAACTTTCGAAGCTACGCGGTGTTTCTGATGTAGCACTCGCCAAGCGGCAGTGCCAAGACTTTAGGACCGACGAGCCAGCGGCGCAGAGCTTTCTGGTGGTACGTCCTTCGGAACCAAGGGGCCCCGTTCGCGGGGCCCTTTTGGTTAGCCAAGGCAGTCCGGCAGAACCAGGCTCGGCTCAGCCCTGTTCGCGCAGTGTGCGGCGGATGTCGGCGATCGCTTCGCTCTGGCTCTGCAGGGTGTCGCGCATCTGGTTCTGCTGGCTGTGCAGGCTGTTGACTTCGCCCTGCAGCTTCGAGACCTGCGAGCTGAGTTCGGAGGTCGATTCCTGCGTACGGGCCGCCTCGTTTTCGGCTTCCTTGGCGCGTTGGCCGGCGGAGCCGGCCTGCTGATCGACCGAGGAGCGGATCTGATTGATCTGCCTCTGCGTCTCCTGGCGCACCTGCTTGGAGACCTGTTCGTCGCTACTTCCCTGATCACGGGCATCGATCGCCAGAAAAATCGCGACGATCGCCGCGACCAGCGCCAGAATGGCCGCAACCTCCGCTACCCCAATCCGTCGATCCGGCACGGGCTCATACCCAGGTGGCGGCACATAGCCAGGATCGCCCTGGGGAGACCCAGGCTGTCCGGGCTGCCCCGGCGGCGGCTGCCCACCCGGAGGCGGTCGATCGTAAGGCCCTCGCTCCATGCAAGAACGACCCTAGGCGCCTGCTCGGACGGCACGAATACACCCATCGGAATCTCGCCAATCCAACTGGACCGGACCTGCGCTAGCCGAGGGCTATCACCGGGACCTTCCTCTCGTCTGCCCTCAGCCGAGGATCTTTGTCTTCTGGGCGGCAAACTCCTCGTCGGTGAGAATGCCCTGCTCTTTCAGCGCCGCAAGTTCCTTGAGCTGGTCGATCGTCGACTGCTCGCCGTTCGCCGCCGGGGCCGATGCAGGCGGGGGAGTCGCCGCGGCCTGCTGCTGCTGAGCCTGCTGCATTTCCTGCGCCTGCCAGCGTTCTCCCTGGCGACGCGAGACGCGATTGCTGACAGTGGTCGCGGTTCCGGCGATTACCGCCGTCCGCGCCACCCCTCGGAGTAGTCCCGGCATAGTCCGTTCCTCCCTTGCTAGCTCGCCTCGGCCGCGTCGAGCGCAGCCTCGATGTCCTGGACCGAAATTTTCCCGCTTGCCACCAACTGGCCGCCCGAGCTGCGCACGGCAGCGGCAAACGGCGCCGCCCAGCTGTTCTCGTAAACGAGCACCGCGGCCGAAGTGCCCGGCTCAAGTGCATTCGCCGCCTCGTCGAGATCCTCGTCAGAGAGCAGTCCCGAAGACGCCCCCGAGAAGATCGCGATCTCCTCGACCTGCGCGCCAAGCTCAGCGATCTCGAGGCCGGCGACCGAGCCGTCCTCGTCCTTGTGGACGAAGGCGAGGTCGAGCACGCGGATCAGGCCGCGGTCGACGAGATCGACCAGATGGGGGAGCGCCTCACCGTTCGGCTGGCGCCCCGGCCACTCGATCACGACGTAGTCGACCGGGCCCAACTCGATGCTCTCGTCGCTCACGTTTCGGTCCTTTCTCGTTGCCGATCTTCGGCCAGTCTAGGCAAGGTGAACGGACCCCGTTCACCGGTCCACCCGATCCAACCCTGAGCGTCACGTCGGCGGTGGCCCAGGGACCCCAAAGCCGTGCGACCGCTGTCACCAGCCTCCGGTGGACGATCCGCTGTTGCCGGCGACGCTCCAGCTGGGGTCGCCGGCCGCATGGACGAGCTCCTGCCCCGCGCCGCCCGAGAAGGAGATCGAGCCCACGCTGCTGAAGGAGAGGCGCCGATGCAGGCCGGCCGGCTCGTTCTCGACCAGCACCCGCGAGCCGGTGCGGGAGATGCCCCGTCCCTCGGCTACCAACCCCGATTCCAGCGGGTACAGCGGCTGCGCCGTGCGCCCGGGGACGTCGACCGCCCAAGGGAAGGACCTGAGGGAGCCGAACCTTACTTCGTAGTAGTTGGCGAGCAGATGGGCGCCATCCGCCGAGACTGCCACCGGAACAAGCCCGACGACAAGCGGCTGGGGGTCGAGGTGGGTGATCTGGACCGACCCGCTCTTCCTGTAAAGGAAGATCTCGTAGGCGGGAGGGAGAGGCGCATGCGACGGTTCCGGCTCGCGCAGGCGGCGTCGATCGAAGAGGATCCCGCGCTGGCTCCATACGGGGTTGAGGCTGCTGCCGTCGTCGGTGAGCCGTCTCGCGCGACCGCCCCTCCCGCGGACCACGTAGAGATCGCGCGGGGTCGAGAACAACTCGCGCCGGCCGAGCCCGAACGCCAGGCGATCCGGTCCCTCGGGCGCGAAGCTGACACCTTCGATCTCGCCGCGGGCTACGGTGCGGGCCCGCTTCGCCACGGTGTCGATTATCACCAGACGCGGCTGCTTCGCTGAGGGGCCGAGCGCCCACACAGCGAGGTAGCGCGAGTCGGGCGACCAGGCCAGAGGCTCGACGCCCTGCCTGAAGCCGAAGTACTCCCCCACCGCCCTGCGGCGCGGCGACAGAATCAGCAGGGCGCTGCGGCGGGAGCCGACACGGGCGAGAGCGAGCTTCTGGCCGTCGGGGGAAAGGAGGGGCGCCTCGCCAGCTGCCATCCGCCGGGCGCCGGAGCCGTCGGCACGCGCCAACCAGACGTAGGTGGGCCGACCCCGTCTCCCGGCGGTCACGTAGGCGAGCCCGGGGCGCCCGGAGGCCTCTGCCGCGCGCGAGGAATCACGCATGTTGACCGGTGCGGCCTGCGCCACGCTGGTCGTGACCGCGAGCACAAGAAGGGCTGCAGCCAGCGTCCTCATGGCGTTGATGACCGACCTACGCGAAGCAGCCCGGAAGCTAGGGCAGATCGGCCCAATAGCTGCCTTCCTCAATATGGATGCGGGCGGTCAACTCCATAGCTGCATCTCCCTCATTGTAGACCCGCCTGTTTGAGAATCGCGCTGGTCAGGCCGGGCTGGTAGTCGTGGCCCTTGTGCCGGGGGAGCGTGATCGGGCGGTGCCCCGCCTTGGTCATCTTGACCTGGTGCTGCCGCCGCGAGTCCGCCTCCAGCCATCTTTCTTCAACAGCCGCTTGCCTCTCGAACCTCGACGACGACCTTGACCGGCAGCGGGAGCTATCCGAGCGTGCGGCGCACAGCCTCCAGGGGGACCATCAGCGTCAGCGGCGCACTGGTCGCCGGCTTGAAGCCGAAGCGTGTGTAGAACGCGGCGGCTTTCTCGTCGAGCGCGTGGACGAGGACGGCGCGCATGGCGACCGACTGTGAAGCGCGGTCGGTGCGCCTGAGGGCGTCGAGCAGGAGGCTTCGTCCGAGGCCCACACCCTGCACGGAGCGATCGACCGCCAGGCGGGCGATCAGGCTGACCGGGATCGGAAAGCGCTTGGAGGCGCCGCGTCGTACGGCATCCGTGGCCATGCTGTGCTCGACCTCCGAGGCGACCAGGGTGTAGTAGCCGACCACCTCGTCGTCATTCGGTCGGCGGACGACAAACGTGCGGGCGGTGTCGCGACGCTTTCCTTGTCCAGCGTAGGCACGCAGCCAGCGGTCGAGTTGTTCGCGACCGCAGTCGAAGCGCTCGACCCGGTGGGTTGGTTCGAGCGGCTCGACCGCCCCGAAGCGAGAACTCAATCGCCGATGACGCTCGGGTGCCCGGTGAGGGCGCTGAGGCCCGACTCGAAGGAGCCGGGATCGTCGAGCGCCGCCAGGAAGCGAGCGGCCTCCTCGGAGTCGAGGACGATGCTGGTCCGCTCGGCCAGCACCTGCTCGGCCTCGCGCCGCGCCGCCTGGCGAACGAACTCGCTCAGGGTCTG
>Ga0210085_1000129_pt1 | contig 33432 bp, 25 predicted proteins | sample China_Galinas_PW_5_FD_184866 | JGI IMG/M metagenome (GOLD analysis project Ga0210085, IMG submission 184866) | Wetland microbial communities from San Francisco Bay, California, USA, that impact long-term carbon sequestration - China_Galinas_PWC_D1... | ecosystem: Environmental > Aquatic > Marine...
TGCGGACTTTCGATGTATAACGAGCTTCTGCCAGTCGAAAAACCCTTTTTCATCCACTGATGCCGAAACTTTACCATTACGCACGACAATGTTCGGGACCATGAGCTTTTTCTCTTGAAGGTCGAAACGCATGCCCTTGGCTTCAATTGTCTCCAGAGCAAGCAAAGGTGTTGTCTTCCCCTTTTCTGTAAACAAAAGTCCTTTTAGTGCCAATTTCGCATCCTGCAACGCCAAAAGCGCGATACCTTTTTGATAATCGAACCGGTAATGGGTACTGAAGTCCATCTCTCCGGACGGTTCATCAAGGTTTAATTCGTCCTGAACGAACTTCCACGCTGTGGCCAGTTTGAAACCGGCCATGCTTAACTTGCCTTCAGAAAAAATAGGGTATAAAGATATTTCGCCTTGCCAGCCAACCGTACCGCCACCAGGCAAATCGGCCTTAACGGTGTACGGACCTTTGCGTTCCGGGAGTGTAGATATCTCTTTGAACTCGAGGTTAAGAGGCCAGAATGTTTCTTGAGCATGAGTGGTATATAGACGATCGCTAAAGGTTAAGCTGCCGCCATTGACTTCAGCGTGATACACCAGGAGCCTCGGCGGGCGACTATCGGTGGCTGGAGGATCTTCGGACTTAGGTAAGCTGTCAGCAAGATCTGCGAAATTGAGACGTCCATTATGCTGTATCTCTATGTACAGCGATGGGCGTTCTATACGAATATCGGCAAAGGTCCATGCCCAACGGAAAAGGCTTGAGAGCTGGAAGTCTATAAACAGACGGTCAAAACCCATAATCGGACGATTGTCTGCCTCTTCAAGTACGAAGTCTTTGGCCTCAAAGGTAAATAAAAAAGGATTGACGCGCACCTCGGCAACGGATGCGTTGCGCTTAAGCGTTTCCACGGCGTAATTACTGACATAGCGTTTGACAATCCAGGGTGTTAACAAAAAACCAAGCAGGGCATACAATACCACTGAGGCGACTCCGGCCAGCAGCCAGCGGTTGAGAAGTATCTGACGCCAACGACTGGGGGCCGCCTCTGGATCGCTTGTTTCTGTTGCAGTTCGGTTATGCATGGATTGTACCTCCCGCGACGCACTGCCGGCAGAACGCCGCTTTAATGACTCAATGAATCTTGGATATATTATACAAATAAGCGTTTAGATCACTCTTTCCCGCCGAAGTTCTGTGGCGGGTTAGACACTTTTTTTTCCAGTTTGGCCACCGACTCGATATGATAAGTATGCGGGAACATGTCCACCGGCTGAACTTTAAGCACCTCGTAACTTTCTTTCAGCATGCCAAGATCCCGTGCCATGGTCGCAGGATTGCAAGACACATATACGATCCTTGCCGGCGCCAATTCAAGAATTTTGTAAACCACATCCTTGTGCATTCCTGCCCTCGGCGGATCTATGATCATCACATCCGGTGCTGCCGTGAGTTCGGCAAGCTTTTCTTTAATATCTCCGAGAATAAATTGGCAATTGGAAATTCCGTTGATCCGACAGTTGTTCATTGCATCGTTTACTGCAGTTTCAACGATTTCAATGCCGATCACTGTTGTGGCTGCCCCGGATATATATATGGCAATCGCTCCTGTCCCGCAGTATAGATCCACAACCGTTTCACTATCAGAAAGATCAGCATATTCCTTAATGGTTTCGTATAAACGTTCTGCGCCCCGGGTATTGGTTTGAAAAAATGAGTTTGCGGATATTTCAAATTCAAATTCACCGATTCTATCCCTGATACAGGGCTTCCCGGAAAGCAATATTTCATACTCTCCCACAGCAACGCCTGCTTTTCGTGAAGTAATATTGTTAACCACCGATACGATTTGAGGATATGTATTTACCAGTTGATCGGCCAAAGGCTGCACGCTTTTTCGGTCTTCTTTTGAAGTGATGATATTGACCATCCAATGGTTATACGCCTTAGAATGTCTCAGCATAATAAAACGCCAGAAACCGATGTGACTGCGAAGTCCATAGACAGGAACACCTGAAGCCCGAATAAATTTCCTGACATCATCAAGGATATGATTCCCGAGTTCAGGCTGGAGCAAGCACACACGGGTGTCCATTACCTTGTAAAAAGTTCCCGGAACATGAAGTCCAAGAGCAAAGCCATTGTCAACATCTGACTTGTCCATCTCATCCGGCAGAAGCCACCTGCGGTCAGAAAATGAAAACTCCATCTTGTTCCGGTATCCAAATATTTCCGTCGAAGGGATTGTAGACAGCACAGGTACACCTTGAATTCCGCCTATCCGCTCAATGGATTCAGCCACATGCTGTTGTTTGTATTCAAGTTGTTTGTCGTAATCTAAAAACTGCCATTTGCAGCCTCCGCAAACCCCGCTGTACATGCATTGCGGGGTTATCCTGAAAGGTGACGGTTTTATTAGGGTATCGACAAAGGCTTCGGCATATTGTTTTTTCTTTTTGAAAATTCGTCCGATGACATGATCCATTGGAACAGCCTTTTCTACAAACACGGTAAGTCCGTTTATCTTTGCAATGCCTTTTCCGCCAAAGGCGATTCCGGAAATTTCAAGTTCCAGTAACTGTCCTTTTTTAATTTTCATTCTGAAAATTCATCTTTACAATTATGAGGTACTTGTAAAAAGTCTATTATGAGCGATATCTAATACCTATTGAAAAATATCACGAATCGTGAGATAATCCAACCATGAATCAAACAAATATCTCTTTTGCCTCCGACGGATTCCTTTTAAAAGGTATACTTCACTTGCCGGAAACCAGCCAGCCGCCGGTTGTCATCGGTTCCCACGGTTTGCTCAGCAATAGTTATTCCCCCAAACAAATTGCCCTGGCTCGAGAATGTAATGCCCACGGTATTGCCTATTTTCGATTCGACCATCGAGGCTGTGGACAGAGTGACGGTGTTTTTAATGAAATCACCTCCTTAAATGGCCGTCGCAACGATCTTATCAGTGCTGTAAAAACCATTCAAATGCGAAATGACATCGGGAAAAGGATCGGTCTTTTTGGAAGCAGCATGGGAGGAACCGTCTGCATTTCTGCAGCTGATGCCCTTGATATCGACGCATGGGTCACATATGCGTCTCCTGTTCGCAGCAGTTCCGTAACCACGGCTTTGAAAAAATCAGATGATCCCGAAAAAATTAAACCATTACTGGATCAGGAATATCTGACATGGGACATCTCCGACCAGCTCAAACACCTCCACCATATCTTTATTTTACACGGTGACTCCGACAGAATCGTACCGCCGATCAATGCTCACGAGATCTACACGAAATCGGGCAATCCGAAAAAACTGATCATTCAAAAAGGCGGAAACCATCCTATGAGCAACAAAAAGCATCAGAAAGATTTTTTGCGGGACGCGGTAAACTGGTTCAAAAAATGGCTAATCGGCTGATAGGATTGATGGTCGGCCCCAGATAATACGCTTCGCTGTTACTGGCGCAAATTTAATAGGGTAAATCGATTGATAATTTGAACTTCAAAACAGAAAAGGGTAAAGACAAACCCATCACCTCTCAGCGTGTGTCTGGTTTATTAGGTTGGTTAAATTCGATTAAATGTCTACGCAGGATGTCCATTGCTTTCATGGCAAAAATCTTTTTATTTCTCCATCGGCTGTTAAATGGAAAAAAGAACCGAAATCCCAGGGAAGATTGGCGGGTGGCAAGACCAATACAAACCGTTCCCACAGGCTTTTCGTCGGTGCCCCCGTCCGGTCCGGCAATACCGCTGGTTGCAAGTCCAAAATCTGATTCTGCGATACGTCTTACGCCTGCTGCCATCTCTTTTGCCGTCTTTTCATGAACAGCCCCGTAGTGTTCAAGAACATCAGATGATACGCCCAAAACCTTTTGTTTGGCTTCATTTGAATACGTGACCCCTGAGAAAAGAAAATAGTCTGAACTGCCCGGTACATTGGTCAACCAGTGGGATATCAAACCCCCGGTGCAGCTTTCGGCAACTGCCAGTGTTGCATTTTGTTTTAAAAGAAGTCTGCCCACCACAGCCTCTATGGGTTTTTCGTCTTCAGAGAAAACATTGTCCCCTATTTCCTCTATAACCGACGCAGCTGCCTTGACCATACGTTGATGAAGTGCTTCTTTGTCTTTGCCCCGGCCATAAAGTTTGATTTGGATTTCCGGGAACTTGGCGCGAAAACCCAGCGTAATTTCCGGAAACATTTCACTGATGCCTGACACTCGCTCGGCTGTGGCCGATTCCGCTAAACCAAAGGTTGATATGGTTTTCACCATTTTGAATTCACGAATGCTCCCCCGGAATTTTTCCAACTGGATCAGGACAGTATCCGAAAGCATTTTTTGCATTTCAAAAGGAACCCCGGGTAAAAAGAAAAACATGCAGTGCTTTATTTTTAGCATAAATCCGGGCGCGGTTCCCACTGGATTTAAAATAAGCTCAGCTCCCCGAGGCAACATGGCCTGTTTTTTGTTGGAATCAGGCATCATACGGTTTCTGGCCTTGAAATAGCTTTCAACCCCATGAAGTGCCGACAGATTTAAAACAAGATCAACGCCGACTGATGTTGCTGCTGCCTGGGCAGTTAGATCATCCGGAGTCGGACCCAACCCGCCGGTGACCAGGGCAGCATCGGATCGGCTTCCAATTTCCTGAAGGATTGATGCAAGGTTCTCCACGTTATCGCCGACACATGTATGGCGCACGACGTTAAAGCCGGCTTCTTCGAGCTTCATCGCGATGTGTTTTGAATTTCTGTCAATCACCGCACCGGACCGGATTTCATCTCCGGTGATGAGTATCTCTACGTTCATAATATATTACCTAAAGTTATATATGAGCTAATTTGTCAAAAGTGCCCATACAAACAGATTAAAATAAATCGATGCAAGTCTTCAACCCTGAACCTCCACCGGCGAAGCACAGAGCTTCTTATCCTCTGATCTTCTAACTTTCTCGCCTTCTTTCCTTCTCACTTTCTCACCTTCTAACCTACCCGTTTTCTGACTTCCGACCTCTGATTTTCGACGCCCGTCACCTCTTTTCTCTTTTTTATTTCCTATTTCCCGTTACTCTCTTTCAAATCATTATAAATTGATCGAACCTGGCGGCACATCCTATCAAACTGATCCGGATAAAGAGACTGGGCACCATCGCTTAACGCCTCTTCAGGTGCATGATGCACTTCTACAACTAGGCCGTGGGCTCCAACAGCCACAGCCGCCCGGCTCAATGGAATCACTTGATCACGTATTCCGGCAGCATGGCTCGGATCAACGACAATAGGAAGATGGCTTTCTTTAGTTACAACGGATACCGCCGAAAGATCAAGGGTGTTGCGACTGTGATGGACAAAGGTTCGCACGCCCCTTTCGCATAAAATTACCTGTGTATTTCCACCTTCCATAATATATTCTGCTGCCATAAGCCATTCATCAATGGTCGCTGCCATACCCCGTTTAAGCAAAACCGGTTTGCTGGCCCGTCCGGCCTTTCTCAGCAAACTGAAATTCTGCATGTTCCGTGTGCCGATTTGAATAACATCGGCATATTCAGTAACAAGTTCCATTTGTTCAATATCCATAACCTCGGTAACAACCGGCATGCCCGTTTTTTCGCGAACCTTTGCAAGGATTTTCAATCCCTCTTCTCCAAGCCCTTGAAACGAATACGGTGAAGTTCGGGGTTTAAATGCCCCGCCTCTAAAAAGCTGTGCACCGCTACGCTGAACATGCTCGGCTATGGTCAAGGCCTGGTATTCACTTTCCACGGCACAAGGGCCGGCGATAATTGTCAGATTGCCGCTGCCTATGGACACGTCTTTGATCTGAATGATGGTGTCTTCATGTTTAAATTCCCGGCTGACAAGTTTGTACGGGCGTGTGACATGAATCGCATCCTTAACCCCCGGCATCCCTAAGAACGGTGAGGCATCAACATGCCCCTTATTGTTTAAAATACCGATGGACATCCTTTCTCCGCCTGGAATAGGACGTGCCGTAAACCCCCGCTGTTTGATGACAGCGATAACGGTATCAATTTCCGCCTGTGTTGCTTTTTTATCCATAACTATGAGCATGGTCTTTCCTCCTTATGAGTCGTCATTTGACTGCCCTGTGAAATTCTTAAAGTGACAGCGAAGCGTATATCACCAGAGTCATTGGTCACGGGTCTTTCGACCGTAAATATTGATTCCTGAGAACCGGTCATTTAAGCAAAAAAAAACCGTGAGCTTGGATGTGCCCACGGTCTTTAATTTTTCCTTTAAAAAATTGGTTCAGCCTGCTCCCAACCGGTCGACACACTCCCTTTCTCCGGTGATCCACCACCAGCACCAAAAATAATATTGTTGGGTTAAATATTTCATCAATTCAATTCCCGACCGGTTTGACCCCTATACGATCGCACGTTTAGGGCCGAAACCCAAACTACCCAAATGTATTCACCATTGTCAAGATAATTTTCGACTTGCTTTTTATTCATTCAATAATTTAATTGATAAAAAATCTTGACAAATATTTCTGATAAAAGGTAAGTTGCTTTTGCAAATCAGGTGAACAAATGAAAATTGATAAACACAAACAACAAATTTATAAAATCGATCTAAATCGTTGGTGGTGGTGGCAAATCCAAAGCAACGGGTCTGCCCCTGTGACCTAACCAAACAACGTATTAAAATAAATTTTCAAAGGACCGCGGGCAACCCAAAACCCACGGTCCTTTTTTAATTTGAAATTCAAAAAGGCCGTGGAAATTTCCATGGCCTTTTTTTGAGCCATTCAGAAAGGATATTTTATGTTAATCAATGAATTTCCAGACATTGCACAATTTCGCAACCTGGCAAAACAGGTCAATGTTATACCGGTTTGTGCAGAGTTGCTGGCCGATACGGAAACTCCGGTTTCACTCTTAAGAAAAATATATAAAAACAATGCCTCTGCTTTCCTGTTCGAAAGTGTCGAAGGTGGCGAAAGATGGGGAAGATACAGTTTTTTGGGCGTCTCCGCCAGAACGCACATACGGATATTTCATAACTTTGTGGAAATATGTGAAAACAGTTCCTGCAACAATATTGCGCATAATGGAGACCCCTTCAGCGTTTTGAGGACATTTCTCGACCAATACAAACCCGCACAAGTTTCCGGACTTCCAAGATTCTGGGGAGGAATGGTCGGATATTTAACTTATGAAATGGTATCCTTTTTTGAATCTATCCCCAATCTTTTCCCGGAAAGCAAACCCCTTGCCCATTTTATCATACCGGATGAACTGCTGATATTTGATAATATTCAACATACCTTATTTCTGGTGGTCATCTCTTTTCTGGATAAAGAGCAGGATCCTGACCAGGCCTTTCATGCTGCAATTCAGCGCCTGAATGCTCTGATGGTGCGAATGAAACAGCCGGGACCTGAAGATGACATCGAAATCAATGAAGATCCTTTTGTGCTGGAAACTTCATGGGAGGCGGATCACTTTCACGGGCTCGTAAAAAAGGTAAAGGAGTATATTCGGGCCGGTGATGTGATCCAAACCGTCATTTCAAAACCCTTTGTCTGTTCGTCACCGCCCGATCCCTGGACACTCTACCGAACCCAAAGGTTTATTAACCCCTCACCCTATCTCTACTTTCTCAGTCTCGGGGATTTAACGCTCATCGGTTCCTCTCCCGAAACAATGGTCCGTTTGGAAAACCGTGTCGCCACCCTGCGCCCAATTGCCGGCACCCGTCCCAGAGGAAAGAACGAACAGCAAGACCGATCGTTGGCCAACGAACTCCTTGCCGATGAAAAAGAGCGGGCGGAGCACCTGATGCTGGTGGATTTAGGACGAAACGATCTGGGCCGTGTTGCGGAACTGGGAACCGTTCAAGTTACCGATTTAATGATTGTGGAACGTTACTCACATGTCATGCACCTGGTGTCCAATATTTGCTGCGATATAAAGCCTGACTTCGATGCCCTGGATCTGCTTCGAGCGACCTTTCCTGCAGGAACATTGTCCGGAGCGCCTAAAATAAGAGCCATGGAGATCATTGCCGAACTCGAACAAAATCCCAGAGGTCCTTATGGCGGCGCTGTTGGATATATTTCTTTCCACGGCAACATGGACATGGCCATTACCATCCGAACCGCCAGCATCGAAGACCGTCTTCTCACGGTTCAGGCCGGTGCCGGTATTGTTTCAGATTCCGATCCGGAACGGGAAAGACAGGAAACCGTAAACAAAGCAATGGCCATGCAGAAAGCACTGGAACTGATTTCAAAAGGTAATGAATTAAGAAAATGAGGAAATAGGGCTTCGCCGTTGGAGGTTAGAGGAAGAAAAGATGAATATATTGAAGGAGAATAGACGATGATCATCATGATCGATAACTACGATTCATTTACCTACAATCTGGTTCAATACCTGGGCCAAATCGGCGCTTCGGTCAAGGTTGTACGGAACGATGCCGCTTCCATATCGGATCTTATTTCATGGAACCCTTCGGGAATCGTCATTTCGCCCGGACCCGGACGTCCGGAATCAGCTGGAATTTCCTTATCGGTGGTGGAACATTTTTCCGGAAAAATTCCCATCCTCGGCGTATGTCTGGGTCACCAGGCAATTGCCGCTGCATTTGGTGGAAAAGTAGTTGCCGCCAAAAGTCTTATGCATGGGAAGACATCCATGATTCAATCTGACGGGAAAATGATTTATCAGGGCATTCAAAAACCCTTTGAAGCCATGCGGTATCATTCCCTTGCTGTTTCAAGGGAGCATCTTCCCGAATGTCTGGAAATCACTTCTGAAGCCGACGACGGTGAAGTCATGGGTATCCGGCATAAAGAACATCCTGCGACCGAAGGCATTCAATTTCATCCGGAATCTATTATGACCCGTGTGGGGAAACGGATTTTGAGGAATTTTTTAAACAACAGGTAATAGGTTCAGGTGCCAGGTACCGGATATATCGATCACTCATTACTTGTCACCCGTTATTGGTCATTTAACTGGCTGACAACATAAGAGGAAAGGATTGACCATGTTTAAGGAAAATCTCAGTAAAATTGTTAAGAGGGAAAATCTGAATGAAGACCAAATGTCTCAAATGATCACCGACATTTTTTCCGGAAATATTACCGATGCTCAAATCGGTGCGATGATGGCCGCTTTGGCCACAAAGGGAGAAACCTTTGAAGAACTTGCAGGTGCGGCGCGCGCCATGCGAAGGAAAGCCCTTCGCATCCAGACATCAGCCGCAATCGTTGTCGACACCTGCGGTACTGGTGGTGACAGCGCACATACGTTTAACATTTCTACGACGACATCATTTGTGGTCGCGGCATGTGGGGTTACCGTTGCCAAGCACGGGAACCGTTCCGTATCGAGTCAATGCGGCAGTGCAGATCTTCTCGAGGCGCTCGGGATTAAACTCGACACGGCTCCGGAAATTGTGGAAGAAGCGGTTCAGGGCATCGGTATCGGTTTTCTTTTCGCTCCTCTGTATCACGGCGCCATGAGATTTGCTGCAAAAGCGAGAAAAGAAGTAGGACTGCGCAGTATCTTTAACATGCTGGGTCCACTTACAAATCCTGCCGGAGCAAACTGCCAGCTTCTGGGAGTTTATGCACCCGAACTCACGGAGATGTTTGCCCATGCCCTTCAATTACTGGGCACAAAGAGAGCGTTTGTGGTTCATGGCCATGATGGACTGGATGAAATTTCTGTTTGTGCTCCCACCCGTGTTTCAGAACTCAAAGACGGTTTGATTCGGACGTATGATATATCTCCCGAACAGTTTTTTAGTGAACTGGCGAAGCCGGCAGATCTCCTGGGCGGAAATCCTGAAGAAAACGCTCAAATTACCCGTAACATTCTAAATGGTGAAAAAGGGCCTAAACGAAATGTCGTACTCATTAACGCTGCTGCGGCACTGGTTGCCGCAGGACAAGCCGAAGATTTAAAGCAAGGTGTTCGGATCGCTGAAACAGCTATCGATGATGGTAGTGCTGCCAAAAAGATGGAGGCGTTGATAAAATATAGTCAGGAAAACGGCTAATGGAAAATGATATTTTAAGTAAAATTGTTGAAGATAAAAAACAGGAAATCATCGCAGCAAAACAACATATTCCGGAATCTATTCTTCGTGAAAAAGCGTTTGCTCCTCGAAAGAAACGTCCATTTTTAAAAACAATGGAGCAACCCGGACCGTTCGGCGTCAATATTATTGCCGAAATTAAACGGGCATCCCCATCCAAGGGTGATATTCGTGCGAACCTGAATTCTGCGGTCTACGCTCTTGAATATGAGAAGGGAGGTGCTGCAGCGCTCTCTGTGTTGACCGATAAGCCTTACTTTAAAGGATGTCTCGAAGACCTGAAAATCGCCCGTCAGACCACGACACTTCCGGTTCTTCGGAAAGATTTTCTGATCTCCGCTTATCAGATTTATGAGTCAGCAGTTATGGAAGCCGACGCCGTTCTCTTGATCGTCCGTATTCTTGATCAACAGCAACTCAAGGATTATCTAAATTTGTGCAAGGAATTAAAAATGGATTCCCTTGTGGAAGTTCATTCAGAGTCGGATATCGAAAAAGCCGGATTGGCAGGCGCCCGACTTATCGGAATCAACAACCGCAACCTGCAATCTTTTGAAACCGACATCGACATCGCAATCCGGATGAAATCTCTGCTTAACAATGACCAGATAGCCATTGCGGCCAGCGGAATTCGCACGCGAAAAGACATCGATAAAATTAAAGATTCTAATATATGGAATTTCTTAATCGGAGAAAGCCTTGTACGGGCGAAACATCCAAGAGAATTCCTTGAATCACTCCATGGTAAATAAATTACTTGCATCTCATCCATCCCGACGATTATAATAGCTCAAAGTGGATGTCAGTTCCGGCGTGAAACCCGGCCCCGGCCATTAAGATTTTGACAAAATAACGGCGTCATGGAGGCTGTTTCAAATTTTGGTTCAAAGAAATAACGAAAAATATTTTTTAAATCCCATAACAAAATGACACATACTAAGCAATTAACGGATTGCTGACTTAAATCGCTCAACAAGAGGTAAAACATGCGCAAAACAATAGAACTCAAAAGGGTAGTAATCACCGGCCTTGGGATGGTCACTTCACTGGGACTGGATGTCCAAACCACATGGGAAGCCATGATTGCCGGCAAATCCGGCATAGATCGAATTACACAGTGGGGAGACTTGGAAGACATTAAAGAAAAGTATAATCTGTCGGAAGATTTTCCGCTCATTGCCGGAGAAGTAAAACAGTTTGACATGAAAGAAATCGTTAAGCAAAGAAAACACGGATTTTCAAAAGAGGATTTAAAACAGATTAAATACATGGATCCGTTTATTCAATATTCTTATGCCGCAACATTGGAAGCAATTGCCGATGCCAATGTGAATCTAGATGATGGAGCGGTCGACCCTTATCGGGTCGGTGTTATTATCGGCTCTGGTTTGGGAGGGCCCAAGACCTGGGAAAATGAATTCAGCCGTTTTCTAAATGGAAAAAGAGTGTCGCCGTTTCTAATTCCACGTTTGATACCCAACCTGGCCGCAGGCAATGTCAGTATTTCCTTTAAGGCCAGAGGCGCCAATGCCTGCCTTGCAACGGCATGTGCTTCCGGGTCTCACGCAATCGGTGAAGCGTTTCAGAGAATTCAACTGGGAAAGGAAGACGCATTTGCCTGTGGTGGAACAGAAGCTGCGATCACACCGTTAACCATCGCCGGATTTCATGCACTTAAAGCCCTATCGTCGTCATATCAAACGCCTCAATCCGCTTCTCGTCCGTTTGATATCAATCGGAACGGCTTCATCATGTCGGATGGATCAGGCATCCTGATTTTGGAAGATCTGGATCATGCCAAGGCAAGAGGGGCCAAAATTTATGCCGAACTCATCGGCTTTGCCATGACCGGGGACGCCAGTCATATTACCGATCCTGACATGGATGGTGCCATTCGTTGCATTAAGCTGGCATTGGAGGATGCACAGATTAAGCCGGAAGACGTTGATTTGATTAATCCCCACGCCACCTCAACCTCAAAAGGTGACATCAATGAAGCCACCGCCTTAAAAAAGGTATTCGGCGCTGGAAAAGAAAGACCGTTTATTACAGCCAACAAATCTCAACTTGGTCATTCACTGGGCGCCATTGGCGGAATCGAAGCAATTTCCAGCGTATTATCGATATATAATAATCTAATACCGCCGATCCTGAACTTGGAACAGGTTGACCCGGAGTGTGAAGGCTTGAACTATGTCATGGGCCAGACAAAATCGGTTAATGTCAATATCGTGCTTTCGAATTCATTCGGTTTTGGAGGGACCAATGCAACGCTGATTTTTCGAAGATATGTTCCAAATGATAGGTAACGGGGGATATGGGAAGGTAGGAAGGTAAGAATGTTAGAAGGTGAGAAAGAAACCAATCCTCAGATCTTCCAACCTTCTAACCTTTTTATCCGACGATCTTTTTGGAGGACCGATTTTCTGATCTTTTGACCGACTGACGTATCATCCACTACGTAGGCTGTTGATAAAATTACCCACAGCACCGACACCTGCGGTATCTACCAGGCGAATGGTTTCCGAACCGATAACGGCAATGTCAGCTTTTCCTTTTAAATAATCAACATCCCCTTTTCCCTTTACACCGAATCCGAGCGCCAGAGGAAGATCGGTGGCCCTTCGACATCTCAAAAGATATTCCTTCAGTTGTTCGGAAAAGTTCGTTGCTACACCGGTAACCCCTTTTCTGGCCACGCAGTAGATAAAGCCTTTTCCAAAAGAGTTCAGATATGCCATCCGTTTTTCCGGTGTTGTTGGAGAAAATATGAAGATGGGTGAGAGATGATATTTTTCCATGGCATCAAGGTAATCCCCTCCTTCTTCAGGTGGGAGATCCGGAACAATAGCCCCCACAATTCCGCTGTTGTGCATCTCACCGGCAAACCGATCAACTCCGTACTTAAAAAGGATATTGTAATAACTCATAAATAGAAAGGGAATATCAAAGGATTTGGCAACTTTTCGGGCAAAGTCCATGCACCTTTCTACGGTCGCTCCTCCTGCAAGTGCTTTTTGATTGGCATGTAAAATGATTGGTCCGTCAGCAATCGGTTCTGAAAAAGGGATCTGCAGTTCCATCAGGTCAACACCGGCATTTACCATGGCCTCGATGATTCTGAATGCATCTTCGAATGAAGGATATCCAAGCACAATATGAGTCATTAACAGGATCTCTTTTTTTTCAAGCCTTTGCTTCAGATATGATTCAAGCATGATATTCCTCCGCTTTTTCCTTTATAAACTCCTGCCACTTGGGATCTGCAAAAGCATCGGCAATGGTAAAAATATCCTTGTCTCCTCTACCGGATTGGTTGATCAGAACAATATCTTTCTTTGACATTGCAGAGGCTTCTTTAAAAGCCTGTGCAAAAGCATGGGCTGACTCAAGTGCGGGAATCAAACCCTCTTTTCGAATGGTCAGCGAAAGGGCATCAATGACGTCTTTGTCTGTGGCTGCTTCGAATCGAATCCGACCTTTTTCAGAAAAATTCGCCAGAATCGGTGAAACACCGACATAATCCAGACCAGCTGCAACACTGTGTGTTTCTTTCATCTGGCCGTCATAATCTTGAAGAAAGTATGTTTTATATCCCTGGGCAACGCCAACGCTGGCATCTTTGGAAGAAAGACGGGACGCGTGTTGTCCGGTCTCCAATCCTTTTCCTGCCGCCTCCACGCCCACAAGTTCAACCGGATCATCAAGAAAGGATTGGAAAATCCCCAATGCATTTGATCCGCCGCCGACACAAGCATAAATACGTGAAGGGAGCCTGCCTTCTCTTTCAAGGATCTGTTTTCTGGCTTCTTTTCCGATAATCGATTGAAAAAAAGAAACCATTTCCGGAAAAGGATGAGGGCCACATGCCGTACCCAGCACATAATGAGTGGTATCCATATTTGCCACCCAGTCCCGAAAAGATTCATTAATGGCATCCTTTAAGATCCGGGTCCCTTCCCGCACCGTAACGACTTCTGCACCCAATCGCTCCATCCAGAATACATTTGGACGCTGTCGTTGGACATCGACCTCTCCCATATAGATGGTACATTTGAATCCAAATCTTGCAGCCATGGTGGCCGTGGCCACTCCGTGCTGGCCTGCACCGGTCTCTGCAATGACCCGTGTTTTTCTCATTCGTTTTACCAAAAGCCCCTGCCCCATAACGTTATTGGCCTTGTGTGCGCCGGTATGGTTGAGGTCTTCACGCTTGATATAAATACGGGCTCCCCCAAAATACCTCGTAAGGTTTTCGGCAAATGTCAGCGGTGTTGGGCGGCAAGAATATGTGGACATGATATCAACATATTCTTGCCAGAAACCGGAATCGTTTTTTGCCATTTGAAATGTTTCGACCAGTTCATCAAAGGTGGCAACAAGGATTTCAGGGAGATAAGCCCCTCCGAATCCGTCGTAATATCCTCTGTCTTTCATTGTAATATCTCCGTATTCATTAAAGTTTCGTTCGTGCATATCATCGCTTGATTTAGATTACGAATAAGCTCCCAAAGTTTGTGAAAAAACGAATTGATCTGTTCGACAATAAAGTTCTGAATAAATGGCATTTATTGTTTGATCAAAGTTCAAAAATCGTTTTACCATAAGGATCGGGGTGTCTGGCGAAACCTCTAAAGTATTCGCTTTCTTGCCGGTCAAATAGCCGATTCTAAAATTTTGTCTGCCGCTGCCGGGTTTCATGTAATAGTATTCATCGACAACTTGGGAAAGAGATCGGCAAGACAGGTCAATCTTATCTATTTCCTTAAACAACATATCATGAAGATATATATCTTCGATAAGGACCGGCGTCCTTTCAACCCGACTGAGCCGGGAATAAAAATAAGCCTTCTTGTTGGAAAACGGGTTTTCCGGATCATATCTGATTTGCCCCAGCCGAATATTTTGAAGGATATGCGTCCTAACCTCTATCCCTTTTTTATTGAAAGCCGATGTTGTGCCGGCCAATGAAAAAAGGTCAACCTCTTTTTTCAGCTCACATACAAAGGTTCCTGAACCCCTTTTGCGCACGAGGATGCGTTTTCTAACCAGAAGATCCGTCGCCTGTCTGGCCGTAGGCCTTCCTATTCCGTAATGAGCAGCAAGCTCGTTCTCTGATAAAATTTTTGAGCCAGGCGGATACTCTCCTGACCGTATTTTATCCAGAATAATGTTCGAAAGTTGATGATATAATGGAATTGGCGAACGTGAATTGAGCATAAACGAATTTAGACGCATATTGGTAAAGTTGTCAAGACATATTTTATTATAGTTTTCACATCTCAACGACATGTATTTTAAAAATATATTATTTTTTTAGGAAAGTGTCAAAAATCTAACACTCTCTTAAATCCTGATTCATACTTTAAGAATATTTCATCCCTGTTTTTATAGATTTTGTTAAATTAGGACGTGTTTTTGCCATGGAAAGATTGAATTTTTAAATAAAAACAATTTATAGAACATTAACCAATTAAACAATGCGTAAAATCAGAGAGTTGGCATATTTTGTGCTTCATTTTTTGGAAGGATTTCAACACTACCATATAGCAATGAGGAGAACAATTAATGCCAACAGCAAGGGAATTGCTTAAAAAATTTACAACAGCCAAAACCCTGCCTCATGTTGCGATTAAGCTTACCAAACTGATTTCTGATGAAAACAGCACCATGCAGGATTTCGAAAAAATGATCAAAATGGATCCAACCCTTGTGTTGAGAATACTGCGTGGAGTTAACAGTCCTTATTATGGCCTAAGGCAGAAAGTCAATAGTATCTCCAGAGCGGTTGTCATTATCGGCATTAATAACCTTCGCAATATGATCGTGACTGAAGGTTTAAAGGAACTATTCAAGGACAAAAATAGCAAGAATGCTTTTTCCAGAAACAATTTATGGCTTCATTGCGCTGCTGTCAGTATTTGTAGTCAAATGCTTATGGAGAGAATTTTTGGTTTAAACGGAGAAGATGCGTTTTTGTGCGGTATTCTTCATGACATCGGTATGATTGTCGAAGATCAGACAACGCCTGCTTTATTCCACAGAGCATGCAACTCCATCAATGAAAATCCTAAACCGATCACTGAATACGAAAAAGAAATTATTGGTACGGATCATTGCGAGATCGGATATCTGGTGGCTAAAGACTGGCAACTTCCCATTGAAGTTCAGGAAGGTATTCAACAACATCATAAAACCCTGGAACATGTCTCCCCTTCAAGTCTAACAGGCGTCATTCAACTGGCAGAATATATTGTAACTCAGCTGGATTATACGGCTATTCCCGCAATGAGGGCAAAACTTTCACTTCCACTGGCCACCCACATTCGCGACAATGTGAAAGAGTATAAAGCGCTTGTCAGAGATCTGCCGAATGAGATATCAAAAGCCGAGGATCTTTATTCACCTCACGAGGAGTAGAATAGATGTATAATTCTGGAGATATTTTTAGTGAATATACAGATCAGGAAACAGAACTCAAAGAATTTGATTTGTTTTTAAGAAAAAAAATGCCCCAAGGCAAGTTCCAGCTTGTTTTAAATCATGATAGCGACTGTTTGTATGGAGACGACCTCGTATTATCATCCAAGGAGCGCAATGCAATTGTTCATCGTGCCCACACGGAAAAAGGCCTGTTTTTGTTCGAATTGAATGAAAAAGATGTTGTTCACGCAATCTATATTCAAGAATTAAATGCCGTATTAATTTATTTTTTGTCAGATGATACTTCCGATTCACTCATCGAACAATATGAAGCCACTGCGATTCAATTGTGTATTGAACTGTTCCTGTCCAGAATTTCCCTCCGGAATGAACAGGATTTTTTAAGTACTCTAAGAAAGCAATATGATCGGAAAATTAGTGTCCTCGAAAATAAATATCAGGATATTTTAGAGGATAATCATCGCGGATATCAGATCATTCAAAAGCAACAAGAAGAGTATTCGCAAACCCTTAAATCTGAAATTGCGCAGCAAACAGCGCAATTAAGAAAGACCAACGATAGCCTTAAGCTAGCGCGTGAAGCAGCAGAAAATGCCAATAAAGCCAAAAGTCACTTCCTTGCCAACATGAGTCACGAAATTCGCACACCAATGAACGGAATTATTGGTTTTACCGAAATGCTTTTCGATACCGATCTAAGTCCAAATCAGTTGGATTATGTAGAAACAATACGAAGAAGTGGTGATGCTCTTTTGTCATTAATCAACGATATCCTCGACTTTTCTAAAATAGAAGCAGGAAGGCTCGATTTTGAGAATACCGAGTTTGATCCCGAACGTATTGCATACGATATTTGTGAATTCACCATTCCAAAAGTAAAATCAAGACCTGTCGAAATTCTTTGCCGCATCGGAGATCATATTCCTTCATTTGTCAAAGGAGACCCGTTCAGGTTCCAGCAAGTTCTGGCCAATCTTATGTCTAATTCAGTGAAGTTTACCGAATCCGGCGAAATCGAACTCTTTATAGATGTTGAAGATGAAAATGATGCCCAAGTAAAGATTCATACAAAAGTGATCGATACCGGTATCGGTATTCCAAAAGACAAATTGTCTACTATTTTTGCTCCATTTAAGCAGGCTGACGGCTCAACCACCAGAAAATATGGTGGTACCGGTTTAGGACTTTCGATATGCAAGCAAATCTCAAACATGATGGGAGGTGATGTTTGGGCGGAGAGCCCTGTCAACTCACAACTGAGCATTGAAAACTGTCGATTACAGGATCCTTTCAACACTTCAAACAATCATAAGCCGTCAACCTTTGATCGTCCTCGCAACGGGAAACCCGGAACCATTTTTCACTTTACTGCCTGGCTGGAAAAAACAAACCGTAATGTAGATCCGATAGTTGTCCCATCGACACTCTCCGGTAAACGGATCCTTGTTGTCGACGACAACCTCAACAGTTTAAATATATTAACCAAAACTTTGATCTCAGCAGGAATGGATGTTACTGCAATTGATAAGGGAAAGGATGTCTTACCCACATTGCAAAAGGCTCTGGACAGCGATAATCCAATCGATTTTTGCATACTTGATCTCAAAATGCCGGGTGTGAATGGTTACGAAATCGCAAAACAAATACGCAATGCCAAATCTTCCATCCGCGATATTTTCTTAATCGCATTATCTTTTCTTTTGGAGCGTAAACAACAAAAGGACGATGAAACAGGCTTTGATGGCTTTTTAAGCAAACCGGTCCGAAGGGAAAAACTTTATCAGGCATTGGAGAATGTCTTCTACAAAAAAGATAATAATAATTGGCCCCGAGATGCAGGAGATCTCAGAATTCAAAAACATATCAAGACCCCATCTTCGATTCTGGTCGAGGAAAAGAATTCTTCACGCGTCCTTTTAGCGGAAGACAATCCCATCAATCAGAAACTGGCAAAGATGATGCTAACAAAAGCAGGTTATCAGGTAGAAACGGCAGATACAGGAAAAAAGGCTGTTGACATATTTATTACTTCATCCGGAAAATTTGATCTGATTTTTATGGATATGCAAATGCCTGAGATGGACGGAATAGAAGCCACCTATCACATACGTGAATGGGAAGAAAGAAATACAGCTAAAGGCCCAATCCCTATCGCTGTATCCTCTCACCAGAATCCGGCTCTCTTTCAGGAAGATTTTTCAATCAACAATCGTCAACCTGCACGCTCTTGCCTCACAGAAGCAGGCAGGTTATCAGTCAAAAGGGTTCCTATCGTTGCATTGACAGCCAATGCTATAAAAGGAGACAGGGAAAAGTGTCTTGAAAACGGTATGGATGACTATATTACAAAACCGATTGATAAAAAGATATTTTTTGAGGTCATCGAAAAATGGATTTCCGGCAAAAAATCGGGTCAAAACTCTATTCAGCCGGATTAACTTAAGCGCCTGATGCGCCAGCGTAAAAAAATTTGGCCGAAAAATCCGTTATTATATTAACGGCGTTTAAAATCTGTAATAATCATATTTCACATCCGAGTTCTTATGGCGTTGCAGCGTTGTCTATGTCAATAATTTTGCTGTTTATATAATCCTTGGTTTTGTATCTTGTAACCCGTTTTAATTTCCGGGTGATATCTCCCATTCGATCAATCTGGTCTTTAATGGTTTTAACATTTCTATACAAAGGATTATCTTTTTGAATATGCATCAACATAAGCTCTGTATTTCCGGAAATAGCCTGCATTGGTTGAGTCAACTCGTGGCAAATAGCACCGGTCATTTCAAAAATAACTTGAAGTTTTTCTTTTTCCAACAAAGCTGTCTGTAAATCTACAACACGACGACCGACGTCGATTCGCGCACGAAGCTCTTCTGTATCAAACGGTTTAGAGATGTAGTCATCAGCGCCTGCCCCAAGACCTTCGACAATATCATTTTTCTCATCACGCGCAGTCAAAAGGATAATATACATCGGGTCGACAGGATCTGTTCGACGAAGCCTGCGACATATTTCAACTCCATTTATCCCGGGCATCATCCAGTCCAGAATGATAAGTTTTGGCGGATCGTTAACCTGGAGTTTTTCCCATGCGTCGTTTCCGTCACATGCAGAAATCACATCATAATTCCACTTAACGAGAATGGTTTCTAAAATACGCCGGGTCGTTACATTGTCTTCTGCAATTAATATTTTCATAATAAGCTCACGTAAAGCTCAACCCTTAGGCTCAGCCAATATATTTTTTAAAACTTCCAGTTGTGTATCGAGTTCTTCAACCAACGATCGAATCTTAACAAAATCCTTTTCCTCACCGAAAATCTCGACCTGCTCTGCAATCTTCTGTAAGGCCAAGGCACCAACATTGCCGGATGCGCCCTTAATAATATGAGCCTCTCTTTTGACAAGAAGCAAATCTTTATTATTCAAAGCGTTTTTAAGAGCAAATAAATTATCAGGTATTTGTTTCAGAAAATCGTCAATGATCTCTTTGGCAAAGTCTTCATCTCCCATGAGTCGTTGTAAAAGTCCATCCCAATCAAAAGTTAAATCTGTCAACTCAAATTGTTTGATTTTATCTTTGGACGACAAGGATTTGGTTTGTTTCATCTGATTCTTTTCTTTCTTTGTCCATTTTGTTTTAAATGATTATCTTTTTAAAAACTCATTTTATACGTTTTATTTTATCTAAATATCAAAGTTGCGGAACTTGATTTTAATGCCTGTTCGCTGAATCTCTATCAAGAAGATAAAATATCAACGACCCTGTCGACACATTTTCTCGGATCAATGTTCTGGCTCATTATCACCTGGCTGATTTCGGATACGACGTTTTGAAGTTCTGCAACACTCATCTCAAGGTTTTGAATCGTTTGAGCGGCATTTTGTTCGGTTACATCCATTGCTTCTCGAAGATCCTGGGCGTTTTTCATCAGCTTTTTATAGCTCCTGATTTTTTCCATACGCAGTGTCAATTCATAGAAGTTAATCGGCTTTTTAAGATAATCGGCAGCACCTTTCCTCATTGCTTCCACCGCATTTTCAACGGAAGCATGAGCTGTCAGCAGTATCACTTCAGTCTCTTTGTTTTTAGTTTTAACTTTTTTCAACACATCCATTCCGTCTACGCCTCCCGGCATCACCAGATCCGTAATAATGATATCATAGAATTTCCTTGAAATAAGCTTTCCTGCCTCAACGCCGTCTGAAGCTGTTTCAATATCGTAACCCTCTTTGTTCAGCTTCTTTTCAAGCATCTTCAGCGTAAAAGGATCATCGTCAACAGCAAGTATTTTTAGCTGTTTCATTGGCCACCTCTTGGCGATGTTCTGCTCTTCTTTTAAACATTAGTTTGTAAATAACTTTTTTTCATTTGATAATAAATCGTTCTTAAATATCTTTTTGGCTCGAATACAGGACAAATGCCGGTTAAGGATTCCGTAGACCCGATAATCAGAAATCCATCCGGACCTAAAACACTGGCAAGTTTTTCAAATAGCTTTTTTCTGTCCTCAATATTAAAGTATATGGCGACATTTCTACAGAATATAATATCCAACTTCCCTAAATTCTTAAAAGGTTTCAATAGGTTTTGCTTAGAAAATGAAACCATGGCCCTGATTTCATCACTAACTTTCCAATTCCCCCCATTAGGAATAAAATATTTTTCTAATATTTCCTTTGAAAGTCCGCGTTCAATTTCAAATTTATTATAGGTGCCATGGCTGGCCTGCCCTATGGCAGTATCGGAAATGTCTGTGCCAAACAACTTGACATTATAATTCTTAAAATCCGGCAAAAGCTCTTTTAACACAATGGCAATGCTGTAAACCTCCTGTCCTGTGGAACAGGCTGCGCTCCAGATACGAATCGGTATAGGAAGACGCCCGGAAGCTTTTCCTGTTTTCATGTCGATCAAATCAGGCAATATCTTGTGTTGAAGTACTTCAAATGGTCCTGTGTCGCGAAAGAAAAGCGTCTCATTGGTTGAGATAGCATTGATGATCTCATTTGCTATGGTATTTTTAGAATCTGCCTTGGCTATACTGCATAGTTCTCTATAGGAAGAACATCCATATTCTTTTGCCAGGGGGCCAAGTCTTGTTTCAACGAGATACGCCTTGCTCTCATCCAGATTGATTCCCGAAATGTCTAAAATATATTTTGATATCGACTTTATATCATTTGTCGTAACTTTTATCATGAGTCAGCAGTCATCAGTTTTATGGCTTGGGACGTTTTTTTCTCAAGTTATAAACTTATTAAATGATGTTACACGCAATTCTTCATTATTGCCTTTTTTACCGTAAGGCATATTTCACCGGCTATCATGTCCAGTGGGGCGATAATATCTACGATACCAGCATCTATGGGTTTTTTGGGCATACCATAAACAACACTCGTCTCATCGTTCTGTGCAATGATGGTAGATCCAGTCTTTTTCATTAGTTCCAGTCCCAAAAAACCATCTGACCCCATCCCGGTCATGATGACTCCGGTTGCGCGACCCACATAATGATGTGCAATGGACCTAAAAAGATAATCTACAGAGGGTTTACAGTTGTTTTCAGGTGGATCATCGGTAATTTTAATTACCCGGGTTTTTCCGTCGGCTCCAGCCATTATTTTCATCTGCTTGCCACCGGGCGCAATAAATGCGACATTCGAAAGTACAGGTTCTCCGTCCTTTGCTTCTTTAACCTTAAAAGAACATTTGGCGTCCAAACTTTTTGCCAGTGATGTGGTAAACAACGGTGGCATGTGCTGAACAATTAAAATTGGAGCACCTAAATTAGAAGGTAAAGACGGCATCATTTGAGCCAAAGCCTTAGGCCCTCCCGTAGAAATGCCAATGGCCACAATTTCAGATTTTTGTCTCAGTCGATTTGTGATTGCATTCATACGCTGAACAACCTGATCCGATTTCGACAAATACCTGTCTTCTTTATTGACTGTTTTTGAATCTATTTTCCCATTGAGTAGATGTTTTATTTCATTTCGACGAGTAAATGCCTTCAATATTGGAACAATGGTCTTTTTTAAGGTTTGAGCATTCTCAGCCATACTCCCTTCCTGAGGCTTGAGAATAAAATCAAACGCTCCCAAATCCAGAGCTTTCATGGTCATCTCACCGCCTTCATGGGTCAGCGTACTAAGCATGACGGCACCCACATCAAGTCCCTTGTCCTTTATAAATTCAAGGACTTCAAGGCCATTCATCTCTGGCATTTCGATGTCTAATGTTAAAAGGTCAGGTTTTAGAGAAGCAATTTTTGTTATCGCCGCCTTTCCGTTATGAGCAGATCCCACCACTTCAACATCAGGCAAGTCAAAAAGAATATCACTTACTATTTTTCGATAAACGATGGTATCGTCTACTATTAATACTTTTAAAGGTTTATCATTAATCACCGACTATCCTCATTCATTGCTCAAAGGTCAATGTCTAACTTTCTTCTTTCAATACTTTTTCCACATCTAATATTCCAATCAAGCGGTCTGCAGTTTTGAATACACCGGTGAAATATTTTCCCTGAACGTCACCAATATTAGCCGGTGGCGGTTCAACCTTTTCCCACTCCGCCTGAATCACGTCACTGATTTGTTCAACCATTAAACCAATGTGCTCGCCGTTTGAATTGACGATGATATTACGTGTTTTGTGGTTCACTTCAGTTGATTTTAGACCCAATTTTTTACCAAGATCGATAATGGTAACGATTTCACCTCTTAAATTCAGGATTCCCAAGACATACTCCGGTGCCTGAGGTACCCTTGTCATTTCGATAAGCTTGTTGATTTCTTGAACTTTCAATATGTCCATACCGCACAAAGCTTCTCCCACATAAAAACTAGCCAATTCAACGGTATCACTTTGAATCTCATTTCGTAATGATTGAGACATGGATTAGCACCTCCATCTCTATATTTTAAATACGACACCTACACTTTAAACTTTCCGACCATCTCATTCAATTTAACACCCATCCTGTTCAGTTCTTCTGCGCTAAGGTTGACCTGTGCACTACTGTTGGACATCTCACCTGCCGACTGGTTGACACCAGAAATATCGCTTGCAATTTCAGCGGATACGCTTGAACTTTGTGCTACATTTTCGTTCACTTCCTGAATTCCCTTTGACGCCTGAGCCACATTTCCAGCTATCTCCTTGGTGGTTACAGACTGCTCTTCAACCGCCGTCGCAATGGTGGCAACGATTTCATTAACGTCATGGATAATTTTTGAGATCCGGTCAATTTCGGTCACCGTTTCATTCGTAGAGCCCTGGATAGCGCCAATTTTCCCTTTTATTTCTAATGTGGCTTCGGCGGTTTGTTTGGCAAGATCTTTGATTTCATTAGCCACAACAGCAAAACCTCTGCCAGCTTCGCCAGCACGAGCCGCTTCAATAGTGGCATTCAATGCCAGCAAATTAACCTGTTCAGAAATTTCGGTGATGGTTTCAACAACTTTTCCGATTTCATCTGCTGAACTACCCAGTTCATGTACCTTGTTTGACGCACTTTGGGTTTCAACAACAGCCTCACCGGTAATGGTGCTGGCTCGTTCGGAATTTTGTGCAATTTCATTAATAGTGGATGTCATCTGTTCGGTGGCTGTTGCCACCATTCCTACATTTGTCGCTGCTTGTTCCATGGCTGCAGCCACAGAGTTCATGTTGGAACTCATTTCTTCCGAAGCAGCGGCCACTGTGTTCGACTTTCCAGCCATGTTTTCAGCACCTCCGGACATTTGCGCAGAAAGACTCGACAGATCAGCAGAGGAATTGTTCAGCATCTCGCTATCTTTAGCAATATCTTTGATCATGCTGGCAACTCGAGTTACAAAGGTGTTGATCCAGGCGGCCATTTTGTCAAGCTCATCCTGGAGTACCCCCTTTGCAACCGGGCATTGCACGCAAGACTTAAATTCACCTGAAGTGAGACATCGGCACTTAATCTCTCCCGGCGCATTGGAACCGATTTCCTGCCAACAGCTCGTCTTCTTACCAAAAGCCTGACAATCCGTATGCTTACATTTTCGCAAAGCTGAACAGTCAACTTTTTTCATGGGAATGCGCTGTGTCAAGTCTCCCTTGAGCACCATTTCCCTGACGGTATCATAGGATATTTTGATCGGCCGGTTCACCAGCTTTTCTACTAGGAAGTAAAGAAGTGCTGAATATACTACCACAAATGCGAAGCTGATGACAATATTGCTCAAAACAGTCTCTTGTTGATAGTTTTTGAAACTAAAAGTTGCTACAATTACAATCACCATGGTAATCATAGCCGCCATCAATTTTGTTTTGGTTGTTTGAATTTTAAGCATCTCCTTTCTCCTTGTTTGTAATTTATCATTTATCCCTTTTTATCATTATCCTTGAAGTTTAGAATTCTCTGTTTTTAGCCTTTCGAATTATTTTACCAGGCATCAAACCCCTCTTTGTTTACAATATTCATGCCTAAAACATAATAATCAGTGACTATCGGCCGACAAAAATGACTAAACTTTAAATTTTCCAACCATTTCATTCAACGTCTCGGACAATTCGGTTAATGCTTCGGCACTCAAGTTAACCTGGTTGCTGCTGTCGGACATCTTCCCTGACGCTTGGTTTACATCTGCGATATCTTTAGCAATATCCCCGGCAACACTGGAACTTTGAGCAACGTTCTCATTAACCTCCTGTATGCCCTGTGAAGCCTGGACAACATTTTCAGCGATCTCTTTGGTGGTTACCGACTGCTCTTCAACTGCCGTGGCAATGGTGGAAACAATATCATTGATGGCATTGATAACCTCTAAAATTTGGCCGATCTCCTTAACTGTTGCATCGGTAGAACATTGTATGGCTCCGATTTTTCCCTTTATCTCTTGAGTCGCTTCGGCGGTTTGTTTGGCCAGATCTTTGATTTCATTGGCCACAACGGCAAAACCTTTGCCTGCCTCGCCGGCTCTCGCCGCCTCAATGGTTGCATTTAACGCCAGAAGGTTCACTTGTTCTGATATTTCAGTGATGGTCTCGACAACCTTTCCGATTTCATTGGCTGAACTGCCCAATTCGTTGACCTTATTCGAAGCACTCTGGGTTTGAACAACTGCCTCACTGGTGATACTGCTGGCTTTTTCCGAATTTTGTGCAATTTCGTTGATAGTCGCGATCATCTGCTCGGCTGCCGTAGCAACCATGTTCACGTTGGCCGAGGCCTCTTCAGTGGCCGCAGCAACAGAACTCATGTTTGAACTCATTTCTTCACCGGCAGCAGCAACCACATTGGCCTTTTCCGATGTCTGTTCTGCACCGAAAGTCATCTGCTTTGATATTTCGGATAACTCTCCGGATGCATCTTTTACGCGATTTGCGTTTTGGGCAACATCTTTTATAATATTTTGTATCGTGTCTATAAATTTATTGAACCATTCGGCCATTTCACCAACTTCATCTTTTGTTTCCACTTTTAGGCGCTTGGTCAGATCTCCTTCTCCTTGAGCAATATCTTTGAGCATCTCTACGGTGTGTTTGATCGGTACTGTAATTTTACGCGATATATAAGTAATTACACCAGCGCCAAGTAAAAATAATATAATGATGACGCCAATTAGTTCATTCCTCTGTTTGGCGATGGCTGATTTTATTTCTTTTATTTTTTGTATTTCCACTGCCTTTATATCATCCAGATAAATACCGGTTCCCACAACCCAGTTCCAAGGTTTAAAAAGTTTGACATACGACAATTTTGGAACCGGCTTGTCATGTCCGGGTTTTGGCCACATATAGTCCACAAAACCTTCCCCCTTTTCACGGCATACCTTTACAAATTCATTAAAAAGATGTTTGCCGTTAGGATCTTTAAAGTCAGACAGATCCTTGCCGTTTAAAGAAGGCTTGATAGGATGCATGATCATCTTTGGATGCATGTCGTTGATCCAGAAATAATCTTTGGCTTCAGGGCCATAACGCAATTCGCTGACCCCTTTTATGGCATCATCCATAAACTGTGCTTCTGCGACTTGCAGATAAACACCGGTCCCGATAATCCAGTTCCAGGGCTTAAAAAGTTTGACGTACGATAATTTTTTAACCGGCTTGTCATGTCCGGGTTTTGGCCACATATAGTCCACAAAACCTTCTCCCTTTTCACGGCATACCTTTACAAACTCATTAAAAAGATGTTTGCCGTTAGGATCTTTAAAGTCAGACAGATCTTTGCCGTTTAAAGAAGACTTAATGGGATGCATGACCATCTTTGGATGCATGTCGTTGATCCATATGTAACCGTTGTTGTTATAACGCATATCTTTAATAATATTTAATGCCGACTGTTTTTTCTGATTGACTGTTAAATCAGTTCTGCTATCGATGCTTTGTATGGCATTATATGTAATATCTACGATATTTTTAAGTTTTTCTTTATAAGCTTCGGCTACCTTTTGTGAATTGTGTGCCGAGTTATAGCTGGCTTCTATAATAGCGTAAGTGTTCTTTACAAGATCTCTCAGCTTCTCTTTTTTCTCCATCATCATCATTGCCTTTACGGAAGCGATTTCTTCTTCTCCTCTTTTCTCCAAAGAATGAACTGACATTATCAAGCTGATTATTCCCATCATCAATAATCCTGACAGTGAAAAGAAAATTATCTTTTTATTAATGTTCATGCTTGTATCCTCTTTTTCTACCTCTGTTTAATGTTAAAATCTATATGACTTTCTTTAAGTATAAAACCTTACATTTCTATTATAATAACCACCAAAGATGGGCAGAACAGTTGATGAATTGTCCATGGATACATCAATTCAAATGTTTACTATGAAGATAATCGTGAACGCTTTGCATTAGCTTTTCTCTATCCAGTTTGATTTGATAATCATCGATACCAACTGCTTCTCCCTTTGCGATATCTTCCTCGCCTGCCATTGTGGTCAAGGCGATGATCGGCAAATCGGCAAATCGATCGTCTTTTCTTATTTTTTCTGAAAGTCCGTAACCGTCAAGATTCGGCATCTCGATATCCGTTACCACGAGGGTAACCTCTTCAGAATGTTCCAAAAGAAGATTCCATGCTGCAATTCCATCTTCGGCCCCGATAACGTTGTATCCTTCTTCTTTCAAAAATCCCTTAACCTGATTTCGGAAAAAGTTAGAATCCTCTGCATAAAGGATTGTGGCATTTTTTCCTTCAGCAGTCTGAACCGTTTTCCTGTCAGGAAACCACTCTGGGTTCAAGCTATGCATCAAACCATATACATCCACAAGCAAAGTGGTGTGATCACCAATGATGGCAGATCCCAAAATACCCTGTTGTTTTAATGTTTCGTCATCGATTTCAACCGATATTTCTTTTGCATCAACCGGGCCTACAGCCATAATGCCGACTTCTTTGTCGGCGATGTTGACCACAATCACCAAAAGATCCTCTTTTTTAGCCATGGGTTTTACCTTGGACACCTGATCTATGGTAAATAGTGCAAGGCTTCCGCCGCGATATTTCATTACTTTTTTATTGCCAATTTCTTCGATATCTGAAATTTTAATTTTTTCAATACGCTCGACGTGATTAATCGGAATGGCAAACTGTTCCTCATCCGCTCCCCTAAAAATCAGTATAGATTGTCTGTCTTTATTGGCCTTATTAGCATTATCGTTTTCCACAGCCAATTCGGCTGCTCTGTCGGATCCTTCAACAGAAGTCAAACCGTACATATTTGCAAGGTTTGCTACATCAAGAATCAGGGCAACACGGCCGTCACCCATAATGGTTGCACCGGCATATTCTTTGCAAACCTTTAGATGACGACCCAACGGTTTGACGACGATTTCTTCGGAATCATTCAATTCGTCGACGACAAGTCCGTATTTCATAGTTCCTGTGGAAACGACGACGATGTTCAGCGCACTTGATGCATGATAACGTCGGTCTTTCGACTCCCGTTTCCCTTCTTCTGAAATCCTGTCCAGTTCTTCATAATTATCGGTTTTTAGCTTTAAGGACTCACTATTAGAGTAATCTTCGTTAAAATACGGGCTCTTTTTGGATCTTCGATCCGAGATTTTTCGACGTCTGTCTGTTTTTGAGCGTCCATCCTTATAATCAAAATAAGTCGATTCAATCCCGATGACGTCGGCGAGTTTTATTAGCGGCAAAAGTTTGCCACGCAGCCTTACCACTTCGGCATCTCCAACGATTTCGACCCTGTCTTTTACCTGATTGGCGGGAATTCTCAAAAGTTCTTCCAGATTTACTTGCGGAATGGCATATCGATCACCTCCGGCAACGATGATCTGGCTGGGAATAATAGCCAGGGTCAACGGCAGCTTAATCCGAATCGTTGTCCCTTCGCCAGGTTTAGAGTCGATATCGACAACACCGCCGAGTTTGTCCAGATTGGTTTTGACCACATCCATGCCCACGCCACGCCCTGATACATCCGTTACTTTTTCAGCCGTTGAAAATCCGGGCATAAAGATAAGGTTCAGTTTTTCTTTATCGGACATCATTCTTGCCTGATCTTCTGTAACCAGTCCCTTTTCCATCGCAGCTGCTGCTAATTTCCGCCCATCCAGCCCCTTGCCATCGTCGGAAATTTCGATATTGACTTGCCCTGCTTCATGATAGGCTTTCAAGATAATTTTTCCCGTAATATTTTTTCCAGCCTTGTTTCGATCTTCAGGAAGTTCAATTCCGTGATCCACAGAATTTCGAACCAGATGGGTTAAAGGGTCTCCAATAGCTTCTATAATGGTTTTATCCAGCTCAACTTCTTTGCCTTTTAAAAATAATTCTACATTTTTGCCCAAGTTGCCCGCCAAGTCTCGAACGACACGTGGAAATTTATTGAATACGATTCCAATATTCTGCATTCGTGTTAACATTATAGCTTCCTGCAGTTCGGATGTAATCAGATCTATTCTCTGGCCCGAAGTTTCCGCTGCCCTGGGGTCACCGGAAGATATGGATTGGAGAAGCTGATTTCTGCTTAGTACAAGCTCTCCCGCCAGATTCATAAGTGTGTCCAAAAGACTTACATTAACCCTTAAACTCGTGTCGGAAGCACCCATACAAGTTTTTGTATCTTCAACTTTTATTTCAGATTCATTCTCTTTTTCCGATGCCTCTTCTTTTAAAGACTCCACAACTGGTTCTTCATGGATCTCACTTGTCGTCTTCAAAGGTTCATTTCCGCCATATTCATTTTTGAACTGCCGTTCAGACGCCAACTCATCCGAATCAGGGTCAGCATTCTCTGCTATGGATTTGACTTGAAGGTCATCAGTCAGCTCGAAGATTTGTTCTTCATTAATTTCAAAAAGCAAGTTGATATCCTTCGGACTTACAAGGGTTGCAAAGAGAACGGTAAATGGGAATTGGTCCGGAAGTTCTTTTTCCCGGAGAAAACCAACAGTATCGATATCGATCTTCTTATCAAGGATAATGCCGGTGGAGCACATATCATCGATAATATCAGAAGGTTTTTTATTCTTCGTATGAATATCATGAATCAAATCAAATTGAATCAGGTAGATATTTTTTCCACCTTTTCTACCTTCAGAAATCATATCTTTTTTAATTTCAAAGCCGGTCATTTGGTCAGGGAATGATATAAAAACGGATCCCGGCAAAACATCTATCTCCTCGGTGTCTGTCTCTGCTTCCTCTTCTATTTTTGCAAGAACTCCAGTTGTAATCGATAAAAGTGATTCGATATGAGTCGATATATCAATATCATTGCTCTGAGTAATATTATTGATAAGATCGACGAGGGCATCTGAAGCCAGCAAAAGTATGTTGGTGATTTCTGCATTGGGAACCATTTCACGACTTCGAATTTTCCCTAAAATATTTTCCATCTCGTGTGTAAGATTTTTGATGTTGGTAAGTCCCATAAAGCCGGCGCCGCCTTTGATGGAATGCGCGGCACGGTACACCTTATTGACCAGATTTTCGTCGATATCGGCACCATCAGCTTCAATAGCCAGCAAATCATTCTGGATATCCGCCAGATGTTCCAACGATTCATCTATAAATATCTGCATGGTTTCATCAAACTGAATGCTCATGTAAAACCTCCCGGTTAAGAATATGCCATAATTGATTAAACTATATATTCTTATAGATATCGTTCATCATCTAAGCGTTTTGGTTTTGGTCAATCTGCTCAATTTCAAAATGTTTGTTCAACCCAAGTTCATCGAAAAGAGTGTTGATTTCATCCGGAACATTTTTAAGCAAAAGCTTTCCTTCAGTATTGTTCATGGTATTGTGAGTTGCAGCAATAACGCTTAGACCCACAGGATCAAGTGATTTTACATTGACAAAATCCAGCGTTAGTTCCGTGACCCCCTGGTCTATAATTTTATACAGTTTCCGATTTAGACTTTCCGCTTTGGCAGCGACGACATCTTTGCCGGGTCGAACATTTTTTTTGCGGTGATTTTTCTTGTCCTTTACCATTACTTTCTCTCTCTTTTCCGATCAATTATATTGTTTTGTAAGAATTATTATGAATTAAAGAAACCCTAATCGCATCTTTCCGATTCCAGAGATTTCAAAATGCGTGCCATCCATCTTGAATTGTTGCTGGAATAAATTAAAACTTGAAATACGAATGCTTAGATCCTGAAAACACTATTTTATTGAGGGGGAATAGATATTATGATTTCTGTTGTGATACCAAGAGGTTTAGCCGGTTTCACCTATCGGCTTTCTTTCTGCCTCAAATCTTTTCACAACTTGTTTTAAACTATTCAGGAATACAATCCGATATAAAACCATATGAAATCTGATTCGTTTTTTTTCGTGACACGTCAGTTCTTTGACGTCGTTCGATGATTTTTTGACGATTGAAGCTGTTTCAGCATGTTTTTGTGGATCAGTGTTTATATAAGCCAATTATTATGCCATAATTACATATAAATCCAACAGCTTGTCGCAGATGTTAATAAATTTTATCGGCTTTTTTGCAATATTCGAGTGCAATACTTGATTTATTGACATGTTGGCCGTAGTTAGATAATTATAAATATTTAATTTACACTAAATAGTTAATTTTTTATTCTTTTGCGGTGCTGGATTCTTTATTTATGAAGTCGTTGTTCACTCAGAATTTTTTACAATCCAAAATCAATAGACTGTTGCGTAAATCTACCGATAATTACAGTAAGACCATCGGTACGATTTTAAGAAAAAGAGGTATAATTACCGAGGAACAACTCCGGATTGCCCTGAAAGTACAAAAAGATAAACTCTATACCTTGGGAAAAGCCGTTCGATTGGGGCAGATCATTGTTGAACTGGGTTATGCATTAGAAGAAGATCTGGTTAAAGCGGTCAACGATGAATATCAAATTTCAGTTAACACTCTGACTGACGACATCAGAGGTCTCGTTAAAAAAAAACGCGAAAGCTATTTTGAAGCGCTTCCTCCGACACGTATTCCCATCTGGCTGCAGTTTTTTGCCGCAACGATGTTTATCATTATCATCACCATATTTTTAATGAGTTTTTTTATTCTGCGTCAGCAAAGAGAAAGGCTTTACGACCAAACCTTAAAAATCGGCAAAGTCAGTCTGAATTATTTTAGCGGCAATGCGTCTATTCCGCTTCTTGAAGACAATATCTTAAGACTTAATACATTAATAAAAGAAGCCACGCATGTCGAGGGACTTCTTTATGCAATTATCGTTGACCACAATCAGACGATAAAGGCAGATACAGATATAAACAAAATCGGCAAAATTTTTAAAAAATTTAAAAACATAACCGATTTAAGAAAAGAAGACGACGTTACTTACTTTAATTACGTGTCAGAATCGGGTAAGCATGTTTTAAATTTAACCCGTCATATAACATTTAATAAAAAGGAGCTGGGTGAAGTCCATGTCGGGGTTTCCATTGATTTCATTGAAAAATTAATCCAAAAAGCACAGTTTACAATTATCGGGATAACCTTTTTTATTATCATTTTGGGTAGTGGTGTTGCGGTTTTTCTTGGATTCCATTTTTCACGCCCTATTTCCAACCTTGTCCAGGCAACCAGAGAAATCGGTTCCGGGAATTATCAACATAAAATCATTTTGGCAAGAAATGATGAACTTGGAAATTTATCTACTGCATTCAATCGAATGGGTGAAGAACTCTGGAAAAACTCACTGATGCAGAAATCTTTTGGCAAGTATATCGGCCCCGAAGTTCTAGAGATGATCATGGCCAACCCTGAAAGTGTCTGGCTAAAAGGCCATAGAAGTGAAGCCACGATTATTTTCGTCGATATCAGAGGATTTTCATCATATTCCGAGGTTAAAGAACCTGAAGAAATCGTTGAAAAGCTAAATCAATACTTTGAAATTGCCACACAGACCATACAAGATCATGGCGGGTATGTTGATAAGTTCATCGGTGACGCAGTCCTGGGTGTCTTTGGCGTTCCGGTCTACCATAAAAACCACGTATTAAGAGCTGTAAGTGCTGCCAGCAATATGCAAAAAGCGTTTCATGAAAAACGTAAAAATGGAAATGATCTTCTTTATTCCGTGGGGATCGGAATAAATTCAGGTGTTGTCGTGTCAGGTAATATCGGATCACAAAATAGAATGGAATATACCGTTATTGGCGACAGCGTAAATCTGGCTGCGCATATATACCGTCTGGCCAACCCCGGTGAAATAGTTATAACTAAAAGTGTTTACGTCCCTCTAAAAGAGAATCTTGAAGTGAAACCGCTTCCTCCACAATATATAAAAGGTAAATCGGAACCCGTGGAAATTTTCAAACTGCTGAGCATGCGGGAGAACCATCATGCCTGAAACGGCAAGCATAAAAAAAATGGTTTTTATAGGTATTTTCCCGTTAATGCTTTTACTTCTTGCTGGTTGTGCAACAAATGGATGGATTTTCCATAATCGCCATAAGGCC
>Ga0210085_1000130_pt1 | contig 33391 bp, 29 predicted proteins | sample China_Galinas_PW_5_FD_184866 | JGI IMG/M metagenome (GOLD analysis project Ga0210085, IMG submission 184866) | Wetland microbial communities from San Francisco Bay, California, USA, that impact long-term carbon sequestration - China_Galinas_PWC_D1... | ecosystem: Environmental > Aquatic > Marine...
ACGGCCTGCGAGCGCAGGCGCTCGAGGACGCCGGGGTCGATTCCCTCGACCGCGGGGCGATCGGCGCCGCCCAGCGCCGCCAGGGTGTCGACTCCCGACTCGACCAGCAGCCCCCGCTGGCGGCGGTTGATGTTGGCGACGAGGCTGAGGTGGTCGTCGGCTAGGCGGCGCGCATCGCAGTGGGCGCGCCAGCGGCAGACCTTGCAGTGGTCGACCGGCTCGGGGTAGGTGTCGGACAGCCCGTCGGAGAGGGCGGCCAGGAAGGCGTCCCGGATGTGGCGGAAGTAGGCGGAGAACTCGGCGAGGCGGAAGGAGAGCTGCTCACCGTCGCCGAGGATGACGTGGATGCTCTCCGGCTCGACACCCTGCACGGCGGCCAGCAGCTCGCTGTAGAAGCAGAGCTGGACGATGAAGTAGGGCTTGGCGCGGCGGGCGAGCTTGGTGTCGGCGACCTCGTAGCTGTGGTCGCCGAGGTCGGAGGGGCGCTCGACGCGGCGCAGGAAGTCGGCGTGGCCGCGCAGCCCGTCGCGCAGGAAGGTCGCCTGGTAGATCACCTCGGCGCCGGCGCGCATCGCCTCCTCGGTACGCCGGGCGGCCTCGAGCAGGGCGGCGTGCGAGCCGTCCCCCTGGGCGATCTCGACGACCTCCTTGCCGTCGGCCTTCAGCGAGGCGAGGTAGCGGTCCTCGTACTCGTCGCCCTTGCGGGCCAGCAGCTCGGCGTCGGCCCCCCGCTCGAGCTCGACCTCCAGCTCCCCCCGCGCCCGCGCCAGGTCCAGCGTCGTCAGATGCGCACAGGCAAGGTAGTTGTTGAGATCGCTCGCGGAGAGGATCAGCTTGTCGTCGAGCAGCTGCACGGGCTATGCGCTCAGTCGCCCACGGGGCATGTGTCCTGACATCCCGCCTCCCGGCTCGACGATCAGATCCCGGCGATCCTACTGTGCGCGAAATACCGGGCATATGCCCGGTATTTCGCGCATTGCGCATCGCGAAACTCTCCACAGGAGCAAAAAGGCCGGACCTCCTGACTGCCGGCAACTCAAGCCCTCTCAGACACCTGCCGATGGACGAACGCGATGACGGCGGAGAGGGATCTCGACCTTGGGACGGCGGGGGCCAGCGGTCGGCGCGAGGCCGAACGGAGGCGGGCGAGTCGTGAAGGCCGCGTACGGGAGCGGCATCCGCGAATCGGCGGTCTGCTGCTGAGGCTTCAGGGCGCTCCTGCACACGAGAAGGCGTGGGAGACGGGCGCCGCCGGCGAGGAGGCCCTTGCGAAGTCCCTGCTCAAGCGCTGTCCCGGCGTTCCCGTCCTGCACGATCGAGCGATGCCGGGCAGCCGCGCTAACATCGACCACCTCGCGGTTGCGCCGTCGGGCATCTACGTGATCGACGCCAAGCGCTACAGGGGCAAGATCGAGGTCCGCAGGCCGATCTTCGGCGACGAGACGCTGCTGATCGCCGGCCGCGACAAGACGAAGCTGGTCGAGGGATTGAAGCGCCAGGTCGAGGCCGTACGGATGATCGTGGAGTCGCTCGGGCGGCCGCTCCCCGTGCACGGCTGCTTCTGCTTCGTCAATCCCGACGGCCAGGCAGGCGGCAGCGGCATCCCCACCTTCCGCACCCTCAAGGTCGACGGATTCCCGCTCTACTACCCGCGCAGGCTGGCCAAGCGCCTGAACCAGCCGGGCGAGATCAACGATGAGCAGAGGCAGTCCCTCGTCGACCTGCTTGTGCAGCGGTTTCCCCCGGCGGGTTTGACGAGATAGCGTTCCGGTATGGCTGCGAGCGACTCCGTGGGCGCGGGCGGCCCGAGCGGGCCGATCGCCGTCTATGGGGCCACGGGGTTTACCGGCGGCCTGATTTCACGAGAACTCAGGGAGGCCGGGGCCGATTTCCTGATTGCCGGGCGGAGCGAGGACAAGCTCAATGCGCTTTCGTCGGAGCTGGGCGGGGTGCCGTTCGAGGTCGTCGCCGCCGACGACGCGGCTGGGCTCCGGGGGCTCCTGGAGCCCTGCTCGGTCGTGATCGCCTGTGCGGGGCCGTTCACGCTGCATGGGGAGGCTTTGGTGGCTGCGGCGGCGGAGACAGGGACGCATTATCTGGATACGACCGGGGAGCAGCCGTTCATTCGGATGGTCTTTGAGAAGTACGGGGAGCGGGCGGAGGAGACCGGGGCGGCGCTGGTTTCGGGGATGGGGTTCGACTACTTGCCCGGCGACATGCTCGCGGCGCTCACGGCCGAGGGGATGGGGGCACTGGAGGAGGTCGTCATCGCCTACGCCGTGCATGGATTCGCGCCCACGCAGGGGACCTCACTTTCGGCGCTGGAGATGATGCGGGCGGACGACGTCGTCTGGGCCGATGGCGGGTGGCGGGCTGCGCCGCGCAGCGCCGACGGCGGTCGCTGGCGCTTTCCCGACCCGATCGGCGAGCAGCGGATGCTGCGCTATCCCGCCGGCGAGCAGATCACGGTGCCGCGGCACGTCGAGACCGCCCGCGTGCGAACCCTGCTCAGCGGCATGGTCGTTCCGCCGCGCCTGATGCCGTTGGTGGCGGCGGCCTCCCCGTTGCTCGGGCTGGCGATGCGCACGCCTCTGCGCAAAGCGATGGGCGCCGCGGTGCGGCGGATGCCGGCGGCGCCTGGCGAAGACGCCCGGGCGAAGGCGCGCTTCACGATCAGCTGCGAGGCGCGCGGTAAGGCCGGGGTGCGCCGGGGAACCGTTGGCGGCAAGGACGTCTACGGTCTGACGGCTGCCAGCCTCGCCCACGGCGCGATGCTCTGCGCCGATCCCGGCTACGAGCACAGCGGCGCGCTGGCACCAGCGCAAGCCTTCGACCCCACCGCTTTCCTGGCAGCCCTGGCCGATTTCGACGTCTCCGTCGAGGTCGAGCCCGTGCCCGCCGCCGCGGACAGCTAGATCAGGGGTCCAAGCCGGCGCTGAGACTGTGGCCGTTCACCGTGCGTGTTCACGGCCCCAGAGCTCCAATCGGGATCACCTGCACGCCGTCTTCCCTCAGGTAGCCGTAGCCGCTCGCGACGATGATGGCGAGGACGGCGGGCTCGCCGACCTTGGCTGAATCGATCCGGCGCGAGAACTTGAGCAGGCTCTCAGCGGCGCTCTCGATCGCCCACTCGCCACCGAGCTTGACCTCGAATGCCCCCCAAGCGCCGCGGCCCTCGACAATCGCATCTACCTCCAGCCCCTTGTTGTCACGGTAATGCTTGACCCGCCGGCCCTCGGTCTGCGAATAGACCCGCAGATCCCGAATCACGAGCGACTCGAAGAGCAGGCCGAGCAGATTGAGATCGCGCACCAGCGCCTCGGGCTCGGCTTCGAGGGCCGCGACTGCGAGCGAGGGATCGACGAGATGGCGCTTCGGCGACCGGCGCAGGATTGCCCGCGAACGTAAGTGAGGCTCCCAGGCCGGCTGGTCCTCGACGACGAAGAGGCGCCCGAGGGCACGCAGGTAGTCGCCGACCGTGTGTTCGTCGAGCGGCGGACCGGCCCCCGCCGTGTCACGGGCGAGCGTGGTCTGCGCCGCGGAGGTCGCCACGTTCCGCGCTAGGCTGCGGAGCAGCCTGCGCAGCCGCTCCGGATCCCTGCCCACGCCGTCCACGGCCCGGATATCGGTGCGGCAGATCTCCTCGAGGTAATCGGCGACTCCCTGCATCGCCGCGACGAGCGTCGCCTCGCGGAGACCGGGCCAACCACCGCGAGCGACCTCCTCGGCAAGCGCTTCGACCGTCATCTTGGATTCGCCGGCCTGCCCGCGCTCGCCGGCGAGCAGGCCACGCAGTGAGATCGCCCCGTCGCTGACACCGGACTCGAACGACGACATCGGTCGCATCCGCAGGCGGCTGAACCTCCCGGCGCCGGAGTGCCGGGTCTCGTCGTCCACCGGCACCGCAGATCCGGCAAGGATGAACTGACCCGGATCACGGCGCTCATCGACGGCCCTGCGAACCTGGTTCCAGATCCGCGGCTCGACCTGCCACTCGTCAATCAGGCGAGGGACGTCCCCCGCGAGGATCAGCGACGGATCGAGCGCCGCCGCTTCACGGCTGGGAATAGACGTGTCGAGCAAGACCTCCGAGGCCGCCACCTGGCGGGCAGTCTCGGTCTTTCCACAGGCCTTGGGCCCTTCGACAACAACGGCTCCAGCCGCTTCCAGTCGCCGGCGCAGCTCGGCATCCGCAATACGAGGACGATATTCAGGGGCTTGCATCCACGTGATTGTACCAGCTTTATACCCGTGATTGTACCCTAATGAAGCACGTGTTTATCCCTTTTGAGGCCACGTGTTTGTACCCAGCCGATGTACCTCTTTGTACCCGGGTCGTCTACGCTGGCACCTCTCTCGAGTCGAGGTGAGCCGCCACCTTGCGCTTTACGCGCTGGAGGGCGTTGTCGACGGTCTTCGTGTCGCACTCGAGCTGCTCCGCGGTCGCCTCGTAGGAGTGGCCGTCGAGGTAGAGCGAGAGCACACTGCTCTCGAGGTCCGAGAGGACGCCGGTGCTGCCGGAGAGGCAGGAGACGAGGCTCGAGAGCTCTTCGGTGGCGATCACCTGGTTTACCGGGTCCGAGACGGTCGGGCCGGGCAGAATCTCGTCGAGGGTCGTGTCCGAGTCGCCGGCGGCGGCCGGGGTCTGGCTGAACGAGACGTACTGGTTCAGCGGCGTGTGCTTGTTGCGGGTCGCGGTCTTCACCGCGGTGATGATCTGGCGGGTGATGCAGAGCTCGGCGAAGCTGCGGAAGCTCGACTCACGGTCGCTGCGGTAGTCGCGAATCGCCTTGTAGAGGCCGAGCAGGCCTTCCTGGGTGAGATCATCGCTCTCCCCGCCGAGCAGGAAGTAGGACGAGGCCTTGAGACGGACGAAGCCGCGGTAGCGGCGGACGATCGTGTCGTAGGCGTCGGTCCTCCCCTCCTTGGCCAGGGCGACCAGATAGTGGTCATCAAGCTCAGGTTGAGGGTTAATGCTGGCCCGGGTAGAGCCGTTGAAATTCCCGGTTGGGAGTCTCAGTTCCTGCGTGGGGGCGGATAGAGCCACAGATCCTTCTCCTTTTCGAGAACGAAGGGTCGTGGCGCCTGTACCTCCCCTGGCGGCGCCGGTATTGACTGGATAAATCTCAGACTCAAGCTGAGGTTCACCCTTGCTGCCGGGGCATTCTTACCGCCCGGCGGAGTTCTGTCAACCCCAAATTGCGGCTTTTTGCAATCGCCGTTGCAGGTGGTACGCGGCCTCAGCGCTGACGAACGGCCTCAAAGAGCAGCGCCGAGGCAGCCGCGGAGACGTTGAGGGAGTCGACCCGGCCCGCCTGTGGCAGGGCGACCAGGCCGTCGCAGGAAGAGGCGACGCGGGGGCGGATGCCCTTGCCCTCGCCTCCGAGCACGAGCACGGTCGGACCGCTCAGGTCGGCGTCCCAGGGGGCCTGCTCCGCTTCCGCGTCGGCGCCCCAGATCCAAAAGCCGGCCCGTTTCGCCGCGTCGAGCCAGTCGGCGAGGTTGCGCACGCGGGCGATCGCGATGTGCTCGACCGCCCCCGCCGAAGCCTTGCAGGCGACCGCAGTCACCTCCGCCGCGCGGCGCTCGGGGATGACGACCCCCGCGGCCCCCGCGAACTCGGCCGAGCGACAGACGGCGCCGAGGTTGCGCGGGTCCTGAACCTGGTCGAGCGCCAGCAGCAGCGCCCCCTCGCGCCGCAGCAGCGCGTTCGGGTCGGCATAGGGATACGGATCGACCTCGGCGACGACGCCCTGATGGTCAGGCGACCCGCAGAGCCGCTCCAGCTCCTCCGGCGCGGTGTCCGGCGCGCGCCAGACCCGCCGAACCGCACGCCTCCCCCGCTCCGCCTCCTCGACCGGCCGGCGCCCGTAGACGATCTGACCCTCGGCGGCAGCGCTCACGACTTGGGCACCAATTTGGCGCCACTCGCCGAATCGCGCACTTCCCAGCCGAGCGCAGCGAGCTCATCCCGAATCTCATCCGCCCGGTCGAAGTCCTTGGCGGCTCGAGCCTGCTCCCGCTCGGCCAACAGCACCTCGGCTTTGCCGCCTGCCCCCGCCTCAACCTCCGCGAGAGACCCAAGCCCCACGAGCCCCAACATCTCCTCCACGGCCTCGGCCGCCCCAGGGACCTCCCCCCGGTTCGCTTCCCCCACAAGCTCAAAAACCTCGGCCATAGCGCGGGGCGTGTTGAAGTCATCGGCAAGAGCTTCCCTAAACGCCTCGATCCGGGAGCCGGGGGGACCCCCCGGCTCCCGGCCACCATGCCCCCGAAAGAAGTTCCGCAACCGCTCGACCCGCGCCACGGCCTGCTCCATCTGCTCGGCCCCGAAGGCAAGCGGCTGCCGGTAGTGCCCCGAGATCAGGTAGTCGACGACGGCCTCGCGCCCGTAGCGATCGAGCGCCTCGGAGAGCTGGAAGATGTTGCCCTCTGACTTCGACATCTTCCCCTCGCCTTTCTGGATCATCCCGTTGTGCATCCAAACCTGGGCGAAGGGACGACCAGCCGCCTCGGACTGAGCGATCTCGTTCTCGTGATGGGGAAAGACCAGATCGGAGCCGCCGCCATGAACCGCGAAGGACGGCCCCAGCTCGGCCTCGGCCATCGCCGAGCACTCGATGTGCCAACCCGGGCGCCCTTGGCCCCATGGCGAGCCCCAGGAAGAGTCCTCGCCCTCCTTGTGCGCCTTCCAGAGCGCAAAATCGAGTGGATCCTCCTTGAGCGAGGCCGACCCGGCCTCCTCGCCCTGATCCATGTCCTCGGTCGGCCGGTTCGAGAGCTTTCCGTAGGCGTCGAAGCTGCGAACGCGGAAGTAGACATCGCCACCGGACTCGTAGGCATGGCCCGAAGCGACCAGGTCCTCGATCAGGCCGACGATGCCCTCGATCGTCTCGCTGGCCAGCGGCTCGGCATCGGGGCGCCCCAGCCCAAGATCGCCGGTGTCCTCGAAGTAGGCCGCGGTCATCCGCTCCGCGAACTCCTCGGAGGGCTCAGCAGCCTCCTTCGCCGCGTCGTAGATCTTGTCGTTGATGTCGGTGACGTTGATGACCAGCTTCGCTCGGTAGCCCTCGGAGCGAAGGAACCGCGCAAGCAGCATGAAGATCACGAACGGTCGCGCGTTGCCGATATGGATCCGGCTGTAGACGGTGGGACCGCAGGCGTAGATGCCGACCTCGTCCCCGGTGGGCAAAGCGCGCAGCTCTCCCGACAGCGTGTCCCGTATCCGCACCTCCCGCATGGGGGCGGATGCTAGAGGGGATCAGAACGTGCGGTAGCCGGCGCCCGAGTCAGATGACTCGTTACGGGTCCAGCTCGGGGCGGTCTCGCTTGCGGCCGCCATGACCTCGCGGCGGGCGCGTTTGGCGCTCGCCTTGATCTCCTCCTCGGCGGCGCCGCGCAGACGCACCTCGCGCTGCTCCGCCTGCGCCCGAATCCGCTCGGACTCGGCCTGAAGCTGCTCCTCGGCGCGCGCCCGCGCCTTCTCGACGGCCTCGCCTTCGACCTTCTCGACCAGGTGGCGGACTCGTTCCTCGGCCTCGCGGCGGACGTCCTCGGTGCCCTGCATGACCCGCTCTTCGATCTCGGCCTCGAGCCGCACCGCGACCCGGTGGGACTCCTCGGCGCGCGCCTCGGCCTCGGCGGCGCGCTGCTCGGCCGCGGCGACCCGGCGGTCGGCCTCCGCCTGCGCCTCTTCGAGCACCTCGCGGGTGCGCTCGGACGCCTCCTCTTCGGTCCGCTTCACCGCCTGCGTCCGAGCCTGGTCGGTCTGCGCCTGGGCAGCAGTCATCTGGGTGGCGAACGACTCGCGGTCGGCTTCGGCCTGTTTGCGCGCGCGCTCGAAGGCCTGCTCGGCGCGGTCGCGGGCCTGCTCGGTCTGAGCAAGGCGATCCTCGGCGGCGCGCCGCTTCTCACGCTCTGCCTCGATCCGCTCCCGGCCCTGCTCGCCGATCTTGCCGAGCGCCGTCCTGGCCCGCTCCTTGACCTCGGCGATCTCCTTTTCGGCCGCCGCGACCCGCTCCTCGCTCTTCCGCACCCACTCGAGAGCCTGGCCGGCGACGCCGCGGATTTCCTCGGTCGCCTCGCTGACCGCGTTCAACTTGATCGCAGGCTCACCCATTCGCCGCAAACTACTACCCAAGCCGGAGCCGATGCCACCCGCACCGACCCCAAAAGTCCGCAATTAGCGGAAGGGCCTAGGCCGACTTCTCGGTCTCACGCGCGACGAGGTCCTTCTTGAGGATCTTGCCGGTCGCGTTGCGCGGCAGCTCGTCCATGAACTCGACTTCGCGCGGCGCCTTGTAGCCGGCGAGGTGAGCCTTGACATGGGCCTTGAGCTCGTCTTCGGAGACCTCGGCACCCTCGGCAAGAACGGCGAATGCCTTCAGCCGCTGCCCGAACTCCTCGTCCTCGACCCCGATCAGCGCCACCTCGACCACCGCCTCGTGGTCGGCGAGCAGATCCTCGACCTCGCGCGGGAAGACGTTCTCACCGCCGGAGACGATCATCTCGTCGTCGCGGCCGTCGATGAAGAGGCGCCCGTCGGCGTCGATGTGGCCGACGTCGCCACTGCTCAGCAGGCCGTCGATCGCGTCCTTGCCGCCGCCGCCGGTGTAGCCCTCGAAGGACATCTCGTTGCCGACGAAGATGCGGCCGACTTCGCCCCTGGGGACCTCCTGGCCGTGCTCGTCGTAGAGGCGCACGACGGTGCCCCGGGGCGGCCGCCCGGCGGTACCCGGCGCGGCGCGCAGGTCGGCCGGCGTGGCGACCGTCGCGTAGGCGACCTCGGTCGAGCCGTAGAGGTTGTAGATGTTGTCGCCGAAGCGGTCCATCCACTCGACCGCCAGCTCGCCCGGCAGGGCCGAGCCCGACAGCGAGACGATCCGCAGTGAGGAGAGGTCGTAGGAGGCGAGCGTCTCCTCGGGCAGGCAGAGGATGCGCTGCAGCATCACCGGCACGACCGCGAGCACCTGCGCGCGGTTGTCCTGCACGGCGCGCAGCGTCTGCTCGGGGTCGAAGCGCCGCCGCAACACGATCGTCGAGGCCGTCGGCAGGCTCATCACGAAGTGGAAGAAGCCCCAGGAGTGGAAGAGCGGCGCGGCGATCGCCATCGTCTCGCGGCTGCGGTAGGGAATCTTGTCGAGCAACGCGGCGATCGCGCCGAGCCCGTCGGGGCTGGAGCGCTGGGCGCCCTTCGGCGTCCCGGTCGTGCCCGAGGTGAGGATCACGAAGCGCGGTTTGTCGGGCGGCGGCTTCAGGTCGGAGTCCTCCGCCGAGGCGATCAGCGAGTCGAGCGTCGGCCCCTCGCTCTTCCCCTCGCTCCAGCCGACCACCCGCTGCACGCCCTCGTCGACGCCCTCGAGCAGCTCGTCGAACTCCTCGTCGTAGACGAGCGCCTTCGGTTCCTCGCGCCGGGTCACCTCGACCAGCTGCGGGCCGGCGAACATCGTGTTGAGGTAGAGCGCACTCGCGCCGATCTTGGCCGCGGCGAGCGTCGTCTCGATGAAGCCGCGGTGGTTGCGGCACATGACCCCGATCCCGTCCCCGTGACCGATCCCCATCCGCTCGAAGGCGTGGGCGAGCGCGTTGCTGCGCCGGTGCAGCTGCGCGAAGCTGAGCGAGCCGCGTTCGTCGATCAGCGCCGTCTCGTGCGGGTAGTGGATCGCCGCCGTGGCGATCCCGGTCGCGGGCGAAGCGCCCCAGCGGACGAAGGTGACGCCGATCCGCGCCGCCACGTCGGGGCGGATCGGGCCGACGATGCCGGCCTCGTGCAGGACCTTCACGTTGAATGCTTTGTCCGCGGCCAGCTGCCGTGCCGCCGCCGCGATCGATCCGAGTTTGCCCATCGAGCCGTGAAGCCTATCCGTCCCGATCGCCATCGACCGAGGCGACGGCGATGCAGGCGATTCCCTCGCCGCGGCCGATCCAGCCCATGCCCTCGTTGCTGGTCGCCTTGACGCTGACCCGGGCCGAGGTGGCGTCGGCGAGAACGCGCTCGATCTGCTCGCGGTGGGGGCCGAGCCGCGGCTCCTCGCAGACCACGGTCACGTCGATGTTGACGATCTCGCCGCCGATCGTGCCGACCACGGTGCGCAGCAGGTCGACCGAGTCGGCGCCGCGCCAGCGCTCCTCGTCGTCGGGGAAGAGCGTGCCGATGTCGCCGGATCCGGCGGCGCCGAGCAGCGCGTCGATCACGGCGTGGGTGAGCACGTCGGCGTCGGAGTGGCCGCTGAGCCCGCGCGGGTGGTCGATCTCGACCCCGCCGAGGATCAACGCCCGCCCCTCGGCGAAGCGGTGGCTGTCGTAGCCGATGCCGACGCTCATAGCGTCACCGATTCTCGCCTACGCGCGAGGGCAACGGCTGCAGGCGGCGCCCGCGGCGCTCGAAGACGGCGATCTCGCCGACGCCGAGCTCGGTGAGGAACTCGAGTGCCCGCTCGTAGCCGTAGCCGACCTGCTCGGGCAGGTGGGCGTCGGAGGAGAGGGCGAAGGCGGCACCGGCCTCGACGCACATCTCGGCGAAGGCGCGGGACGGGTAGAGCTCGCCGACCGGCTTGCGCAGCCCGGCGGTGGAGAGCTCGACAGCGATCCCGCTTTCGGCGATCGCCTCGACCGCGGGCTCGTAGAAGTGGCGCGGATCGCGCTCGGGCAGCGGCCGCGCACGCCCCCAGACCTTGACCAGGTCAGGGTGGGCGAGGATGTCGAAGAGGCCGCTGCGGGCGCACTCGGCGAGCGCGTCGAAGTAGCGCCGCCATACCTCGTCGGCGTCGCCCCTCGCCTCCCAGACGTCCCAGCCCTCGTGGTCGACCGCCCGCTCGCCGACGAAGTGGACCGAGCCGACGACGTAGTCGAAGTCGCGCGCCTCGAGCAGGCTCGCCGTGCGGTCCTCGGCGCCGGGGACGAAGTCGCACTCGATCCCGAGCCGGAGCGCGGCGCCGCGGACGAACTCGCAGTAGGCGTCGAGGTCGTCGCGGGCCTGCTCCTGCCAGAACGGGTGGCGCCAGAGCTCGAGCGCCTGGGTGAAGCGGTAGACGTGCTCGGAGACCCCCAGCTCCTCGATCCCGGCCGCGTCCGCCGCCTCGCGATAGCGCTCGACGTTCTCCGCCGTGAAGTAGCGCTCGGGGGGCGTGTCGGGCTCGTCGGGGCGCAGATGCAGGTGGTAGTCGGTCAGCATCGGGGCCCCACGTTACCCTCGCCGCGCATGGTCCACCTGCGGATCGTCGTCCCGGCTGCCAAATCCGATCGCGTCGTCGATCTGCTCGAAGCGACGCGCTCGGTCTCGAGCCTGGCGCGGTTCGAGGGGGCGGCGCGCAAACCGGTCGGCGACGTCGTCCTCTGCGATGTCGCCCGCGAGGACGCCAGCGTCGTGATCGAAGACCTGCGCGAGCTCGGTGTGCCCGAGGAGGGATCGATCTCGATCGAGGAGATCGACACGCAGCTCTCCAACGCGGCCGAGCGGGCCGAGCGGGCGGCCGCCGGCTTCGCCGGCGACGCCGTGGTCTGGGAGGAGGTCGAGTCGCGGACGTCGGAGGCGACCGAGCTCAACGCCAACTTCCTCGCCTTCATCGTCCTCGCCTGCCTGATCGCCTCGGTCGGGGTGATACTCGGGCAGCCGATCCTGATCGTCGGGGCGATGGTGGTCGGGCCGGAGTTCGGCCCGCTGGCCGGCATCTGCGTGGCGATCGTCGAGCGCCGCGGAGCGGTCGCGGCGCGCTCGCTGCTGGCGCTCGCGGTCGGCTTCCCTGTGGCGATCGCGGCCGCCTTCCTCTTCAGCCTCGCGGTCAAGTCGGTCGGCCTGGTCGAGCCCAGCTTCAACCTCAGCAGCCACCCGCTGACCTCGTTCGTCTCCGAACCGAGCACGTTCTCCTTCCTCGTTGCCCTCTTCGCCGGCACGGCGGGGGTGCTCTCGCTGACCTCGGCCAAGTCGGGGGCGCTGGTCGGCGTGCTGATCTCGGTGACGACGATCCCCGCCGCCGCGGCGATCGGCGTCTCCGCGGCATACGCGGACTGGGCCGACCTCTGGGGCGCGGTCGCGCAGCTGGCGATCAACCTGACCGCGATCGTTATCGCCGGCGTGGCCACGCTGCTCGTGCAGCGCGGCGTGTTCGAGCGCCGGCTCCGCAGCCATCAATCCGAAATTCGGTCTTAGGGTTTCCAGCTGCCTAACGCTCGGCCAGCAGCAGGCCGGCTAGCCGCAGATCAAGCGGCGTCGTCACCTTGATGTTCTCCGGCGCCGAGGGGTGGATCAGCACCCTGCCTCCCGCCGCCTCGATCAGCGTCGCCTCGTCGGTCGCCGCCTCGACCGCGGCGGGGTCGGCCGCGAGCGCCCGGCGCAGCGCCTCGACCCGGAACACCTGCGGCGTCTGCGCCGCCCACAGCTCGCCGCGATCGACCGTCGCCGCGATCGATATTGAGCGATTGTCCCCACTGGAGGGGGGCGAATCGCTCAACATGGCGGTCGAGGCCGGTGCGCGCTTGATCGTGTCGGTGACCGGGGTCGCGGCGATCGCGCCGGCGGCGTCGGGGTCGGCGGCGAGGGTCGCGACGACTCCCTCGACCAGCTGCGGCGTGACCAGCGGCCTGGCGGCGTCGTGGATCGCGACCAGCTCCGTGCTCACTGCCTCCAACGCGTTGGCGACGGAGCAGGCCCGGGTGGCGCCGCCCTCGACCACGCCGACATCGCCGCCGCCGAGCTCATGCACGTGGCCCGGCGGGCAGGCGACGACGATCGAGCGCACGCCCCGCGCGGCCCGCATCGCCTCGATCGACCACTCGACCAGAGGCCTGCCGGCGAGCGGCACGAAGGCCTTCGGCCCGCCGGCTCCGAGCCTTTCCCCGGAGCCGGCGGCCGCGATGACCGCAGTGACGGAATCTGCGGAACTGCTAGGCGGCTGCGGTGGCGGCGAAGCGCTCCTCCAACAGCCCGTCCAGGTATTCCTCCGCGCCGTCCTCGTCCTTGTCGAGCGCGTACATGAACTCCGACGCGAGGATCTTCTTCGCCCGCGTGTACATCTGCTTCTCGCCGGTGGAGAGACCCTTCTCCATCTCGCGCAAAGCCAGGTTGCGGACGACCTCGGCGAGCTCGAACACGTCGCCGGTCTTGATCTTCTCGCGGTTGTACTTGAAGCGCCGGTTCCAGTTCTTCGGCATGTCGGACACGTCGTCGGTGAGGACCGACGTGACCTTTTTGATTTCGACCTCGTCGATGACCCGACGCAGACCGGCCTTGCCGGCGTTCTCGCAGGGAACCATCACCGTGAGTTCGTTGTGCAGGATTTTGATCGTGAGGTATTCGCGCTCCTCACCCATCAGCTCCCGCGCCTCTTTCTTCATCACCAGACCGGCGCCGTGATGCGGGTAGACGACCTTGTCGCCCTCCTCGAAGTCGCAGACGTACTCGACTTCCTCGACGCTTACCTCGGTGGCCTCCTCTAGCTGGGGAATCGCTTGCTCCTTTCGATTTGCGACGGCTTCCTGACAGCCGTCAACTCTGTAAGTACCGGTCAACCAGATCGACTTCCTGGAGCCTCCGCAGGCCCTCGCGGATCTCCTTGGCGTGGGTCTCGCCGACGTCTTCGACGGCTTCGAGGTCGGCGGCGGCCGCCGCCAGGACCTCCTCCAGCCCGCCGAGGCCGTGGATGATCTTCTGGACGACAAGCTTGGGAATGCGCGGGATGCGGCCCATCACGCGGTAGCCGCGCGGCGCGACCGGGAAGTCGAGGGTGTTGAGCTTGCGGTCGTAGCCGAGCAGCTCGGCGAGACGGCCGAAGTCGAGCACGTCCTCGTGCGGCAGCCGCGCCAGCGACTGCTGCACCGCGGCCAGGTTCCCCTCCGAGTCTTCGACGCTGTAGTCGCGGATCAACGCCGCCTTGTCGGCGGCGACGCCGACCATCGTCTCCTCGAGCTGCATCTCGATCAGCCGCCCCTCGGTGCCGAGCTCGACGATGTAGCGCTCGACCTCGACCGCCATGCGCGTGGTCAGCTCCGCTCGCTGCAGCACGGTCAGCGCGTCGTAGAGCACGCCGCCGCCTTCGAACTCGAGCGCGGTGAGGCGGTTGGAGACCTGTTCGAGCCGCTCGCGGTACTTCTCCAGGGTCGCCAGACCCTGGTTCGCCTTGGCCAGCACCGCGGGAATCTCCTGCAGGATGTACTTCGTCCCCTCGACGTAGAGCGAGACGACGTCGCGGCGCTGGGAGATCGCCACCACCAGGGCGCTGGTCTGCTTGGAGACGCGCTCGGCGGTGCGGTGGCGGGTGCCCGTCTCCGAGGAGAGGATCGTCGGGTCGGGCATCAGCTGCACGTTGGCCCAGACGATCTTGGTCGCCTCGGCGTTGAGCACGATCGCGCCGTCCATCTTCGCCACCTGGTAGAGCATCGCCGGCGTGTAGTCGATGTCGAGCCTGATCCCGCCGGAGAGCAGGTGCGAGATGTCGCCCGGGTCGCCGACGACGACCAGCCCACCGGTGCGGGCATGGACTATGTTGTCGATCCCCTCGCGCAGGGAGCCGCCTGGAGCGACAACGTCCAGGGCTCTCAAAAGCCGGGGATCCTGCCGTTCCGCTAGCTCGTGAAGCTCATCCCCGGGCGGCGAAGACATCTCCTTTAGGATGGCAAATTCCGCTCTGGAATGCGGTCTGACTAATCCCTAGTGGACAGGTCGGAGAGGTCGTTGTCAAGCACATTCGTCACTCAGGCCCGATTCTGGGCGCTCAGTGCAGGTGGTAATGGCGATGGCGGTCGTGTGGCGGGGGCGGCGGTAGGCCCGGGTCGCGCACGAACATCCAGGTCAGCACCGCCCCGACTGCGACGAGAGCGACCAGGGCCCAGGTCGAATCGCCGACCGCGGCGGCGAAGCCACCGCCGTTGGCGAGCACGGCGGCGAACAGCGCGCCGACGACGGCCAGCGCGACCGTGCCCGCCATCACCCGGGTCATCGCCAGCACGCCGGAGGCGATGCCGACCTTCGTCCCGGGCATTGCCGCCATCGCCGCCGTGGACATCGGCGCGTAGACCAGGCCGAGGGCGAAGCCGAAAGGCAGGTAGCCGGCGAAGAGCAGCGCGTAGGAGCTGTCGGGGCCGATCTGGGTGAGGACGAGCAGCCCGAGTGCGCCCAGCGTCATCCCGATCGTCATCAGCAGGCGGGCGCCGAAGCGCGCGATCAAGCGGCCGGAGAAGGGCGAGACGAGGACCATCGGCACCGTTATCGGCATGATGATCAGCCCGCTCACCACCGCCGAGTGGTCGCGCACATCCTGCAGGTACTGGGGCTGGAAGAACATCACCGACCAGTAGGCGCCGACCAGGGCGAACGCGGCGGCGCTGGCCCCGAAGTAGGGACCGTTGCGAAACAGGGAGAAATCGACGATCGGCTCCTCCACTCGGTGCTCGATCCGCCAGAACGCCCACAGCGACGCGAGCCCGACCAGAGCCAGCGCCACGACCGCTCGATCGGGCCAGTCTTCGGCCTGGATCAGCGCCAGCACGACGCCGGTCAACCCGACGGCCAGAGCGAGGAGACCGAGGAAGTCGACCCGCGTCCCCGAGCCGGGATCGGTCGACTCCGGCGCCGCCCGCCAGACGATCGCGATCCCGAGCGCCGCAATCGGCAGGTTGATCCAGAAGATCAGGCGCCAGTCGAGATCGACCAGGGCGCCGCCGACGACGGGGCCGAGGCCGAGCGCCACGGCGGAGATACCCGCCCAGATCCCCAGTGCCCGCGCCTGCTCACCGGCCGGGAACGCATGGCAGACGATCGCCAGCGAGAGCGGCAGCATCGGCGCCGCTCCCAGCCCCTGCGCGAGCCGGCCGCAGACCAGCGTCAGCGGGCCGGCGGCCGTGGCGGAGACGATCGAACCGACGGCGAAGAGGGCCATGCCGATCAGGAAGAGGCGCTTGCGGCCAAACATGTCGCCGAGCCTGCCCGCGGTGACGACGAAGGCCGTGATCACCAACAGGTAGCCATTCATCGTCCACTGCAACGCCGTCGCGCTTGCGCCGATGTCGCCGCGGATGCTCGGCAGCGCGAGCGCGACCACGGTCGAGTCGAGCATCAGGATGAACAGGCCGGAGCAGGCTCCGACCAAGGTCCACCACGGGCGCGTGCGCTCGTCCAGCCGCAGCATCGAGGCACGAACCTATTCCCCGACCCGGATGCCGGCCGGGCCGATGGGCGAAGCCGGACCCCGCCCATCGGCCCGTCGGCGGCCTGTGCGTCAGGGAATCGAGATGGCGCGCTCGCAGCGCACGCCGCTGTCGACGCCGCGCGCTCCGTTGCAGAAGTCGCGACTCGGACCGCCGTTGAGGAAGTCCGTGCCGCTGCGGCCGAAGAGCACATCCTGGCCGACCACGCCCCAGATGCGATCGTCGCCGCGGCCGCCGTCGAGCACGTCGCGACCCGAGCTGCCGTAGATGCGGTCGTTCCCATCGCGGCCGCGGACCAGGTCGTCGTCGGCGCGGGCGATGATCAGGTCGTTGCCCGATCCGGCGGTGACGATGTCGTCGCCCTTGCCCGAGCAGATGATGTCGTCGCCGGCGCCGCCGATGATCCGATCGGCACCGTCGAGCCCGACGATCACGTCATCGCCACGGGTGCCGACCAGCTTCTCGGAGCCCGACGTACCGAGCACGGTGACCTGCTGCTTGCCGCACCTGATCGTCGAGCGGCCCCATTCGGGGTGGCCGTCGACCGTCGGCGAGGCGATCAGCGAGATCTGGTCGGTGCCGTCGCCCTGCATCAGGTAGACGTCGGGGCTGCCGGCGCGGTCGCTCTGGAAGACGATCCGTTTGCCGTCCGGCGAGTAGGCGGGCTCGGTGTCCTCGGCCGGGTCGTCGGTCAGCCGCACAGCCTGCGCTTTCGGGTCGGAGATCGGCTTGGCGTATATCTCACCGTTGCCGTCGCGGTCGCTGCTGAACGCGATCCAGCCGCCGAAGGGCGAGAGCGACGGCGCCACGTCCTCGGCCCCGTTGTCGGTCAGCTGGTCCTGCGGGGAGCCGTCGGCGTCCATCGCGAAGAGCTCGGCGTCGCCGTCGCGCTCGCTGACGAAGACGATTCGCTCCCCACTCTGCTCGAAGACCGGTTCGGCGTCGCGCGCAGCACCGTTGGTCAGCCGGACCTCGTCGCTGCCGTCGGAGTCCATCGCGTAGATCTCCTCGTTGCCGTCGCGGTCGCTGACGAAGACGACCCGCTTGCCGTCCGGCGAGTAGGAGGGCTCGGTGTCCTCGGCGGCGTTGTCGGTGAGCCGCACCAGCCCGGAGCCATCGCGGTTCATCGCGTAGATCTCGGCGTTGCCGTCACGGTCGCTCTGGAAGACGATCTGCTCGCCGTCGGGAGAGAAGGCCGGGTTGCGGTCGTCGGCCGCCTCGCCGGAGGTCAGGTTGGATGCCCCGCCGGCGCCAACGGTGTAGACGTCGTAGTCGCCGTCCGCGTTGCTGTCGTAGGCGATCCTGCCATTGCCGCCCGGGAACGCCGCCTGGGCGCCCGGCACGAGCACGAACGTCAATGCGAGTACGGCAAGAAATGCCCTGCTGGGCATGGAGAACAAGTCGATCCCCCCTTGGATCGAGGATTTTCAGAGTCCTGGCTACTTACTGCTTCGCTACCCGAAACACGTCCGGGGAAGCGTTTGCAGCGGTTTTTGCGCCTGCTTCAGGCAGGTTGGGGTGCGCCGACGAGGTCGCGCCCGGGGTCGATTCCCCAGCGGGCGCCGACCTGCTCGAGCTCAGCGCCCACGGCCCAGCGATCGGGCCGCTCCTCGCCCTCGTGCGCCGGGCTCGCGCCCTTCAGCGCCATGCAGCCGGTGTTGTCGCCGATCGCGCGGATCGTCGCGACGTCGTCCTCGCTGAGGCGCTGGTCCGCGGGCATCCTGCCCAGCTCGACCCGCTTGGCCTCGATCGGGCAGGCCTCGGGACCGGCCTCCTGGATCAGCGTCGGCACGACGCACTCGACCGCCGGGTGGGCGAGGTTCCAGTGGCAGGCGAGCTGGATCGGAGTCAGCTTCGCCCGTTCGGCGATCGGCATCAGCCGCTCGAGCTTCTCGACCCCGGCCTCGATCCAGCCCTCGGGGCGGAAGCCGCGGTGGTCGCCTTGGGGCAGCTCCGCGCCGGGGCGCAGATCGCCCCAGAAGATGCCGCCGTAGTCGACCACGCGGGTGAGGACCTTCACGTCATGGCGGGCGGCGGCGTCGAGGCAGAGCCCGCCGGGCCAGGGCTCGAACGGGTTGAGGATGATCATCGCCCAGTCGATCCGCTCGCCGAAGCGCTCGAAACAGGAGATCAGGTCGAGCGTGAAGCCGTTGGCCGGGCCGGGCGCGACGCCGATCTGCGCGGCGAGGCCGGCCTCGCGCAGCGCCGCCATCCCGTCCCAGACCGCCTCGCTGGTGTAGCCGGTGCGGTCGGGGTTGTGCAGGAGCAGAAGGTCGAAGCTGTCCACCCCCAGCCTCTCCAGGCTGCGCTCGGCCGCCATCCGCAGGTAGCCGCCGTACTCGTCGGCCCCCCGCAACCGCGCATCGGTGAACCGCGGAAACCCCCGAGGCCCATCCCGCTCCCCCTCGTAGAAGTCATGCCCGACCGCCCCGACCAGCGAATACTCGTCCCGCGGCACATCCTCCAGCGCACGCCCCAAGACCAGATCGGCCTCGCCCTGCCCATAGGTGTCGGCAGTAAGAACGGTCTCGATCCCCCCACCGGGCCGGAGCAACGATTCCAATCGTCCCTCCTCAATCTTCTCCCCAAAGCGAAGAAAGCGACCCCCACTCCAGGTGCCGATCGCAGCTTGTCCGGGCTCGCGCATCACCGTGAACCGTATCCGGCAACTCGCGCGCGACAGGACCCGCGCGCTAGGCGCTCTCGTCTGCAGCCGGAGGCACTTCGCCTCGAGGATCGCCGTCCTCGCCGCTCGGCTCGTCCTTTTTCGCAGCGGCCCCGACCCCGACCTTCTCCGGCTCGGGCTCCGCCTTCTTCTTCAGCGGTTTCTTCGGCGCGACGATGTTCAGCTTCAGCGGCTTGTCCTCCTCGTCGCCCGAGGCGTCGCGCTCGACCAGAACGGTCGATCCCGGCACCATCGGACCCTGGCGCAGAACTTCATCGGCGAGCGGGTCCTCGATGTAGCGCTGGATCGCGCGGCGCAGCGGCCTGGCCCCCATCGAGGGGTCCCAGCCTTTGTCGACCAGCAGGTCCTTGGCGTCGTTGGTCAGTTCGAGCTGCAGCTCGTGCTCGGCGACCTGGACGCGGACGCGGTTGATCATCAGGTCGATGATCTCCTTGACCTCCTCCTTGGCGAGCTTGTGGAAGACGATCACCTCGTCGATCCGGTTGAGGAACTCGGGCCGGAAGACTTTTTTCAGGTCGCCCATGATCCGGTTTTTCATGTCGTTGTAGGACATCCCGGTCTCGTCGGCGACGGTGAAGCCGATCGAGGTGTTCTTGGCGATCTCCGAGGCGCCGATGTTCGAGGTCATGATCACGATCGCGTTGCGGAAGTCGACCGTGCGCCCCTGGGCGTCGGTCAGCCGGCCGTCCTCGAGGATCTGCAGGAGGATGTTGAAGACGTCCGGGTGCGCCTTCTCGATCTCGTCGAGCAGCAGCACGCTGTAGGGCTTGCGCCGCACGGCCTCGGTCAGCTGACCGCCCTCGTCGTAGCCGATGTAGCCCGGCGGCGAGCCGACCAGGCGGCTGACCGCGTGCTTCTCCATGTACTCGGACATGTCGATCCGCACCAGCGCCTCCTCGTCACCGAAGAGGAACTCGGCGAGCGTGCGGGCCAGCTCGGTCTTGCCGACCCCGGAGGGGCCGAGGAAGATGAATGAGCCGGAGGGCCGCTTCGGGTCCTTGATCCCGGCACGCGAGCGGCGGATCGCCTTCGAGACGGCGGTGATCGCGACCTCCTGGCCGATCACGCGCTTGTGCAGTTCGTCCTCCATGCGGATCAGTTTTTTGGTCTCGGCCTCGGTCAGTTTGAAGACCGGGATCCCGGTCCACATCGAGACGATGTCGGCGATCTCTTCTTCGCCGACGTCGGGCCGCTCGGCCGAGTCGCCCTCCGACCACTCGTCTTCGAGCTGGCGCTTGCGCGTCGTCAGCTGGCGCTCGGTGTCGCGCAGGTTGGCCGCTTTCTCAAACTCCTGGGCCTCGATCGCCGACTCCTTCTCGCGCCGGGTCGTTTCCACTTCCTCCTCGAGGTCGCGGTAGACCGGCGGCGCGCTCATCGACTTGATCCGCATCCGTGAGGCGGCCTCATCGATCAGGTCGATCGCCTTGTCGGGCAGGAAGCGGTCGGAGATGTAGCGGTCGGCGAGCTCGGCGGCGGCCTGCAGTGCGTCCTCGGTGATGTTGACCCGGTGGTGCTGCTCGTAGCGCTCGCGCAGGCCCTCGAGGATCTTGACCGTGTCCTCGACCGAGGGCTGGTCGACCTTGATCTGGGCGAAGCGGCGCTCCAGCGCCGAGTCGCGCTCGAGGTATTTGCGGTACTCGTCGAGCGTCGTCGCGCCGATCGTCTGCAGCTCGCCACGGGCGAGCGCCGGCTTGAGGATCGAGGCGGCGTCGATCGCGCCCTCGGCGGCGCCGGCGCCGACCAGGTTGTGGAGCTCGTCGATGAAGAGGATGATGTCGCCGCGCTGGCTGATCTCTTTCATCACCTTCTTCAGCCGCTCCTCGAACTCGCCGCGGTACTTCGAGCCCGCGACCAGGGCGGCCAGGTCGAGCGTGTAGATCTGTTTGTTGCGCAGCAGCTCCGGCACCTCGCCGTTGTTGATCCGCGCCGCCAGGCCCTCGACCACGGCCGTCTTGCCGACCCCGGGCTCGCCCAGCAGCACCGGGTTGTTCTTGGTGCGGCGGGAGAGGATCTGCATGATCCGCTCGATCTCGGTTTCGCGGCCGATCACCGGGTCGAGCTTGCCCTCCTCGGCGAGCTTGGTCAGGTTGCGGCCGAACTGGTCGAGCAGTTTCGATGACTTTTTGCCGCCGCCCTCGCCCTGACCGCCGGCGCCTCCGCCCTGGCGACGGCCGCCGGGACCGGACAGCATGCGGATCACCTCGTTGCGGATCTTGTCCGAGTCCGCGTCGAAGTCGAGCAGGATGCGGGCGGCGACGCCCTCGTTCTCGCGCACGAGGCCGAGCAGGATGTGCTCGGTGCCGATGTAGTTGTGGCCGAGCGAGAGCGCCTCGCGCAGCGCCAGCTCGAGCACCTTCTTGGCGCGCGGGGTGAACGGGATCTGACCGGAGGTGACCTCCTCGCCGGAGCCGACGATGCGGACCACCTGCGAGCGCACGCGCTCGGTCGTGATGTCGAGAGACTCGAGGACGCGGGCGGCCAGGCCCTCCTCCTCGCGCAGCAGGCCGAGCAGAATGTGCTCGGTGCCGATGTAGTTGTGTTTCAGCGTGCGAGCCTCTTCCTGGGCCAGGACCACAACCTGCCGGGCTCGCTCAGTGAATCTCTCGAACAAAGGCTTCCTCTCCAGACCCTCTCTAGAAGGTCAAACGCGATTTGCGGTCGGAAGTACCGGAGACGCCCTTCATCTATCGGAAAGCGTCCATGTGCTCCTTGAACCTTACCGAGAGTGCCCACCCGGCCTTGGGACCTCGATTGCCGCTCATAGCGGGTTTTCCGGCCCCGATCCGGGGGCTCAGGAGCGCATCGCCGGGAAAAGCACTACCTCACGCAGGCTGGCAGCTCCGGTCAACATCATCGCAAGCCGGTCAATACCGAGACCGACGCCACCGGTCGGGGGCATGCCGTGCTCGAGCGCCTCGACGAAGGCCTGGTCGAAGGGCTGCGCCTCCTCGTCGCCCCGGTCCAGCTCCGCGGCCTGCTGCTCGAACCGGCGCCGCTGCTCATCCGGGTCGTTGAGCTCGCTGAACGAGTTGGCGATCTCGATCCCCCCGACGAAGGCCTCCCAGCGCTCGACCAGGCCCGGCTCGGAGCGGTGCGCCTTGGCGAAGGGCGAGAGCTCGACCGGGTAGTCGACGACGAAGGTCGGCTGGATCAGCTTCGGCTCGACCGACTTCGAGAGCAGGCCGTCGACCAGCTTGCCCCAGCCCGCGGCCTGGTCGAGCTCGCCGCCCATCGCCGCCGCCAGCGCCTCGCGGCTGGGGTGGTCGGCGATGTCGATCCCGGTCTCCTCGCGCACCGCATCGCGCAGGCTGATCCGCCGCCACGGCGGCGCGAGCTCGATCTCGACCCCGTCGCGCTCGACCACGGTCGTGCCCAGCACCCGCTCGGCGACCTCGGCGACCAGCCACTCGAGGTCGTGCGCGGTCTTCTCGTAGTCGGCGTAGGCCTCGTACCACTCGAGCATCGTGAACTCGGGGTTGTGCTTGTGCGAGACGCCCTCGTTGCGGAAGTCCTTGCCCAGCTCGTAGACCTTGTCGATGCCGCCGACGACGAGCCGCTTCAGATACAGCTCGGTCGCGATCCGCAGGTAGAAGTCGCGGTCGAGGGCGTTGTGGTGGGTGACGAATGGGCGCGCCAGGGCGCCGCCGTAGAGCGGCTGCAGGACCGGCGTCTCGGCCTCGACGAACCCCCATTCGTCGAGCCGGCGGCGCAGCTCGGCGATCATCCGGGCGCGGGTCGCAAATGCGCGGCGGCTCTCCTCGTTGGCGAGCAGGTCGAGCTCGCGCTGCCGGTAGCGGGTTTCGACGTCCTCGAGCCCGTGGAACTTGTCGGGCGGCGGCCGCAGGCTCTTGGCCAACAGCCGCCAGTGGTCGATCGCCAGCGAGAGCTCGCCGCCGCGCCGCGTCGCCAGTGCCGTCCCCTCGACCCCGACGAAGTCGCCGAGGTCGAGCTCGACCAGCAGCTCGAACGCCTCGGCCCCGAGCTTGTCGGCGCTGGCGTGCAGCTGGATCTGGCCGCTGCCGTCGCGCAGGTCGAGGAAGGCGGCCTTGCCGTGGCCGCGGCGGGCGACGATCCGCCCGGCGACACGGTGGCGCGAGTCGGTCTCGACCCCGGCGGCCAGCCCCTCGTGCGCCGCCCGCACCTCGCCGATCTCCTCGCGTTCGTCGAACGAGTGGGGAAACGGGTCGACGCCGGCCTCCCGCAACCTCTCCAGCTTCTCCCGCCGGTCGCGCAGAACGTCGGAGAGCTCCTGCTCCTCTGGCTCGCTCATCGCCGCGAGCCTATTCGACCGTTAGACCGACTCGATTTTCGTGATTTTGAACTTCTTCTTCGGCCCGCGCGGCACCTCGACGGCGACCACGTCGTTGCGCTTGTGACCGAGCAGCGCTTTGCCGATCGGCGACTCGTTGGAGAGCTTCTGCTCTGCCGGGTTGGCCTCGGTCGAGCCGACTATCTGGAACTTCTGCGAGTCGCCGCTCTTCTGGTCTTTGACGTGGACGACGGAGCCGAAGCTGACCTCGTCCGTGTCGACCTTCTTCTCGTCGATCACGGTCGCGCGGCGCAGCCGCTCCTCGAGTTGTGCGATCCGTCCCTCCAGCAGCGCCTGCTCGTTCTTCGCGTCGTCGTACTCGGCGTTCTCGGAGATGTCGCCGAACTCGCGCGCTTCCTTGATCCGTTCCGCGACCTCGCGCCGTTTGGCGGTCGAGAGGTACTCGATTTCCTCTTTGAGCTTCTCGAGTCCTTCGGGGGTGATGACGGCTTGACGACTCACTTGCACTGCCCTCGCTTTTGCTTGCTGGACGTGGGTTGCCCGGCCCTGAGACCAAAAATGCCCGGGAGCGACGGCTTGCGCACGCCACACCTGGGCCGGAAGTCGCGGGATTATAGCGAGGGCGTCAGCCGGTCACTCAGGGGAATTTGGGCGGCGATCAGCTCACGCGCGCGGGGCAGGTCGGCGCTGCGCTGAAGCTCCTGCGCGACGTCGTCCGGGGCGCCCAGCGCCTCGACGTACCAGGGGTAGAACTTGCGCAGATAACGGGTTGCCCGCTCCGTCCCCAGGTGCTCCTCGGCGCGGTCGACGGTCCAGAGCAGCTCGGCGACGACCTCCTCGCGCGCGGGCGGCTCGCTGCGGCGCCCGGTCAACTGCTCGAACAACCAGGGGTTGCCAAGCGAGCCGCGGGCCAGCATCACCGCCGCGGCGCCGGACTCGCGGTAGGCGCGGCGCACGGAATCGACGTCATCGAGGCCGCCGGAGACGATCACCGGCGCCTCGATCCGCTCGACCAGCTCGCGGGTGAGCGCGTAGTCGGGCTCGCCCTTGTGTTTGGTCGTCGCCGTGCGCGGGTGGAAGCCGATCGCCGCGGCGCCACCCTCCTCGGCGAGGCGGACGGCCAGCTCGAAGCCCGAGCGGTCGCCCGGGCGCAGGCCGGAGCGCAGCTTCACCGTGACCGGCAGGCCGCTGCCCTCGATCGCGCCGCGCAGCAGCCCGAGCGCCAGCTCGGGGTCGGCGAGCAGCTCGACCCCGGCGCCGGTCCTGCGCACCTTGCGCACCGGGCAGCCCATGTTGATGTCGATCAGGTCGGCGCCGGCCTCGGCGGCGACGGCGGCGCCGGAGCGCATCACCTCCGGGTCGTGGCCGAAGAGCTGCACCGAGACCGGGTGCTCGTCGGGGTGGATCCGCATCAGCTCGCGCATCGTGCGCTCGTTGCGGTAGTGCAGGCCGAAGCTGGAGATCATCTCCGAGACGGCCAGCCCCGCCCCGTGGCGCTTCGCCTGCAGGCGCACGAACCAGTTGCCGATCCCCGCCAGCGGCGCCAGCAGGACGCGGTTGGCAATTTTGACTCCCCCGATCTCAAGCGGGGAGGTCAGAGGTGGTTGCGCCATCCCCGGACGCGGGAGCGAGGGCCTATCCATATCTGATTCCTCTAGGCCCTCGCGGGAGCAGAGGAGATGGCGCTTTTTATTGATTCCTCTCATGGATCAGGCGCAGACCCTTCAGGGTAAGCATCTCGTCGACCTCGTCGATCGTCTCGGTGAAGGGGACGACCACCTTGGCGAGGCCGCCGGTCGCGATCACGCTCGCGTCGCCCAGCTCGTCTTCGATCCGCTGCACGACCCCGTCGATCATCCCGGCGAAGCCGAAGACGAAGCCCGACTGGATCGCGGCGCGGCTGGAGCGCCCGATCGCCATCTCCGGTTCCTCGAGGTCGATGCGGCCGATCCGGGCGGCGCGCTCGACCAATGCCGTCAGCGAGATCTCCAGCCCCGGCCCGATCGCCCCGCCCAGGTATTCGCCGGCCTCGGAGACGGCGTCGATGTTGATCCCGGTGCCGAAGTCGACGACGACACAGGCGCGCTTGAAGCGCTCGTAGGCGGCGATCGAGTTGACCAGCCGGTCGGCGCCGACCTCGAGCGGGTTGTCGATGCGGATCGGCATCCCGGTCTTCACCCCCGGCTCGATCGTCAGGCAGTCGGCTTCGAGGTAGCGCGCCGTCATCCGTTCGTACTGGACGCCGAGCGGCGGCACCACCGAGGAGACGCAGACGGCGCCGAGGTCGCCGAGGCCCATGTCGCAGAGGCCGAAGAGGCCGGCGATCCGCTCCGCGAGCTCGTCGCCGGTGGCCCCCGAGCGGGTCTGGAAGCGCCAGTGCTCAGCCAGGCGCTCGCCGTCGAAAGCGCCTAGGTGGGTCTGGGTATTGCCGACGTCGACCGCGAGCAGCACGGCTGCGAGTCTATGATGGGAGGCAGTGGAGGCGCGCCTATATGTGATCCCCGGATCTCACCCGTCGATGGCGGCGCGCCTGATGCTGGAGTCAAAGGGCATCCCCTACAAGCGCACCGACCTGATGCCGGTGGTCTCCAAGGCCGCGTTGCGCGTCGTCGGCTTCCCCGGCATCACCGTGCCGGCGCTGAAGATCGACGGGCACAAGGTCCAGGGCACCGGCAAGATCGCGCGTGAGCTCGACCGCCTGCGCCCGGAGCCGCCGTTGCTGCCTGCCGACCCGGAGCGGCTCGCCGCGGTCGAAGAGGCCGAGCGCTTTGGCGACACGGATCTGCAGCAGTCGGTCCGCGCGATCGCCTGGTGGGCGCTGCGCAAGGACAAGGCGCCACTGCGCTCCTATTCGGAGGGAGCGAAGCTCGGCATCCCGATCGGCCTGGCGCTGCGGACCGCGGGACCGATCGTCGCTGCCGCGGCCCACAGCAACGAAGCCACCGACGACAACGTCCGGCGCAGCCTGGCGGCGCTGCCGGCGATGCTGCAGCGGATCGACGACTGGATCGCCGCCGGCACGATCGGCGGAGAGCAGTTCAACATCGCCGACTTTCAGATCGCCCCCAGCCTGCGCCTGGCAATGAGCTTCGACGACCTGCGGCCGGCAATCGAGGCTCGCCCCGCCGGCGAGCTTGCGGTCCGCGTGGTCCCCGACTTCCCGGGCAAGACGCCGGCGATCCTGCCTCCCGCCTGGCTTCAGCCGCTGCGCAGCGAGACCGCCGCGGCCTGATCGACTCGTTCGCCCGGGCCGAGCGCGGCCAGGGCGTCGGCGAGCCTGGCTCCGTCGGGCAGGGCGAGCTCCGGATCGAGCTCCAGCAGGGGGATGAGGACGAAGCGACGGTTGGTCACCTCGGGGTGCGGCAGGGTGAGGCGATCCGTCACGACCTCGACATCGCCGAGCAGCAGTAGGTCTACGTCGAGCGGGCGGGGGCTGTGGCGGGGGGCGTCGAGGGCGCGGCCGCGCTCGGCCTCGACCTGCTTGCAGAGGTCGAGCAGTGCCTCCGGAGCCAGCTCCGTGCGAATGCGGATCGCCGCGTTGAGGAAGTCGGGCTGGTCGAGCACCTCGCCGACCGGCTCGGTCTCGTAGGCGGCGGAGACCGCCTCGACCTCCACCCCGCGCTCGTCCAGCATCTCGATCGCCGCCCGCAGATGCCCCGCCCGGTCACCGACATTGGACCCGAGCCCCAGATATCCGGACCGCGTTCGTTGTTTGTTGCGCATGGGGGGACAAAAGGCGAACGCGAGGGATCAGGGCTCCTCACCGTTCTCCTCGTCGTCTTCCTCTTCGGCCCGTTCCTGGGTCACCTCGACGGCGACCTCCTGGATCGAGAGCGGCAGCGGCGGCTCGGGCTTGGCGGCGCGGACGCGAACCGACTCACAGCCGTAGCGCTCGATCAGGCGCTCGCCGACGACCTGGGCGAGGCGCTCGAGCGTGCGGTAGCTGCGCTCGGTCGCCGCGAGGGCGACGATGTCGCAGACGTCGGCGTAGTCGACCGTGTCCTCGATCCGGTCGGTGAGCACCGCGTCGCAGTCGGGCACGTCGAAGGAGAGGTCGAACTCGAGCCGCTGGCCGACCTCCTGCTCGGCGTCGCTGACGCCGTGGTGGGTGTAGATCGAGATCCCGCGCAGGTCGACCTCGACGCGCGACTCGATCCCGTTGCCCTGCGGCTCGTCCATGTCGTCAAACCTAGCCGAGGATCGCACTCGCGACGCGGAAGGCCTGTGAGGTCTCGGCGACATCGTGGACGCGCAGCACGTCGGCCCCCTCGACGGCGGCGAGGATCGAAGAGGCGATCGTGCCGCCGAGCCGCTCCTCGACGGGCGAGTCGTCGATCCTGGCAATGAAGCTCTTGCGCGAAGTTCCGACGACCAGCGGGCGCCCCAACTCACGCAGCTCGCCGAGCCGGCGCAGCAGCTCCAGGTTGTGCTCGAGCGTCTTACCGAAGCCGATCCCCGGATCGACCCAGATCCGCTCCTCGGCCACGCCCGCCGCGACCGCTGACTCCACCCGCTCGGCGAGAAACGCCCTGACGTCGTCGACCACATCGCCGTAGCGCGGCTCCACCTGCATCGTCCGCGGATCCCCCTGCATGTGCATGAGAATCAGCCCCGCCTCCCGCTCCGCACAAAGCGCCGCCATCCCCGGGTCACCCCGCAATGCGGTCACGTCATTGACGATCGAAGCCCCCGCAGCCAGCGCCGCCTCGGCAACGGCCGCCTTCGAGGTGTCGACGGAAACCGTCGCCTTCCCGGCCAACCCGGCAATCACAGGCTCAACCCGCCTCCGCTCCTCCTCAGCCCCCACTTCCTCCGCCCCAGGCCGAGTCGATTCCCCCCCGACATCCAAAATCTCCGCCCCCTGTTCGACCAGCTCCCGCCCATGCGCGATCGCCTGCTCGGGATCGATGAACAGGCCTCCGTCCGAGAACGAGTCGGGGGTGACATTCACAACGCCCATCAGCCTGGGGTTCATAGAGGAAGTATCGCCCTGCTCCCCGAAGCCGGCGGCCGGTGCTGCCCCGACGGCGCCTCCCCCCGGCACCGCGGAGCGATTCCTGTCCCGAAGGGACTCAAAATCAATCCGCCGAAGGCGGATTTAGGCGTCCGGCGGGGCAGTACCGGCCGCCGGCCCTAACTGGCGTCGCCGCCAGCGAAACCCGGCCGTGGCCGCGGGTTCGGGCGGGCGCCCTCGCGGGCGGCTTTTTCCGGCTCCGCCGCCGGCTCGGCCGGCGGCGACTCCTCCTCCTCGTCGACGAAGACCTCGCTCTCGGGCTTGCCGTCGAGCAGGGCGACGAACTGCTCGGCGTCGATCGTCTCGCGCGCGAGCAGGATTTTCGAGATCGTCTCGAGCTGGCCGCGCTTCTCGTTGAGCAGGTCCTTGGCGGTCTGGTGCGCGGCCTCGACGATACGGCGGATCTCGTCGTCGATCTCGCGTGCGATCTCATCCGAGTAGTCGGGTTCGGTGCTGAATTCGCGGCCGAGGAAGGGCTGGCCGCGATCGTGGCCGAAGACGCGCGGGCCAAGCCGCTCGGACATGCCGAAGCGCATCACCATCTGCTTCGCGGTCTCGGTCACCTTCTCGAGATCGTTCGAGGCGCCGGTGGTGATCTCGCCGAAGACGATCTCCTCGGCGGCGCGGCCGCCCAGGGTCATCGCCATCGTGTCGGTCAGCTCGGCGCGGCTGGTCAGGAACTTGTCTTCGGTGGGCATGCTGATCGTGTAGCCGAGCGCCTGCCCGCGGCTGATGATCGAGATCTTGTGGACCGGGTCGCAGTTGGGCAGCAGGTGGCCGACGATCGCGTGGCCGAGCTCGTGATAGGCGGTGATCAGCCGCTCCTTCTCGCTCATCACCCGGGTCTTCTTCTCCGGCCCGGCGATCACCCGCATGATCCCCTCCTCGAGCTCCTGCATCGAGATCTCGCGGCGGCCCGTGCGGGCGGTCAGCAGCGCCGCCTCGTTGATCAGGTTGGCGAGGTCGGCGCCGGTGAAGCCCGGCGTCTGCCCGGCCAGCGCGTCGAGGTCGATCTGCTTGCCCAGCGGCTTGCCGCGGGTGTGGACCTCGAGGATCTTCTTGCGGCCCTTGCGATCGGGGCGGTCGACGACGACCTGGCGGTCGAAGCGGCCGGGCCGCAGCAGCGCCGGGTCGAGGATGTCGGGCCGGTTGGTGGCGGCGATCAGGATGATGTTGTCTTTCATCTCGAAGCCGTCCATCTCGACCAGCAGCTGATTGAGCGTCTGCTCGCGCTCGTCGTGGCCGCCGCCCATGCCGGCGCCGCGGTGGCGGCCGACGGCGTCGATCTCGTCCATGAAGATGATGCAGGGCGAGTTCTGTTTGGCCTGCTCGAAGAGGTCGCGGACGCGGCTGGCGCCGACGCCGACGAACATCTCGACGAAGTCCGAGCCGGAGATCGAGAAGAAGGGCACGCCGGCCTCACCGGCGACGGCGCGGGCGAGCAGCGTCTTACCGGTGCCGGGTGGGCCGTAGAGCAGCACGCCCTTGGGAATGCGGGCGCCGAGCGACTGGAATTTCTTCGGGTTCTCGAGGAACTCCTTGATCTCGTGCAGCTCCTGCACCGCCTCGTCGACCCCGGCCACGTCGCGGAAGGTGATCTTCGGCGCGTCGACGGACATTTTCTTCGCTTTCGATTTGCCGAAGTTCATCACCCGCGAGCCGCCGCCCTGCATCTGGTTCATCAGGAAGATCCAGAAGCCGAAGAAGAGCAGGAAGGGCAGGACGTAGGTGAGCAGCGAGAGGATGCTGGAGCCGCCGGTGCCCTTGACCTCGGTCTTGACTTCGTTCGCGTCGAGTTGGTTGACCAGGCTCTGCTCGGTGTTGGGCGGGTAGCCGGTCGAGAAGCTTTCGCCGTTTTCGCCCTTTTCCTTGACGTCGAGCGTGTTGTCCTTGGTGTTGATCGTCACCTCTTCGACCCGGCCGCTGGCGATCAGGCCGGTTTTCGGTGCGATCAGCTCGTTGTAGGAAGGCGATTCGGTCTCCGGCCCGGGACTGATCACTTTCTGCGCCACGAAGGCGAGAATGACCACGAGCAGGATCGGGAACGCTGCGCTTTTGAAAAAACGCCTCACAGGGAAAATTCAGCGTACCAGGGCGGTTTCAGCGTCCGGGCGCCTTGGACCGACGATCGCAGCCATCTACTCCTCCAAGGCCGCGACGTAATCGAGGTTGCGGTAGCGCTGAGCGTGATCGAGCCCGTAGCCGATCGCAAAGCGATCGGCGATCGGAAAGCCGATGTAGCGGGGCGGCGCCAGGCCGGCACGGAGGCGGTCCGGCTTGATCAGCAGAGCGCAGGCCTCCAGCGACGCCGGTTCGCGCGCCTCGAGGTTCCGCTTCAGATAGTGCAGCGTCAACCCGGAGTCGATGATGTCCTCGACGATCAGCACGTCGCGACCCTCGATCGGCGCGTCGAGGTCCTTGAGGATGCGCACGACGCCGGAGGAATCCGTCTGTGAGCCGTAGCTGGAGACGGCCATGAAGTCGATCTCGCAGGCGAGGTCGAGATGGCGCATCAGGTCGGCGAGGAAGATCACCGCGCCCTTGAGCACGCCGACCATGACCAGGTCGCGCCCCGCGTAGTCCTCGCTGATCTGCCTGCCCAGCTCGGCGACCCGCCGCTGCAGCTCCTCGCCGGAGACAAGCGTCTCGCCGATCGCGTCGCTCACGCGCGGAGAGTATCTACCGCTCGGCGCGCAGGGTGCCGCGCTCGGCGATCGCGCGGACGCCGCCGCCGAGGTCGAGCATCGCGGTGCCGGTGCGGCGCAGGGCGGCGACCTCGTCGGCGTGATTGGCGGCGCCCGGGACGGGGCGACCGGCGGCGCGGTCGGCGAGGCGCTGGACGACAAGGCGGCGCAGGGCCGGCGGCAGCTCGGCCAGACGCTCGAGCTCGATCGTGTTGCGGGGCGAGCCGTTCGAGCCGTCGAGCTCGACGGCGACCAGCTGGTCGAGGACCTCGGCCTCGTCGCGCAGCAGCTCGGCCGTGCGCAGGACGTTCTGCGCCGCCGCCGGGTGGACCTCGGCCAGCGCCTCGGCGAGGCCGTGGCGGACGCGGTTGCGGGCGTAGGCGCCCCCGTCGTTGCTGGGGTCGTCGCGCCAGGCCAGTCCGCGCTGCTCGCAATATGCCGTCGTCTGCGCGCGGGTGAAGCGCAGCAGGGGCCGCACGAGCTTGCCGTCATGGGGCTTCATCCCCAGCAGCGCCCGGCGGCTGGGCGAGGAGGCCAGCCGGTAGAGGATCGTCTCGACCTGGTCGTCGGCGGTGTGCCCCGTCGCGATCAGCGCCCCGCCTCCCTCGGCCAGCCCGGCCGCCGCCGCGTAGCGCGTGTCGCGCGCCCACGCCTGCAGGTTGCCGGGGCCCTCCGGCCGGCGCGGCCGCTCGATCTGCAGTCGCACGCCGAGCCGCTCGCAAAGCCGCGCGCAGTGCTCCTCGTCGGCGTCGGAGTCGTCGCGCAGGCCGTAGTTGACGTGCAGCACGGTCACCCCGCCGGTGCCGAGTTGGCGCACGGCGAGGTCGAGTAGGCAGACCGAGTCCCGCCCGCCGGAGAGCATCGCCACCAGCGGCGTGCCGGCCGGCAGCATCCCCCCCTCGCGCACCGACTCGAGCATCTCCTCGTGTGACATGCATCGAGTCTACGCCTAAGCTGGGTGCATATTGAAGCTTAAATACAGTTTAGGTTAAGCCGATTGTGGCTTTTTAGCTAAACTTAGTTTTGGTTTGAAGATAGAGGCGAAACTAAGCGACGACGCTGTGCTCGGCGAGCTGGGATTCCGTCTGCGCGAAACCAGGCTGAGTAGGAATATCTCGCAGGATCGCCTGGCGCAGGAGGCCGGCGTGTCGGCGCCGACGGTCAACAAGCTGGAGAGTGGGAAGCCCGTCCAGCTGGTGACCCTGATCCGCGTGCTGAGAGAGCTCAATCTGCTCAGCGGGCTGGAGAGGGCCATTCCCGAGCCGTCGCCCAGTCCGATCGAAATGCTCCGGCACAGCCACGGCAGGAGGCGACGGGCCTCGCCGCGCAGCGCTGCGGAGCCACCCTCACGGCCACGGCCCTGGCGTTGGGGGGATGAGAGTTGACGAGTCTGGCCCAGGTCAAACTGTGGGGGACCCGCATCGGCGTCGTTTCGCTGGAGGACCAGCGAACCTTTGCCCTCTTCCAGTATGAGCCTGACTTCCTCGCCAGCGGCATCGAGGTCTCACCGTTGACGATGCTGCTCTCGTCCGAGCCTTATCGCTTTCCCGATCTCGCACCCGAAAGCTTTTCCGGCCTTCCCGGCCTTCTCTCCGACTCCCTTCCCGACCGCTACGGCCACGCTCTGATCGACGCATGGCTGGTCAGCCAGGGGCGAGAGCCGGAAAGCGCAAATGCCATCGAGCGCCTCTGCTTTGTCGGTCGCCGGGGCATGGGCGCGCTCGAGTTCGAGCCAGAGACCGGACCGGAGCCGAGCGAGAGCCACCGGATCGACATCGCGGCTCTGACGGAGCTCGCCGGGGAGATCCTCTCGCATCGCGCCGACCTGGTGACCTGGCTGCGGGAGTCGAGCAGCGAAGAGGCGCTGACGGAGATCCTGCGGGTCGGCACCTCGGCGGGGGGCGCGCGGGCGAAGGCCCTGATCGCCCTGGACCCCAAGACCAATGAGGTCCGCTCTGGACAGATCGAAGCGGAACCGGGATTCGAACACTGGATCCTCAAGTTCGATGGGGTGGACGACGAAAGCCGCGAGTTGGGGCGTTCCCGGGGATATGGCGCAATCGAGTGGGCCTACTCCCAGCTCGCCCTCGAGGCGGGGATCGAGATGACTGAGTGCCGCCTCTTGGAGGAGAACCGTCGACGTCACTTCATGACTCGTCGCTTCGACCGCCTGCCCGACGGCTCGAAGCTGCACATGCAGTCGCTCGGCGCGCTCGCGCATCTCGACTACAACCTGGTTGGGGCGCACTCCTACGAGCAGGCATTTTTCGCCATGCACAGGCTGGACCTGCCGATGCAGCAGGTCGAGGAGCAGTTCCGGCGTATGGCATTCAACGTCGTCGCCCGAAATCAGGATGACCACGTGAAGAACATCGCCTTCCTGATGGATCGCGAGGGCATCTGGCGGCTTTCGCCCGCCTACGACATCACCTACTCGTACAGCGCGAGAGGCGGCGACACCGCGCAGCACCAGATGTCGCTCAACGGCAAGCGCGACGAGTTCACCGTCGCGGACTTCCGCGAGGTCGGCCGCACTGCTTCGATGAAACGCGGGCGGGCGGAGGAGATCCTGGCCGAGGTGAGGGAGGCGGTGCGCT
>Ga0210085_1000131_pt1 | contig 33215 bp, 29 predicted proteins | sample China_Galinas_PW_5_FD_184866 | JGI IMG/M metagenome (GOLD analysis project Ga0210085, IMG submission 184866) | Wetland microbial communities from San Francisco Bay, California, USA, that impact long-term carbon sequestration - China_Galinas_PWC_D1... | ecosystem: Environmental > Aquatic > Marine...
CCGAGTTCTTCGTCTACTACGACGAGTGCGACTTCGCCAAGCGGCTGGCCGACGCCGGCTGGCATTCGCTCTTCGTCCCCGCCGCCGAGGCGGTCCACCACGACCAGCTCTCCACCGACCTCGCCAAGGGCCTGCCGCGGATCGTCGAATTCCACCGCAACCGAGATTTGTACATGCGGGTGCACCACGGCCGCGCGGCGGCGCTCGCGGTCCGCGTCCTCACCGCCTGGTCCTACGCCGTCCGCGCGGCGGTCGCCGCCGCCCTCCCCGGCCACCGCGCCGACGTGTACCGCGCCCACGCCCGCCAGGCCCTCTGCCCCGGCCGCGGCGAGAGCATCCGCGACCGAGTCGAGACAGTCTCCTTCTGACGAGGTCCGGACGGTGGCTGGCCAGGACGAGGAAGGCGGAGTAGCGGCGCTACTCCGCCGACCGAGGACACCGCCAGCCGCCGTCCGGGGCCGTCAGAAGCGGCTGTCCTCGTCGATTCGCTCGGCCTCGTATACCTCGGGGATGCGGCCTTCGACCGCCGGCTCGGCTTCGCGCAGGGCGCGGAGGTCGGCGGCGAGCCGGCGGGGACGGGTGAGGCGGGCGAGCCAGGCGCGCTCGCCGGAGGTGAAGAAACCGGTGGCGAAGAGGGCGAGCGGATAGGCGGCGAGGAGGGCGGCGCGCAGCAGGAAGCCGACGGCGCCGGAGGTGGGGACCAGCAGCTCGGCGAGGGCGACCAGCGCCGCCGAGGCGAAGAGGACGCGGGCGAGGCGGCCCCATTGGTAGGGGACCGGGAAGAGGCGCTGGGTGAACCAGTACATCAGCGCCACCACGACCAGGTAGGAGCCGACCAGGGCGAGGGCCGCGCCGACGATCCCCAGCGGCGGCACGAGCAGGAGGTTGAGGACGACGTTGGCGGCGAGGGCGGCGAGGGCGGCCGGCAGGTTGAACTCGGTGCGGCCGGTCCTGCCGAGGATCACCACCATCACCATGTAGAGGGCGTAGAGGGTGACGGCGGCGGAGATCAGGCCAACCGCTTCGTAGGAGTCGAAGAAGTCCGGTGCGGCGAGCGCCCGCACGATCCAGCGCGACAACAGCCACATCCCGGTGACGACGAAGGCGCAGCCGGCGACGAAGAGGGTGACCACGGTGGCGTAGGCGCGGCGGGCCTCGTCGTCGTCGCGGATCGAGTAGGCGAGCGGCGGCCAGGCGAGCTGGAAGCCGCGGACCAGCACGTTGACCGACTGGGCGAACTTGACCGCCAGCGCGTAGAGACCGGCCTCGGTGAGACCGACGGTGCGGGTGATGATGATCCGGTCGACGAAGTTGAGCGCGTAGAGGGAGACCTCGGCCGGCATCGTCGGCAGCCCGAAGCGGAAGAGGCGGCGCAGCAGGGCGCGGTCGAAGAAGAGCGAGAGGCGGCGCCAGTGGACGACGACGAGGGCGAGGACGATGGCGGCGCCGCTGACGTAGCTGCCGAGCAGCAGGCCGCGGGCGCCCTCGTCGAGCCCGACGACCAGGACCACGGTCAGCCCGATCGCGGCGAAGACGTTGACGATCGTGGTGACGAAGAAGGCGCGGGCGCGCTCTTCGAGCCGGAAGAGGGTGAGCAGGTACTCGTGCATGGTCAGCACCCAGAGGCCGCCGATCGCGATCCGGGCGAGCTCCGGCGCCGCAGCGGCGAGCTCGGGCGATTCTTCGGCGAGCTTCTTGGTGTCGAGCAGCGCTTCGGAGATCGGCCCGGCGAAGGGGAGCGCGGCGAGCGCGGCGAGCGTCGAGAGCCAGAAGAGGCCCGCAAAGGTGCTGGCGACGACTCGGTCGGGGTCCTCGTCGTCCTTGTAGTAGAAGCGCAGCACGGCCTCGATCAGGCCGAAGCGGACGATGATGCTGACCGAGACGACAGCGGCGAAGAGGACCTCGGCGGCGCCGTAGTCCTCGGTGCTCAGGTACCGCGTGTAGAGCGGCAGCAGGGCGACCGCGATGACCTTGGAGACGATGCTGGCCGCCGTGTAGGCGGCTCCGGTCGTCGCGAGGCGGCGCAGGTATCCCGACACCGGAAGAGCCTACGCGGGGTCGCGGACCGCCGGCTCGGCCACGCGGTCGTAGCTGTGCCCGCTATCCGGTCGAAAGTGCGACCGCGATGCGAGGGAGGCGCCGACCGCGAGCAGCACCCAGGTGATCGGGTCCTCGAAGAAGCCCGCGTAGGAGAGGGTGTGCACGAGCAGGGCGACGAAGGCGGCGAGGACGGCGGCGCGGCCGATCGCGGTGCCGCGCGGCGGGCCGCGCCACATCCCGGCGGCCATCGTCCACAGCGCGACGACGACCAGGGCCGCGTAGGCGAGGAAGCCGAGCACGCCCTGCTCGGCGAGCACGGTGACCGGCTCGGTATGGGAGGCGGAGACGGGGATGTCCTTGTTCTCGCGGTGTTCGCGGTAGGCCTCTTCGAAGGAGCCCGAGCCGTAGCCCCACGCCGGCCGTTCGCCGAAGAGCCGCAGGCCGCCGCTGATCAGGTTGCCGCGGCCGCTGAGGTCGATGTTGAGCCGGTCGGGGGTGATCTTGCCGGAGCCGCCGACGAGGACGATCACCAGCGCCGCGCCGATCACGCCGGCGACCGCCGCCGCCAGCGTCCACCTCCAGCTCCACTTGATCGCGGCCAGCATCGCCAGGCCGGCGAGGAGGGCGACGTAGCTGGATTGCGAGAAGGTCTGGGCGAGGCCGATCCAGAGCACCCCGACCAGCACCGTCAGGACGGCGAAGTCGCGGCGGTCCCGCGCCCAGAGCAGCGCCGCGGTGGCGAACACGATCACCAGCGAGAGGTAGCGCCCGTAGACGTTCGGGTCCCAGAAGACGGAGTTGACCCGGAAGTAGGTGTGGAACTGGTTGGAGCGGATCACCTGGTCGTTCCAGAAAAGCTCCTTGGAGACGTACTCGACCGTGCCGATGCCGACGAAGACGACTGCCTCGACCGCGACCACGATCAGCACCCAGCGGAGCAGGCGGCGGTCCCACTCCTGGTCCCTGATCAGGGCGTACGCCACGGTGAAGGGCACGAGGAAGAAGCAGACGTTCTGGAGGGCCTTGGAGAAGTCCTCGGAGTAGAGAGACTGGAGGGAGTAGAGAACGACGGCGGTGGCGAGGACCCAGGGGAGGGCCCGGGGGCCCCGGCGGGCGGGCCCTGTCACGGCAGGGGGCCCGGTGTCGTTCGCCAGGGGTCCTGGCCGGGGTTGGAAGGCCGAGGGGGCCCAGACGCGGAGGGCGGCCGCGACGACCCCTCCCGCGATCACGAGGTAGAGGGGGACGAGGAGGTTGGCGGTGTCGCCACCGGCGTGGAGCGGGACGCGGAAGGGGAGGACGAAGACGACGGCCAGCGGGAGCAGCCGGGGCCAGCGGCGGAAGACGTAGGCGAGGACGGCTAGGGCGGCGACAGCGAGGGCGAGCAGGGCGACGACGCGGGGTGTGTCTTCCCGCAGGTCGGCGATCTGCGCGGTGTGCCACTGATCGCCGAGGATCAGGACCGGGAAGAGGGCGAGGGCGAGCAGCATCGCCGCGACCCGGAGCGCCCCGCGCGGCAGCAGGATCGTCGCCGCGCTCGCCCCGGCCGCGGCCACCACCCCGATCCCCGCCAGCACGTCGCTCATTCCCTCACCCGCGAGCCGACTTCGGCGCTGAGGCCGCCGGTCCGGCCCGGTTCTCGGCAGGCCGAGGGGAGCCCGGGCTTCGCCCTGTGCAGCTTGATCGCGCCCGGGGTGACCAGGGTGCGGCCCTGGCCGAGCAGCTTGACCCGCAGCTTGTAGCGGCCGGGCCGCGCGGTGCCGCCGCCGCGCTGGCGACCGTCCCAGTAGAAGGTGTGGAAGCGGTAGCGCTTGAGGAACTTGTCGCGGACGAGGGTGTAGACGACGCGCCCCCCCGGCCTGACGATCTGCACGGTCGCGTCGTCGGAGCGCGTCGTGCGGAAGCGGATCCGCATCCGGTCGAAGCGGCAGTCGTCGTCCGGGGTGAAGGCGTGGACCGGGTGCCCCGGGTGGGCGTTCGGGACGGCGGCGAAGCTGACCCGGTCGAGGACGAGGGGGTCGCGCTTGACCCGCTGCGCGTAGGCGAAGGCGCCGACGGTCGCAAGGGCGAGGAGGGCGAAGACGAGAGCCGCGGCTCCGCGCCGGTCAGCCGGCCGCGGCGACATTGTCTTCGCCGACGACGACCGCGACCGTCGCCCCTTCCGCCGCGTCCTGCACTTCCACCGTCATCACGTCGACTTTTTCGATCCCCAGCGCCTTCGCCACCCGCTTGGCCTCGGGTGCGCTGCCGCGCTGGAACATGACGACGCTGGTTTCGTAGGCGGCGGCGGTGTTGCCGACGGCGCCGAGCTGGAACCCCTTGGCCTCGACCTGGTCGCCGATTTCCGCCGCCAGGCCCGAGATCGAGGTGCCGTTGAGGACGGTCACTTCGATTTCGCCGGCCGGCGTCACCTTGGCGGACGCCGGCTTGCTCTGTTTGCTGTTTCCCTTGCCGGCGGTGGTCGCTTCGTCGGAGCCGCCGCCGATCAGAAGGAAGGCGGCAAGCCCGGCCGCGACGAGGAAGACGACGAAGAGGCCGACGAGGTAGCGCGGCTCGCCGAACCGGTCGCCGAGGCCGCCGACGCTCTGCTTGACCCGCTCGCCGGCGGTCTCTTCCGGCAGGCCGGCTTCGCGGCGGCGGCGGCGCTCTTCGCGGCTCTCGAGCGCCTCGCGTTCGGCCGTGCGGGCCTGCTCGAGCGCCCGCAGCTCCTCGGCCCGCTGGGCGGCGACCGCCGAGGTCGCCTCCTTGCGCTCCTCGTCGCGCTCGGGCGCCGAGCCGGCCCACTCGCGCAGGCGACGGATGTCGCGGCCGTGGGTGAAGGAGAGCAGGGCAAGCACGGCGAGGCCGACGAACGCGGCCAAGCCCGCAAAAGCGCCAATTTGTTCGATCGCCTCGACCAAGTGGCTGGGAGAGGCTACTCGTCGTAGAGGACTGCCGCCGCGCCACCTCCGGGCGCGGCAATCAGGTTGACCACCCGCTCCGACAAGTTGGCCTCGTCGCCGGCCAGCACCAGGTGTTCGAGCGAGTTCAACGTCGCTTCGACCCACTCGTCGTCGAGCGGCTGCTGGCGGACCGCCCGGTTGATCCGTTTCGAGGCGGTGGCCTGCGGGTTCTCGCCGGGCCCAAAGAGCTCCTCGTGCAGCTTCTCGCCGGGCCGCGGCGCGGTGAACTCGATCGCGATGTCGGCTTCGGGCTCGTAGCCGGCGAGGCGGATCATGTTGCGGGCGAGGTCGACGATCCTGACCGGCTCGCCCATGTCGAGGACGAACACCTCGCCCTTGCCGGTGCCGATGTCGCCGGCGCCGATCACCAGCTGCACCGCCTCGGGAATCGTCATGAAGTACCGGGTCATCTCCGGGTGGGTGACGGTGACCGGGCCACCGCGCTCGATCTGACTGCGGAAGATCGGCACCACGCTGCCCGAGGAGGCGAGCACGTTGCCGAAGCGCACGGAGACGAAGCGGGTGCCCGGGTGGCTGTGGCCGGCCGACTCGACGATCCACTCGGCCATCGCCTTGGAGGCGCCCATCACGGTCTTCGGGTTGACCGCCTTGTCGGTCGAGATCAGGACGAAGCGCTCGACGTTCGAGGCGGCGGCGGTCTCGGCCGTGATCCGGGTCGCGATCACGTTGTTGCGGACCGCCTCCAGCGGGTTCGCCTCCATCAACGGCACGTGCTTGTAGGCGGCGGCGTGGAAGACGACGCCGGGCTTGAAGCGCTGCATCACCTCGAGCATGCGGCCCGGCTCCTTGCAGTCGGCGAGCACCGCCTCGACGTTGGTGAAGTGGCGCTCCTCGACCATCTCGCGGTCGATCTGGAAGAGGTTGTCCTCGGCGTGGTCGAGCATGACCAGGAGGCGGGGATGGGCGCGGGCGATCTGACGGCAGAGCTCGGAGCCGATCGAGCCGCCGGCGCCGGTGACGAGGACGATGCGGTCGCGCAGGTAGCCGCCGACCCGGTCGAGCTCGGCGACCACCGGCTCGCGTCCCAGCACGTCCTCGACCTGGACCTCGCGCAGCTGGCGGTTGAGCTGGACGCCGCCGCGCAGCAGCTCGAACACGGTGGGCAGGGTGCGGACGCGGATCTCGCGCTCGCGGCAGGCGGCGACGACCTTGCCGCGCAGGGTGCCGGGCGCCGAGGGGATCGCGATCACCACCTCGTCGGGCTCGGTCTCGTCGAGGATCTGGGCGATCTCGTCGGTCGCGCCGAGCACCTTGAGGCCGAGCATCCGCATCCCCCGCTTGCGGGCGTCGTCGTCGACGAAGCCGATCGCGGTGGCACCGAGGTTGGGGTTGAGCTGCAGCTCGCGGACCACCATCTGCCCGCCCGAGCCGGCGCCGACGACCAGCACCTCGTGGCGGGGGACGCGGTCGGCGCGCGAGGGGCGCTCGACGATCAGCCGGACCGCGAGGCGGGCACCGGCGATCAGGACCAGGGTGAGGATGAAGTCCATCACCTCGACCGAGCGCGGCATCTGGGTGCCGAAGGGCTGGACGACGGCGAAGACGATGACGAGGACGGCGCTGGCGACGGCGACGGCGCGCAGGATCGCCATGAAGTCGCGCCCGCTCACGTAGCGCCACCACTTCTGGTAGAGGCCGAAGGCGGCGAAGATCGTCACCTTGCCGAGCACGACGAAGCCGACCGTCTGGGCGAAGAGGTCCTCGTAGCGGTGCGGCCAGCCACCGCTTTCGTCCAGGAAGCGCAGCTGGAAGGCGAGGAAGAACGCCAGCGCGACGAGCGCCGCGTCGGCCGCCACCTGCAGGACCCGGTTGCGGTAGACCGGATGGTTGAGCCGGCTCACGATCGAGGAAGTTTACGGCCCCTTAAGCGGAATCCATACGATGTGCCGCTCCGATGGGCCATCTCTACCTGGCGAGCATCACCGACTTCTTCCTTGACCCGATCGTCAACGCGGGCACGGACTTCATCAGCGCGACCGGGCTGCCGGCCGTGTTCGTGCTGATGACGCTCGAGTCCGCCTGCCTGCCGGTGCCCAGCGAGGCGATCATGCTCTTCGCCGGCTCCAGCGTCGCCGCCGGCGAACTCACCCTGTTCGGCGTGGTCGCCGCCGGGGTGCTGGGCAACCTGGTCGGCTCCTGGATCGCGTACGCGATCGGCTACTACGGCCGGATCGACCTGCTCGAGAAAAACAAGCTGATCCACCTGCCCCCCAGGTACCTGCGCTGGGCGGACAGCTGGTTCGAGCGCTATGGCGACGCGACCGTCTTCTTCTCGCGCATGCTGCCGATCATCCGGACCTTCATCTCGCTGCCGGCCGGCGTCGCGAAAATGCCGTTCTGGCGCTTCACCGTGCTGACCCTGCTCGGCTGCGTCCCCTGGGTGCTGATGCTGGCCCTGGTCGGCAAGAGCGTCGGCGACAACTGGGAAGAGTGGCGCGGGCACCTGCACTACCTCGACTACGTGGTGGTGCTGGCGATCGTGGTCGGAGTCGCCTACCTGATCGTGCGCCGCCGGCGCGGCGGCGGGCCCGGCGAGGGCGACGCCGGGGAGACGGCGAGCGGCGGCGGGGCGGCCCGCGCGACCGACCCGAGCGGCGCTTGAGCGAGGGCGGCGAGGGACGGATCCCCGCCCGGCGCGCGCTGGCGCTGGGGGTCGTCCAGGGCCCGGCCGAGCTGCTGCCGGTCTCCAGCTCGGCCCACATCGTCCTCGTCCCCTGGCTGGCCGGCTGGGACTGGGAGGGGGTCGACCCGGAGCTGCGCAAGAGCTTCGAGGTGGCGCTTCACACCGGCGCGGCGGCGGCGCTGCTGATCGGGCAGCGGCGCCTGATCGCCGACGAGCTGCGCCAGTTCGACTCGCGCCGCGCCCTGCTGCTGGCCCTCTCCTTCCTGCCCGCGGCGATCGTCGGGTACACGCTGGAGCGGCCGATCGAGCGGCGGCTGGGCGGGCCGCGGTCGACCGCCTACGGGCTGCTCGCCGGCGCCGCCGCGATGTTGGCGGCCGACACGCGCCCGCAGCTGCGCGGGGGCGGTGAGGCGACGGCCGTGGACGGGCTGGCGCTCGGCGTCGCCCAGGCGGCGGCGCTGGCGCCGGGGGTCTCGCGCAACGGCGTCACCCTGGCGGCGGCCCGCTGGCGCGGCTTCTCGCGAGAGCAGGCGAACCTGCTCTCGCGCATGATCGCGCTGCCGATCATCGTCGGCGCCACGGCGCTGAAGGGCACCCGCCTCGCCCGCCGCGGCACCACCCCGCAGCTGCGCCGCTCGCTCGCCCTCGGCGCCGCCGCCTCCTTCGCCTCCACCCTCGCCTCCCAGCGCCTGATCCGCCTGGTCGAGCGCGACCGGGCGCTCTGGCCCTACGCCGCCTACCGCGGCGCGCTGGCGGCCGTCGTGCTGGCGAAGCTGCGGCGCGAGCGCTGAGCAACCCTCCCCCACCCCCCGACCCCCCGAGCGCGGTCGCCGACCTGCCGCGGCTACTGAAAGAATCAGCGGCGTGAGCAACGCCTACGCCAGAGCCGGGGTCGACCAGGGCGCGGCCGACTCGGCGGTGGCCGGGCTGGTGCGGGCGCTGGCGGCGATCGAGCTGGGGCGGCCCTCGGCGCAGGTGCCGCTGCCCGGCCACTACGCGAGCGTGATCCGGATCGACGAGCGGACCGGGATCGCGCTCTCGACCGACGGGGTCGGCACCAAGCTGAAGGTGGCCGAGGAGCTGGGGCGCTACGACACGGTCGGGATCGACTGCGTGGCGATGAACGTCAACGACGTCGTCTGCGTCGGCGCCGAGCCGCTGGCGATGCTCGACTACATCGCCGTGCAGCGGGCCGAGCCGCGGGTCTGCGAGGAAATCGGGGTCGGCCTGGCGCGCGGCGCGGAGCTGGCCGGGGTCGAGATCCCCGGCGGCGAGCTGGCCCAGCTCGGCGACCTGGTCTCCGGAGTCGACGTCTCCGGCGCCTGCTTCGGCACCGTGGCGCTGGACGAGATCGTCGACGGCGCCACGGTCGAGCCCGGCGACGTGGTGATCGGCCTCCCCTCCTCGGGCATCCACTCCAACGGCTACACCCTGGCCCGCTCGGCGCTGGCCGGAATCCCGCTCGGCGAGGACCCGGAGGGGCGGCTCGGGCGCCCCCTGGGCGACGCCCTGCTGGAGCCGACCGAGATCTACGTGAAGCCGGCCGTCGAGCTGCTGCGCTCCGCGGTCGAGGTGCGCGGCCTCGCCCACATCACCTCGGGGGGGACCGGCAACCTGCTCCGCCTGATGGCGGAGGTCGGCTACGAGATCGACGCGCCGCTGCCGGTGCCGCCGATCTTCGAGCTGATCGCCGAGCGCGGCGAGGTCGCCGCGGCGGAGATGTACGAGGTCTTCAACATGGGCTGCGGCTTCTGCGTCGTCGTCCCCGCCGCCGACGAGGCCGCCGCGCTCGAGCTGCTGCGCGCCCACTACCCGGCGGCCCAGCGGATCGGCCGGGCGGTCGAGGGCCCGCCCGCGATCCATCCCGCGGTTCCTCAATCACCCTGAGGGTGAAAAAGGAACCGCGGAACGCGTCGGCGACCGAGCGCGGTCGCAGCTTTGCCCGCTGAGCGGGCGAAAATGCGACCGCCCGGGGGGCGGCGGTCAGGCGGGGTGCCAGATCGTGCCGGTGAGGGCGCGGGCGGGGCGCAGGCGGCCGTCGGCGGCGAGCTGCCAGAGCTCGGCGCAGATCGCGGGGCCGGAGCGGTCGCCGAGGACTTCGGCCTCGCGGGTGGCGATCGGGCCGAAGCGGGCGACCGCAGCGAGCGGGTCGAGCGGGCCCTCGTTGACGCGGCGGGCGCCGGCCGCCAGCGCCGCCTCGCGGTAGGCGTCGAGCGGCTGCCAGCCCCAGACGCCGCGGCGCTCGCCGTCGGCGCCGACGAAGGCCAGCGAGGGGAAGGAGAGTCGTTCGCGGCCCTCGGTGTGGCTGAGCTTGCCGGCGTCGCGCGCCTCGGCCGGGACGTCGCACGCCTCCTCGACGTGGGCGCGGAAGGCGGCCTCGGCCGGCTCGCCGCCGAGCGCCGCCTCGAAGCGGGCGGCGTCGAGCCCGGCGGGCCCGGCCTCGGCCAGCAGCGCCGCTCGCTGGTCGAGCTTGCGGCGCTCGCACATCAGCCCTTCGCGGAGGCGACGCAGGTAGCGGTAGCCCGCCTCCCAGCCCTGCTCGCTCGCCGCCTCGACCGCGGCGCAGGCGGGAAAGGTCGACTCGATCGGGTTGAGCGTCCAGATCCGCGGGTCGCAGGGCATCCCGGTCTTGCCGCCGACGTCGAGCCAGTGCGACATCAGGTCGGCGAAGCAGTCCGGGCCGGAGCCGATCGCTCCCTCCTCGTCGCGGTAGGCCTTGCCGTAGCGCCGCGCCAGGCCGCCCATCACCCAGACCAGCTCCAGCTCCCCGTCGAACTCCCAGAGCAATCGGCGGAGCAGCGGTTCGGCGCCCCACGACCACGAGCAGGCCGGATCCGTGTAATAGCGAACCTGCACGGTCACGTGCCCGAGACTATTCAGTCCGACGCCCCGGCCTCGCCGCGTCTTATCGTTGGCAGCAAAGTGACCGACCCCGCCCCGACCAGCTCGCAGATGATCGGCACCGTGCTCTCCGGCCGTTACAAGCTGGAGGCGAAGCTCGGCAGCGGCGGGATGTCGACCGTCTACCTGGCCAAGGACACGACCCTCGACCGGCCGGTCGCGGTCAAGGTGATGCACCGCGAGATGTCCGAGCAGCCCGACCAGCTCGAGCGCTTCCGCCAGGAGGCGCGCGCGGTCGCCAAGCTCTCCCACCCCAACGTGGTCGCCGTGATCGACGCCGGCGAGGACCGCGGCCACCCCTACATCGTCTTCGAGTACGTCGAAGGCGAGACGCTGAAGGCGCGGATCGCGCGGGTCGGCGCGCTCGACCCGCAGGAGGCGCTCGCCTACGCGATCGAGATCGCCCGCGGGCTGACCGTCGCCCACGCCCGCAACATGGTCCACCGCGACATCAAGCCGCAGAACGTGATGATCGACACCGAGGGGCGGGCGAAACTGACCGACTTCGGGATCTCGCGCCAGCTCGAGCAGGACGGGATGACGGCGACCGGGCGGGTGCTCGGCACCACCGACTACGTCGCCCCCGAGCAGGCGATGGGGCACGGCGCCGACCCGCGCTCGGACATCTACTCGCTCGGCGTGGTGCTCTACGAGATGCTGATCGGGCAGGTCCCCTTCCACGCCGACAGCCAGGTCGGGGTGGCGATGAAACACGTCAACGAGGAGCTGCCCGACGTGCAGCAGCGACGACCGGACGTCTCGGCTGCGGCGGCGCTGGTGGTCGAGCGAGCGACCTCGAAGGAGCCCTCGCGCCGCTACCAGGACATCGAGGAGCTGATCGACGACCTCTCGACCGCGCTCGAGGTCGAGGCGGCGCGGGCCGGCTCGACCACCGGCGAGGCGACCAGCGTGCTCGACGCCCTCCCCCCCGCGAAGCGCAAGCTCTCGACCCGGGCGCGCTGGTCGTGGGCGGCGATCGTCCTGCTGGTCCTGGTCGGCGCCGGTGCGCTGGTGGCGACGCAGCTGATCGGCAACGGCGAAACGCCGGTCAGCGACGGCGGGGCGCTGAGCGGCAAGGGGAGCACGGTCGAACTCGAATCGGCGACCGACTTCGACCCCAAGGGCGACGGCGAAGAGGACCCGGAAGCGATCGAATACGCGGTCGACGGCAACCCGACCAGCACCGCCTGGACCAGCGAGCACTACGACGACGCCGAATTCGCCGGCACCAAGTCCGAGCCCAACCCGGGCGTGGGCTTCTACGTCACCGCCGACCAGCTGGTCAAGCCGACCCGGATGATCGTCAAGGGCTCGCCCGGCTGGAGCGCCCAGGTCTACGCCGACGACGCGGGCCCGCCCGAAGAGCTGGAGGAATGGGGCGAACCGGTGGGCGCGGTGACCAACGCCGGCGAAACCCAGGAGATCCCGCTCGACGTCGAATCCCCGGAGCGCTTCTTCCTGCTCTGGTTCACCAAGGCCGGGCCCTCGACCGAGCAGGACGGGCGCTACCGGATCGAGATCAGCGACGTGAAGCTCACGGAATGAGCAAAGCCGCTACTTGGCGACGAGCCGCTGGATCTGCTCGTCGGTGAGGTGAGCCGGGTGCTCGGAGGTGCTGAGGCGGAGACCGGCGGCTCCCTCGCCCCTTACGGGTCCGAGCTGCATCCCCGCACGCGGACGCTTGCCGGGCGTCGGCAGCTGCCCTTCTTGAAGTGCCTTGAGATATTCCGAAAAAGACATACAGGCCAAGCTCCTCAGCGAACCCCCGAGGGGGAAGCTCTGACAAACACTGAAGTAAGGATACAGGCGACTATCACCGCAACAGCGGAGCCGATCCTCCACCCGGTTTCAACCACCCCGTCACTGAAGCCGAGGACTAGCAGCGCCCCGGCGGCGAGGCCCGTGGCCGCGCCGTCGCCGACCCAGCCACCGGCCACGAGGATCGCGGCCGTCACCCAGGCCGTGGCGGTCGCGACGGTCGGAAACCCGGACCGCTCCGGGCGCACGCCGAAGGAGAGAACCGGAATCGAGTTCTCCCGCACGCCGGGTGCGTACAGCGACGCGCGGTCGCTTTCCCCCTCAACGGCGAGGATCCGCTTCGCGTTCCAGGCCGAGTCGACGTCGAGAATGAAGGACCCGGTAATTCTCAGCTCCTCGGGAACCACGATCTCCGCGTGGTAGCTGGCGGTTTCCCTGGCGGCGCCGACCTCGGCCTCGATCGTCGGGGAGCTCAAGCCGAGTCGCTCGCTCCAGGAGAAGCCCAGCCAGGTCTGCGGCATTTCGTAGCCGTACTTGAAGATCCGCCGGCGCGAGACATCGCGGGCGATCCGCCTCAGGGAATCACGGAGGTCCGCGGGGACCCCGTCCGCGTCGGTGTCCAGGGCGAACGCCGCCAGCGCGTCGCGGAACAACTCGGGAACGGTCCCGCGCGCCTACGGTTCCGTGGCGGCGCGCTTGCCGACCCGCAGGACCACTTCTTCCTTCGGGTCGAGTTCCCGGTCCGGGGGCGGGAACTGGTCAATCACGCGGCCCATCTGTTCCGGGATGTCGGTTTCCTCTTCTTCGACCACCGGGGTGAGGCCGGCGGCGCGGACCGCTTCCACCGCCTCGCGCCGTTCCTGGCCGATCACGTTGGGCACGGTGGCCTTTTCTTCGCCGCTGGAGACGACGATCGAGACCTGTGAGCCGCGCGGCACCCGGCTGCCGGCTTCGGGCGACTGGCTGATCACCTCTCCCGCCGGCGCGCCGCTTTCTTCTTCGGCGACGACCGGTTCGAGGCCGCGGCCGCGGATCCGTTCGACCGCGACGCCGCGCTGAACGCCGACCAGGACCGGGACGCCGGCCTGCTTCGGCCCGCGCGAGACGAAGATCGTCACGGTCGAGCCCCTGGTCAGGGTCGTCCCCCCGGATGGTTCGGTGTGGACGACCATGTCTTCCTCGACGCTTTCGGAGGTGACGTTCTCGACCTGGACCGCGAACCCGGCTTCTTCCAGCGTTTCGGTCGCCGCTTCGCGGGAGAGGCCGGAGACGCCGGGGACCTTGCCGCTGCCCGGCCCGGAGGAGACGGTCAGGGTGACGTCCGGCTCGGAGCAGAAGAAGACGAAGGAGCACTCCAGCGAGGCCTCGCCCGCCAGCGGGTCCTGCTCGAGCACTTCGTCCCTGGGCGCTTCGCGTTCGACCCGCTTCACCTCGCCGACCGTGAAGCCGTCCTGCTGCAGGAGGGCGATCGCGACGTTGAGCGGGTTGCCGGTCACGCTCGGCACTTCCGTCGTGTCGTCGCGGGTCAGCGCCAGGCCGATCAGCAGGCCGATCGCGATCGCCGCCGCGACCCCGGCGAAGATCCACCAGCGGCGGCGGCTGCCGTCCTCCCCGGGCGGCGGCACGACCGGCGGCGGCACCGCGTACTCGGCGGTCCCCGGTTCGCGCATCGCGGTGTCGAGGGCGGCGATGAAGGCGTCGGCGTCCTGGAAGCGCTGACGCGGGTCCTTCTCCAGGGCCCGCATGACGACGCCGTCGAGCGCGGGCGAGACCGCGGGGTTGAGCGCGCTGGGGCGCATCGGCGCCTGCGAGACCTGTTTCATCGCCACCGCGACGGCGCTTTCCCCCTCGAACGGGACGCGGGCGGTGAGCGCCTCGTAGAGGATCACCCCGATCGAGTAGAGGTCGGAGACCGGTGTCACCTCGTGGCCCTGGGCCTGCTCGGGCGAGAGGTAGTGCGGGGTCCCCATCACCGAGCCGGTCTGGGTGATCTCCGAGACCCCGGCGCGGGCGATCCCGAAGTCGGTGACGATCGCCTTGCCCTCGGAGTCGACGATCACGTTCTGGGGCTTGAGGTCGCGGTGGACGATCCCGTTGCGGTGGGCGAAGCGGGCCGCCTCGAGCACCTGGCGGATCAGCGGCACGGCCTGCTGCGGGGTGAGGCCGCGGTCGATCAGCTGCTTCAGGGTCGGCCCTTCCACGTACTGCATCGCGATGTAGTAGGTGCCGTCGAACTCGCCGCGGTCGTAGACGGCGACGACGTTGGGATGCTGGAGCCCGGCGGCGTGCTCGGCCTCGCGGCGGAAGCGCTCGACGAACTCGCGGTCCTGGACGAAGCGCCGGTGCAGGACCTTGAGCGCGACGCGGCGCTGCAGGTGGGCGTCCTCGGCGAGCCAGACGTCCGCCATGCCGCCGGCGCCGAGCCGCCGCAGGACCCGGTAGCGCCCGTCGACCACGCTGCCCTCGCTGACCTCACCCACCTAACCGCCCATCCTTCCTCATTCGCCGCTCAGCAGGGTTTCGGCGACCGCCTTGAAGATCGGCGCCGCGGCGGTGCCGCCGAACTGTTCGGTGCACTCGACGGTGACCGCGATCGCGATCTTTGGATCCTCGGCGGGGGCGAAGCCTATGAACCAGGCCTGGTTGGGGTCGGCGACGCCGGCGCAGGAGTCGTTGCCGGGGGTTTCCGCGGTGCCGGTCTTGCCGGCGACGCGCACGCCTTCGATCCGGGCCGCGGTGCCGGTCCCTTCGTCGACCACGCCTTCCATCGCGGTGGTCAGCTCCGCCGCGGTCTCGGCGCTGACCGACTGCTTGTACTCGGAGGGATCGAGCTTGTCGACGACGCGGCCGTCGGGGTCGACGACGCGGCTCCAGATCTGCGGCCGCATCAGCTTGCCCTTGTTGGCGATCGCGGCGGCGACCATCGCGTTCTGCAGCGGCGTCACCAGCAGCCGCTCCTGGCCGATCGCGACGCGGGCCAGGTCGACCGGGTCGCCGGCGCGCAGCCAGCCGTCTTCACCGCTGACGCCGCTGGTCAGGACCGCGTCGCTGGGCAGGTCGATCGGCGGCTTGGAGTTGAAGCCGAACGCTTCCATCTGGTCGAACAGGGCCCGGTTGCCGACCTTGACCCCGAGCTGGGCGAACCAGGTGTTGACCGAGTTGGTCAGCGCCGTGGAGAGCGGAATCGGCGGGAAGCTGTCGTTGAAGTCGTTTTGCAGCGGTTTGGTTTCGAAGGTCATCGGCGAGGGCGCTTCGATCGTCGTCTCCGGGGTGATCGCGCCGCTTTCCAGGCCGGCGGCGGCGGTGACGACCTTGAAGGTGGAGCCCGGCGGGTACTGGCCCTGGGTCGCGCGATCGACAAGCGGCGATTCGAATTTGTTTTCCGCCAGTTCGGTGAAGCGTTCGTCGTCGGGGATTTCGTTGGGGTCGTAGGTGGGCTTGGAGGCCATCACCCGCACCCGGCCGGTCTCCGGTTCGATCGCCACCACCGAGCCGAACCCGGTCGCTTCCAGCCCTTCCAGGGCGACCCGCTGCGCCCGCGAGTCGATGCTGGTGACGACGTCGTCGCCTTCCTGGTCGCGGCCGAGCAGCTCGTCGAGGATCGAGCTGAATTCCGAGCCTTCGCCGATCAGCTCGTCGTTGTGGTACTGCTCGAACTCGACGTCGCCCTTGTTGACGTAGCTGTAGCCGATCGGGTGGCCGTAGAGCGGCCCCTCCGGGTAGCGGCGCACGTAGCGCAGGGCCGTCCCCTTGCCCTTCGGCACCGACCTGGCGATCACCTCGCCGTCGGCGGTGAGGATGCGGCCGCGCTCGATCTGCTGCTGCTCCAGCAGCGGCCGCTTGTTGGCGTCCTTTTCCCTCAGCGCGTCGGCGTCGAACACCGACCAGTACGAGGTGAAGCCGACGAGCACGGCGAACAGCGCCACGATGAAGGCGAAGAGCTTGACGATCTGGCGGTTCATGCGTCACCCATCGCCGGCGCCCGGCCGCCGGCGATGGCGGCTTCGCGGCGGGCGCGGTTCGAGACCAGCAGCAGCAGCGCGGTGAGCACGAAGTTGGCGACGATCGAGCTGCCGCCGTAGCTGACGAAGGGCAGGGTGACGCCGGTCAGCGGGATCGCTCGGGTGACGCCGCCGATGATCACGAAGGCCTGGATCGCGAAGACCGCGGTCAGCCCGGTGGCGAGCAGCTTCGAGAAGCCGTCGTTGGCGAGCAGGGCGATCTTGAAGCCGCGGGCCGTGATCAGCAGGTAGATCAGGATCACCCCGCAGCCGCCGAACAGTCCCAACTCGTTGACGATCAGCGAGTAGATCGTGTCGGTCTGGGCCGCCGGCAGCAGCGGCGATTCGGTCCCCGGCACCGTGACCAGGCCCTGGGCGAAGCCCTGCCCGAAGAGGCCGCCGTCGGCCTGGGCGAAGATCGACTGCAGGATCTGGTACCCGGCGCGTTCCGGCTCGTTGTAGGGGTCGAGCCAGATTTCGACCCGGTCGTGCACGTGGGGCACGGTTTCGGCGAAGAACCAGGCGCCGACCAGGAACATCGCCATCCCGATCACCACGAACGAGAAGCGCCCGGTGGCGACGTAGAGCAGGGCGAGGAAGGCGGCGAAGAACATCAGCGAGCTGCCGAGGTCGCGGATGAAGACGAGCATGAACATCGAGGTGCCCCAGACGACCAGCATCGGGCCGAAGTGCTTGAGCGGGGGCAGGGTGACCCCGAGAACGCGGCGCGCGCCGACGATCAGCACCTCGCGGTGCTCGCGCAGGTAGCTGGCGAGGAAGACGATGATCGCGATCTTCGAGAACTCGGCCGGCTGGAAGGCGATCGGGCCGACGTCGACACCGAGGTAGGCGCCGTTGACCTGCTGGCCGATCCCGGGCAGCCGCGGCGCCAGCAGCAGCAGCAGCCCGACCGCGGCGATCGTGTACCGGTAGCGCTCCAGCACGTCGTAGTCGCGCAGGAGCTGGATCGTGAGGGCGAAGAGGACGAGGCCGAGCACGAACCAGTTGGCCTGGTCGCGGGCGAGGGTCTCGTCGATCCGGTAGATCATCACCAGCCCGAACGCGGTGAGCAGGGCGACCAGCGGGAAGAGGTAGGGGTCGGCGTCGGGCAGCCGGATGCGCAGGTAGATGTGGGTGGCGAGGCAGACGGCGAAGAAGTAGGCGCCGTAGATCAGGCTGAGGTTGTCGAGCTGCGCTTCCCGCTGGGCGAAGACTCCGGCGAAGCCGGCGGTGAGGAGGAGTGCGACGGGAACGAGAGCGACCAGCTCACGGTTCCGGGCGGCCGTCAAGGAATCCCCTGGCTCTGTTCGATGTCCTCGACCAGGGAGACGGCGTCCCCGCGCGAGCGCAGCTTGTGGCCGGTGACGGCGTCCTGGCGCCGGGACGGCAGCGACTCGGTCTGAATCGGGGTCGCGTAGCGCTCTTCGTAGAGCTCGATCCCGAAGGGCAGCTCGTAGGGGACTCCGCGGTAGAGGGCGACGCGGCCGGCGTCGTCGGTGCCGAGGAACCAGATCTGCCGGTTGCCGTACCAGAGGCCGGCGCCGACGGCGGCGACGACGAGCAGCACGGCGGCGACCTTCGCCCCGGTGCGCAGCCAGCGGCGGGGCGACTTGGCGGTGACCTGCTCGCGGCGCTGGCGGGCGGCATCGGCGGCGGCGCGACGGCGCACCTCGGTCGCGGTCAGGCCGGCCCCCTCGGCGGTCGAGCCGACCAGCGTCGCCCCCTCCGGGTTGCCCCGGGCCGGCGCGGCGGCGTCCTCGAGGCGGAAGGCGACGACCGTGATGTTGTCGCGGCCCCCGGCCCGGTTGGCTTCGTCGACCAGGGCGCGGACGCCGGCGTCGAGCGAGGTGGCGCGGGCGATGACCGCGGCGATGCGCTCGTCGTCGAGCATCGTCGTCAGCCCGTCCGAGCAGATCAGGAAGACGTCGCCCGCCAGCGCCGGCACGGTCTGCAGGTCGACCTCGACCTCCGGTTCGGGTCCGAGCGCGCGGGTGATGATCGAGCGCTGCGGGTGGTCCTCGGCCTGGGCCTCGGTGAGCTGCCCCTTGCGCCGCATCTCCTCGACCAGCGAGTGGTCGCGGGTGAGGCGTTCGAGCTTGCCGGCGCGGAGGCGGTAGGCGCGGCTGTCGCCGACGTGCCCGATCGCCACCTCCTCGGACTCGGGGTCGACGATCGCCGCGGTCATCGTCGTTCCCATCCCGGCCAGGCCCGGGTCCTTGCGGGCGAGCTCGTGGATCGTCCGGTTGGCGGACTCGATCGTGCGCCGCAGGTAGCGCTCGGGCGGCTCGTCTGGGATGTCCCTGTCGAACGACTCGGCAGCCGCCTTGGAGGCGACCTCGCCGGCCTGGGCGCCGCCCATCCCGTCGGCGACGACGAAGAGCGGCGGGCGGGTGAAGAACGAGTCCTCGTTGGCGTTGCGCTGCCGCCCGGTGTCGGTGCGGACCGCCTCGTCTTCGATCCTCAGGGCCATGCTGAACCGGTTCCGCCCGTGGTGGTCATCTCTCGAACCTGAGCTCCGTGTCGCCGATCTGCACGCTGTCGCCATCGATCAGCTCCGCCTCGCCGTTGAGGGTCGCGCCGTTGAGCAGGGTGCCGTTGGTCGAGTTCATGTCCTCGACCACGAAGCGGCCTTCGCGCGAGAAGACGCGGGCGTGGATGCCGGAGGCGTAGCGGTCGGAGATCTGCACGTCGGACTCCTTCGAGCGGCCGATCGAGAGACCTCCGATCAGGTCGAAGCGCTCGCCCGGCTCCAGGCCGCCCCCGCGCTGGGCGACGAGCCAGGCGTCGGCGTCGGCCGGGGCGGGCTCGGCGTAGCTCGGGGCAGCGTGGAACCCGGTTGCGTCGGGGGCCGGCGAGACGGTCCGCCGCAGGTCCTTCAGGGCGCTGCGCGCGATCACCAGGAGGAAGAGGTAGAGGACGGCGAGGAAGCCGAACTTCAGGGCTACCGATATCGGGTCGTAGTCCACATCCGCACCTTACGGACAGCGGCCGTCACTGCTCGACGTCGAAGACGAAGGTGGTCGTTCCGACGGTGACCTGGTCGCCGGGGCGCAGGCGGGTGGACCCGACGCGGCGGCCGTTCACCTTGATCCCGTTGGTCGAGCCGAGGTCGACGATCTGCCAGTCGCCCGAGTCTTCGCGGCGCAGCTCGGCGTGGCGGCGGGAGACGTTGGGGTCGGAGAGCACGCACTCGACCGACTTCGAGCGGCCGACCGTGGCGCGCGGCCCGTCGAGCACGTAGCGGCGGTCGTCGAGCTCGACCACGGCGCGGGTCGAGACCAGGGCGCCGACCGCCTGCTCGGGCCGCTTCGGCCGGGACCGGTCGCGCTCGCGGACCGCCGAGTAGACCATCGTGTGGCCCTCTTCGCCCTGCTTCGGGCTCTCCCCCTCGTGGGCCGGGGGCTTGACCAGCCGGGCCTGGATCCCGAACTCGCCGAGTCGCAGCCGCTCGTCGGTGTCGAGCTCGACCACGGGCCGGGTGAGCAGGTCGTAGCCGCGCCGCCGGGCATGCTCGAGCAGGTAGCCGGAGAGCTCCTGCTCCAGCGAGCGCTCGTAGCCTTCGAGCTTGGCGCGGTCCTGCTTGGAGAGGTAGACGGTGTACTCGTTGGGGACGTAGACGCGCTGCACCGAGGCGGTCTTGTGGGCGTCCATTTCCTTGGCCAGCTTGCGCGCCAGTTCGACCGGCTGCACCTCGGAGCTGAAGGCACGACTGAAGACCCCCTCGACGAGGCCTTCGATCCGGGACTCTAGGTTGCGCAGGACGCTGATCGGAAAATCCTAGGGAAGAGCCGCGCCGTGGCCGGTTGCGAGCCAGAGTCCGAGCGCTCCCGCCGTGGCGAGCGCGGTGAGGCGGAAGGCGCTGCGGCGGGGAGCGGCGCGGGCGTGGTCGGCCAGATGCTCGAGCGCGTCTTCGATCGCGGTGCCGAGCTGCTCGAGCGTGGGACGGCGGCCAGGGCGGTGGGTGAGGCAGGCGTCGACGGTCTCGGTCAGCTCGCGGGGCAGGTCGGGGCGGAGGCGACGCAGGCGGCGGGCGCGGCCGCCGATCGCGCGGGCGGTGGCGGCGGGAGTGGCGCGGCGGTTGGGGTTCTCTCCGCTCCAGCACTCGTAGAGGACGAGGCCGAGCGAGTAGACGTCGGCCTCGGGGCCGGCGGCGCGGCCCTCGGCCTGCTCGGGCGACATGTAGGCGAGGGTGCCGACGACGTCGCCGGCCGCGGTCAGCGGCGCCTCGTCGGCGAGGCGGGCGATGCCGAAGTCCATCAGCTTGGCGCGCGGCTCGCCGTCGACGACCTGGATGTTCTCCGGCTTGATGTCGCGGTGCACGACGCCGCGCGAGTGGGCGTGGTCGAGCGCCTCGCAGAGATCGGCGCCGATCTCGCCGATCTCGCGGTCGGAGAGCTCGCCGGCGCCGCTGAGCTCGGCCAGGGTCGACCCCTCGACCAGCTCGGTGACCAGCAGGGCGCTGCCCTCTTCCTCGCCGAGCTCGTAGAGAGTGACGATGCCGGGATGGTTGAGCCGCGCCGCCGCCTGCGCCTCGCGCAGCACGCGCCGGCCCGCCTCCCCCCCGCGCTCGATCGCCTTGACCGCGACCGGGCGCTCGAGGCGGCCGTCCCAAGCCTCGTAGACCACGCCGAAGCCGCCGCTGCCGAGACGGCGCTCGATCACGAAGCGGTTGAGCACGACTGAGCCGACCAAAGCCTCTTCAGCTTCGCCGTGCGAGGGCGCGATCCTGCGCCCAACGTGGGAAAAAGCCACCGTTTGCTGCATCTCTTGGCATCACGACCCGGCCAGGCTTAATACTCTGCGCCCAGTCCCAACCGCCGAAAGCGCTTCTTGGAGGATTCGAGACCACAAGCGCCGCGTCGACGCGAGCGGCCATCGCACCGTCCCGAGCGCCAGCAGATCATGCTGCGGCGAGGACTCGCCCTGGGCGCAGCGCTGGTCGTCCTGATCGTGATCGTGCTCGGGGTCAAGGGCTGCCTCGACGCCCGCGCGAACCGCGAGCTGAGCGACTACGCGCGCAACGTGACGCAGATCGTCGAAGAGACGCAGCAGACGAGCGAAGCCTTCTTCGAACGGCTGGAAGAACCGGGCGACCTCTCCGCGAGCGACTTCGTCGACGCGGTCGAAGCGGACCGCAGCGCGGTCGACAACCAGGCCGCCCGGATCGACGGGCTCGGCACCCCCGGCGACATGTCCCAGCCGCAGAGCACCCTGGAGCTGGTCTACCGGCTGCGCAGCAAGGCGATGAACGCGATCGCCAGCAACCTGAGCAAAGCGCTCGGCGACGCCGGGGCGGAAAAGGCGAACGAAGCGATCGCCCGGCAGATGCAGACGCTGGTGGCGAGCGACGTGCTCTACGAACAGATCGTGCGCCCGGAAATCAACACGGTGCTGACCGACAACGGGATCGACGACAGCGACGTGCCGAAGAGCACCTTCGTGCCCGAAGGGACCAAGTGGCTCGATCCGGCCACGGTCGAATCGGCGCTGGCCGGGGTGACCGGCTCCTCGGGCGGAGCACCGACCACGGGAGTGCACGGGCTCGGCCTGGTCATCGCCACCATCAACGGCAACGAACTGGCCGAAGGCGTGCCGGTCTCGGCCGCCGTCGCGGAAGGGGTCGAAGTCGAAGTCCAGGTGCAGAACCAGGGGGACTCCGAAGAGAGCGGCATCAACGTCTCGGTCGAATACCAGGGCAACACCGTGAAGGGCACGATCGCGAAAATCGACGCGGGCGAAACCGAGTCGGTGACGATCCCGCTGACCCCGACGCCGAAACAGGGGACGACGGAACTGACGGTCAAGGTCGACACCGTGCCCGGCGAGCAGGTGTCCGAAAACAACGAAGCCACCTACAGCGTCGTCTTCGAATAGCGCGATGCGAATCGCCTACCTGGGACCGGCCGGGACCTTCACCGAGGACGCCCTCGGCGAGGCTGCGCACGGCAGCGACCACGAGCCGCTGCGCACGGCGACGATCCACGCGGCGATCATTGCCGTGGAGCGGGGCGAGGCGGAGCGGGCGCTGGTGCCGATCGAGAACTCGATCGAGGGCTCGGTGCGGCCGACGCTCGATGCGCTCGCCTTCGACGCGCGATCGGTGCGGATCGTGGGCGAGTACGACTACCGGGTGCGGGTCCACCTGATCGCCCGCGAGGGGGTCGAGCCGGACCAGGTCGAGGCGGTGCTCTCCCACCCCCAGCCGCTCGCCCAGTGCGCCCGCTTCCTGCGCGAGGCGCTGCCGGAGACCGAACTGCGCAGCGTCAGCAGCACCGCGGCGGCGGTGCGGATGGTGGCCGAGTCGACAAGGCCGTGGGCGGCGCTCGGGGCGCGGGCGGCGGCGGAGCTGTACGGCTGCCGGATCCTGCGCGAGGGGGTCGAGGACGAGTCCGACAACGTCACCCGCTTCGTCTGGATCGCCCCGGAGGGCACCGAGACGGTGGGGAGCGGGCCGTGGAAGACCTCGCTGGTCTTCTCCGAGCTGGGCGCCGACCACCCGGGGGCGCTGGTGCAGGCGCTGGCGGAGTTCTCCGACCGCGGCATCAACCTGACCCGGATCGAGTCGCGGCCGCTGCGCCAGGGCCTGGGGCGGTACATGTTCTTCTGCGATCTCGAAGGCGGCGTCGGCGAGGCAGTGGTCGACGAGGCGCTCGCGGCGCTGCGCGAGAAGGCGGAGTCGGTCCGACTGCTCGGCTCCTACCGGGTCGGCTGAGGGCCGGCGCGGTCCGCGCAAGGGCCCGCCTCCGCGGAGGTCCAGTTGCCCGGCTGCTTACAATCCCGGTCACGATGGCTCGGGTTCTTGTGCTCAATGCAACGTATGAGCCCATCAACGTCTGCACGTTGCGACGTGCCGCTGTCCTGCTGCTGAAGGAAAAGGCCGAGCTGCTCGAGCAGCGGGCGGGGGCGGCGCTCCACTCCGAGCACATGACCCTCGAGCGCCCCGACGTGATCCGCCTCGTCAACTACGTGAAGATCCCGCGCGAGGCGCACCGCCGCAAGATCACCCGCCGCGCCGTGCTCGCCCGCGACTCCTGGACCTGCCAGTACTGCGGCTCGACCAAGTCCGGCCTCACCGTCGACCACGTCATCCCCCGCAGCCGCGGCGGCAAGTCCGACTGGGAGAACATCGTCGCCGCCTGCGCCAGCTGCAACCGCCGCAAGGGCAACCGCCTCCCCCGCGAGATCCAGATGCACCCCAAAAACCGCCCCAAGGCCCCACCCCCCACGGTCTTCATCCAGGTAGCCAGCCCCAAGATCCCGGCGGCCTGGCAGCAGTACCTGCCGCAGGCGGCTTGAGGGGCGACGAATCTCAACGCTCCTTGTCTGCGGGCGAGTCAGTCGAGGGTTCCCCCCGGCTACGAGTGAGAGCTGGAACACCGAATCGGCCGGTTTTGAAGCTCACGTCGTCGTAGAAGGCGCAGGCGAAGAGGAGGATGACTCCGAAAGCGATCATCAGGAGCCCCGGCGTCGCTGCGAGGAATCCGAGTGGCCCGGAGGTGACGATCAGACCGACGACCGCCATCCCGCCGAGGACCAAGGTCGCACCGGCCAAACCGAGCAGCGCCCTCGCAACGACGTTGCCTTTGGTCGAAGGCTCTTGCGACTCAGTCATCGCTCAACTCCCGCCCGTTGCAGGTTCGAGTCGAACTGGCGCCGCAGCCGGCTTGCGGGAAGGATTTCGTCGAGCTTTCCCAAATCGCATTCGTATCCGCGCGCCTCAAGCACGGTCGCCAGCTTGCGTACGGAATGACCGTCGCTTTCCGGCTCCATCGCGATCAGCCAGCCGGACCCCAACCAGGACGCCCACGCAACATCTGAACTAAGGGAAGGGTCAGCGACAGCTGCCTCCAGCCCTGACAGCTGCCGCCCCTTGACGATCAGCACGCACTGATCCGCGCTGAGCAATCCGGGCCTCGCCTCCCCGGCACGCGCCTCGTCCAGACCATCGAGCGCGACGAAGGCGCGGTGGGTCAAACGATATTCGGTCCCTCGGGTAGGCGGGTCGGGGTCGGATTTGGCTTCGAGGATCTTCTCCGAGTGCATCCGCCTGATCAGGCCGAATACCGAACCGGTCTCCGTGCCCAATTCCCTGGCGGCCTCGTTGGCCGTCGCCCATCTCCGGAACGTATTGGCGAGGGCCAAACGACGGCCCTTGAAGTCAGGAGGGGCCTCCATGCTTGGTCTATAGCAAGCATGGATCGCGCATGCAACCGTGCACAGGTTGCATGCGTAGGGCGGAAAGGGCGCTTAATAGGCTGACTTCACCGCAACTAGTGCTGTTCCTGCAACCTTTTCAGGTATCGCAGACGGAACCGCGATACCTACGCTTGGCCGCCACGGTCAAGGAGCGCAGCGCTGACAGCGAGGTTTGTTTCTGCGCGGTATTTGTGTGCGTTGTGAGACGGAGGTGGGGAGCATCTGTTGCTGTTTCGCTGGCGGTTCTCGTCGGCGTTTTTGGGCTTGCCGCTTGCGGCGGGGGCTCGAGGGGGAGCGGACCCGACACCTCGGCCGCTGAAGTCCAGGCGGAAGTCGAACAGGCGGAAGTCGAAGCGCAGCAGGCGCGGGCGAAGGCGAAGCGCAAGGCCGAACGCAGGCGCGAACGGGAAGCGGCGGCGGAGCGGGAACGCCGCGAACAGCGGGTGGCGGAAGAGGCCGAACTGGAATCGCGTGAAGCCGGAGAATCGGAAGAAGCGACCGCCTCGGAATGCGACCCGAACTACGCAGGGGCCTGTCTCGATCCCAACGCGGTCGATTACGACTGCGCCGGCGGCAGTGGCGACGGGCCCGAGTACACGGGGCCGGTCACCGTCGTCGGCAGCGACCACTACGGGCTCGACCGCGACGGCGACGGGTACGGCTGCGAGTCCTGAGGCCGCCGGCCGTTGATGAGTTGTGGTGCCTACCGGCACCACAACCGTTCACTCGTTCGTCGTCAGGCTGGCGCTTCGGCGTCGTCGGGCGAGGCGCCGTCGCTGCCGGGGAGCTGCTCGGACTGTGGGGGGTCGGCGGTGGGGTCGGCGGACTCCTCGGACTCGACCACCAGGGCGACGGCGCTGACCACGTCGTCGTCGCGCAGGTTCATCACTTTGACGCCCTGAGTCGCGCGGCCCATCTGGGAGATGCCGCTGACCGAGGTGCGCTGGACCATGCCGAGGTGGGAGATGAAGAGCAGGTCCTGATGCTCGCCGACGATCAGGGCGCCGGCCAGGCCGCCCTTCTTCTCGGTGATCTTCAGGGTGAGGACGCCCTTGGTGCCGCGACCCTTGACCGGGTACTCGGAGACCGGGGTGCGCTTGCCGTAGCCGTTCTCGGTGACGACGAACAGTTCGGTGTCGTTGCGGGCGATGTCCATCGCCAGAACCCGGTTTTCCGCGCCGGCGACGTTCATGCCTTTGATCCCGCTGGTGTCGCGGCCCATCGACCGGACCAGCTCCTCGGAGAAGCGGGAGGCGTGGCCCGAGTGGGAGACGATGAGGATGTCGTCTTCGCCCGAGGTGAGCCGCACGCCGACCAGCTCGTCGCCCTCGCGCAGCTTGATCGCGATGATCCCGTCGGCGCGGATCGGCGTGTTGTAGGCGAGGAACTCGGTTTTCTTGATCAGTCCGTTGGCCGTGGCGAAGACGAGGAACCTGTTCTCCTTGAAGTCACGGGTCGGGATCACCGCCATCACCCGCTCCTCTTCGCGCAGCGGCAGCAGGTTGCGCAGGGAGCTGCCTTTCGACGTGCGCGACCCCTCCGGCAGCTCGTAGACCTTGAGCCGGTAGACCTTGCCCCGGTTGGTGAAGAAGAGCAGGTAGTCGTGCGTCGAGCAGATGTGGAGGTGGGCGATGTAGTCGTCCTCTTTGAGGTTCATCCCCATCACCCCGACGCCGCCGCGTCGCTGCTGGCGGTAGGTGGCGAGCGGCAGCCGCTTCACGTACCCGGACGCGGTCAGCGAGATCACCATCTGCTGCTCGGCGATCATCTCCTCGATCCCGACGTCGCCCTCGAAGTGGGCCACTTCGGTGCGGCGCTCGTCGCCGTAGGAGGCGACGATTTCGGCAAGCTCGTCCTTGACCAGGCCCATCACCCGGGCCTCGTCGCCGAGGATCTCGCGCAGCTCGCCGATCCGCTCCATCAGGTCGGCGTGCTCGGCCTTGACTTTGTCGGCCTCCAGGGCGGTGAGGCGCTGCAGGCGCATGTCGAGGATCGCCTGCGCCTGCTCGCGCGAGAGGTCGAACTTCTCGATCAGGCCGTCGCGGGCGGCGTCGGGATCGCTCGAGCCGCGGATCAGTTTGATCACCGCGTCGAGGTTGTCGAGGGCGACCAGCAGGCCCTCGAGGATGTGGGCGCGGGCCTCGGCGCGGCGCAGTTCGTACTGGGTGCGGCGGGTGACGACCTCGCGCTGGTGCTCGACGTAGTGTTGGATCAGCTCGCGCAGGCTGAGGGTGCGCGGCACCCCGTCGACCAGCGCCACCATGTTGGCGCCGAAGGTCGTCTGCATCGCGGTTTTCTTGTAGAGGTTGTTGAGGACGACTTTCGCCGGCGGGCCGCCGCGCTTGAGCTCGATCACGAGCCGCATCCCCGAGCGGTCCGACTCGTCGCGCAGGTCGGAGATCCCGTCGAGCTTCTTGTCGCGGACGAGGTCGGCGATCTTGGTGATCAGGCCGCCTTCGCCGCCCTTCTTCACCATGAACGGGAGCTCGGTGACGATGATCGCCTCCTTGCCCCCCTTGAGCGGCTCGACGTGGGCACGGGCGCGGACCCGGATGCTGCCGCGGCCGGAGGCGTAGGCGTCGCGGATCCCCTCGGCGCTCATGATCCCGCCGCCGGGGAAGTCGGGGCCCCTGACGTGCTGCATCAGGCCGTCGAGATCGATCTGCGGATCGTCGATGTAGGCGTTGACCGCGGCGGCGACCTCACGCAGGTTGTGGGGCGGGATGTTGGTCGCCATCCCGACCGCGATCCCCGAGGTGCCGTTGACGAGCAGGTTCGGGAAGCGCGCGGGCAGGACCAGCGGCTCCTGCGTGGACTCGTCGTAGTTCGGTCCGAAGTCGACCGTGTCGGCATCGATGTCGCGCAGCAGCTCGGTGGCGAGCCGGCCGAGACGGGCCTCGGTGTTGTGGCTGACGAACCCGTTGGTCAGGAAGGAGTGGTCGTCGGTGTCGACCCGCAGCGAGTACACCGGCCGCACGCCGGCGTCTTCGACCGACTCGACATCGGCGTAGAAGTAGTCACCGGTGACGAGGGGCGCGACCGTGTCGCGGACCTCGGGCGACTCGATCCGCTCGAGAATCGCCGTGCCGCCCCGCTCCCAACGCTCGATCCGGTCGACGTTGTGCCGTCGCAGCCAATCGCGCGACTCATGGTTCGACCCTCCGTCAGCGCGGATGTAGCCGGCCATGAAGGGAACGTGGTCGCGGCTGAGCGCACGGCTTGCCTCAGGCACCGTCGCCAGGTCGGCGTCGAGCTTGTCCTGCTTGGCGCCGAGGAAGCCGACGTTTCGCGCGAACAGCCGGCCGTCCCGTCGGTTGCTGATCACGACCTTGAACTCGCCCTTCTCATAGCGACAGATCCGGGAGACGACACCGCACTCGAGCAAGAGCAGCTGGACCTCGCGGGCGAGCGTCTCGCTGTAGGTGGAGTAGGAGATCTGGATCGAGCTCCGCGGCGACAGCGACGACGAGCCGTCGCCGGTGAAGAGCGCCCTCAGGAACTCCCGCTTGAAGGCGCCGCGTGCCTGCCAGACGAACTCGGGAACGCGCTTCTCCCTCGCCTTGCCCCCAACCTCCGCCAGCGGGCTGCGCGAGAAATGCCGCAGATTCTGGACATCGAGCTCGTGGAGGGTGCTCCCGGAGGCAATCTCGCGGGAGTAGACGTATCGGGGTCCACCGACGATCCCGTCGTAGGCGTCGAGGACCTGGTCGAAGAACTCCCGGTCGACGTTGTTGAAGCCGACGCGGCTCGGACCCACCGACCCCTCGGAGACGAGCGCTCCGGCAAGCAGCGCAAGGCGACGCTCGTCCTCGCTGAGCGCCGGTCCGGTATCGCGCTCCGTGCGGGAGATCAGCACCTTGTCCCCCGGCTGAACCTCCTCGAGCAGCTTCCAGAGGAGGAGGGGGACGCCGGCCATGTCGACCAGGCAGAGGACGGGGTGGTTGTGGGTCCCCGTCAGCTCATGGCCTTGTGCGGTACGCAGTCGCAGGGTCGGGTGGCTCCCCGAGTGGAAGAGCTTGCTTGCCTTGACCGGCCGGCCGAGACGATCGAGCACCTCGAGGTCGACGTCGTTGTCCGAGTCCGCTTTCGCCTCGGGCACGATCGAGTCGATCCGTACGGTCCCGGCGGTGGTCGCGACGCGGGTCTCGCCCGTCACGCAGTACCTCATCGCGGCCGCCGGGTCGTCGTCGATCGAGCCGAAGTTGCCCTGGCCGTCGACGAGCAGGTAGCGCAGGGAGAAGTCCTGCGCCATCCGGACCAGGGTGTCGTAGATCGCCGAGTCGCCGTGCGGGTGGTACTTGCCCATCACCTCGCCGACGATGAAGGCGCACTTGCGGTACGGGCGGGTCGGCTGCAGGCCGATGTCGTGCATCGCGTAGAGCACCCGCCGGTGAACCGGCTTGAGGCCGTCGCGGACGTCGGGCAGCGCCCGACCGACGATCACGCTCATCGCGTAGTCGAGATACGACGAGCGCATCTCCTTCTCGAGCTCGCGCTCCTCGATGCGGCCGGTCAGAGCGTCAAGCGCCACTAGTCATCCCTCTCGTTGCAACGGTTTGCGGCGGCCAGGTCAGACATCGAGGAACCTGACCTCTTTCGCGTGATTCTCGATGAACTCGCGGCGCGGACCCACCTGGTCGCCCATCAGCATCGAGAAGATCTGGTCGGCGGCGGTCGCGTCGTCGAGCGTCACCCGGGCCAGGGTGCGGCTCGCTGGGTCCATCGTCGTCTCGCGAAGCTGTTCGGCGTTCATCTCGCCGAGGCCCTTGAAGCGGGTCAGCTGGACGCCGTGACGGGCGAGTTCGAGCACCGCCCCGCGCAGCGCCTCGAAGGAGAGGGCGACGTTGCGGCGGCCGCCGAACTGGATCTGGAACGGGGGCCTGCCCACCTGCTTGAGAAGGGCCTCGTGCACCTCGGCGAACTTGCGGTAGTCGTTGTGACCGAAGAGAGCGGCCGGCAGCCGGTGGGTGCGGGCGAGTCCGGTCTTGCGCTCGATCGCCTTCACCACCACCAGCTCGTCGCCCTGCTCGAGCACCTCGGTGTCGAACGGCTCGTCGTCCGGGGCCTTCTTGGCAAGCAGCGACGCCGCCGCCTTCACGGTCGCGGTGCGTTCGTCGAGCAGGTTCGACTCCTCGAGGAAGCGGACCAGCTCGTGGCCGAACTCGGCCTGCAGGGAAGAGCTCCAGCCCTCGTACTCCTTCGAGCGCCGGATGTACGCCTGCCAGCGACTCGAGGTCAGCTTCTTCGACTTGCCGGCGGCGTCGACCAGCTCGAAGTCCTCGAGTTTGTCGCGCAGCAACAGCTCTTCCAGTTCGGCCTCGCGCTCCAGGTACGTCTCCTGGTTGCCCTGCTTGACCCGGTAGAGCGGCGGTTTGGCGATGTACACGTAGCCGGCGTCGATCAGCGCCGGCATCTGCCGGTAGAGGAAGGTCAGCACCAGGGTGCGGATGTGGGCACCGTCGACGTCGGCATCGGTCGCCATCACGATCTTGTGGTACCGGGCGTCCTCGAGGTTGAACTCGTCGTGCACCCCGGTGCCGATCGCGGTGATCAGCGCCTGAACCTCGTTGTTGGCGAGCACCTTGTCGATGCGGCTCTTCTCGACGTTGATGATCTTGCCGCGCAGGGGCAGCACCGCCTGGGTGTTGCGGTCGCGGGCCTGCTTGGCGGAGCCGCCGGCGGAGTCGCCCTCGACCACGAACAACTCGGCGAGGGCCGGGTCCTTGACGGTGCAGTCGGCGAGCTTGCCCGGCAGGGTCGAGTTCTCCAGCGCCGACTTGCGCCGGGTCAGGTCGCGCGCCTTGCGGGCGGCGTCGCGGGCGCGGGCGGCGTCGACCGCCTTGCTGATGATGCGGCGGGCGTCGCCGGGATTCTCCTCGAGGTACTCGCCCAGCTTGCGGTTGACCGTCTCCTCGACCAGTCCCTTGATCGGCGGGTTGCCGAGTTTGGTCTTGGTCTGGCCCTCGAACTGAGGGTCGTGGAGCTTGACCGAGATCACCGCGGTCAGGCCCTCGCGCACATCCTCGCCGGCGAGGTTGTCGTCCTTTTCTTTGAGCAGCCCTTTGTTGCGCGCGTAGGCGTTGATCGTGCGGGTCAGGGCTGCGCGGAAGCCGGAGAGGTGGGTACCGCCCTCGTGGGTGTTGATGTTGTTGGCGAAGCTGAAGATCGACTCCTGGTAGGAGTTGTTCCACTGCATCGCGAGTTCGACTTCGCCCGAGTCCTCCGTGCCCTCGAAGAAGATGACCTTCTTGTGCAGCTCGTCCTTGTTCTCGTTGAGGTGACGGACGAAGTCCTCGATGCCGCCGTCGTACTGGAAGGTGATGCTGTTGGTGGCGCCGCGCTCGTCGACCAACTCGATCTTCAGGCCACGGGTGAGGAAGGCGGTCTCGCGCAGGCGCTCGGCGAGCGTCTGGAAGTCGAACTCGATCTCCTCGAAGATCTCGAGGTCGGGCAGGAAGGTGATCGTGGTGCCGTGCTGCTGGCTCTTCGCGCCCTGCTTCAGGTCGGCCTGCGGCTTGCCGCGCTCGTAGTCCTGAGTCCAGACGTGGCCGTCGGTCTCGATCTCGAGGTGGAGGCGCTCGGAGAGCGCGTTGACGACGGAGACGCCGACGCCGTGCAGGCCGCCGGAGACCTTGTAGCCGCCGCCGTCGCCGAACTTGCCGCCGGCGTGCAGGACGGTGAGGACGACCTCGGCCGCCGGCCGGCCCTCCTTCTCCATCGTCCCGACGGGGATGCCGCGCCCGTTGTCGGCGACGGTGCAGCTGTTGTCCGGGTGCAGGACCACGCGGACGCTGTCGCAGTGCCCCGCCAGCGCCTCGTCGACGGAGTTGTCGACGACCTCGTAGACGAGGTGGTGCAGGCCCCGCGGGCCGGTCGAGCCGATGTACATGCCCGGGCGTTTGCGGACCGCTTCCAGACCCTCCAGAACGGTGATGTCCGCGGCGCCGTAGGAGCCGTCCTTGGCTTTCTTCTCAGGCAATTAGTTCCTTCCGATTCACATAGAAAGCCCCGACGTTTGGAGACCGGCTCCAAACAAGTCAGGGCCTAAAGCTAGTTGCCATAAGAATACCAGTCCGCGACTCGGGAATTGCGTAAGAAGTGTGACGTTTTACCTGCAAATCTCGGAAAAAGACGCGCTCAATCCGCGCTCTGGCGCAGGCGGAAGCGGAGCGCTCGCGGAGCGGAGTCGCCGAGCTCGTCCCGCAGGCGCTCGAGCAGCTGCTCCTGCATCAGGTCCAGCTCCTGCATCCAGACCGCCTCGGCGCACTCGACCGTGAGGGTGCCCGCGCGCTCGGAGACCGGCGTCGCCGCGGCGGCCAGATGCTCGCCGACGACCTCGGCCCAGGCACCCTGCACGGCGGCGAGCGGCGTCTGCGGCGCGGCGATCTCGCGGGCGGCGCGGAAGGCGCCCGAAGCGGGCCGGGGGGCGCGGCGGTGGGTCACGCGGCGGCGGCGTCCCGGAGCGCCGGAGGCGGCAGGCGGAGCATCGAGGCGCGCGCCCGGGCCGGCAGCGACTCTTCGTCGGCGGCGGTGATCAGCGCCTGGCCGCCGTCGTCGAGGCGCGCCACCAGTCGCTCCCGGCGGCCGGGATCGAGCTCGCTCATCACGTCGTCCAGCAGCAGCAGCGGGGTGACGCGGCGGGCCCGCAGCAGGGCCTCGCGCTCGGCGAAGAGCAGGGCGAGCAGAGCGGCGCGCTGCTGGCCCTGCGAGCCGTAGCGGCGCAGCGCCCGGCCGCCGAGCTCGAGCTTCAGCTCGTCGAGGTGCGGGCCCCAGGAGCTGCGGCCCATGCGGACGTCCTGCTCGCGGCGCTGCTCCAGCCCGGCGCGGATCTCCTCCTCGCCGCCCTCGGCGCGCGGGGCGTAGACCAGCGCCGCGCCTCCCTCGAGGCCGAGCTCCTCTGCGGCGGCGGAGAACGGGCCGGCGAGCTCGGCCACCGCCTCGGCGCGGCTCGCGACCAGCGGCGCGGCGGCCGCGGCGAGCCCCGCGTCCCAGACGGCGAGGTCCGCCGGCGAGCCGTGGCCGCCGGCGAGGCGCGAGAGCAGGGCGTTGCGCTGCGCGAGCGCCTGTCCGTAGCGCTTGCGCAGGCCGTCGCGTGCCGGCCAGCGGGCCGCGGCGAAGCCGTCGAGATGGGCGCGGCGCTCGGCCGGCGGTCCCTTGACCAGGGTGAGGCGGTCGGGGGCGAAGACCGCCACCGGCGGCCGGCTGCGGGCCAGCGTCGCCGGATCGGCCGGGCCGCCGTCGAGCAGGTGGCGGCGCCCTTCGGTGCGGCTGACCGACGCCAGCAGCCGGCGCTCGAGCCCGTCGGCGTCGCGCACCGTCGCCTCCGCACGCGCCAGCGAGCCGCCGAACGGGATCAGGTCGCGGCGGTCGGAGGTGCGGAAGGAGCGACCGGTGAGCGCGAAGTAGAGCGCCTCGACCAGGTTGGTCTTGCCGACCCCGTTGGGCCCGACGACGCTGACTATCCCGGGATCGAGCTCGAAGCGGGCGCGCTCGAGACTGCGCAGCGGGCGCGCCTCGATCGCGGTGACCAGCACTCCCCCACCTCAGACGTTGAGGCGGATCGGCATCACCAGGTATTTGAAGTCGTCGCCCTCGACCGGCTGCAGGAGGCCCGGCCGCAGCGGGGAGATCAGGCGCAGCAGCACCTCGTCGCCGTCGATGCTTTCGATCCCCTCGCGCAGGAACTCCGGATTGAAGCCGATCTCCATCGGCTCGCCCTCGAAGGACGCGGGCATC
>Ga0210085_1000132_pt1 | contig 33058 bp, 36 predicted proteins | sample China_Galinas_PW_5_FD_184866 | JGI IMG/M metagenome (GOLD analysis project Ga0210085, IMG submission 184866) | Wetland microbial communities from San Francisco Bay, California, USA, that impact long-term carbon sequestration - China_Galinas_PWC_D1... | ecosystem: Environmental > Aquatic > Marine...
CTCGATCGCTGGGAGAGTGATCGCATAAGATCTCATCGACGGGGCCTCCTCGGGTGTGTTGCAAAAGACGGCTCTCTTAAGTTTCACACCCAATAAGTGGCCCCGTCTTCACTATCCTCCCCCTACCGCGTGGCTAAGCCCTTGTTTCGCCGTTGCACCCCGTCGTTCCAGAAGAGCCGCACCCTTCGCGGAATCGAGGGCGCGCGAGTCAAGAAGCTCTACGAGAACCTGGCTAAGCGCCACAAGGTCAAGTGGAGGGGACGGCGTTACGATCCGACCCAATGGGACGCGAGCGATACTCCAAACCTGTGCCTCTCGGCGGCAACGGCCTGTCTGTACGGGATCACCGAGGCCGGCGTGCTCGCCGCGGGCTATGCGCCGGCGGTCGGTTTCACTCACACCGGGAAACCGCTGTCCTTCCTATACGACATCGCAGATATCGTGAAATTCGACACGGTCGTCCCGGTGGCTTTCCAGATCGCTGCCAAGGAGCCGCCCGAGGCTGAGCGTAAGGTGCGGCTCGCGTGCAGGGACGTATTTCGCGAGACCAAGCTGCTCGGAAAGATCATCCCCATGATCGAGGACGTTCTGGCCGCGGGCGAGATCGAGCCGCCCAAACCTCCGAAGGAGGCGGTCGCACCGGCGTTCGAGAATGCGGAGCGGTTGGGCGATGCTGGTCATCGTCACTGAAAACGTACCGCTGCGACTACGTGGGCGCATGGCGGTCTGGCTGCTGGAGATCCGCGCCGGTGCCCACATCGGCAACCCGTCCAAGCGGTTGCGTGAATTCATCTGGGGGCAGGTTGAAGAGGGGCTGGAAGATGGCAATGCGGTGATGGCATGGAGCACCAACACCGAGTCGGGATATGATTTCGTAACCCTCGGCGCGAACCGCCGCATACCGGTCGATTTCGACGGCCTCCGACTCGTGAGCTTTCTGCCCCTGGATGACTCGAAAAGAGCTCTTCAACAATCGGGTTGAAATCGTTTCGAAGTTGTCGATTTTGTCGGTGGATTTTTGCGGCCTCTTTTTTGTATTGGAAATCAGCTGATTGGACGAAGTGTGTTCCCCGCGCCCGCGGGGATGAACCGGTGGAGAGCGCTTAGGGGCGGTTGGGTGCCGTGTGTTCTCCGCACCCGCGGGGATAAACCGTACGGTCAAGATCTCGGCGATGGAAACGAGCCGCCTCTGGGCCGGATAGCAGTAACCCTTCCGGATGTCAGCACCTACCTACTCGAGCTCTGGAACAACGCTTGGCGGGACGACTTTTCGCCCGGCGCCGGTCACTCCTCACCCAAGTGATCCGTGATCTGCCGGTCGCTCAGGCGATGCAGCTCTCCCCGAGGCAGACTGCGCAGGGCCTGCCAGCCGGCATCCATGCTCTCATCGAGACTTCGCCGCTCGGCATGGCTTACGACCTCGCGCTCGAAGAGGGTGCCGAAGGCCAGGAACCGTCGGTCCACCTCCGAGAGCCCCTCCTCCCCGACCACTCCGGCAAGGATTCGGGTCTGCTGCGCCTGAGCATAGGCGGCATAGAGCTGGGCGGCCAGCGGTGGATGATCCGGGTGGGTCATGCCCGCACCGGTGCCGTCTTTCATGAGCCGCGAGAGGCTCGGCAGGACGCGCACGGGGGGATAGAGATCGCGCCGGTGCAGCTCTTGGTCGAGCACGATCTGGCCCTCGGTGATGTAACCGGTGAGGTCGGGTATCGGGTGGGTGATGTCATCCGACGGCATGGTGAGGACGGGTAGCTGGGTGACCGAGCCCTTGTTGCCCCGGATGCGCCCGGCGCGCTCGAAGATGGTCGCCAGGTCGGAGTAGAGGTAGCCCGGGTAGCCCTTGCGGCTGGGTATCTCGCCGCGGCTGGCGGAGACCTCGCGCAGGGCCTCGCAGTAGTTGGTCATGTCCGTGAGGATCGCAAGCACGTGCTTGCCCTCGGTGAAGGCCAGGTACTCCGCCGCGGTCAGGGCGAAGCGTGGCGTCAGCAGACGCTGGGCGCTGGAATCGCTGGCGAGGTTGAGGAACAGGACCGTGCGGGCCAATGCCCCGCTCTTCTCCATCTCCTCGCGAAAGGTATCGGCGCTCTCGCTGGAGATGCCGATGCCGGCGAAGACGATGGCGAAGTCCTCCTCGTACGCCCCCTCGCCCGGCAGCCGCGCGTTGCGTGCGATGTCCACGGCGATCCGGTCGTGAGGCAGGCCGGCTCCGGAGAAGAGCGGCAGCTTCTGACCACGGATCAGGCTGTTCATCAGGTCGATCGCGGTAAAGCCGGTCTCGAGGAACTCCTTCGGGGCCTCGCGAGCAGAGGGTTTGAGCGGCAGACCCTCCACCCGCAAGGCACGCCGGGCCGCCACCGGGGTCCCCCCGTCCAGGGGCTGCCCGACTCCGTTGAAGATGCGCCCCAGCAGACCCGGACCGACCCGAAACTTCAGGGGCTCGCCGAAGAAGCGTACCCGAGTGCCCTCGAGGGCCAGCCCAGCTGTGTCGTCCAGGACCTCCAGGGTGATGACCGCCTCGTCCAGGGCGGCGATTCGACCCAGGCGCACCCGCCCGTCCGCGCTCTCCACCTCCACGGCCTCGTTGAGGCCCACGTCGAGGGTGCGCCGCAGAAAGAGCAGAGGACCGTCCGCTCGGTCGGCGATATCTTCTCCGATCAGTCGTGCGTACATGTGTCGCGAGGGCTCGATTTATCGATCCAAGGACTGTAAGAATTCCGAAACGGCGTGCTCCAGGCCGATCTCTCTTGCCTGAACCGCTGCGCCGTAACGGCGGTGCCAAATCGCCAGCAGCACGCGTGCCTGCCGCCACTCCTCGAGGATGATCCGGGCCAGGGGGCCGCCCTGCTCGATGAACCCGGATTCCAGGAAGTCCCGCTCCGTGCGCGCCCGGTCGTAGTCCAATCGCCGAATGCGGGTGTGCCATTCGCCCCCCCGTCGCTCCAGCTGGCCGTAGCTGGCCCGAACATCGCCATCGAAGGGTGAGCCGACGGAGCCGACGTTGATGATCTTGGTGCCGGCGAGTTGGCGCTCCATGGGCTTGTGGGTATGGGCACCGACGAACAGGGCCACGTCCTGCGGCAGGCGGTCGCGCAGCTCCGCATCGGAGATGCTGGCCGACACGCCCATCCGATTGCCGGCCATGGAGCCGTGGGTGACGTGGACCCAGCTGTCCTCGGCGCCGGCGTGGAAGCTCACATGATCGGGCCAGCCGACGAGGGTATCCTCGACGTCGGCAAGCTGGCGATAGGTCCAGTCGGCGATGCGACGCATGTCCGCGTCCAGGTCATCGAGGGGGCGCTCCAGGCCGCAACGCAGCACCCAGGCCTCGTGGTTGCCCTGCAGGGGAAGCCAGCCGTGCTCGCGGCGTAACGGCTCGAAGAGGTCCAGGCAGTCTCTGCTGCTGGGGCCGCGGTTGACCAGATCGCCGGCCATGATCACCAGGTCCGGATCCCAGGCCAGGATGTGCTCGACGGCCACCTCCATCGCCGGGAGATTCCCCTGGACATCGGAAAAGACGGCGACCCTCATCTGCTGTACCTCCGCGCCCTGTTGCTTCATCATAATCGATTCCGTCCCTGCACCGGTCGCGACCCGAACATCCGGCGGGTGTGCTTCCTGCAGGACCGCCGACAAAGATGAGCGCCAGATGATCGAAGAACAAGACAGGAACGAGCCCGATTGGGAAAGCCCGCTGCATCTGAAGGTGACGCCGGCCCTGCTCATCCATGCCCTGATGGGGACGGCCTCGGCCGTTCATACCGGATGGTCGAGTTGCATCGACGAAAATCTGGTCGTATCCAGCGTCGTGTCCATGGACGATGGGGCGGGGAGCTATGTCCGGCTCGCCGAGCAGGAATTCTACGAGGAGGATCCGGAAGTGGTCTGGCATGATTGGACCCTGGAGATCCGCGTGGGCAGTGTGCTGACCACGGGCCACTGGCAGGTCCCCGTCTCGGCACCACCGATGGAATGGGAGTGGCAGGCGAGGGAATCCGAGCGTGCATTCGAGCGGGCCTGTCTGCTCGTCGGGCGCCGAGTGCGAAGGGGTCTGGTGGTGGAAGAGCCGGCACCTTCCGAGCAGCTGCCCCCCCGCTCCAGCCGCCATTGATCCTCACCGCCAGATCGATCATGATCCCGGATGCTCGGCATTCCTGGTAATCTGGAGCTCAGCTATGAACGTCAAGATCGACGTGGACATGAGTCCCGAGGAGCTGCGTAGGCTCTTGGGCTTGCCCGATGTGGAGCCCATCCAGCGCGAGCTGCTGGAGAAGCTGCGCAAGAGCGTGGTCGAGGGAATGGACGGCTATGACCCGGTCAAGCTCCTTCAGCCCTATCTCACGGGAACACTGGCGTCCTGGGACTTCCTTCAGAAGATGATCTCCGCCGCCGGCAAGGGCGGCAAGTCCACCGATATCGGCGGCTCGAAGCGGTAAGGCTCGCTAACGGTCATCCCCAGTTAACGATCATCCTAAGAAGAGCAGTTGAACCGCAGAGACGCTGAGAACGCAGAGAGGAATCAGGGAGAGACGTAGGTAAGTCCGTCGCCCTGGCGGCGAATGGACTCCATCAGACAACGCATTTTTTTCTTAGCATTTATTCGTGCTCATTCGCGGTTGCCTGCCGGATCTGGGATTATGGGTGGGCGGACATCCCTCGCGTGCCGGCACCTCGGCATACCTGTGTCGGCCAGTCTCAGCGGATCTGCTCGGGGGTCAGCTCGTCGAGCTGCAGGGGCCGGTCCAGGGCTCGTCCGTCGAGGACGGGTCTGCCGGAAGCATCCAGCCGCAACCGCCCCTGCGCATACCAGCGTACCACCTGAGGGTAGATGCGGTGCTCCCGGCTCAGCACCCGGGCGGCCAAGCTGTCCGGGTCGTCTCCCGGCTCCACCGGGACCCTGGCCTGCAGCACCAAGGGTCCGTCGTCCAGCTCCTCGGTGATGAAGTGCACGCTGGCTCCATGGATGGCCTCGCCGGCCTCCAGCGCGCGCTGATGGGTATGCAGACCGCGGAATTTGGGGAGCAGGGAGGGGTGGATGTTGAGCATCCGGCCGCGGAAGCGGGCTACCAGCGCGGGGGTCAGGATGCGCATGAAGCCGGCCAGGACCACCAGGCCGGGCTCGAATTCGTCGATCAGGGTACCGAGAGCCTCGTCGTAGTCGTCCCGGGTCGGATAGTCCCGGTGGCCCAGGACCCGGGTCAGGATTCCGGCGTGGCGGGCTCGCTCCAGGCCGAAGGCGTCGGGCTCGTTGCTGATCACGGCGCGGATGCGGATGGGCAGGCCCCTCTGTGCCTCATCGATGAGAGCCTGCAGATTGCTGCCGCTGCCCGAGATGAGCACCACCGCCGACAAGGGCTCGGCCGCCGTCACCCGGTATTCCCCCCGGTGAAAACCGCCTCGGGCGCCCCATCCGACTGCTCGATGCGGCCTATGGGCCAAGCGTGCTCCCCGGCGCCGGCGAGCAGGTCGCAGGCGCGTCCTGCCTCGGTGGCGGGGACGCAGACCAGCATGCCGACCCCGCAGTTGAAGGTGCGCAGCATCTCCGATTCCCGGATGCCGCCTCGGGACTGCAGCCAGTCGAATTCCGCCGGGCGCTGCCAGGAGCCCAGGTCGAGCACGGCCCGGACGCCCCGGGGAAGGATCCGGGGCAGGTTCTCCGGCAGGCCACCGCCGGTGATGTGGGCCATGCCATGGACCGGAAGCGCCTTCATCAAGGTCAGCAGGGGCTTGACGTAGATCCGCGTCGGGGCGAGCAGGCAATCGCCCAGGGTGGCGTCGCCCAGGGGCTCGTCGAGATCTGCGTTCGAAACCTCCAGGACCTTGCGGATCAGGGAGTAACCGTTGGAATGGGGACCGGAGGAGGCCAGCGCGATCAAGATATCGCCGGGCTGCACCCGCTCGGGGGTCAGGATCTCGTCCCTCTCCGCGATGCCCACGCAGAAACCGGCCAGGTCATAGTCCCCGTCCGCGTACATGCCAGGCATCTCCGCCGTCTCGCCGCCGGACAGGGCGCATCCGGCGAGCTCGCAGCCCCTGGCGATACCGGCCACGACCGAGGCCGCGACCTCCAGGTCCAGGCGACCCGTGGCATAGTAGTCGAGGAAGAACAGGGGCTCGGCCCCGGCGACCAGCACGTCGTTGGCGCACATGGCCACCAGATCGATGCCGACGCTGTCGTGACGGTCCAGGTCCAGGGCCAGCCTGAGCTTGGTGCCCACACCGTCGGTGCCCGAGACCAGTACCGGACGGCGGTAGCGGTCCAGGGGAATCTCGAACAGGGCACCGAAGCCCCCGAGGCCGGAGAGGACGCCGGGCCGGAAGGTCGCAGCTGCCAGGGGCTTGATGCGCGCGACCAGCGCATTGCCGGCATCGATATCGACGCCGGCGTCGCGGTAGCTCAGCGAAGCCCTGTCGTTGGGGTGGGCGGCGTCTTCGGCGTCCGGGTCGTGGTCCACTGTAGGCTCCGCGGGTCGAGATTTCGCTGCTATTTCGGAAATTCGGCCATTCTAGCAGCTGGCCGGTGAGGTCGGAGCTTGGACAAGCCCGTCGGGACAGGGATACTATTTCTCGATCCCGTGCCGCGTCGCCCGGTGTGGGATATCTTTCGCTCGCAACCGTTTCCCTTCGGTAGCTTATTCTTTTCGGGTAAGAGGCGTTCGCGATTTTGAGGCCAAGGCTCCGGGATCTACCCAATATCATCAGCTTGCTGCGCCTGCTCGCCGTCATACCGGTGGTGTACCTGCTGCTGGAGCGGGAGCTCGGCTGGGCCTTGCTCCTGTTCGTGGCGGCAGGGCTGTCGGATGGCCTGGACGGCTTGTTGGCCAAGCGTTACGGCTGGCAGAGCAACCTCGGCGGCATCCTCGATCCCCTGGCCGACAAGGTTCTCCTGGTGGCCTGCTTCCTGGTGCTGGGCGCCATGTCTCTCATCCCCGGCTGGCTGGTGGTGCTGGTGATCTTCCGTGACCTGCTCATCGTGGGCGGGGCCGTGCTCTACAATTACCGGGTCGAGGAGATTCAGGCAGCACCGATCCTCGTGAGCAAGCTCAACACCCTGTTTCAGATCCTGCTGATCGTGCTGGTCATCACGAACGCCGGTGTCACACCGGTGCCGAGCTGGGTCTTAGCGACGCTGATCTGGGCTTGTCTCCTGACCGTGGTCGTCAGCGGTGCTCAGTACGTCTGGATCTGGTGGCGCAAGGCTGCGCAGAAGGGGTGGGGGGAAGGTCGAGGCTAGGCACCGCGTTTCCCCAGAACCTGCCGAGCCAGCCACAGGGTCGCTCTACGCCGCATGCGCAGGCTCTCCTTGTCGATCTCATCCAGTACCTCCATGAGGGGGCCGGGCTCCCGGGGACAGCGGCGCATGATGTATTCGACGGCATCGGCAGCGAGCTCGAGCCCGCGCCGCCGGGCCGAGCTCCGGAGCAGCCGAGCACAGTCTTCCTCCGGCAGAGGGAGCAGCCGGTAGCCCGGGCTCCAGCCCAGGCGGGAGCGCAGGTCGGTGCGCTCCAGCGGCAGCTCGGAGACGGGGGCGTCGGCGCTCACCAGCAAACACCGTTCCGATTCGCGTAGTCGGTTGTAGAGGTCGAACAGACCCCGCTCCCAGGCCGTCTCCCCGGCGACCGCCTGGACATCGTCCAGGGCGACCAGATCCCAGAGCTCCAGGTTGTCGAGGACCGATGGAGCCAGCCCTTCGTGCTTCAGGGGCAGGTAGATGACCGAGCGACCGATCTGCACCCCTCGGTGGCAGGCCGCCTGCAACAGGTGTGACTTGCCGCTGCCGGGGGCTCCGAACAGGTAGAGGAAGTCGTCTCCGCTGCCTTCGGCCCAGGCCTTGGTCGCAGCGACCGCCTCGGTATTGGGTCCGGCGATGAAGGCAGCGAAGTCGGCGTCCGGTCGCAGCTGCAGAGGCAGGCTCAGCTGGTGCATCCGCTGTCTCTGCTCAGTCCGAGCTCATGCGGCTCAAGGCGAGGGCGGCGCGGGCAAGTCGTTTGCCCAATGCCAGGCACAGGCGCCTTTCCTCTTCCGTGAGGGGCAGATTGCTCTCGGGACCGGCCAGATGGGAGGGGCCGTAGGGGGTCCCTCCGCTGCGCGTCCGCAGCAGCTCGGTCTCGCTGTAGGGCAGCCCGACCAGGAGCATCCCCTGGTGGAGCAGGGGCAGCATCATGGACAGCAGGGTCGTCTCCTGGCCGCCGTGGAGGCTGGCGGTGGAGGTGAAGACACCGGCGGGCCTTCCGATCAGGGCTCCGGCCATCCACAGGGGGCTGGTCCCGTCGAGGAAGTACTTCAAGGGCGCAGCCATGTTGCCGAAGCGGGTCGGGCTGCCCAGGGCCAGCCCGGCGCAATTGCGCAGGTCGTCCAGCTCGACGTAGGGTGCCCCTGTGTCCGGAATGCTGTCCTCGATGGCTTCGCAGACGCTAGAGACGGGGGGGACGGTTCGAAGCCGGGCCTCGATCCCGGGGACATCTTCGACACCGCGGGCGACCTGGCGCGCCAACTCGGCGGTGGCGCCGTAGCGGCTGTAATAGAGCACCAAGATGTAGGACATGGGCTGGCTACAGGATATCGAGCACGGCTTCGGGCGGACGGCCGAGTGCGGCCTTGTCGTCCTTGACGACGATCGGCCGCTCGATCAGCTTTGGATGGGCGATCATGGCGGCGATCAGGGCGTCTCGGGACAGGTCCGGATTCCCCAGATCGTTCTCCTTGAACTCCTTTTCCTTCTTGCGCATGAGCCCCCGGGGCTCCAGGCCCAGCATGGTCAACAGATGCTCCAGGGTCGCGGTGTCGGGCGGGGTTTTCAGGTACTCGATGATCTGGGGCTCGACACCCTTGTCGCGCAGCAGCGTCAGGGCTTGGCGCGACTTGCTGCAGCGTGGATTGTGGTAGATGGTTACGGTCATGGTTGCTCCCGGGTCGAGAGGGGGGGACGGACATCGCCTCCGGTAGCCGCTATTTTACGGCGCAATCCGAAAACGCCAATCGGAAAGGGCCGAGGAAAGTGCATTTGCTGCCACGCAAACACGGTCGCTTACAGACGTTGATCCGCCGCCCGGATGCCTGGACAATTCTCCGTTGACCGGGGCTTTCCGTGCGGACGGGTGCAAGACTTTCGAAGTGTAGCAGGTCGGTCTTTCGAGGGACGGGTTTCCAGGCGTAAGAGGTCAGCATTCATGAGTGAGCAAGAAACCGATAAGCGGATATGTTTCCGTTGCCTGATCGCGGGTCGGGTCCAGGGCGTGTTTTTCCGTGCGGCCACTCGGGAGCAAGCACAACGCCTGGGGCTGACCGGCTATGTGCGCAACCTGCTGGATGGGCGCGTCGAGGTTCTCGCCTGCGGTGAGCCGGATCAGGTCGGCCAGCTGCGCGAGTGGCTTCGCGGCGGTCCCCCCACGGCGCAGGTGACGGGTGTCGCCTGCGAGCCCGCCGCCTTCCGGAGCCTGAGCGGCTTCGAGACCCAGTAACCGGGTTTTTCTTTGGTTGCTGGAGGCTGCGGAGTGTATGCCGGTGGGCCTCGCGAAACGATGAGATTGCCGGTATCTGTCCTCAATAGCCGCTCTTGGTGAGGACCAGGGGATCCGGGTAGGAGGCGATGCGCTCCACGCCCGTATCGATGCGCCCGTCACCGTAGAGCTTCAGCCAGCGCAGGCCAGGGGTGCGCGTATCCAAAGCAAAGTCCCTGCTGCCCGGGAGGAACTGAACGCAAGTGGACGGTGACCCGAGCAGGCGCACACCCTTGCGCTCGCTGGAGAACTCCTGGTGGACATGGCCCCATAGGACAGCCCGCACCTGGGGGTGGCGGTCGATGATGCCGAAAAATTCATCCGGGTTGTCCAGGGCCATGGTGTCCATCCAGTTGCTGCCGACGGGTACCGGCTGATGATGGAGACAAACCAGGGCGGGATCATCTGGCCGGCTGGCCAGCGAATCCTGCAAATACCCGAGCTGTTCACTATCGAGGTGTCCACCGTCCTCGCCGGGCAAGGTCGAGTCCAGGAGTACCAGGTTCCATCGGCCCTGCTGGACGTTCGTCCCCATCTTCGCCGGTACGCGGTCGAAGATATCGGCCATGATCGAGCTACTATCGTGGTTTCCTGGCAGGCAGTGACAGGGCGCGCCCAGGGCGGCCATCCGCTCTTTCAGATACTGGTAACCCTCCGGGCTTTCGTCGTGGACGAGGTCGCCGGTCAGGAGGACGAGGTCGAGGGGCGCGAGGGCTCGGGGGACCAGATCCAGAACCAGATCCAAGGTCTGGCTCGTTCTCTGACCGAGCAGGCGACCTTCCTCGTCGGCGTACAGGTGGGTATCGGTCAGATGCAGCACCTGAAGCGCATCGGAACCGTCTTCGAGGTGGTCAGCACTCCGGGCGGACATCGATCGGCATTTCGGATGGCGAGCGAGCAGGCCCGTGCCCTAGCTGATCCCTGTGATCCGCTGGTGCAGTAGCGCGGCGAATCCGTCGTGTCTGACTTTCCGGAAATGCCTTCCACGGGCTCGAGGGCGTGTCCGCGCAGAAAGGGAGACTGGCAGGCTCATGCTCGATGTACTTGTTCTTTTTGGCAGATGCAGTTTATCGGAAGCTATCCTCGCATTCAGCATGAGCGACGACTTTTTGCCGGTCTGCATTACAAGAATGAGAACCCCATCACCTCGTTTGGGGGGAGGACAGTGGTCCGAAGTGGATTTGTCGCGCTGTGCCAAGGCATTATGGTCTGAAGGTTATCGAGCGTTTGCTTGGATCACATCGGGTTTGCAATGACACTCAACGAGCTTCGTTATGTTGTCGCGGTGGCACGAGAGCGCCATTTCGGACACGCTGCCGATGCCTGTTTCGTCAGCCAGCCGACTTTGAGTGTGGCCGTAAAAAAGCTCGAGGACGAGCTGGGTGTGAGCCTGTTCGAGCGGGGTACCGGGGAGGTAACCGTCACCGTCGTCGGCCGGCAGGTCGTCGAGCAGGCCCAGCGGGTTCTGGAAGAGGCGGATGCCATCAAGCGACTGGCGCAGCAGGGAAAGAACCCCCTCGCCGGTGCCTTGCGGCTGGGGGCCATTTATACCATCGGCCCTTACCTCTTTCCGCGGCTGATCCGCTGGGTATCCGAGCAGGCTCCCGACATGCCCCTGGTGATCGAGGAAGATTTCACATCCGTGCTCAGTGAGCGCCTCAAGCGCGGTGATCTGGATGTCATACTCATCTCGTTGCCTTTCGACGAGCCGGGGATCCTGACGAGGGCCGTTTACGACGAGCCCTTCTCCGTCCTGCTCCCCTCTCACCATCCCTGGGCCGGCCAAGCATCGGTGCCGCCCGAGCAGCTCGGTGGGGAGGATGTCCTGCTGCTCGGGCCCGGGCATTGCTTTCGGGATCAGGTGCTGGAGGTCTGTCCGAATTGCCTCAAATCGACCAGTGGCAGCAGCCTGCAGCGCGGACTGGAGGGAGGGTCGCTGGAAACGATCCGCTACATGGTGGCCAGCGGAGTTGGCATTACGGTGCTGCCCTGCACTGCTGCTGCGGCGAACAGGTTCGCGGAGCCTCTGGTACGCGTCCTGCCGTTTGCCGGCATAGCGCCGCTACGGACCGTAGCCTTGGCTTGGCGCAAGTCCTTTCCCCGCGTCGAGGCGGTCGATGTGCTGGCACGCGCGGTACGGGCGGCGGATCTCCCCTGCGTCACTTATCTGGAGCGAGACCCATGAGCGATTCCGTGAAATACCTGCTCGACGAGCGGGACATCCCCACGCATTGGTACAACATCAACGCCGACCTGCCCGAGCCCTTGCCGCCGGTCCTGCATCCGGGCACCAAGCAGCCCATCACTCCGGACGACCTGGCGATCATTTTTCCGCGCGCGGTCATCGAGCAGGAGATGAGCACGGAGCGGGAGATCGAGATACCGAGGCCGGTCCGCGACGTCCTGCGTCAGTGGCGCCCTTCCCCCTTGTTCCGGGCGCGCCACCTGGAGAAGGCGCTCGATACCCCGGCCAGGATCTACTACAAGTACGAGGGCGTGAGCCCCGCCGGCAGCCACAAACCGAACACGGCAATCGCCCAGGCCTTCTACAACAAGCAGGAGGGCGTCAAGCGCATCACCACGGAGACAGGGGCCGGCCAGTGGGGCTCGTCCCTGGCCCTCGCCGGCGCCATGCTGGGGCTGGAGATCGAGGTCTACATGGTCAAGGTGAGCTTTCAGCAAAAGCCCTACAGGCGCGCCTTCATGGAGAGCTTCGGTGCTACCTGTATCGCGAGCCCCAGCGACACGACGGAGGCAGGGCGTGCCATCCTGGCCGAGCACCCCGACAGCACGGGGAGCCTCGGCATCGCCATCAGCGAGGCCGTGGAGATGGCCGCCAAGCGGGACGACACCCGCTACGCGCTGGGCAGCGTGCTCAACCATGTGCTGCTGCACCAGACGGTGATCGGGCTCGAGGCTCAGAGGCAACTGGAGATGGCGGGCGACTTCCCCGACATGGTCATCGGTTGCACCGGAGGAGGCAGCAACTTCGCCGGAATCGCCTTCCCCTTCCTCCGCGACCGGCTATGCGGCGAGAGCGACGTCCAGTTCATCGCCGTGGAGCCCTCCGCCTGCCCCACCCTGACCAGGGGCAGGAACGCCTATGACTTCGGGGATACGGCGCACCTGACCCCTCTGGTGAAGATGTACACCCTGGGCTCCGGCTTCGTTCCCCCGGGCTTCCACGCGGGCGGCCTGCGCTACCACGGCATGGCGCCCCAGATCAGCCACCTGACGGCCCTGGGCTGCATCGACCCCCGGTCTTACAACCAGCTCGAATGCTTCGCTGCGGGCCTTCGGTTCGCCAAGGCGGAGGGAATCATCCCCGCCCCGGAGGCCAACCATGCCGTGAAGGCCGCGATCCACGAGGCGGAAAAGTGCCGCGAATCCGGCGAGGCAAAGACCATCCTCTTCAACCTCTGCGGGCACGGACACTTCGACATGCAGGCCTATACGGACTACCTGGCAGGCAAGCTCGAGGACGTGGTCTGCGACGAAGGGGAGATGGCGATGGCACTTGCCGGGCTGCCGTCGGTGGCCTGATTTTCCAAAAGCTCTGATCCGCGCATGGAGCGGACCCCCGGATGGGCGAATCCGCTATCATTTCTGCCCTCCAATCGGAGGCATCCAAATCAGAGGAGGTCAGTCATGACTAGGCCAATCCCCATGATCGCAGCCGCGATGCTCGCCGTTTCGTTGGCGCACCCCGCGGCTGCGGACGAGATCACCGATGAGCTCGATGCGGCCCGCTCCGCCTACGACTCCGGCGAGCTGCGCAAGGCGATACAGAGTCTTCAGGTCGCGGTTGCGAGCATTCAGGAGAAGATCAACGCCGATCTCTTGAAGCTACTGCCCAAGCCCCTGGCCGGCTGGCAGGCGGACGAGCCGCAGGCGCAGTCTGCAGGCATAGCGGCTATGATTGCGGGGACCAACCTTTCGCGGCGCTATTATCGCGATGACGTGGAGGAGGTGGATGTCAGTATCATGGCAGACTCCCCCTTGATGCCGATGATGACCCTCATGCTCTCCAACCCGATGTTCATGCAGTCGAGCCCGAGCACCAAGATCTACACCTACGCGGGTCAGCGCGGCATCATCGAGCATGAGCCGGACAGCGAGAAGTGGGCGATCAGCCTCCTCGTCGCCGGCAAGATCCTGGTCAAGGTCGATGGAAGCGGTCTGAAGGACAAAGCGCCCGTACGTGCCTACCTCGAGGCTATCGACCTCGGTGCAGTCGAAAAGGCCTTCGGGTCCTGATCCCGCCTCTGGTCATTCCGTTGCTGGATCTCAGTTTGTCCGGTTTGCCTGATTCAATGGGATGACCACGCTAGCCTGGGGTCCCTCGTCGCCGCTGCTCTCGACGTAGCGGACCGGGCTTCCCGCCTCCAGTCTTTCGAAGGCGTCATCGAGCACGCTGTTGCGATGGAAGTAGATCGATCGTCCCTCGTCCGTTTCGATACGTCCGTGGTCGAAGACCAGTTCCTGTACACGACCGTCCAGGGTCGAAGATTCGTGTGCCTTGACCGCACCGCGTCGGCGGTGAGCATAGCTCTCGAGACGGCGCTCCATGGCGTCGAAGGCGTCGCGGATAGCGACGTAGGCATCCTCGTGGGCGTGGTCTTGCTCCGGATCGCGACTCACGGCCAGCTGGTCGCCCGGTACTCGGACGTCGATCCGGACGTGATAGAGCCTGCCTTTGTGGTGGTGTCGATGCTGGGATTCGATCATGACCCCGCAATGCAGGATACGGGGGTGGACGTGATCGAGGCGCGCCGCCCGCTCACGCACCTTGGTCTCGATGGCGGGGGTCGGGTCGATACCGCGGAAGCTGATCTCTGGGTTGAGCTGCATAGATATCCTCCCCTCGATGTCTGACTGTCATCCTCTCCTTTAAGCAAAGCACAGCTTGCGACGGGATCAAGTTACGGATCTCGTCGGATCCTCTCGGCAAGGTCGACACCCGAAGATCGCTAACCCTGCCATCCGGAGAGTGGCGCGCAGGGATTCGCCACCCTAACGATCATGGGGCGAGTCGAGCTACCCCGAAGGATGAAAGGTCGCCTCGCCCCTGATCGTTCCCTCACCCCGACCCTCTCCCATAAAGGGAGAGGGAGACTCAGAGCGCCTCCGGCGCGTACTTTCAAGGTTGCCGCAATATAAGGATTGCGCCAGGTCGGGTATGCTTGCAGGTCTCGCTTTCACTGCCATCAGCTGCCGTGCACCCTTACTCCATCGCGCGTATCGTCGGACTCTTCGCCATCATGTTCGGCCTGACGCTGACTGCCCCCATCCTCGTCTCCCTCCTGTATGGGGAGAGCGAATCCGTCAGCTTTCTGGTGCCCATGGCGGGCTCCCTGGCCCTCGGTCTCGTCCTCTGGCTGATCGGCCGCATGCGTCCAGCCAACCTGGGTGTGCGCGACGGCTTTCTGATCGTGGCCATGTTCTGGTCATTGTTCAGCCTTCTAGGGGCTTGGCCCCTGACGCTCAACACGCAGCTTTCCCCGGTAGAGGCCCTGTTCGAGGCCGTCTCGGGAATCACGACCACGGGTGCCACCGTGATTACGGGTCTGGATGAGCTGCCGAAATCCGTCCTTTTGTACCGCCAGCAGCTGCAATGGCTCGGAGGAATGGGTCTGATCGTCCTCGGAGTGGCGGTCCTGCCGATGCTGGGGATCGGCGGCATGCAGCTCTATCGGGCGGAGGCGCCGGGCCCCCTGAAGGAGGAGAAGCTTACACCGCGGTTGGCCGAAACTGCACGCTCCCTCTGGGGGATCTACCTCGCACTTACGCTTGCCTGCGCCCTCGGCTACTGGGTCGCCGGAATGGACCTCTTCGATGCCGTCGCTCACAGCTTCTCGACCGTCTCCACCGGCGGCTTTTCCACCCACGACGCGAGCATCGGCTACTTCGAGAATCCGGCCATCGAAGCCGTCGCCACCCTCTTCATGCTGCTTGCCGCCATCAATTTCGGTGTTCACTATGTGGTCCTGCACCGGCGCGACCCCCTCCATTGGCTGCGGGACGTGGAGTCGCGGTCGTTTTTATTGTTCGTGCTCGCCGTAGTGGCGTTCGTGGGTTTGGTCCTGCGCCTGCAGGGCGGTTACCAGTACTTGAGCTCGAGCTTCAGAGACGCCACCTTCGAGGTCGTGTCGGTGGTTACCAGCACCGGCTTCGGCACCGTCGATTTCTCGCATTGGCCGGAGATGCTTCCGGTACTGCTCATCCTCATCAGCTTCGTCGGCGGCTGTGGCGGCTCCACCGCCGGGGGCATGAAGGTAATGCGCGTGCTGCTCCTGTTGCGACAGGGTGCCTTGGAGGTGCGGCACCTCATTCATCCCCGAGCCTATCATCCCCTGCGGATCGGGCGGCGCGTAGTCGATGATCGGCTCATGGAAAGCGTCTGGGGATTCTTCGCGGTCTACGTCGCTGCCTTCACCCTCTTGGTCATGCTCATGATCAACTCCGGATTGGACAAGGTATCCGCGTTCGCCGCCGTCGCCACCTGCATGAACAATCTCGGCCCCGGACTCGGGGAGGTCGCCTACAATTTCCAGTCAGTCAGCGACTTCGGCAAGCTCATCGGTGTCCTCGCAATGCTCCTGGGGCGACTGGAGGTGTTCACCATTCTGGTCTTGTTGTCACCTTACTTCTGGCGGCGGTGATGTTCCGGTCACCAGTTTGGCATCGTCCGAGCTACACCGTCAGTTCCCGGTCGGCATCGGCAGGCTGAAGCCATCCTTCGCGAGCTCGTCCTTCACCGATCTCAGATGCTGGTACTTCGTCAGGGTGATCGGCCCGGTATAGACCTCGCTCTGGAGCTTGCGCGGCGGATACTCCACGTAGCTCTTCATCAGCTCCTTGACCGCATCGTTGAAGGTCACCAGTGTCCAGGTGTGCTCGGTCCAGTTGGTCATGAAGACATCGTAGCGCTCCTGGGGATCCTGCCAGAGATCGAAGACCTGTGGGGTCGTGGCCACGTACTTTTCCGGACCCTTCCAACCAACGTTGGTGTCCACCGCGAGGGCACCGGTCGCCTGCCCGTCATCACCGCGCAGGTTATAAACGGCCTTGTAGTTACCGGCCCGTACCGCACCCGGACTCAGCTCATTCTCGGTGAAGTAGAACCAGGTGGTGCGGGGGTCCTTGCCGGTGCCGAACAGCACCGGGGTGATGTCGTAGCTGTCGAAAATGATCGGCTTGCCTTCGCGGTCCTCCTTCGGCAGCTCGATGCCGGCCACCGAGGCGAAGGTGGCCATCAGGTCCAGACCCCCCACGATGTCGTGGTTGCGCGTGCCGGCCTTGATCTTGCCCGGCCAGACGGCGATCGCCGGCACCCGGTTGCCGCCCTCGCGGACGGTTCCCTTGGTGCCGCGGAAGGGGGTGTAGCCCGCATCCGGATAGACGTCCTGCCAGGCGCCGTTGTCGGTCGTGTAGAAGACCAGGGTGCTCTTATCCAGACCCAGCTCTTTGAGCTTGTCCATGATGTGTCCGACGCGGGTGTCGAGCTCGACGACGGAGTCGGCGTACTTGGTCTTGGAGAGCGACTTGTGCTCGAACTCGGGTGCCGGCAGATTCGGCTGGTGGACCTTCATGAAGTTGATGTTGATGAAGAACGGCTGATCGGGATGCTTCGCCGCCTCCTCCAGGAACTCGATGCCTGACTGCTCGACGTACTTGTCCAGGAAGGGGATGCCGACGACGCCCTTCTCCGGGGTGTCGACGTACTCACCGCTGACCTTCCAGTCCTGCTTGGCCTCTTCTCCGGCATTACCCGACAGAGAGCCCTTGGTCACCTTCTGGAACATCTCCCGCAGCTTCGGGTCCATGTCCGGGAACCACTTCGGATCGGCGTAGGTGTAGGCGTTCAGGTGGTAAAGCAGGGCGTGCTCCATCACGTCGTAGCCCTGGGCGTTGGGCAGAGCGTAGTCGGCCTCACCCAAGTGCCACTTGCCGGTGAAGTAAGTCTTGTAGCCGGCCTTCTGGAGAACGGAGCCCAGGGTCCATTCCGCCTTCGGGAGCCCCCCGCCCTGGCCCTGGAAGGCGACGGTGGTCATGCCGCTGCGGCTGGGGATGCGCCCGGTCTGCATGGCTGCGCGGCCCGGGGTGCAGCTCGGCTGGGCATAGAAGTCGAAGAAGGTCATCCCCTCGGCAGCCATGCGGTCGAGATTAGGTGTGGGCATGCCCCGCCCTTCGCCGCCGCCATAGACGCCGATGTCCCCGTAGCCGTGGTCGTCGGAGACGATCAGGAGGATGTTGGGCTTCGACGCGGCGAAGGCGAAGCTCGGGGCGATTGCCAGCAGCAGAGTGATGAGCACTGCAGCAGATGAGGATTTGTTGCTGTTCATTGGGATCTCCGTCAGTTCCCGCAGGTGTCCTTGCAGGCCGCAAGGTCCACTTGGCAGGCGTGCAGGCATTCCCCAACGGGCACATCGGGCAGATCGAAGTGCTCGTTATCTGCCCGAGCAGTGGTCTCGCCACACTGCACACGGCAATCGGCGAGTACCGCCTCGCAGTCCGCGATGCACGCCTGGGGTGAGGCCAGTGTCGAGGGATCGGCCAGATCGACCCCAGCCGGTTGCGATTGCGAAATAGTCGGCGTCGATACCGCCAGCAGGGCCAGGAAAAGCAGGACCGGTTTCATGAATTTCGCGAGCATCGGGGTGGCAATCATATCAGGTGGCCGTTCACCGTGGAACTTACCACCAGGGTCCCCACGGACCCCAGGTATCCCAATCCATCTGGGCAGCCATCTCGTTCTCTTCCGCGATCTGCTGACTGATCGAGAGCCGTTGGAACCGGTCGTAGGCCGCCTCGGTTCCGACGTAGAAACAGTGGCAATCGGCAGCATCCGCCCATACGAACCTGGGCTTGCCATCCGGCCCGGCAACACGGGTGAGCTTGCGCTGCGGAAGCGATCCGACCTTCGCGATCTGCGCCGGACTCTTTGCAAACTTCAGCTGAAACCCGGCCGCGGCCAGATCCCGCTCCATTGAGATCGCGTCGGACTTCTCGATCTGTGCGCAACCCGACAGGAGTCCCCCGGTCAGCGCAACAAAGGTCAAGGCAGCCAGATGTCTATTCATGCACCCGCCCTCTTCCTCCTGGTGGATTTTTATGCGATGCCGACACCGTCGCGCTCGGTGATGGTACTAAAGAATTTCTTCACGAGCACGGCAAGCGGCTATCCCTTCCTGATCAGGACGGCTTCCTGCGCTTGTGCCCAGCCTTTTCGAGCTCGTTCAAATAGTCTTTCCACATGACCTCCTGGTTGGTGCCCAGATTATAGAGGAGGTCCCAGGAGTAGATGCCCGTATTGTGCTCGTCGTCGAAGTGCAGGCAGATGGCGTAGTTGCCTACTGGCTCGATCTTGTCGATTCCCACCTCTTCCTTGTTCAGCTGCAGTACCCGCTGCCCGGGTCCGTGGCCCTGGACCTCGGCCGAGGGGGAGTAGACGCGCAGCAGCTCGCAGGGCAGGTTGAAGTGGGAGCCGTCGTCGAAAGTGATCTCGAGCACCCGGGACTGGCGGTGCAGGTTGAGCTCGGTGGGTGTGGGCATGGGTTGACTACTCCAGTTTGGAATTCACTCGAAGGCGCGGATTCGTCCAGGCAGCACCGTAAGAGCAAAGAAGATAGCAATTAGCTTTTAGCTTTTAGCTAGAAGCCGTTAGCCAGGGATCTCAACGCGAGCCGTCGGTTTTTTTCAATCCTCGCGCGTCTTCTCCAAAGGTGGACCGCTTACCAAGCAAATCCAGGATGTCCAATCGAGCCAATCGCTACTAGCTATCGGCTAATCGCTAAAGGCTAACAGCTTCAAAGGATATACCGCGACAAATCCTCGTCGTCTGCCAGCTCCGACAGGTTCTGGTCGACGTAAGCGGCATTCACGGTAACCTTGACCCGGTCGAGCTCGGCGGCGTTGAAGGACACGTCTTCCAACAGGTGCTCCAGGACCGTATGCAGACGCCGCGCCCCGATGTTCTCGGTGCGCTCGTTGACCTGCCAGGCGATCTCGGCGATGCGCCGGATTCCGTCCTCGGTAAACTCCAGGGTCACCCCCTCTGTCTCCATCAGGGCCCTGTACTGGTCCGTCAGGGATGCGTCCGGCTCGGTCAAGATGCGGACGAAGTCCTCGGTGGTCAAGGCCTTCAGCTCGACGCGGATGGGCAGGCGCCCCTGCAGCTCGGGGATCAGGTCGGAAGGCTTGGCCAAGTGGAAGGCACCGGAGGCGATGAAGAGGATGTGGTCCGTGCGTACCGCACCGTACTTGGTGGAGACGGTGCTGCCCTCGACCAAGGGGAGCAGGTCCCGCTGCACACCCTCGCGGGAGACGTCGGGACCGCTGCCGGACTGATCGGAGCGCTTGGTCACCTTGTCGAGCTCGTCGAGGAAGACGATGCCGTTCTGCTCCACGCTTTCCACCGCGCGCAGCTTGAGGTCCTCTTCGTTGACGCGCTTGGCGGCCTCCTCGTCCTTGAGCAGCTTGAGGGCGGCGCGGATCTTGAGCTTGCGCCGCTTGGTGCGGCCTTGTCCCAGGTTCTGGAACAGGCCCTGGAGCTGGCTGGTCATCTCCTCCATGCCGGGCGGTGCCATGATCTCTACGCCGATCGAGGTGGCGCTGACCTGGATCTCGATCTCCTTCTCGTCCAGCTCTCCGCGGCGCAGCTTTTCGCGAAACTTTTCCCTGGTCGCCGGCGACGGCCCGCCTGGTTGGCTCTCTTCCTCGAAGCTGGTGGGCGGCGGCAGGAGGGCATCGAGGACACGCTCCTCGGCGGCGGCCTCGGCCGGGTCGGCGACCTTGCCCATCTCCCGCTCCCGCGCCATCTTCACCGCCGCGTCGATGAGATCCCGGACGATGGACTCCACGTCTCTGCCCACGTAGCCCACCTCGGTGAACTTGGTGGCCTCCACCTTGATGAAGGGAGCGTCGGCCAGCTTGGCCAGACGCCGGGCGATCTCCGTCTTGCCGACGCCCGTGGGGCCGATCATGAGGATGTTCTTGGGCGTGATCTCCGTGCGCAGCGGCTCTTCGATCTGCGCGCGCCGCCAGCGGTTTCGCAAGGCGACCGCGACGGCACGCTTGGCCTCGTCCTGACCGACGATGTGCTTGTCCAGCTCGGCTACGATGCGTTGGGGGGTGATGTCCGACATGGGTAACAAAATACGACTGGCTAGGTGCCTGACTGCCGAGAGCCCCTCGAACCGGGACTCTCGCTCGGGTGGAGTATGGGCTGAAGACGGATACCGCAACGGGATTTCGATCTATCCCATTTCGGACGTCAGCTCCTCCAGGACCAGATGGTGGTTGGTGTAGATACAGATATCCGCGGCGATACCCAGCGCCCGCTCCACGATCTCCTTGGCGCCGAGCTCGGTATTCTCCAGCAGCGCCCTGGCGGCGGCCTGGGCGAAGGCTCCGCCGGAGCCGATGGCCATGAGGTCGTGCTCCGGCTCGATCACGTCCCCGGTGCCGGAGATGATCAGGGAGGTCTTGGCGTCCGCCACGCACAGCAGGGCCTCCAGGCGCCGCAGCATGCGGTCCGTGCGCCAGTCCTTGGCCAGCTCCACCGCGGAGCGGGCGAGGTGCCCCTGGTGCTTCTCCAGCTTGCCCTCGAAACGCTCGAACAGGGTGAAGGCGTCCGCCGTGGCGCCGGCGAACCCGGCCAGCACCCGTTCCTTGTAGAGGCGACGCACCTTGCGGGCGTTGGCCTTCATCACCGTCTGGCCGAGCGACACCTGCCCGTCCCCGCCGATGACCACCCGCCCGGCGCGCCGGACCGAGAGGATGGTCGTGCCACGAAATGTCTCCATCGACGTCTCTTCCAAATCTACCGAGGCTGTACCTGAGGCCGACGAGTCATGTGATTACTTGCCTGAATCTTTCCGATTGCTTGGATCAACGGCCGTAAGGCCCGCCCCATCCCGGCCTGGACGAGCGCCTGGCTTCCTGGCGGTAGAAGGCTACGGCACTGCGTCCGTTGGAGACCACGTCGTAGATCTTCCACCCCTTATCGGACCGGTACATCCGAAATTCGAGCCTGGAGGGATAGCTGCCGGGACTGCGGATTCCGACCGTCACGCTCACGGTACCGGAGGCTCCGCGTCTGGGCCGAAAGTACCGCACCTGCTGCCCCCGGTATTTTGCGAGGTTGGTCGCGAGCGAGCCCAGAAAGCGCGACTCCAGGGACGCTGCCAACGCCTTGCGTTGCTCCGTGGTCATGGCGGCATAGCGCCGGCCGGCAACCCACTTGGCCATGTAGCTGAAATCGAAATAGGGGGCGATCGAGGAGTCCAGAAAGGCCGCCAATTGCAGCTTGTTGGGCTTTTCTTTTTGCCCCAGGAAGTCGAGCAGCTCGTGCATGCCCTCACGCAGGGTCGCGACCGCCTGCCCGCCAGGATTGACGCGCGGTGGGGCGGAGTAGAGGCCATGCGTGGGTCCCGGCACGAAGGGCGGTTGTGCCTGTGCCGTGACGCCGAAGCCCGACAGGATTGCGATGGGCAGCCAGAAATAGATCTTCATTCTCATCCTCCAGGGATAGTCGGTACGCCGCGCGAGCCAGCTCGCCGCGACTTTCGGCAGGGTGCCAACGAGTCGGCGGAAAATCAACCTCGGGGCGGCGCCTTATCGGCTCAGAAGAGTGTGGCGCCGAGCTCGTTGACCGCCGCGAGCCGGTCCGCATCGTCGGTGACATTGGGGGCGGTGGGCGGCATGGGCAAGGGCTCACTGCGCGAAGACGGTGCCGGCTCCGGATCAGGGATGTGGAAAGGCTCGGCCTCGTCAGCGCCGGCGCCCGCTGGTCAGGGAGCCGAGGATGCCCCGAGCCAAAGACCTGCCGATCTGGCTGCCGATGGAACGGACTGCGCTGGAGACGAATGCCTCCAAGGGGGTCTGGCGCCGGCGACCCGAGCTGGGCCTGCTCCGTGATCTGGGTGCCGGAGCGGCGGCTTCGTCCTCCTTCGAGGCGGCGGACTTCTCCGCTCGCTTCTGCAGAATCTCGTAGGCGGATTCCCGGTCGATTGCCTCGTCGTAGACCCCCTGCACCAGCGACTCGCGCATCAGTGCCGCCCGCTCCTCGGGGGCTATGGGGCCGAGCCGGCTGCCCGGCGGGGCCACCAGGATCCGCTGGACCATCGCGGGTGTGCCCTTCTCGTCCAGGGTCGAGGCTAGGGCCTCGCCCACGCCGAGCTCGGTGATGATCCGCTCGGTATCGAGGGCGGGATTCGTCCGGAAGGTCTGGGCGGCCACTCTCACCGCCTTCTGGTCCTTGGGCGTGAAGGCACGCAGGGCATGCTGAACCCGGTTGCCGAGCTGCCCCAGCACATCCTCGGGCACGTCGCCCGGGCTCTGGGTGACGAAGTAGACCCCGACCCCCTTGGAGCGGATCAGCCGCACCAGCTGCTCCACCTTCTCGAGCAGGATCTTGGGACCATCATCGAACAGCAGATGGGCCTCGTCGAAGAAGAAGGCCAGCTTGGGCTTGTCGGGATCGCCCACCTCCGGGAGCTGCTCGAACAGCTCGGACATCAGCCAGAGGAGAAAGGTGGAGTAGAGGATGGGCGTCCGGACGAGCTTGTCCGCCGCCAGGACGTTGACATAGCCGCGCCCCTGCTCGTCGGTCTGCATCAGGTCGGCGAGGTCGAGGGCGGGCTCGCCGAAAAGCCTCTCCGCCCCCTGCTGCTCCAAGGTCAGCAAGCGGCGCTGGATGGCACCGACACTGGCCTTGGAGACGTGTCCATAGTCCGACTGCAGCGAGCCGGCATTCTCTGCCACGTGGGCAAGCAGGGCGCGAAGATCCTTGATGTCCAGCAGCAGCCAGCCGTTGTCGTCGGCAAGACGGAAGACGATGTTGAGCACCCCCTCCTGGACCTCGTTCAGGCGCATGAGACGGGCGAGCAGGAGGGGCCCCATCTCACTCAGGGTGGTACGCACCGGGTGTCCCTGCTCCCCGAGGATGTCCCAGAAGGTCACGGGGCAGGGTGCGTAGGCGAAGCCGTCATCGGCGATCAGCCCCATACGGGCCACCCGCTCGGCCACCTTTTCGTTATCACCGCCGGCTCGACTGATCCCTGCCAGATCGCCCTTGACGTCGGCAAGGAGGACGGGCACACCGATGCGGCTGAAGGACTCAGCCAGCCGCTGCAGGGTGACCGTCTTGCCGGTGCCGGTCGCCCCGGCAACCAGGCCATGGCGGTTGACCATGCGGGGCTGGATGAAGACCGGGACCTCGCCCTTGCCCACCAGGATCGATTCAGTCATGGATCCACCCCCAAAGCCCCCTATCGCTTGGTCAGTGGCGTCACAGCCGGAGCATCCCTGCCGGTGAGGCGCCGGACAATCCCGCCCGGAAGGGGCGAGATGCCGGCATTGTTGCAGATACGCAATGACAGGGTCGAGGATCCACCGATAATGTCAGCTCTCTCGTTATCGGAGCAGCAAGCCATGTTCTTCTCTGTCGACGAGGCGACCCGCCGTCGCGCCAAGTCCCCCCACGAGCTGGCCATGGTCAACCTGCTGATGGTCAATCTGCTCATGCTGGTCGCCCTCCTGGCGGGCAGTTTCCTGCAAGCCGGCTCACCCCTGGCGGATTACAAGCACCTGGGCGTGCTGATACCGCTGGGAATCTCCTGTGCCATCATCGCCTATAGCTTCACCAAGGCAGGCAGGACCGCCGGCCATGGCCCATGGTTTGTCGCCGCCCATTGGAGGCTGGCGACCGGGCGCTACAAGATTCTGCTGATCGCCTATGGGGTCGGGATGGTCTTGATCGGCCTGGGTTGGCTGCTCTCCCGAGGTCAAAGCGACCCGCGCATGCAAGACCTGATGTTCATCGCCCTGCAGAGGGTGGCGATCGCGCCCCTCCTGATCGCCCTCATGGCACTGATCATGCTGGAGTCCGGGTCTCTGAGCCAAGCCGGGCGAGGCGAAGTTCCCGATGGTCTGGTCGTTCGCTTTCCGCCCCCCGCCGACCTGGCCCCCACAGAACCGGAGCTTCGAACCCGACGGGATGCCGACTGAATGATCCCCGTCACAGAAGGTCTCGTCGTGTTTCCCGTGCCGCCGTTCTGCATGTGGGATCATCTCCCGGGACCCGCGTAACCATCCCTCGGCAAAGCCACGGGCTTCGAATCCGCGAGCCGCTCGAGGCGGAAAGCATTGCGGCTAATGCCTCACCCCGGTTCTCGCACCACCCGAAGGATCCGCCTTTGCGAACAATTTTCCCATGACACTGCTACTGATGCTGTTACTGCCACCCTTGGAGATCGAGAAAGGTATGCCCGTACCTGCTTGTGCCACCTTCTGGGCCCTATCCCACTCCACTGTGTCTTGGCGATCGCCTGCCTTCTTCGACACGACCTTCTCCATCGGCTCGAGGCTGCCTTTCCAGCGTTTGGCCTCCTCGGAAAGCGGTTGGTGCGCCTCGAGATAAAGCTGTCCGTCGCGCCAGCCGGCCAGATAGGGCTGGTTGACGATACGAACCGGCGTTCCGACGGGGATGTCGGGATACAGCGCGGCGATGTCCTCCGGATACAGCCTGATGCAGCCGTGGCTTACGCGCATACCCACGCCGTAGGGCTTGTTAGTTCCATGAATGAAGTATTTCGGGATGCTCAAGCCCATCGCATACGCACCCAAGGGATTATCGGGTCCTGCCCGCACTATGGCCGGCAGCGGGTCTCCCATTGCCGCGTGCTCCCGACGGACCGACGCGGTCGGCCGCCAAGCCGGGTTCTCGATTTTCTGAGTAATCCGGAACTTGCCCTGCGGCGTGCGGAATCCTTCACGGCCGATGCCGACAGGGTGGGTGATGACGACGCGGGGCCCATCACCCTCGGGCTTCGGGTAGTAGAAAAGTCTCAGTGAGGCCAGGTTGATCACTACACCCTCCCGGGGTGCGTCCGGAAGGACATACTGCGTCGGCAGAATGACTTTGGTGCCTTTGCCGAGCCGCCAAGCGTTCACGCCCGGGTTCGCGTCGACGATCTCGTCGTAGCCGAGACCGTAGTTGCGGGCAAAATCCGCCAATGTGTCCTTCTCTTGCGCGCGGGCGACCTGGAGCTCGCCGACGACATCGGTATCTTCGGAGGGAAGCATGAACTGGTCGGTCAGAACGGGGGGACGTGACGGCGACAGAGTGGCGCAACCGGTCAGGAGCAGCAGCAATTGCAGCATGGCGAGTGTCGCTACCCGGGAGCCGAGCCGGCGGTCGAATGACAATCCTTCCGTGGGGCAGCAAGGCGCTTTTCTGCTTCGTGCCGTCGAGCTTCTTTCTGCCGGGTGTCGCCGGGTAACGAGCTCGCGGTCTTCGGCCGGGGCAATGGTGTTCATGGTGGTCATTGGGTAGCGGCGCGTCTTTGTCGGATTATCGTTCGGGCCCTTGCACTCGCTCGGGAGCAGGGCTCCACCCTGAGCAATGGAGAGAAGCTCGACGAATTTTAAGCCGAAGATGCTCTGCAATCTAAGGCGATTGCCGGAAAAAAATATACCAGGGTGCGCAGGATTATCGTGTGTCTTCAAGGAGCGACAACAGGCGCATAGCAGGGCTATGTAACTGTTGTCGCAACGTGGAAGACGGGCGTAAAGACAAGCAGGCTGGTATATTTTTTGACCGAAATCGCCTTACCACTTCAGAGCGGCGAAGCGCTGCATTCCGTCCTGGCGAACCAGCAAGAGGATTCCCCGCCCCTTGTCCCCCTGGGCGATGGCCTTGCGAAACTCCGCGGTGCTGCTCACCTTCTTGCGGTCGACTTGGAGGATGACCGCGCCCGGCTTAATGCCGGCCATGGCGGCGGCGGAGCCGGATTGCACCTGGGTCACGACGACACCCTCGCCGGGTCGTGTGTCGAGCTTTTCGGCCAGGCGCGGTGTCAGCTCCTGCACGGTCAGGCCGACCTCGTCGGCGCTTTGGGCCTGGTCGCCGGCGGCCAGCTCGTCTCCGGTGAGCTCGCCGATGGTAACCGTCAGGGTCTTGCGCTCGCCGTCACGCAGGATGGTGAGGCTCTTGCGAGTACCGGGGGCAGTCAGGGAGACCTGATTGCGGAAGCTGCCGATATCCGTCACCGGCTTTCCATCATAGGCCACTACCACATCCCCGGTACGTATACCCGCCTTTGCGGCGGGCGAGCCCTCGTTGACCTGGGCGACGAGGATGCCCTCGGAGGCATCGATTCCGAGGGATTTGGCGAGGTCCGGCGTGAGCTGCTGGATGACGATGCCCAGCAGGCCGCGCGTCACCTTCCCCTTGTCGATCAGCTGATCGGCGATCGCCTTCAGCAGATTGCTCGGGATGGCGAAGCCCACGCCCATGTAGCCGCCACTGCGGCTGAAGATGGCGGTGTTCATGCCCACCACCTCGCCGTCGAGGTTGACCAGCGGACCGCCGGAGTTGCCGGGGTTGATGGCCGCGTCGGTTTGTATGAAGTCCTCGTAGTCGTTGATGCCGACTCCGGTGCGCCCCTTGGCGCTGACCACGCCCACCGTCAGGGTGTTGCTCAGTCCGAAGGGGTTGCCGATTGCCACCACCCACTCGCCGACCTCCAGCTTGGAGGAATCGGCCAGGGGCAGTGCCGGGATGCCGCCCACCGGGATCTCGATGACGGCCACGTCGGACTGGGGATCGCGGCCCGTCACCTTGGCGTCGAGCTCGCGCCCGTCCTGGAGCTTGACCCGGATCTTCTCGGCGTTCTGCACCACATGGTTATTGGTCAGCAGGTAGGTCTTGTTGGTGAGGAGCCCGCTCTTGGAGGCAAAGGCGAAGCCCGAGCCCTGGCCGACGGTGTGTCCCTCGTCCTCGCGCGGCATCTGGTGCGGGATGCCCTGAAAGCGATCGCCGAAGAAGCGCTTGAGGAAATCATCGCCGAAGGGAAATTCGCCTCCGGACGGAGAAGATCCGCCGGCCCTTGGGCCGGCGCCCTTGGTTTCGACCTGGACGAAGACCACGGAGGGCGAGACCGAGCGGGCGATCTGGGCGAACGCCTTGCTGGTCTGGCGCAGGTTCGCCAGACCGTCCTCGTCGGCCTGGACGGGCAGTGCCAGCGCCAGGGCCAGCAGCAACAAGAAAAGGACACGTGGGAGCTGAACGGTTGTCATCATGGTTTGTTCTCGGAAATTATCATTATGGATCGGGTATAGGGTTTCGGGAAGCCGATGGCGGCTGCTCCCGAGCACGCGATGATCTTCGGGGCAGCCGCCGTCACTCGCATGCGGTTGCCACGCAAACCTTCGTCTCGGTCTCCTCCGGTTTTGTTCCGAAGGAGATTCCCGCGGAGGGCGGTGCGAATGGGGGCAGCGAGCGTGTCCGAGGGCATCGGGCAGCCGTCCTGGAAGGCACCTTGCGACCGGAAGGGCTCAATCGCCCTGGAAGCGGGGCTGGCGCTTTTGTTCTCGCTCCTCGACCTGTTGAAAGTGATATCGGCTCCCCATCCCCCTCATGATGCCGAGGTCTCCGTCCTCATTAGGGGAGGGGGTGGCTTCAGGGACGAGATTTTCGTCCCGCCGAGTCTCCCTGTCACCAATTCGGCGTGATCACGGTCACGGGACGAGCCCCACGAATCATCGACGAGCTGTTCTGATCCACTGAAGGTGCGCTCACCCGTTCGGCAAAGGCGTGGAGAATGGGGCCAGGCAACCTCTGCGCGGGTCGACAGTACCCGGCTGTTGTCCAGGGCCGCCCGGGCCCCGTCGCCTTGGCCGCGTCGAGATGTTGCGAAATCGCGGGCGGCAAGCAGGGGGCCGCGATGCTCTACTTCGTGGCGCAACGCCTCGATGGGATCCAAGCGTGCGGCGCGGCGTGCAGGGAAAAATCCGAAGACGATGCCCACTGCGGCGGAGAAGAGAAAGGCGATGGCGATGATACCTCCCTCAAGCACGAACGATACCTGAAGGACCCGTGCCAAGGCAAGGGATGTTCCCAGGGCGAGCAGGATGCCGAGCAGGCCGCCGAAAGAGGCGAGCACCATGGTTTCGACCAGGAACTGCAGCAGCACCTCGCGCGCGCCGATGGCGAGTCGAATGCCGATCTCCCGGGTACGCTCGGTGACCGATACCAGCATGATATTCATGATGCCGATCCCACCGACCAGCAGGCTCACGGAGGCCACCGCCCCGAGCAGGGCAGTCATCACCTGCGTTGTGCCGGTCAGCATATTGACAATCTCGCGCATGTCGTGGACCGAGAAGTTGTCCTCCTCCGACGATGCCGTCGATCGGAGCGCGAATGAAAGCCTTTTCGAGGGCACGGGTCTCGGCATCGAGCTGGCCTGTGCCTATGCGACCCGGGCCTGCGCTATCGTGAGAAGCACCGCCGCCCGAGAGTGGGCGGCGGATGCGGTGTTCAGCTCCTCCGGAGATGCCAGCTTCCTCTTGGTCAGATCCCGGGTGCGACGCAGTTTGTTGGCCGTCTCGGCCACCGTCGCCTGAGACTCCAGCACCCGCACCGTGAGATCGCCGCGCTGCACCTCGGCGGTCTTGTACCGGATTCCGTTCTCTTTAGTCGGGGTGAAGAGTAAGGCCGACTCCGATCAGGACGGCCAGCAGGATGACCCCCCAGATCCAGAACCGCAGGCGGCGGGTGCTGCGTCCCTTCCGATCGAGACCGAGCACCTGGGAGACTTGCCTAAGGGTCTACTTCGGCGACGGTTTCCGTGAGTCCCATGAGGTGGCCACTGTCCTTTGCGGCAGGCGGCAATTGCCCCAGATCGGCGGAGGCTGTTTCGGCCTTTCATCCGAAGAGAGCTTAGCAGCAATAATGGGTTAGTTCCCCTATATGCTGCTCGGGGACTCCCTGATTATTGGAGCGATAGGTGAATGCGATAGTTGTTTGTAGCCGTGGCTAAGGCAATCATCGTCGCAGTACGTGTAATTGCGCCACGGCTTACAGTACGCATGATGTCGAAACTTAAAGCGACGGAGGCATATGTTGGCCACGAAGAACGATACTGAGGTTGGGGACAACCCGAATACCAGCGTCGACGAAGAGCGGAAGCACGAGATGATTGCCGAGCTGGCATACTCCTATGCCGAGGAGCGAGGTTTCGAAGGGGGTGATCCCACAGATGACTGGCTGCGGGCGGAAAGCGTTATCGAACAGAGGCTCGCCGGCGAGCCGGAAAGCCGCGTCTCTTAGCATCCGAGATCGGCTTGCGTTCCGACCTACCATGTCGGGCGTGTGGATACCGGCAATCCCTGCGGGGACGGTTATCTGATTAAAGAGACGAAAGAGGTTGCGTGGTGCACATGACCTGGACAGGGAAGTCGACGTGATCTCCGAAAATCCCCGTTGGCTTTGCATCGTAAATCGACCAGCCGTGCTTCGGGTGCAATCAGACGCGAAGCCATACCGGCCTCCCAATACCAATCACCGGATACAGGGTTTTTTTCCTCGCATCGGTCAGGGATCATGATCAGCTCGTGGCGGCAGGGACGACCTCGAGTCGCTTGCTTCCTTTTCTTGCCTGGCCTTGGTCTCTTTTTACCTCGCTGGACGGCTTTGAATCCGTGCACCCCGCATTGTCGGCCTCCTCGAGCTGGTCCGCGATGATTGTGCCCATCAGAGAAAGGCGGAACAGCACCTGGCCCGTCACCTCGTCCATATCTCCGCGCAGCTGCCGCACCTCTCTGCGCAAGCGTGGATCCAGATCCTCGAGGTCCCCCAGCTCCGACAGTCGCTGTTCGATATAGGCCATACTACGTGAGACATTCCTCATGACCCCGAGGGTCTGCAGAAGGGCGTCCGCCTTCACATCTGTTTCGGCGTGCTTTTCCGCTGTAAGGCTCATCGCATTCGATCCCCGTGCTTCGCAAAGATCTATCAGTCGAAAGGCCTTTTGATACCCCCAGGCCAACTGTCCACAAGCTACTTCGTCCGGCACGTCCGGCGCCCGGCTATGAGCCCTTCCGTGGGCCCTCCCTGGCAGTACATCTCCACTTACGGTTCCCTCCGCTATTCGCGCAGGGTCGAGCCTCATCCTAGCGATGCGGCAAGTGATGGGAGATCGGTGAATCCCCGATCGAAGCATCGGGGAAACCCATCGTATGCGGCGCCGACGACTGCACGCAGGAAGCACATGGCCCAACGCCGTTCCATTCGCGCTATAGTCGATACAAACAGCGGCATCCCACCGCGACGTTTTCCTGCCTCGGAGCAAGAAGATCCCAAATGGAAAGCAAGAACAGGACACCCAGCGCCGAGATCCACCACATCCTGATCGTCGATGACCATCCATTGGTGCGGGTGGGGCTGAAGAGTCTCATCGAGGCCGAAGCGGATCTGAAGATCTGCGGGGAAACCGGGCAGGTCGGTGAAGCCCTGGATCTGGTGCGGGCGACGGAGCCGGATCTGGCCATCGTCGACCTGTCTTTGGCCGATGGTAACGGACTGGATCTGGTCAAGCGCCTGGCGGCTCAACAAGAGGATCTGCGGATTCTCGTCTGCTCCATGCACGACGAATCACTATTCGCCCAGCGCGTCCTCAGTGCTGGTGCGATGGGCTACATCAACAAACAGGAAGCCACCACGCATATCATCGACGCCGTACGCCAAGTGCTCAAGGGTAAAGTTTGGCTGAGCAAGGCCATGACCGAGCATATGCTCCAAGGCTTCGCCCAGGGCCGCTCTTCCCGGAAGATTGCAAGCGTCGAGAGCCTGAGCGACCGTGAGCTGGAGGTGTTCGGGCTCATCGGCCAAGGCATGGGGCCCTCCCAGATCGCCGAGCTGCTTCACCTCAGCGTCAAGACCATCGAGACGCACAAGCAGAAGATCAAGAAGAAGTTGAATCTGAGCTCAGGCAGCGAATTGACTCGTTGCGCCATGCAATGGATGCTCGAGCAGGTTTGATCATCCGCTCGGAATGATTCCAAACTCCGACACGAAGCGACCAAACGAGATGACCAAACGGCGCGGTTCGGGTAGCAAGGGTGCTGACCGGAGGCCGTCCCAAACGGCCGCTGGGACACCGGAGCTAGCCCCTTGGACAAATAGATTCCGACGCCGCAATCCAGAGGCCCGATACGGCCCGGCTCCCGCTGTAGCCGAACCTGAGCGTCGAGGCCATCGAAATGCATTTGGAGAATAACGAATGACGAAGCGCAGCCTCGGTCGCCAGACCGAGCACGCACCTTATGCGGGGCAGTGGAGCTCGGGCCGTGGCTGATCTGCGCAAGCTGGGCAAGAGCGAATTGATCGGCCTGTTAAACGCCAGCCAGGAGGCACTCGGCGCCGACTCTCAGGAGGAAAAACGGCTGTTGCACGATCTGCAGGTGCATCAGATCGAGCTGGAGCTGAAGAACCGTGAGCTGCGCGAGGTACAGGCGCAACTGGAGAGCTCGCGCGACCGCTATGCGGACCTCTACGATTTCGCACCCGTCGGCTACCTCACGCTAGATCGGCGGGGGCGGATACTGGAGGCCAATCTCGAGGCAGCCGAGCTGCTGGGGCGCCCCCGCCAAGGGTTGCACGGCCATCCGTTGGTCTCGAACCTTGCCAACGGTCAAAGCAGAGCCTTGTTGGCCCATTTGCGCCAAGTGCTCGCCGCCGGTGGGGCCGCCGACGCACCGCAGCGCGTCGAATTGATCATGGAGCCGACGGGTGACGAGGGCGAGCGGCGCACGCTGCTTCTGGAAAGCAGCCTACCGCCAGGCAACGGCGCAGGGAAAGGCCGCTCGGGGCAATGCCACAGCATCCTCTTGGACATCACCGAGGGCAAGCAGGCGGAAGAGGCGCTCCGCGCGAGCGAGATGCGCTACCGCACGGTGATCGAGATGTCGACGGACGGATTCTGGATGCTCGACACCGACGGGCGTCTGCGCGGCGTCAATGACGCCTACATGCGTCGCTCGGGCTATCGCCGCGAGGAATTGCTCGGCATGAGTATTCCCGATCTCGACGTGACCGAATCCGAGGCTGAGGCTCGCGCCCATATCGACAAGGTCATTCGCGCCGGCAGCGATCTATTCGAGACGCAGCATCGCACCAAGGACGGGGTGGTCTGGCCGGCGGAGGTCAGTGCCAGCTATTCAGGCGTCGGAGGGGGTGTGTTTTTCGCCTTCATCCGGGACATCTCCGAGCGCAAGCGGCTCGAGCGCGAGATCCTCGAGGTGAGCACCGCCGAGCAGGAGCGTATCGGCCGTGAGATCCACGATGGCATTGGCCAGCAGCTCACCGGTTTGGCACTGCTGGCTAGCGGTATCGAGCACCGCCTAAGGGCGGGCGGGCATTCTGGGGAGGCCGCGTCCGTATCCGAGCTGCAGGCACATCTGCAGGCCGCATTGGATGAGGCCCGGTCACTGGCTCGAGGTCTGTCGCCGGTGGAGATCGATCCACAGGGGCTGGCGCACGCCTTGTCCTGCCTTGCCGAGCAAGTGCAGGCCGTGTCTGGGGTAACCTGCCGGTACGAGGGCGCCTGGGACGTGCAAGTCAGCGACAATGTCCAGGCGCTGCACCTCTAACGAGGCTGCGCCTCAGACCGACGAGTCGTGAGTCGGCATAGAGAGGCCCCGGCTGATCTACGCAAAGCTATGCTTGCGTTAGTAGCCGCGCGAAGCGGCGGGGTGGCGTAAAGCCAGAACGT
>Ga0210085_1000133_pt1 | contig 33044 bp, 33 predicted proteins | sample China_Galinas_PW_5_FD_184866 | JGI IMG/M metagenome (GOLD analysis project Ga0210085, IMG submission 184866) | Wetland microbial communities from San Francisco Bay, California, USA, that impact long-term carbon sequestration - China_Galinas_PWC_D1... | ecosystem: Environmental > Aquatic > Marine...
GTCAAAAAACCGACTGATTGATAAACGGAACATATCGCCGGGAGACCATGTTTTATTGACCAAAGCGGTTGCCATTGAAGGAACCGCCATCATTGCCAGGGAGTTTTCAGATCGGCTTAGAGTTTTAGGGATGACGGAACCCGACATTGAAACATGTAAACAGTTTCTCTCTTCCATCAGTATTTTAGAGGAAGCGCACATCGCTCGCGATTGCAGCGGAGTCAGTGCCATGCACGATATCACGGAAGGAGGACTGGCCACAGCCGTCATGGAATTGAGCATCGCGGGTGAACATCAAATCAGGGTGGACATGGACCGTATACCGGTCTTTCCGCAAACCCAAAAGATGTGTCGTCTGCTGGGTATTGATCCCATGGGATTGATTGGCTCCGGCAGCCTTCTCATTTGTTCTCGTAAAAATGAGACCGAAACGCTGATGGAGCGCATTCGGGATGCTGGAATCGATATTGCCCGCATCGGTGAGGTGATGGAAGCCGGTCGTGGCGTCGAGGCCGTGAGCAAAGCCGGACCGGCAGTTTGGCCCAGTTTTGAAGTGGATGAAATCACCCGGCTTTATTGCAATAAGGTAAACACTATATGAAAATAAAAATTTATACCGTGGGCGGGACCATCGACAAGGTATACTTTGACCGCAAAAATACCTATAAAGTGGGAGAACCCAAGATCGGAGAGATATTAAAGGAAGCAAATGTAAACCTTGAATACGAAATATCATCCATTTTGCATAAAGACAGTCTCGATATGACCGACGAAGATCGGCAGCTGATTTTCGACAAGATTGCTTCTGATGAACATCGACATATCCTATTAACCCATGGAACGGATACCATGATTAAAACAGCTAAAAAATTAAACACCATACCCGACAAAGTGATTGTACTTACCGGTGCAATGGCGCCGGCCAGGTTTAAATACAGCGATGCTTCGTTTAATATAGGCTGTGCCGTTGCTGCGGTTCAGGTATTGACGCCGGGTGTTTATATTGCAATGAGCGGAAGAATTTTTGATCCGGATCGCATCAAAAAAAATCTCGAAAAGAATTGGTTTGAAGAACTTTGAAACAATACGCGCAATGATTTACCCCATAAACACAGACAACACATCTTTTCTTGCATTGGCATGCTGTAGGGTTACCTGAATAAGATCTTCCGGCCTTAATTCCATGCCGTTCGACAAAGACAGTTCACACTCTATCATGTATTCTCTTAAAATTATTTGATAACCATTCCTCTTTTTATAAAGAACGATCGCCTCTTCTTTCTGCCCGATTTGTTTTTCAAGATATTTCAGTAACCAGTAGCGATGACGGCGGTATTGAATTCTGGCAACACGGCTCATGGGTTGTTCAAGGAACTGAATGACATCATTGATTTCTTCACGTGTTGAAGGCGTTTCCAGACCGAAAACGGATCGAATCTGTCTTTGAGTGGCAAGATCAAAATATTTCCGAATCGGTGATGTTGCGGTGACATAGGCATCTAATCCCAATCCCGAATGATTTTCAGGTTCGGGATTGAGAATAAAACGGCTCAACAGCTTTCTCTGCATACAGTTTTGAAACAGTGTGCCATTATTTCCTTTATAAAGTCTTTCCCTCGGTGATGCCTGGGATCTGTAAATGGCAGGAACATGATGTTCTGCCAAAAACTTGGCCATTAACCAGTTTGCCATGATCATTATTTCTGCGACCAGCATTCTCCCGGGACTTTCTCTGTTAATCCTGTTGACGCTGATCTCACCATCAGCAGCGATCCAGATATGGATATCCGGCAGCGTTATCTGGATAGCGCCGGCGGACATCCTTTTTTGGCGGAATTTTTCTGCGATGTTTCGAAGGGCAATAATATTTTTATTGTCATCTGCAATAATATTGACATCGTAATAGGTCAACTGTTGCTCAACCTTGATAAGACTCGGGGTAATTTCATAATCGTTTATTTCATAGGATCTGTTTAGATTGACCAATATACTGATTGCGGGGCGCAGTCGACCGGCTCTAAGGCTGCAAAGATCTTCGGCAAGAGAGGATGGCAGCATGGGAATTTTATGATCGGGCATATAAATCGAGCTTCCCCTGGTAAGGGCTTCCTGATCGATAATGTCTCCTTTTTTAACAAAGTGTCCCACATCAACGATATGAATGCCCAGACGATAATGATCTCCGCAATCCTCTAAACTGATCGCATCATCAAAATCTAAGGTTGACTGACCGTCGATGGTCATTAAAGGAAGCATGGTAAAATCTTTTCGATGGTTGGTATCTAAAGAATCCTGGGCTGAAGCGATGAGTCGAGTGGCATATTGATTCACTTCATCAGAAAAATCTGTAGATATGTTGTACCGGTAAAGGTCTATATTTTCGTTTTCACGAAATACGCCCAGCTTGACCAAAACATTGAAGAGCTCTTCATCAGGATCTATGCCCGCCCTTGCAAGTATTGCCTTTGAAAGATCGTAGTTTTCATTTTCCCTTCCATAAAGATAAAATGAGTTGAGCAAATCTACGATTTCTAATTTATCATCGGGTATTGAGGGATCATTATCGTTCATCACGTTTGCCAGCCAGTCCCCGCCTTCCTGGATGATGCGATTTTTTCGGGCAACTTCTCTTTCATGGGCGATTTTTCGTTCGACGTGGTCTTGGGTGTTTGGAAAAAACCGATCGTGCTGAAATTTAAAATAAAACCTGTTTTTAAAAAAAGCCCTGACCACAGCAGCTTCGTGATCATCATTCGGGCTGTCCGGAAAACAGAATTCCGTCATTGTTTTCAAGTCGATCCATTCTTGTTCCGTATTTAATACCTCCCACAATTCTTTGATATCGACATTGTTGATTAAGGCATTGCGTCGGCCGACGATCTCTTTTAGTGTGTCAACCATCTTATTTCGTCCTATGGACACATCGAGACAGGTTTCACACATGTGGGCCAGGCGGTTGGCTGAAAGATTGACTTCACGGTTGGATTCGGTTAAAAGTCTAAGTCTTTGATTTTTAACTTCCAATATTACCGCACACATAATTTTCTGGCGGTCGATATATTCAACGATGTTTCCGGATTTCATAAATAAATAACATAACAAGCACCGGCATGAAAGTCAATGTGATGACGAATCAAACATGTCACAAATCGCACACGTTTCGACTTTTGTTGACCCATACGAGATTCTGTTATAAAAGCAGTTGTTTGTCAAAAAACTATGAAATCTCTATATCTAATAAAACCGTATCTTGAAGAACGACGAATCTTCATCGCTATCGGCCTTGTTTGTCTGATCACTGTCGATTTTCTGCAGCTATTCATCCCTCGTGTGATTAAGTGGGCCATAGACGACCTTACCGAATATCGAATCCATATTCCATCGCTGTTGATATATGCACTTTACATCGTCGGGATCGCCGTTCTGATCGGCATTTTCCGCTATATATGGAGACGTTGCCTGCTTGGGACTTCCAGACGGGTAGAGGAAGGTCTGCGAAACAAACTTTTTGCCCACATTCAAACACTGTCTGCCTCATATTTCATTAAAACAAAGACCGGCGATCTGATGGCCCATGCCACTAACGACATTCAGCACGTACGAATGGCCACCGGCATGGGCATGGTGGCACTGACCGATGCGGTTGTTTTAGGTACGGCAGCCATCGGTTTTATGGCCTATATCAATGTCAAGCTGACGCTTTTTGTTCTTATCCCCATGCCGATGATCGTTTTGGGAGCCCGTTTTTTCAGTAAAAAGATGCATCGTTATTACGGAGAAGTCCAGGGCGCTTTTTCGGATTTGACGGAAATTGTAAGGGAACGATTTGCAGGCATTCGCATTATCAAGGCATACAATCGTCAACAGGAAGCAGCATCCAGGCTCGAATCGGTGTCAAAAGACTATATTCATAAAAATTTGGCCCTTGTAAAAATTACGGGATCCTTTTTCCCGATGATGGTCTTTTTTTCAAATATAAGCCTTGCCATTGTCCTTTATTTAGGGGGTCGGCAGACCATCACTTTGACCATTACGCCCGGAGATTTTGTTGCGTTTATCAGCTATCTCGGGCTGTTGACCTGGCCCATGATGGCCACGGGATGGGTCACAAACCTGATCCAGCGCGGCAAAGCATCTTTGGACAGAATCGACAAAATCATCCAAACCCAGCCGGAAATAGATGATATGCCTGAAGCCGTATGCCTTAAGCATGTCAAGGGATCTATCGCCTTTGAATCGGCATCATTTTCTTATATGCCGCATATTCATGACGCCGGAATCACACCGGTTCTGGATAGAATCGATCTTAACATAAAGCCGGGCGATATTCTTGGGATTGTCGGTCCTCCGGGAAGCGGCAAATCGACCCTTTTGAGCCTGATTCCCAGAATCTTTGAGGTTGTTAGCGGACGCATTACCATAGACGGAATCGATGTTCACAAGATTCAAATCCGAAACTTAAGATCCATGATTTCGTATATGCCCCAGGAGCCTTTTTTATTTGCCGGTACCATCCGGGAAAACATTTTGTTCGACACCACAAACACAAAGGAGCCGGAATTGATTCAGGCGGCCAAAGGCGCATGCTTTTATGACGCCGTTAACGCTTTTCCTGAAGGTTTTGAAACCGTTGTCGGAGAAAAAGGGGTTATTCTTTCCGGCGGGCAAAAACAGCGTGTTGCCCTGGCACGCACATTGTTGAAGGATTCATCCATTATGATGCTGGATGATCCCATCAGCCAGGTGGACATTAAAACCGCTGAAACAATTATCAATACCATTCGATCCATGGCTGGGAAAAAAACCATCATTATTGTTTCACATCGTCTTTCCGCTGTCCGGTTTGCCGATCAGATCATCACCCTTGATCGCGGCTGTATCATTGAGTCCGGCACACATTCGGAATTGATGGAAAATGATGGCTATTATGCCAAGACATTCCGTTTCCAGGAGATAGAAGAAGAATATGCATATTGATTATGGATATTTCGAAGAAAAACAGCTTGGCAAACCCTATGATGTCAAATTGTTGGGACGGCTGTATCCATATACGAAACCCTATAAACTGCTGCTGTTAAGCTCGATAGTTCTGATTGTTCTTATCACCCTGCTTGACCTTTCTCTGCCTTACGTCACCAAGATTGCCATTGATCGATATATCGTACCGGGACATATATCAAAAAAAAATCAGACGGATGCCTCGGATAAAGACAAAGTCAGAGCCTTAAAGGCGGATATGGGCGATCCGCAAATCGAATCCATTGTCCGTAAATATTCCGATTTTTTTAAGATTGAAGGATCGTTTGCACGCATTGCTTTTCGCGACCTTAAAAAACTCGACAAAAACGATCTTCTGATATTGCGGAAAAAAGACCTTTCCGGAGTCACGTTTATCACCGCTGTTTTTCTTGGCATCGTAATTTTAAATTTTGTCCTCAATATTGTCCAGGTTCTCATCATGGAATATGCCGGTCAAATGGTGATGCATGATCTAAGGGTACACCTGTTTAAACATATCCAGAGTCTGTCGACAGCATTTTTCACGCGACATCCCGTGGGTCGATTGGTAACACGGGTGACCAATGATATTCAGAACATGCACGAACTGTTTACGTCCGTCATCGCATTTGTCTTTAAGGATCTTTTTTTGCTGGTGGGAATCGCGGTGGTTCTTATCGGTATTCATCTTAAACTGGCCCTGGTTTCCTTTACGGTGATCCCCTTTGTTTTGTATGCCTCCATTCATTTTTCAGGCCAGGCCAGAGAGGCTTACCGGACACTGCGAATAAAAATTGCCGAAATAAACACCCGGTTTTCGGAAACCATCGGAGGAATCAAGGTCATACAACTCTTTTTGCAAGAGAAACAAAATTACCTTGGATTTAAACATCTTAATCATGAACACTATCTGGCCGGTATGAAACAGATTCATGTTTTTGCGATTTTCATGCCGGTCATTGAAATCCTGGGTGCAGCTGCGATTGCCATTGTGATCTTTTATGGCGGCGCCGGTGTCCTGTCCGGAACCATAACTCTTGGTGCCCTTGTGGCGTTTCTGTCCTACATGAAGATGTTTTTCAGGCCCATCAGAGACATCGCTGAAAAATACAATATTCTGCAAAATTCTATGGCATCGGCTGAAAGAATATTCCTGATACTGGATAGTTCCGAGACCCTGCAACAACCAATCGTTGACATCGGTTTTCGTACCGAATCCAAATCAAAACCCTCACACACGGCTTTGGATAAAATCTCTGAAATCTTAATGGAAAAAGTTTCTTTTGAATATGTTAAAAATGAACCTGTTCTTAAAAATATTTCTTTTAGCATAAAAGCCGGTGAAACCTTGGCGGTGGTTGGCCCAACGGGATCCGGAAAAACATCGATGATCAACCTTATTATCCGTTTCTATGACCCGACGTCCGGAAGAATCCTGTTGAATGGGATTGATATTAAAAAACAAGATATCAAAGCGTTAAGGTCAAAAATGGCACTGGTGATGCAGGATCCTTTTTTGTTCTCTGATACCATCCGAGAAAATATTACCCTGGGAAAACGCGATCTTTCTGAAGCAACATTTCAGCAGATTTTGCAGGACTCAAACTGTAAAACGCTGGTAGACAAATTGCCGGAGGGCGTTCATACGGTACTTTCCGAGGGTGGAACATCCATTTCAAGCGGTGAACGCCAGCTCATATCCATTGCAAGGGCCTTTGCCCGTCATCCGGACCTTATTATCCTCGATGAGGCAACATCATATATCGATTCGGAAACCGAGGTTAAAATTCAGGAAGCTTTAACCAAATTGATGTCCAACCGGACATCAATTATTGTGGCACACCGACTCTCAACCGCCCGGGAAGCAGACAAAATTATTGTGCTCAACAGGGGACAAATCATCGAAACCGGTAACCATTCGGAATTAATGAATATTAAAGGGTTTTATTACCGCTTGAACCAGCTTCAGGGTTAGGTATGTAACGGCATTTTTCTATTGACAATTTTTGTTTTTTTTGAATTATTGCTGAATTTAATAAAAACGGTTATTTTGCTTGCCAAATTGAATGGATTATGTTTTAAAACACGCTCTATATCCCAATAAAAATTTAACATTTCAAAATTATCAACCAAAGCTGAAGGAACCTAGGCGTGGGTACCGGGTTCCTGTTTTATTAACCCAAATATTATAGAGGAGGATTGATTACATGGCTTACAATGCGGTAGAAATGGCCGACTGGCAGATTTCAGAAGCGGCCGAAGAAAACATGCCTTATCCCGAGGATTGGCGGGAAAAACTGGCTCTGGAAAAGGACGAAATCCTGCCCATGGGAAGATTGTGCAAGCTGGATTTCCTTAAAATTATTGATCGTTTGAAAGACACACCAGATGGCAAGTACATTGAGGTTACCGCCATCACCCCCACCCCGTTAGGTGAAGGCAAGAGCACCACTTCCTGCGGTCTTATGGAAGGTTTGGGCAAACGCGGCGTAAATGTCGGCGGTTGTCTGCGGCAACCCTCCGGTGGTCCGACCATGAACATTAAAGGAACCGCGGCCGGCGGCGGCAACTCATTGATCATTCCCATGACTGAATTCTCCATGGGTCTCACCGGCGACATCAACGACATCATGAATGCCCACAACCTGGCCATGGTGGCGCTCACCGCCAGAATGCAGCACGAGCGGAACTACAATGATGAACAACTCGCACGCCTGACGCGTATGCCCAGGCTGGACGTCGATCCTACCCGGGTGGAGATGGGCTGGATCATGGATTTTTGTGCTCAGGCTTTGCGAAATATCGTTATCGGTCTGGGCGGCAGGTATGACGGCATGGTCATGCAGTCAAAATTCGGGATCGCGGTCAGCTCAGAGCTCATGGCGATTCTTTCCATTGTTCGCGATCTGAAAGACCTGCGCGAAAAACTGAACAACATCACCGTGGCCTTTGACAAATCGGGTAAACCGATTACCACCGGCGATTTGGAAGTCGGCAATGCCATGACCGCCTGGATGCGCAACACCATCAACCCGACCCTGATGATGACGGCAGAGTATCAACCCTGTATGATTCACGCAGGACCGTTTGCCAACATCGCCGTGGGTCAGTCTTCAATCATTGCCGACCGGGTCGGTCTCAAGCTTTTTGACTACCACATAACAGAATCCGGGTTTGGCGCTGACATCGGCTTTGAGAAATTCTGGAACGTCAAGTGTCGTTACAGCGGCCTGAAACCCCATGTCTCCGTTCTTACCACCACCATTCGGGCCCTCAAGATGCATGGCGGCGGCCCCAAGGTCGTGGCCGGTCTTCCGCTGCCCAAAGAGTATCAGAAAGAAGGTCTGGACATACTGGAAAAGGGTGTTCAAAATATGGTGCATCACGTCAACACCATCCGGATGTCCGGTATCAACCCGGTGGTCTGTATCAACTGCTTCCACACCGACACCAAGAACGAAATCGCCATGGTTCGCAAATATGCAGAAGAAGCCGGTGCCCGCTGTGCGGTGTCCACCCACTGGGCCGACGGCGGCGACGGTGCCCTGGAATTTGCCGATGCGGTGATCGAGGCCTGTAAAGAAGAACCGAAATTTGAGTTCCTCTATCCCATAGAAACGAAGCTGCGTGACCGGGTAGAACTCATTGCCAAGAACGTCTATGGCGCCGACGGTGTGGCCTGGACGCCTGCAGCCGAAGCCAAGGCCAAGATGCTCGAAGCGGATTCCAAGTACGACGACTTCACCACCATGATGGTCAAGACCCATCTCTCCCTCACCCACGACCCGGCGGTCAAGGGTGTACCCAAGGGATGGACCCTGCCCATTCAGGACGTGCTGATCTTCTCCGGGGCCAAGTTCCTCTGCCCCTGCTGCGGAGCCATCAGCCTGATGCCTGGAACCAGTTCCGACCCGGCCTACCGCCGCGTCGATGTGGATGTGGAAACCGGCAAGGTTACGGGACTGTTCTAAGCCGTATATTTTACGAATAAATTGTTTGAATCAATAGGGTGCGGATATGCTCCGCACCCTATTTTTTTAAATATCTGAGCGGTCGGGGTGTTTATTTGTTTTTCAAATCGCTTCATGGATGATGTTTTTTTTAAAACCGTGTAAACTCGTGGTTAAAGGTTCGTAAAGAAAGAACAGAAATCGATCCATAAATAATTACCTCGACATAGAACAAACAATTTAATTCTGTTGAAATATTGTGGTATGCGTCTGTTCTTTCTAACGATCCCTAAACCACTCAAACAGTACACGCTTTTAAAAAAAACATCATCCATTCCGCTCTTTGAGCCGGAGGCTTATCCATACGTGTTTTGCATGTGTTTACATTAAAACACCCTGACACCTTCGATGTCTATGGCCGTAGGCTCTCGTAAAGTGCTATGCCGACAGTTGTGGATAGGTTCAAACACCGAATGTCTGATGTAATGGGGATATGGTAGGTGGCGTATTTATATTTGGATACTATTTCTTCCGGAAGTCCCCTGGTTTCCGATCCGAAAATGAGAAAAAGCCTGTCCTGACACGGCATGGACCAAAAGGGAATGGACCCGTTTTTCGTGAACACGGCAACTTCTTGTGTTCCCGGTGCCATCTTTTTTTGAAAACGTTTAAAGTCATCCCAGACCGAAAGTTTGACGTTGTGCCAGTAATCGAGACCTGCTCTTTTAAGTTCGCGATTTTCAAGAGAAAAACCCAACGGTTTTATCAAGTGAAGAAATGCGCCGGTGCCCAGGCAGGTGCGACCGATATTGCCGGTATTCCAAGGCACTTGTGGTCCCATTAAAACGACATGGCGTTCAACTTTATGGTTGGTTACATTTTGAATGTAATGATTCATTGAGCACATGAATTATTTGGAATGTTTCAAAATTGTCTGTGCAAGATTCAGGTAGTATGCGTGCCACAGTAAGGGCAATACTCAAAGGTTTTCTCTAATTGTTTCCCGCAATGATGACATGTCGTCCCTTTAATGTCCGGCCGGGTTTTTCCATCGTCCTTTTTGAATTCATGCACCGTTCTCTCACATCTTTCACACATGATAAACGGCTCGCCTTTTTTGACTCTTAAAATCGGTATGAAAAACAAATTAAAATAATGATCCACCCGTTTGAAGTAGGCTTGATGAAGACCGCATACCGGACATCGTCTGGGCGTGCTGTCAAGAACTTTAATTTTCGGTGTAACACCGGCAATCAAAAACATGTGGCCTCTTATTAATAAACAACTCGAGTGTCGTATACGTTATGAAATATATCAACCGTACGAAAAAAATTCTAAAGGGATGATACACTTGTGCCATCCTAAACGGATCGTTTCAAATAGTGACAGGAATATAAAAAATTAATACTTTAGGAAAGAAAAAAATGAGTCTCTGCCGGTATATAAATTTGTTAAAATGAAATCGCGCCTGATTTCATTGCCAAAGGGTTTTGGCGCAAGAGGTTAAAGACCTCTTAACCGGCAGAGACTGAACACCACCAGACAGATGGTGAGGAATGCAGGTAAAAACTACCTGTACGGCATCTCTTTTGACAGCAGCAAATCAGGTTTTATCCTTGCCAAAGACCGGATATACTTCCAGACAAAAGGCGCGCCATTTGCAATCCGCCTGATCACAGTTTATCGTTCCCATCTGAAAACAGCCCGTATTACCTTCGGTTCGCTGAATGCTTCGAATCAGAGTTGCGATATCGAGAAAACTCTTTTTTTCAGAGTGGTTGCCGATATGATTGGACGCAGCCCGCGGTATCTTTCCATTTCCCTTTGTTCGGCCACCGTCACTCAAAGTATTTTTATCGTTTTTTGTCGGCATACATCAGGCAAGTTTTTTTACCTTACAATTCTTCTGTACAGCGAAAAATCATGGATTTTCAAAAAGATCCCATTGAAAGTCCAAAAGGAACACTGTAACTATACTCCTCTGTAAAGTCTATACTACTTCCATCATTTAGTTTTTCAGAAGTTAATTCCATATCTTGTATGGCTTGCAGCAACTTGCACTCTTTGACGCACTTTTCCTTCGGCAGATTCCTTTTAGAGCAACTTTTACATGGAGAAGAGATCATGTATCCCCCTTTTATCGAATGTTATTCAAAGAACATCAAAGACACAAAGACAAAATTCGATATATTATTAACAAGTTGGAATCTCTCTTGTCCATAGAGGGGAAGGTTTATTTTAATGGGGGAAACCCCCATGGGTCGGGAAGGACTCCCGAATATTACCGATAATATGTGAATAGTTTAGTCTTTCCAGAGATCTACGTCGATCAGGCCAAGTTTTGCAGCATATCGAACCAATTCCATGGTGCTGTGAAGACCGAGTTTGTTCATAATATTGGCGCGATGGTTCTCAACAGTCTTGGGGCTGATGAAAAGCTTCTCAGCAACCGCTTTACTGGAAAGGCCCTCTGCCAGAAAGCGCATCACCTCTTGCTCTCGGGGTGTTAAAGTGGCGTAATCGGCATCCGTAATCTTGGCAGCTTTTAAGGGAGATTTCATAAGGTTTTCAACAACAGCGTGGGAAACGGAGCTATCCAGATAATAATCTCCCTTTGCAACTGATTTGAGTCCCTGAAGAAGCCTCTCGGAGGCAGACTCCTTGACCACATAACCTGTTGCTCCGGCTTGAAAGGCCTCTGCAATATAATCAATTTTTGAATGCATGCTGACAATCAAAATTTTTATTTCCGATAAAAGTTCCCGCAAATCACGAGCAAGCTGAATGCCGCTTTGATCCGGCAGAGATATATCTATCACCACCAGATCCGGCTTAAGCCTTTTGACCATATCGAATCCTTCATGACCGCTTCCTGCCTCTCCGACCACCTCAAACCGGTCATCGCGGCTGATAATCGTTTTAAGTCCTTCCCTGAAAAGCGGGTGGTCATCAATGATGATGATATTTTTCTGTTCAGCCACGTTCTTTCTCCTTATATGGAACTTCAATAAAGACTTTTGTGCCCTCTTTCGGGCGTGAATGAATCTTCATTTTTCCGTTGAGCAGGCTGACCCTTTCCTCCATACTTCGAAGCCCCATCCGTTTCTCTTTTGAAGCCGCACTTAACCGTTCCTTGACATTAAATCCTTTGCCATCGTCCTTTATGCGAAGGATGATGTTGGGAAAAGATGCAACCAGCTTAACGGTGACTTTGGTTGCTTCAGCATGCTTTTTAATGTTCCAGAGCCCCTCCTGAATCAAGCGGTACAGGTTGATTTCGGTGTCCGAAGAGATTTTTAAATCATCCATACCTGCGGCAAAAAAGTCGATGTCTATTCCATTTTTCTCAGAAAACTCTTCGCAATATTGATATATGGTGTGGACAAGCCCAAGTTGATATAGTCCCGGAGGGTGTAAATCATACGCCATATCTCGGACCGCCGATATGGATCTTTGAAGAATTTTTGACAGTTCCGAAGTCTTTTGTCTAATTTTATCCGGTATCAATGGGTGGTTATCAAAAAGGGTTTCCCAACTAATTTTTAACAGGGAAAGCTCTTGGGCCACATTATCGTGCAGATCCCGGGCAATCCGCTGACGTTCTAGTTCCCGGGTTTTTATAAGCTGTTGGGAGAGGGTGCGGATATGTTCTTCAGCCAGTTTTCGATCCGTAATGTCGCGAGCAAAAACAGCAACACGTTTCACCCCTCCTCCGGGATTAGGAATAGGATAAATTATTGTATCATGCCAAATCCCATGCCACTCATCGATGACCCGTACCGGCAGGCCTGTTTTAAACACCTTATTGACATGTACCATTCTGAGGCCGGCAACTTCGTGTGAAAACAAATACCAGATACACAATCCCAGCATTTGTTCGGGAGTTTTTTGAAAATTCTGAGCGTAAGTATCATTGATATCGAGAATGATTCCTTCATGATCGAGCAACACGACGGCATCGGTGGTTGCGTTCAAAAGGGCTCTCGCCATTTCTTCACTTTTTCTAAGTTTCTCCTGAGCCTGTTTGTTATGGGTAATATCAAAAAAGACGCCGCTGACATATTCAATTTTTCTATGATCATTACAAATGATCTGCCCTCTTTCTTGTATCCAATGAATGCTCCCTCGCTTTGATTCGATCCTGTATTCTCTGACATATGACTTGTCCGTTTTGAGCGCCGTGATAAAAATCTCTCTGGCGGGTTCGAGATCTTCATGGATGACAACATCTTTCCATTTTAATTCTTTGGAATTAAATTTGTCAGCACTGTATCCGGTTATCTTTTCTATTTTAGAATCAAAGAATTCAACAGACCAGTCCGGATAGCCTTTATACACAATGCTGGGAAGGTTTTTTACCAACAGTCGGTATTTTTCTTCACTCTGTTGAAGTGCCCTTTCAGCCGCCATCCGGTTGAGCTTTTCTTTTTCCAATACGTTGATATCTTGCTCCAACTCCTTATAGGTCGGCTTGTTCGCCATAAAAAAACCTCCGGTTATTCCTTTACCTGACATTTACCATAATTTTGTATTCATGTTCAAATAGTGTTGTTAATAGATAAGAAAAATAATGTTTCATTACTTCATAAACGGCCAAATTTATCAAGGTTACTCTTTAATAGTTTCATAAAATGATTTTTTTCAAGAATCAAACTCATTGTCCACAAAAAAAGGGTGTTTCAGTCAACACCCTTTGAAAATTAATCAGCTGTTATTTAAACGAGTTGCTACTCCTCTACGATCTCCCAGTTTGCTGCAAAAGTATTGTCATGGAGTGTGTATGAATACCCCAACATTTTTCCGAGACCCGGCAACACCCCTTTCTCGACACGCCAATAGGCAAGATAAATTGCCGGCATCAGACGGGGGAATCCGGTTTTGGGATTGCCCTTCTCATTTTGCCAGATTTCTCTTTTTTCCATTACTCTCCATAGCGTACCATATTTTTTGTTCCGCACGATTTGTCCGACACCGGGCAGTATTTTCTGCCTATAAACTTCATCGTGAGCATCTTGCATAAACTTCTTCCTTCCATAAAACAATCCATTAAATCATGGGGTTTCATATTTGAAAGACAGTGAAACCCTTGCACGATAGGATGCCACCTTGCCGTCTTTAACGGTCATATCAAGTTTTGTTATTTCTGCCACTCTCAAATCTCTTAAGCTTTTGCCGGCGGTTGCTATCGCATTTTCCGCAGCTTTTTCCCACGAAACATCACTCGTACCCACCAGTTCAACAACTTTATAAACGCTTCCACTCATATCATTCTCCTTTCAATAACATGTTGCAAGGAATTCATATTTAACCATTTGATTTCATTCGTTAATAATGTTTTTAAATGACAAGCCTACGGCCATAATTCGGAGTCGAACAAACAGGAATAACGAAAAGAATGGTTCCCTATAATTGAGGAACCATTCTATGTACAGGGGTTAGAAATGTAGCCTCCCACCCTTTTATCCCAATTGAAAACCTTTATAGCGGATATTATCAATTTATAGAAAAATATGTCTATAAGACAAAGGGTTCATTTTAATAGGGGAATACCCCGTCCAGTGGGAATTTCTCCCATTAATGGACGACAAAGAAAATTTCCCGACCGCTCACCTGCCTATATCTTTGTTTCAGCAATAAGTTCGATAATATGCTTGACCTGAATTTCCCCTCGCCGTTTATCCATTCCGCCGCCAAGCTGTAAAACACAGCCCGGGCAATCCGAAACCAAAAGTCGGACATCCGTCGCTTGAACATCGTCGAGTTTTTTCCTTAAGATTTCCGCCGATATTTCAGGAAAATCGACGGAATAGGAACCGCCAAAGCCACAGCAGACATTTTCGTCTTTAGACGGTACATATTGATACCCTGCGATTTCGATGAGTGTTCGGGGCTCATTGGTGACCTGCATCCCTCTGCACAGATGGCACGGCGAATGGTAGGCGACTTTTTCACCGGTAACGTTAAAGTCTTTTGATGATGCCTTCAGTACATTGACCACAAAAGAACTGACATCGATGATTTTATCCGTAAATGCTTTCAAATTTTCAGGGCTTCGGGAAGTATCTTTGAATATCTTGGGATAATTGTGTTTTAAATGAGAGCCGCAGGAAGCGCATAACGTCAGGATATACTCATATTTCTCGGACGCCACGGCTTTCAAGTTTTGAAGCGCTACTTCTTTGGCGGTTTCTTCTTCCGCGGCCATCAGGGCAGGCAATCCACAGCAGGTTTGATCCATGGGAAACTCCACCTGTACATCATATTTTTGAAGTACTTTTAGCAATGCCGATGCCTGTTCAGGATAGATAAAATCCACAGCACACCCTGCAAAAAGGGCGATGGTATATTTGGGATTAACAACCGGTTGGCGTAGTCGGATCCATTGATCTCGAAACGGTGTCTTTGCAATCACCGGAAGGCTTCGGAATCCGTGTTCTTTTTCGAAAATATGTGGGAGATGCCGGATCATCGGACCTTTTTGAGCAAGTGGCTTTTGCGCAAGATACGCATGGCGCAGGATAAAATGAAACAGCTTTCGGTTTTTCAAAACCTTGGAAAGAAACACATTTTTTACCGGTGTTTTCCCATCCTGATCCAGCACGGCGCGATAGGTCTTTTTAATCAGATGGGGCAGATCAATGTCCACGGGACACACTTCTTTGCAGGCCTGACAGTTGATGCAGTTTTTTACGATGGCCCGATCATTTTCCTTGCCGTGGTAAAAGAGGGTCAAAATCAAACCGATGGCACCGATGTAGACATGTCCGTATTTGTGGCCGCCCACCTTGCTGTAAACCGGGCAGACATTGGCGCAGGCCCCGCAACGGATACATCTTAAGGCTTCGGCAAATACCGGGTCTTCGGCAAGGGCAAGACGTCCGTTATCCAGAAAAACGATGTGCATCTCTTTACGATTTGTGGTGGAAGAACCGCACGCCATGGCGCCTTTGATCCAGGTAACATAAGATGTAATCGCCTGACCGGTAGCATTCCTGGGAAGAACCTTGAGGATTCGGAGCATGGTTTTTAAATCCGGAATCAACTTGTCAAACCCCACCAAAGCCACGTGTATCCTGGGCAATGTGGTCACCAGACGCATATTCCCCTCATTGGTCACCAGGCCCAGTGCTCCGGATTCGGCGATGGCAAAATTGGCCCCGCTGATCCCCATATCCGCTTCCAGATAGGCCGGTCTCAACGTCTTTCGAGCGATCTTCACCAGTTTGTCGATATTTTCCGACGCCAGTTTTTTTCGGGTCACTTTTTCGAATAGATCCCCCACCTGGTAGCGGGAGAGGTGAATGGCCGGCATCACCATATGAGATGGGCCTTCCTTGCGAAGCTGAATGATCCATTCCCCCAAGTCGGTCTCCGTGACGATATAGCCTTCCTTTTCCAGATGATCATTGAGGAACGTCTCTTCGGCGGTCATGGATTTGGATTTGATAATTTTTTTAACATTATTTTCTTTCGCAATAGCAGCGACAATTTCATTGGCCTGCCTGGCATCTTTGGCAACATGTATTTTCGAGCCGGCTGCTTCTGCATGGGTTTTGAATAATTCAAACAGTTCGTTAAGTCGAGGCAATGCCGCGTCTTTTTCTGCTGCAATCTTTTTTTTAATCTCTTCGAAATCGATACCTTCGTAAACTGCGGACCGATTTTCCCGATAGGCGCAGTTGAAGTTGTCCAAGGCGGTTCGAAGGAACTGATCGGAAAGGGCTTCTTTGAGCTGTTTTTTATACGATTTTATATCCTGAGCGGTTTTGATCATTTTCGGTTTTCCACCATCATAAGGATATGCAATTCCTGGGGCCCGTGGACACCTATGGCGAGAACTCTTTCAATATCCGCCGTTCGGCTGGCGCCGGTAATGAACGCATAATAAGAAGAACCATCAGCCTTTAAAACCGCATTGATTTCGTTTTCAAGTGCTGTAACATCCGGTTTGATTTTTGAGACCGGCAGCAGAGCCACATGAGTTTCAGAAAGCATGGTTGCAATACGAACATCCTCTGATGAAGAATCGAGCACAAGGGTCCCGGTCTCGGCAATCCCCCAATCCACAGGCGTCAGCGCCGTATGAATTTTATTGGCATGCAATCTTAAAGGAGGTTTCAAAAATGTAAGATCCGCTGTTTTACACGCCTTTTCCAAAAGATTCACATCTCGGGATTCCAGGCCCGTGGCGACCATGGATGTTCCTTTCTGCTGTCGAGTGAGTTCAACGGTATACTGAAACGCCTCTTTCATCGTTTTAATTTTTACCACAACCGCCTGGACGGCTTCGGCTTTTTCTTTCATGAGTTGGACTAGATCTGATGTTGGCATAAAAACTCCTTATGGACACATGTCTCATAATGTTGCTATGATGATATGTTGTTTTTGTCAATCTTTTACAGACTTGATAATTGATTTGCTATTTGATAATTCCGAAAAAAACTAAATTATTAGGACCTCATAAGGGAGTTTGTCCGTGTCGAACATTAAAACGCTAACAAGGCTCATGCGGGAACTGGAAGATCAATTGACGGTCTGCATGCGGTGCGGCATGTGCATGGCGGTTTGTCCGCTTTTTGCGGAAACCGGCAGGGAAGCCGATGTGGCCCGGGGAAAACTGGCGCTTCTTGAGGGGCTTTTGCAGGAAATGTTCAAAGATCCAAAAGGGGTGTACGAACGCCTGAACCGGTGTCTTCTGTGCGGATCATGTGCCGCCAATTGCCCCAGCGGTGTGAGCACAATGGAAATCTTTGTCAAATCCCGCGCGATTCTTACCGGTTTTATGGGCCTTTCACCGTCCAAAAAACTCCTTTTGAAGGGGATGCTCTCTCGCCCTGAACTTTTTGATCGAATGGCAAATTGGGGCTCAAGGTTCCAAAAAATTTTTACAAAACCGGCTAATGAAATCATCGGCACGTCCTGTGCCAGGTTCGTCTCACCACTGATTGGAAACCGGCATTTTATGCCCTTGGCTCAAACACCGTTTCATCGCCAGATGCCGTCATTGAATACTCAAAAAAAACGTTCAGGTATAAAAGTAGCGTTTTATGTCGGGTGCCTTATCGACAAATTTTTTCCCAAAGTCGCTCAGGACGTTGTCCATGTTTTAAACCATCATGGCGTTGGGATTTTTATGCCCCGGAATCAAAGCTGCTGCGGAATTCCCGCTATCTCTTCAGGAGACACGGTGACCTTTAACCGTCTTCTTCGCCACAACTTAGAAATATTCGATGCCGAAAATTTTGACTATTTTGTAACATCATGCGCCACATGTACATCGACTATTAAGGAAATATGGCCGATGATGGCCGATAAAAATTCCGGCTTCGTTCAAACAAAAGTGGCGGCGATTTCCCGAAAAACCATGGACATCCATCAGTTTCTGGTATCAAAAATCGGGATTAAAAAAGTTGACATTGATGACCGCATCGAACCTGTCGATATCACCTACCATGATCCGTGCCATCTCAAAAAATCCTTGGGCGTGTCTGCCGAACCCCGGGCACTCATCAATGCCCATCCAGGTTATCGGCTAAAAGAAATGCCTGAATCCGACCGGTGCTGCGGGCTGGGAGGAAGTTTCAATCTGCAATATTACGACCTGTCATCCAATATCGGCAGAGTAAAAACAGATCATATCATCGCCTCCTCGTGTTCGACGGTGGCCACCGGATGTCCGGCCTGCATGCTTCAACTCTCGGACATGCTGTCCAGATCCAATAAAAATATCCGGGTCATACATCCCATCCAAATCTATGCGGAGCTGTTAAAAGATTATAATGGCGATATTTGACCTATTTTTATGACGGATTCTATTTTATTGACAACGCTTATGGGTTTCGGATAAAAGGTTATTCATGCCGGAGTGGTGAAATAGGTAGACGCACGGGACTCAAAATCCCGCGGGGGCAACCCCGTGTCGGTTCGATTCCGACCTCCGGCACCAATGACAACAAGGGGTTAGCCATTTGGGTTAACTCCTTTTTTGGTCCGGAATCATGGACTGTGCTTGAAATTGTGACCTCTTGTGCTTGACAATCCAACGAAAACAGAAATCAACACAGTTGTTAAAATAATATGGGTCATTAATCGCAATATCGGAGGACAGGCATTGATCCAAGATCACTTGTTTGGGATTTTATCTGTAAACATTATTTGATCTGAGCAAAACTTTATCTAACACCGGAAAAATATGATATCCGTATATAATTTATTGTTGTAAATGGTGCAGCTTTTGGTAAGTAAACACAAGTTCGATTTCCAATGGAAACCTTCACGTCGAAAAAGGGGATTAGTTCAGGATGATCGTTTGGGTAGGTGATAATAATAAAGCATCGATAATTTGTCCTAAATGCAGATTTGAGACAAACTTAGATGCAACGAAATATAAGACCACGCAAAGAAAGCTAAAGGCCAAGTGTAAATGTGGCGAAATTTTTCGTTTCACCATCGAATTTCGAAGGCAATATCGTAAAGATGTTAGATTGTCCGGTGAATACAACATTAAGGGGAAAAAAGAAAAAGGAGAGATAATCATTAAAGATCTTTCACTTTCCGGAATCAAATTTGAAAGTTTTATGCCAAACCAAATTTCGACAGATGATATGTTGGAAGTCAAATTTAATCTTAATAATCCATCGAAAAAAGAAATCCGCAAAGAAGTCAAAGTGATTTGGGTCGATAACCGTATCGTTGGCGCACAATTCATTGAAAGAAAGCTATATCAAAAAGATTTGGGATTTTATTTGAATTTCTAATTTGTGCTATTAACCATATCAAGAGCAGAGTCAGAAATGGCCCTGCTTTTTTATTGTCCAACTTTTGATTTCTGCAATGAAAGCGTAAATATCAAAGGTCGAAATATTTATGATATCGTTTTTCAATAAGGCTGAATCCTTTTTACGAGGGTTTGCCTTTTTGACTTTATGAGGCCATTATCTACAATCAGCCACAGGGACCATTTTTTCAGCCATGCGTGTCTATCCGTTGGGACTGAAATTGTGTAAATCTTTTCACAATTCTTTGTGTATATTACCCCACATCTTCGCTGTTTTGCTATGATTATCCCAGAAAGCCCGATCACATAATAGCTATAACCATCTAAATTGATTATAATTAGCCTATAGTTTGTTTTTCTTGCACGCTTTTTGCAGTCACTATGGCAAGACTATCGATTTGTATAAAGGAGGATAATGATGTCAAATTGGATTCTTTTAACAATCAGCTCGGCCTTGATCGCGTCCAGTTATTGGATGAGTTTTTTTTAAAAGGGATAACACCATGGTAATGGGTATAATTTTGGGGATTACACTTTCTTATGTTGTTGTGATTGTCTACCTGCATCAAATGTCCAAATAACCGCGCTTCATTGTTTCGCCAACCCCTTGACATGATGTAATGCAGCATTATCATTGCGCGTGGGTTAGGCAAGTACTTTTATCGTACTGCCTGTTTTGCCTCCCTTTAAGGCTCCTGGTTTTCAGCGCCAGGAGCCTTTAGCTTTTATGGATTCGAAATTTGAACTTAAAAGATGTCTATAAAATAAAAATAAAGAACACTTTTTGAGGCTTGAACGCTTGCACCGGATATGGAATAACGGAAAGTAATATGAAATCTAAAAAGTTACGAATAAGCGGTGTCGGTGACGTTCTGCTTGAGCGAAGCAACCGGGCCAAGCATATGAGTTTGTCAATCCGGCCGTTCAGAGGGGCACGAGTGGCTGTTCCGCGCAGCGTATCATTTGCTGCGGCAGAAAAATTTGCACATTCAAAGACGAGCTGGATAAAAAAGCATCTGGAAAAAATGGTTTCCATTGAAAAACAGGCGGAAGTTCTCAAAGAAAGTAAACCCATTGACAAAATCGAGGCCGGAAAATATCTGGTCGAACGGCTGAATGAACTTTGTTGTCGAAACGGTTTTAAATATCATCGGGTTTTTGTGAAAAACCAAAAAACCCGATGGGGAAGCTGCTCCGACAAAAACAACATCAACTTGAATGTGAACCTGGTGCGACTACCTGATGAATTGATTGATTACGTCATTTTGCATGAACTGGTCCACACCCGGGTCAAAAACCACAGCAATCGGTTCTGGGAAGCGTTGAGCAAGTTTGTGGAAGACCCCAAAAGTCTCGATAAAAAACTCCGTCAATACACGTTAGGTTAAAAAATATCTTCTATTAGATCATTCAGAGTTTCCAGAAGCCTGACATCGTCGGTTAGTGGAAAGCAAACGGCGCTCCGGCAGGCATCGTAAACAGGGATCCCTCGTCCGATGAGCTGGGCGGCATAAATCAAAAGCCGGGTACTCGCCCCTTCTGTCAGCCCGTGCTCTCTGATGTTTCTTATTTTTCCGGCCAGCGACACCAGTTTTAAAGCGGTCTGCTTGTCGATATTCCCTTCATGGGCAACAATCTCCGTTTCTTTGGAGGCTTCGGGATAATTGAATTCAAGAGAAATAAACCGCTGTCGCGTACTTTGTTTAAGGTCTTTCAAAACGGATTGATATCCCGGATTATAGGATATCACCATCATAAAGTCCGGGTGCGCCTGGATCGTTTCACCCTTTTTGTCGATGGAAAGTGTTCTACGCGTATCGGTTAAAGGATGAATCACGACCGTTGTGTCTTTACGGGCTTCTACAATTTCATCCAGATAGCAGACGGCCCCCATGCGAACCGCCCGGGTTAACGGACCATCCACCCATACGGTTTCATCCTTTTTCAGTAGGTAACGTCCCAACAGATCGGAGGCAAATAAGTCTTCATGACAGGCCACGGTAATCAGGGGGCGTTTGAGCCGATACGACATATACTCCACAAATCGAGTCTTGCCGCATCCCGTGGGCCCCTTCATCATCACCGGGAGTCTGGCATCAAAAGCAGCTTCAAACATTCTAATCTCGTCACCGGTGCTCAGATAATAGGGTTCTTTTGAGATTGAATGTCCAGGGGTCTCGAGTGAAATTTCAGATGACATAATTTCAGAGCCTCCGATAAGCACTTTATTTTTTGGTTTAAACAAGAAAATTTATGTTAAACATCTTATCAGTGCAAGTCCTTATTCGGTTCAATGCCGTATTTTTTCATCCGTTTCCAAATGGTAACCCGGCTGACGCCCAACATCCGGGCCGCTTCAGACTGATTTCCGCCGGCGTGTTGAAGAACCTTTAAAAACTTTTCGCGCTCACCCGAATCGTCTTGAAAACAGATGGCAGGTTTTGAAGACGCGCCTGTGGTCTTTAATATTTTGGGAGGCAAATGCTGTTTTCCAATGGCCCCGCCGGGGCAGAGAACAAATGCGTATTCGATGGCGTTTCTAAGTTCTCTGACATTCCCAGGCCAGGAATAGGAGGAGAGAATCTCCATTGCCTCGGGTGTGAGCCCCAGAATTTTCTTGCCGCTTTGAATAGAATTTTGCTTGATAAAGCTCTGAACGATGAAAGGAACATCTTCCATCCGTTCCGACAAAGTCGGGCAATGGAGCGGAAAAACATTGATGCGAAAAAAGAGATCTTCCCTGAAAAGCCTCTTGGCAATCATCTGCTCAAGGTTTTTGTTGGTTGCAGTAATGATACGCACGTTGACTGAAATGGGATGATGGTCGCCAACCCGTTCAATTTCTTTTTCCTCCAGAACTCGAAGAAGCTTTACCTGAATCGAAAGGGGGATGTCCCCGATTTCATCCAGAAAGATGGTCCCTTCATGGGCAGCCTCGAAACGCCCGATTCTCGACCGATCGGCTCCGGTATAAGCACCTTTAATATGACCGAAGAGTTCGCTTTCTAAAAGATTTTCATTCAAAGCCGCGCAGTTCACTTTAACAAAAGGCTTGTCACGACGAACACCGGCCTGATGAATTGCCCGGGCCACCATTTCTTTGCCCGTACCGCTCTGACCCTGAATCATAACCGGAGCATCCGACTGGGCAACATTATCAATCAGTTCAAACAGGTTCTGCATCACGACAGATTTACCCAGTATCCCGTAATAACCATCGTCCAGATGGTATGTTTTTCTCAAAGATACAATTTCCTGCTGTTGGCGCACCATCTGCGAGATGTCGGTCAGGGTTTCTACAGCGCCGATGATCTCTCCATCCTTATCATGCAGCACCGTTGCGCTTTTGACAATGTGGACCGTGCGGCGATTTTTATGGGTAATCAAACATTTCTTGTTTTTGCTCTTGCCCTTCAAAAAAAGCTTGCACCATACCTCATCGGGCCCTCCCTCTTTAATTTTACATCCCGTACAGTTTAAAATTCGACAAGACTTTCCGATCAGTTCTTCGGATGAATAACCCGTCAAACGCTCAGCCGAAGGGTTTGCAGACATAATATTACCGTCCGGATCGATCACCAAAACACCGTCCTGTAAGGTTTCGATGATCGTTTCCCAGTGCTTGCCAATATCCATAACAATTCTCCTCAATCCAAATGTTTCATAAAGAATGAATACAGCACTAAAGACGAATCAAACGGGGGAAAATTTTCGGTTCAACTGTAAACCTGTAAAGTTAACACCTGTTAACATAACAATATAATCGAATAATGCAAGAAAAAACCAATATAATCTTTTTTTCTTTCATTTCAACATATTATCTTTTTGGACATCGTCTCTTTTTCATTTGGCACAATCATTGCTCTGTAATCAGGCACTGCAGAGGTAAAGGGTGTCGACAACATGCTGATAATTTGTCTTGAACAACCCAAACCATGCACAAACCTCAAAGGCCTTGAACATCGTTCAACATTTTAAAAAGGAGGAAAAATTGAAACAGAACAAGAGATTAAAGGTAAGATTCTTTGCAGGGATCTTTGGGTGGCTCTTTTTGCTGTCTTTAGTTTCTGTACCCGTTGTGTTTGCAGCAGATGATGTTCAAACACTAAAAGAGCAACTTAACAGCATGTCCCGGCAAATGGAGGAACTCCAGAAAAAAATTGAAGCCATGGAGTCCACCGAGTCTGAGAAAAAGGAACAAATCAAGGAGATGGATAAGCGGCTCAACAAAGCGGAGCTGCATACGGCCACGGACAAAATTTCTTTTGGTATTGATTTTAGAACCCGGGCTGACAGCATTCACTACAAAGATATCCGTGTAGCGCCGTCCTCTTTGACCAACATGTTCTTCGGCACCTATCCGGCAGGCTTCAATGGTGCCACCCTCGCCCAAGCCCAAGCTGCCATTGCAGGCATGGCCGCCGGCGGCATGGTTCCACCGGTTGAAAAATATGATGCCGACAATGACATCATTTTCTCCAACCGGCTCCGCCTGGAAATGAAAGCCAAAGTCAACGATCAACTCGATTTCGCCGGTCGACTTGCAGCATACAAGGTATATGGCGACAGCACAGGGGTCAAATTCAACCAGGGAAGTTTGGGAGACGTTACCTTTGACGGCAACACATCGAGCCTTCCCCATGGAGATACCATTCACCTTGAACGGGCATACTTTAACTATAAAAACCAAATCGGATCCGTGCCGGTGAACCTGTCTTTTGGGCGGCGTCCCTCCACCGAAGGACCGCCTCTGGAATACCGAAATTACAGCCTCGAGGGCGGATCTCCCCTGGCATCGATCATCAACTGGCAGTTCGACGGTGCTTCTCTCAACTTTGGTCTTGAAGATGTCACAAACATTCCAGGCTTTGCGTTAAAGTTTTGTTACGGCGTCGGCTTTGAAGGGGACTGGGGCAACAGTTCTTCGCTCAGTTCCAGTTCCAGTGTGGACGACGTTCACATGGCCGGGTTAATTTCAACGCTTTTTGATAACGATACCACCAGCGTCGAGTTGAACTATGCCTATGCATGGGATGTTACCGACGGTTTTACGGGCCTGACGGTCATGCCGTTTATCGCTTATAAAAATGATGACGGCACCTACAACTTTGAAAAAAATTACGGCGGGTATGTCAGCAGGGTTGAACCTTCCACCAATATCGGCGACTGGCAAGCTGCAAATTTGCTGTTGAGATCAAATCTTACCGAGCAATTTGATAAAGATATCGATCTCTTTCTATCCGGATCCTGGAGCCATACAGACCCATCACAGATCTCGAAAAATCCATTCTACGAGATCATGGGTCAGGGGTTGTTGAGTTCCAACGGAAATCTCGAGAGCCAGGACGGATACATGATTTACGCCGGTGTCATCTTCCCCATGCCGATGGATGCCAGGCTGGGGTTGGAATATAACTACGGGTCCAAATACTGGTTCAATTTTACCGGCGCCGAAGATTCGCTGATCGGCAGTAAACTCGCCGCCCGGGGACAGGTATATGAAGCTTATTATACCCAGCCGATATTCGGTCCCAAATTTTTCGTACAACTTGGCGGTCAGTACTATGATTACGACTATACCGGCAGTGGAAACCCTCTGGGCACGCCGGTCAAGATCGATGAATTAACCTCTTTTGATGCGTTGTTCCCGGTTGTCGACAAAGTATGGAATGTGTATCTGTCGGCCACATTACGGTACTAACGGGGACAGATTTATTTGCTCCCTGTTCGTTTACATGCAAGCAGATAACGCGCCTTGCATATACCTCCATTCCTTGCTCTCTCTCTTTATAGAGAGAGGGCAGATGGAGAACAGATATAAAAACATTCAAAACGTCTTCATTGAACCAGAATAAATTGTGAGCTTAATGATATGAAAACGGAAATACGTAATTATTACAGCGCAGTTTTTGAACAAGAATGGCCTGCCTGGCTGGCCGGTATATTGATCGCTATCATTGCATTGATGATATTCCTTTGGCAAAGCCCTTGGGGAATTGCTGCAGGTTACCATAACTGGGGAGACTGGTTTTATTATCTTGTTGGGGCGTACGATGAACGCCCTTTGAATTCGTGGCTTCATCCGGTTTCTCTTTCCGATGCCGGTATTTTAATCGGAGCCTTTGCTTCCGCCCTCATGGCGCGGCAGTTTAAAATCCGTCCAGCGCCCAAGCTCGAATATGCTAAAGGTCTGGTGGGCGGAATACTCATGGGCTCCGGAGCGGCAATGGCCAAAGGATGTAATGTGGGGGGATTCTTTTCTGCCGTGGCCATGATGTCAGCAGGCGGATTTGCCATGATGATCGGTTTGGGCGCCGGTGCGTGGGTCGGTTTGCGCTATCTGCTCTGGGAAATGGAGCATCTTCCAAGCCAGGCCGTCTATTCAAAACCAAAAGATGAAACAACATCCAAGGCCGTCGATTGGCTAAAAATCCAACCGTATTTAGGGGGGCTGGTGGCCATCGGTGTTATCGTTGTTTTTTATGTTTACGCATTTTTCGACAAAACCCAGTTGGGTGGATGGCTCTTTTTCGGTTTTTTAATCGGACTGATCATGCATCGCTCGCGGTTCTGTTTTGTGCGGGCCTTTCGAGATCCATTCATGACCGGTGAGGCGAAAATGGTGAAAGCGGTGGCGATCAGTATCGTCATTTATTTTGCAGGCGCATCCGTCATCAAGTGGGCGTATCTCCAGGAACCGGCCATGGGTGTTTACCATCCTTTTGCCCTGGGCTGCTCTATAGGCGGGTTCATTTTCGGTATCGGGATGCTTCTGGCCGGCGGTTGTGCCAGCAGTACACTGTGGCGCGTGGGTGAAGGGCAAACCAAGTTGATGGTGACCCTGGTGACATTTACACTGGCCAATTCTTTGACATCCAAATTTTTGCTGGTCAGCGGGCTTGGCGAGAAACTCGGCAAAGACATATTCCTGCCGGATGCTCTGACCTGGCAAATTACCGTACCTCTTGTATTGGCCTTTTTCCTGGCCTGGGTTCTGGTCGCTATGTGGAATGAAGAAACGGAAAAATTTGTTGTTTTTTAATGACGAAAAAAAAGGAGTTGAATTTCTATGGATCTTGAAAATATTCAATCAAACAGTGTCGTCGACACCCGCGGTCTTACTTGCCCCATGCCGCTTTTGAAAACAAAAAAAGCCTTAAAAGGAATGGCATCCGGTGAAATTCTGGAAATTCTTGGAACAGATCCGGGTTCAAAAAAGGACCTTCCTGATTTTGGGAATAAAGGAAGAAACCAATTTGTCGGCATGCTGGATGCTTCCGAAGGCCACACAAGATATTTTATTAAAAAAGGGTAACAATAATTATGAAAAAAGTTGCGGTTGTCATCAAGGATCCGGATCAACAGTATGAGGGGCTTCGAACCAGCCTTGGCCTTTTGCTTGAAGCCACCGAAGTTCAGATGTTCGTTCTCCACCATGAAATTGTCAACATGGATGAGGCGTATAGCGACAATATGGAATTTCTGGATGAAATGGAAGGTGAAAGGTTTTCCAACAATTCCGCCAATGTGGAAAAATACGGCTTCCAATACATTACCCTGGCAGATGTGGGTATCAAAATCCATGAAGCTGACCTCGTCATACCATTTTAAGGGATCATAACAATGAAAGTACTTAATATTCTAAAATCAGCGCCGGATGAAACCGTGGAAAAGCTTGGCGAAGCGGTTTCCAAAGATAACCCGTCATCCGTAACCATGCTGTATGAGGATCATGTAGATTGGGAAGGGCTTGTGGATGATATTTTTTTACACGATAAGGTCATTTGCTGGTGGTAGGTCGTATATGAATTCAATTTTTTTAAGGAGTAAAGACTATGGCTGATACACTGGGTATTCTTGTAAATACCGACAAGCATCTCGATTACGTCGTCAATCTGACCCGAGCTGCCCATTCAAAAGCAAAAGATGTTCAGATATTTTTTACCGGAAAAGGTGTGCTTCTTACCCTGAAACCTGATTTCAAGGAGTTGGTGGGCAAAGCCAAACTGGCCATATGCGATGTCAGTTTCAGATCTCATGGACTGCACGGACGTGAAGACGAAGTTCCCGGCGTTGGTTTCAAAGACTTTGCCACCCAGGCAAAAAATGCTGAAATGGTGGCCGATATGGATCGATATGTGGTTTTTTAAATTAGAATCTAAAACAACATTTAGATGTTCCAAAAAATAATAAGGAGGTAACATGTTAAAGAAAATGTTTTTAGCTTTATTGGCAATTGTATTTGTATTTACAACCATCGGCATCGGTTTTGCGGAAGCAAAAGGAAATGCGCGAAAAGGAAAATACACCTACCGCAATGTGTACAAGTCATGTAACAAACGCGGTGAGATTGATTCTCCAAGACCGCTTTTGAGCCCTGATGCCAAAACACAGGCCCAATGGAAACGGACGTTTGATAAAAAAGACTTCGATCAGTTTAAATGCAGTGAAGAGTGGAGCAAATTGTCTGACAAAGATTTGAACGACATCTTCACATATTTGAAGGATCATGCGGCAGATTCTCCATCCCCGGCAAAATGCAAGTAGCTTTTACTTAATATGATTGTCGGTCAAAAAGGTACAAAGACACAGGAGATATATCTTTCTGTTCTTTCTTGATGTCTTTGTGCCTTAACCGCCAATTAAAACCCAAGTTGAGTGGTTTTCAAGTTTGCCGCAGAAAAGCAAGTTGAGCATAGCGAAATCCCGCTTGCGGGGGAAGATGTTGTTTCGCTATAGTCGTCCATGCGGTAAGAATACCTTAACAATATTTTAAGGTATTCATTTCAAAAATTTGAAACGCTCATCTTGGGTAAAATGGAAACACAACAATGAGGTTGAAATTGACACACGCACGTTATATTTTATCCGTCTTATGGATATTTTCCCTGTTTTTTATGCCCATACCGTCATTTGCAACGCAGGAATCCGAAGCACCGGGTCTCGAACTGGCCCGACATACGGTGAAGGCCCAAAAAAAACCCACCACCGCCGACCACTCCCAGTTTAAAGCGTTGAATCAGGATTTTACATCCGGGCCTGAAATCAGCAAAGCTTGCATTTCATGCCATACAAAGGCAGCCGACCAGTTGAAAAAAACGCTCCACTGGACGTGGCTCGACGCCAATTCACCAAAAGACAATCAAAAGGGAAAAGCCGGATATTCCCTTAACAATTTCTGTATTTCAGCCAATGGAACGCATGATCATCACTGCAACGAATGTCACATCGGATGGAATGCCCAAGGTAAAAAAACAGCGATCGACTGCCTGAGATGTCATGGTCAGAAAAAGATAAACTGGGAAGAGGTCTTTGAAGATTATAAGTATTTTACTGAATCGAAAGACCCGGAAGAAAACGCCCTTGCCAAAGACGCCCAGGCTGAAATCCGGTTAGCAGCCCAGAGTATCGGACGCCCCACACGCAAAAATTGCGGTTCTTGTCATTTTTCCGGAGGCGGCGGTGACGGCGTCAAGCATGGTGATCTTGATCCCTCTTTAATAAATCCCAACCGAGAACTGGATGTTCATATGGGATTTGACGGGCAGGATTTTACTTGCGTTCGGTGCCATACCACTGTCGCACATAAAGTGGCAGGACGAATATACGGTACACCGGCGTCCAAAACCCGTCAAAGCCTTCTTGAACATGATCTCGAATCTAAAATTATGTGTGAATCCTGCCACAGCAACAAACCTCATAAATCAAGCAGTAAAATGAATGACCACACAGACAAGGTGGCATGCCAATCGTGTCATGTTCCTGAAATTGCAAAAGTTTTACCGGTTCAGGTTTGGTGGGACTGGTCCCAGTCAGGAAAGAAAAAAGATGGTAAACCATATGATGTAAAGGGTCCATACGGCAAACCTGTGTATCAATCGACCCGAGGGGAAACAAAATGGAAAAAAAATGTAACCCCTAAATATTTATGGTTCAACGGTTCCATCCAAGGCGCCACCGCCAAAGACATTATCGATCCGAGCAAACGGGTGAAGCTTGCCTGGCCGGATGGAAATCGCAATGATAAAAATGCTCGTATTTTCCCCTTTAACGTGCATTTAGGCAAACAGCCTTATGACACGGTCAACAAGACAATGGCCACGCCGCTGTTATCCGGAGAACATGGATACTGGACCACTTTCGACTGGCAGGATGCCATTGAGCGGGGCGCAAAATATCTCGATCTTCCATTCAGCGGCAAAATTGATTTTGTAGAAACCGCCTATGTTTTTCCCAGCACCCATATGGTAGCTCCCAAGGAAGAAGTGCTGGCATGTAATCAGTGTCACACACGGCCTGAAAGCCGTCTGGCCGACCTTACTGGATTTTATATGCCGGGACGCGACAGAGTTAAGCCTGTCGACATTGCCGGATGGGCTATTGTTCTATGTTCCTTTGGCGGAATTGTTCTGCACGCTCTGGGCAGAATATTTACCAATGGCCGTAAGAAGGAGAAATAATTGATGTATTCAACAAAAATGATAACAACCTATCTATACACCCGCTACGAGCGTTTCTGGCACTGGCTTCAAATGGCTCTGATCTTTTTGTTACTCATAACAGGTTTTGAAATCCACGGACTTTACTCTCTGATAGGATTCGAGCAGGCAGTCAATATACACAATTTTGTCGGTATTACCTGGCTGATTGCCTTTGCCTTTTTCGTGTTCTGGGTGTTTACGACCGGTGAGTGGAAACAGTATGTTCCCACCACCCAAAAGTTGTTTGCGGTCATTCGTTATTACGGCTTCGGCATATTTAAGGGCGAGTCGCATCCGGTGCCAAAACGAAAAGGCGCCAAGCACAATCCATTACAGCGGCTGACGTATCTTTCTCTGGCAGCAATGTTGCTGCCCGTCCAAATGGTCACGGGAATTCTCTACTGGACCTATAATTCCTGGGAAACGTGGGGGCTTGGCTTTCTGTCTTTGAACGTCGTGGCGATGATCCATATGGCCGGGGCATTTTTTATCCTCTCGTTTATCATCGTTCATGTGTATATGACCACCACCGGCCATTCAATTTTTGCCCATATAAAGGCCATGATTACCGGGTGGGAAGACATTGAAGAAGGTGTAAAAATCGAAGATTGGGAAAAAGCGTCCCGCAGACAATTTTCTGAAACCGTACCTACAGAAAAAGGATAAAAACAGCGAAGACGAGTATTTCAATTTGCATCTATTCAGCCTATTGCCCGTTCAAGGGCGTCGGACTTGGAGGCGGCCCGGGCGGTGTCACCGGTACCGGCTTTCCGAGTCTGTTATAGACGGACATCAGAAAGAGTGTGGCCAGAGGCTGGGTAAAGAGAGAACCGATAAATACGGAGCTTCCAATGGCGGATATTCCAACAAAGAGAATAAACACCACAACGTGATCCACGATTTGCCCTTTTGTAACCATTGAAAAGCTCTCTTTGATGGCATCGACAAGTCCCAGATTCCTGTCTGTCATAAGCGGCAGCATGTAGATACAACAGTATGAAGTCGCCAGCACAAACAGTATACCTGGTAGAAACAGAAGCATTATTCCGATCAGAGTAATAATGAAAACAATGATACCAAAGAGAAGAAGGGGGAAAAAAAGCCGCATGTGCGAAAAAATATCCTGTACTTTAGGCTCCCGTTCTTCTCTAATCAAAAGAAGAATGGAATGTATATAGCCGGCCATTACCACCGGCCCCAATATACCCAACGTAATGAAACTTATGCCAATCATAGCGAGGGTCATAAATATGAGTGGACCAATATACTGTAACGTCAGCTTCCAGGCAGTTTCGAGGTGATACTTAAAATCCATTGACGGCGCCCTCATAAGGTTGTGGATTATTGCTCTGTAATGTCAAAAGAATATAGATATGCAAAAACTCCCCGTCAAGTTCTGCCAGTTTAAAAACAGTTTGTTTGGTTTGTTTCTGACATCTGTTTTGTATCCATACCACAAATCATCTTTTTAACCACGGTAATTTTTTTAAAATCATCAACAGATTCACTTGACTTGATAATGGCATTTATACATTATCGATAATAAGATCGATTGAGACCTTTGATAAACGCCGCATTTTAAACAAATCGTCAAAGAGAATACTATGACCTCAAAAGCCTTTCAAGATTACTATACGGATGAATTCGCAAGTTGCTATGGGTGTGGAAGACTGAATAAACACGGCCTGCAAATAAAAAGCTTTTGGGATGGTGACGAAAGCGTATGCCGTTTCCAACCCAAACATTATCATACCGGTGGTTTCCCGGGTTATGTATATGGCGGCTTGATCGCATCATTGATAGATTGCCATGCCGCCGGTACAGCCTCAGCGATTAAACATCGAGATAACGGAAGGGAAATGGGTTCCGATCCGCCCCTGCGCTTTGTAACAGCCTCTTTACATGTAGACTATTTGGCCCCGACCCCGATTGATGCAACTCTGGAACTCCGTGGCAACGTCAAAGAAATAAAGGGCCGCAAAATTATTGTTGGCATTACCCTGTCAGCCAAAGGTAAGATCTGCGCCCAAGGTGAAGTAGTGGCCGTGCAGATGCCAGAAAATTTTCCGAACGATTAAATGCGGAAAAAAAGCATCTATGGATAAACATTTTTCAATTTTAACAATATCGCATAAAAATGGCACCCCAAACAAACACTGAAAAAACTTTCAAGCCCTGCGCATACACACAAAACAGCCGCCACAATATCACCGGGTAAATATAATTTTTTAAAATATAGAATCGATACGGTTAAACAAAAAAGAAAGCCGATTTTGGCGGCAAAGATTTTGGGGCCGGCATTGACCCAGTTCGGTTTATAGGGAAAAACGTTTACAATCAATTTTGATATAAATGAAACAGGGCTGATTTGATACCGGGTAAAACCACGAATAAAAAAATCAACCGCCAGTACGATAAATATTCCAATATTATGCAAAATAATTCCGGAAACAGCAAAGAAAAGGACGAGGCCTGCACCGATTCTTATTGATTTTTCGTTCATTTGCATATCCGAAATTGGGCAAGAAGGACTCATATAAAAAGCTTCGATCCAATATAGTGTTTAAAGATTCAAAATTACATACTTTTAAATATAAAAGATCATCCCCAAATGTCAAATACGGCATCATTACGTACGTATGACTTGAATATCCATAAAGAAAAAGGGCATCCCTTCAATATTAGAAGGAATGCCCTTTTTACTCAGAATATAAGGTTAGATCACAGTGACATTTGCTGCGGAAGGACCTTTTTGTCCTTGCTCTATGTCAAAGGAAACTCGGTCGCCTTCATTGAGGGATTTAAAACCGTCTGCATTGATTGCAGAATGATGAACAA
>Ga0210085_1000134_pt1 | contig 32921 bp, 31 predicted proteins | sample China_Galinas_PW_5_FD_184866 | JGI IMG/M metagenome (GOLD analysis project Ga0210085, IMG submission 184866) | Wetland microbial communities from San Francisco Bay, California, USA, that impact long-term carbon sequestration - China_Galinas_PWC_D1... | ecosystem: Environmental > Aquatic > Marine...
CCCGGGGAGCGGGTCTGGCGAGGGAGCGATCAGGGCGAGGCGGCATTTTATTTTCCGGGGTGGCTCGACTCGCCCCATGATCATTAAGAGAGGCAGAAGATGATCAAACCAGTCGGCTCGGACGAGCTGCAACCATTATTCGTTTATGACCCGGACAAGCACCATGAGCTGATGCACGAGGCGGAGCAGCTGCCATCAGTGGTAATCAGCTCCCAGGCAGCGGGCAATGCCGTCATGATGGGCGGCGGCTACTTCAACCCGCTCGAGGGCTTTATGAATGTGGCCGATGCCGTGCGCGTGGCCGAGTCAATGATGACCACCAACGGCAGATTTTTTCCCGTGCCCGTGCTCTGCCTGCTCGAGAACGTCGACGCCATCGAGGGTGCCGGGCGCATTGCCATGCGCGACCCGAACGTCGAGGGTAACCCGGTGCTCGCAGTCATGGATGTGACCGCCGTCGAAACCGTCAGCGACGAGCAGATGGCCCTGATGACGGACAAGGTCTACCGCACGGACGATCCGGAGCATCCGGGCGTTGCCGCCTTCACAAGCCAGGGCCGGATTGCCATCTCCGGCCCCATTCAGGTGCTGCATTTCTCGTATTTTCAGGACGACTTTCCGGATACCTTCCGGACCGCGGTGGAGATACGCAATGAGATTGCAGAGCGTGGTTGGAGCAAGATCGTTGCGTTTCAGACCCGTAATCCCATGCACCTCGCCCACGAAGAGCTGTGCCACATGGCCATGGACCGTCTCGGGTGCGACGGTCTCGTCATCCACATGCTGCTGGGCAAGCTCAAGGAGGGCGACATCCCGGCTCCGGTTCGCGACGCGGCCATCCGCAAAATGGTCGAGCTCTACTTCCCCCCCAACAGCGCCATGGTTACCGGCTACGGCTTCGACATGCTGTACGCCGGTCCGCGTGAGGCAGTCTTGCACGCCTACTTTCGCCAGAACATGGGGGCGACCCATTTCATCATCGGCCGCGACCACGCGGGTGTGGGTGACTACTACGGGGCCTTCGACGCCCAGTCCATCTTCGACGAGGAGGTCCCTGAGGGCGCCCTCGAGATCGAGATCTTCAAGGCCGACCATACCGCCTGGTCAAACAAGCTCGGCAAGGTGGTCATGATGCGCGAAGCACCGGACCACACCAAGGAGGACTTCGTTCTCCTATCGGGCACCAAGGTACGCCAGATGCTGTCCGAGGGGATCGCACCGCCTCCGGAGTTCTCGCGCCCGGAGGTGGCCCAGATCCTGATGGATTACTACCAGTCGTCGAAGTAATCGAGTCGCGGACCCTGGGGTGGGGCACCGGCATCGGATCCGAGCTTGCTCGGTGAGCAAAGACCCGAAGCGTGGATGACTTCGCCCCAGGGCCGAATTTTTCACAAGCTCTCAGCGCAGATTCTTTTTGTAGGGGGGAATCACGGCGTTGCGAGCCTTGGAGAAATTGGCGAACTCCATGGTCACGCTGGCCAGCTCCACACCCTGAAAATCTGCGTTGGTGACGTCCGCCCGTCTGAGGATGGCACCACCCAGAACCGCATCGGTGAGGTCCACATCACGGAGGTTCGCGTTGCGCAGGTTGGCGTCCTCGGCAGATACGTTGCGCAAGCTCGTCCCCCTCAAGTCGGCTCCCTCCAGATTGGCCAGGTTGATCACGGTGAAGCCATCTTCGAAACGACTGGAGAGATCTGCATTATGCAGGCTCGCCTTGACGAGATTGGCGTCGTTGAGGTGAGAGTCGCGCAGATCCGCCTCACACAGGTTGGTCTCTCGAAGATTCGCCTTTATGAACAGCGCCTTACGCGCCGTTACATGGCACAGGTCGCTACCGTGAAAGTCCGTGCCCCTCATATCTGCCCCGTCCAGATTGGCGCCCCGGAGCTTGGCGTTGCGGATCTCGGCATTTCGCACGTCCGCCCTCTCCATATCTGCACGGGACAGATCCGCCCCGCTCAACATCGCGGCACGGGAAGGATTCTCGGCGCCGAGCCGTGCGCGCCGCAGATCCGCCCCCAGGAGGATGGCCCCGTTGAGGTTGGTCCCTGCCAGTAGGGCGCCACAGAGATTGGCGTTACTCAAGTCCGCCCCGATGAGGTCGCTGAGCCGCAGATCCGCCCTGCTCAGATTCATGCCCCGAAGGTCCGCCCCGTTGAGCCGCATCTCGCGCAGATCAGCCCCGGCCAGGGAATCCGCGTCGACGCTCGCCAACAGCTCGCCGGTCTCTTTGCTCTTTATCTCGATCATGGGCCAAGTCTCTTCTTGTCCAGTGCGCGCGAAAGCATAAACGGGGTTTCAGAGGTTTGCCAACGCGCAGGACGATTCCCGCGCTATCAAGGGGACCTTGAACCTAGAAAGAGCAGTTGGCCACTTCTCGCAAGAACTAATCAGCTGAACGGTTAGGATCTTCGCATTGTTTCGAAGCTCACCGATCAGGTGAGCGCGCTACGGGGCGGATTGCACGGTTGCAGCAGCGCATGGCTGCGTTGCTCCTCCTTGAATAGATTGGCTATTCCGCGTCGTCGCGCCTTGCCCTGCACCCCCGCAACCGCACACTCCACCCCGTCCAACTGCTCTTCCGAGGTTGAAAAATCCCCTCCTGGGATTTTCAAGCCGGCACACTCCTGCGCCGCGAATGTGGCTGCCCCGAGATACCTCATGGATCAAACTTCCCGCTCGTTCGCATCGAACATGATTCAGTCGGCAACAGGCGTCGGTCGCAGATGCCGCCATTGCCCGCCCCATTGGAAAACCGCCAACCCGGACAGGATGGCGAGCACTCCCGAGAATTCGCGCAGCCCGATGCTCTCCGCGTTCAGCGAGTGCCCGAGAATCAAGGCAATCACCGGGGTCATCAGGGTGATCAAGGCTACCCGGCTCGCCTGCAGGTGGCTAAGCACATAGTAGTAGAGCGTGAATCCCAACGCCGAGCCCATGATCCCGAGATAGAGGATCGACCAGAGCGCATGCCCGGGCAGCGAAACCGGAAGTCGCCCGTCACCCAGGAGCCAGCTCATGGTGAACAGAGGCACCGCCACCAGCAGAGAGCCCGTCGTGATCTCCAGCGGGTGCATCCGCGATCCGATACGCTTGATCCAAACGGAGCTCGCAGAATGGATGTTGACGGACAGCAACACCGCACACACACCCCAACCGGCACCGGACCCGAGTCGCGCGCTCTCTGCAAAGATCACTCCCAGACCAAGCAATCCGAGGAGCATGCCGAGCAGACGAGAGGGGCTCAGCTCAGGCTCGCCGAGCCACAAGGCAGCCATCAGAGCGGTTACCACCGGTGACAGGCCGAAGAGCACCGACACCAGTCCGGACGGGATGTGCTGCGCTCCCCAGTAGACGCAGGTCATGGCACCCCAGATTCCCAGTCCGCCGGCGAGATAGGTGGAGAGGGCCTCGCGATGCCAGCGCATGCGCCGGCCCAGCAGGGCGACGAGTAAGAGGCAAACGAAAATGCTCAGCAACATCCGGGCGGATACGCCGAATAGATAGCCGCCGCCGTCACTGCTCCATTTGATCGCCAGAGGCGTAGTGGACCAGATGACCACGACACCGAGGAACGCCGCCGGAACGGACACTGGATTTCTCCTCAGGTAACTTGCAGAAAAAGAAAAGGGCCGCAATCTTTCCACTGCGGCCCTTCTGCTCGGGATTCGAATTTCGTCAGCTCGAATCGCTCATCCAGGCGCGCAGCGATGCCGCCACCAGTACATCAGGCGGTGCAGTCGCAAGCACGGGGTCCCTTGGGCGATCCGATTCATGGATCGGGTGTGTCTGATTTTGCAAATACTGGCAAGCTCGATGTGGCTGCCGGTCCGTTGGCCTGTCGGACGGCTCGACGGTCACCTTCTCGGTTTACGCCCCGGGCGCAGTCGACCGAGGCGCCGTGCCAATTCGCAGTAGCCCTTGGGATCTTTGCCTGGTCCGTAACGCAAAGGGAGATAGAGGGCGACAAAGGATTCTATGGGACCGCGCAGGTCGGGGCGGGCACGGACTACGCGCCGCGAGTAGGCCAGCGGACCCTCCTCCATCCCACGCGGTAGACCGATCCGGGAGAGCCGTTTGCAGAAGCGGGCGTAGACCTTCTCCAGCGGGTCGCGCGGGCCGAAGGGGCGGGTCAGGGACAGGAGCAACAGTCCGAGCACGACGGCAGCGGCCAGGATCAGGGCCAGGGTGAGACCGTACTCCTGCAGGGAGCCGAGCCCCAGGCTGTCCAGCATCCGCTGTTGGCGGATGTTAGAAAGGCCAATCACCCAGTTATACCAACCGCTCTCGATAGCATCGCCCAGCAAGCCCAGGTCGTGGATCCAGCGCCCTAGAACATCGGCTTCTTCCATGCGGAAACGCAGGGGGGCGACAGACCCCAGCCCTCCCGGCAAACTGGAGAGATCCACCCGCTCGGGGTCGATCGCCGCGGTGGGATCGACCCGCACCCAGCCCTTTCCGTCGAGCCAGACCTCCACCCAGGCATGGGCGTCCGATTGGCGCACCAGGAGATAGCCGCCCACGGGATTGAGCTCGCCCCCCAGGTAGCCCAGCACGACACGCGACGGGATACCTGCAATGCGCATCAGAGTCGCGAAGCTGTCGGCGTAGTGCTCGCAGAACCCCCGGCGCGTCTCGAACAGGAAGCCGTCGGTGGGGTTGGGCCCGAGCCTCGGCGGGGACAGGCTGTAGAAAAAGGGCTCTTCATGGAAGAATCGCAGGGCACGACTCACGATCTCTTCCTTCGTCGTGGCGTCCCGCCACCAACCGTCGACCAGGGCGCGCATGCGCGGCGTGATGTTGTCCGGAAGCTGGGTCCCGGCCTGCCTCTGTGCGAGATCGAGCCCACCCGTGTCGTAGCGAAGGGCGGACCTGGCTCGATAGGATCGCTTGTCGTCGACCCGCCTGGCGGTGATCACCTGAAAATCGCCGAGAATCCGTGCGTCCCTGGAAACGCGAATCGGCATGTCGAGCGTGAACAGCCACCCTTTTCCGCTGGGCTCCAAATCCACCTGGTAGCTGATGTCCTCCCCCATCGCCGCCAGAGGCTGCGGCTTGCCCAAAGGGGCAGCTCCCGGCCAGCCCGTCCAGCGATGCCCGTCGGTGTGCCAGGCAACGGGTCCGCGCCAGTAGAGCCTGCCCACTGGAGGGATCGGGCCGTCGAACCGCACCCTGAACGCAGGCTCCGTGGACAGGGCCAACTCGTTGACGGAGCCGGGCTCCATCCAACCGCTCATTCCCGTGTGTCCCTTGTCCGGCTGTTGCGGGAGGCTCCAAAGGGGGGCGCTGAGACGGGGAAACAGGAGAAACAGGATCAGCGTCAGGGGCAGGGCCTGCAGGGACAGCCTCGCAGCGATGCGCACAGCGCAGAGCAGGGCCTCGCGGCCTCGGTCCCTGCGCGCGGTAAGGTCCGCCATGAGGGCGAGGTCGAGAACCAGCAGCAGGACCAAGTACAGGGCCCTTGCCGCGGACTGATCGAGCAGAAACTGGCTGACCAGCAAGAAGCCGAACAGGACGGAGCCGACCCGCAGATCCCTGAGCCGGCGCATCTCCAGGAGCTTGAGCGCCAGCATGGTCGCGAGGAGGGCCGTTCCGGCCTCCGGACCGAGTAGGCTGCCGTAGGCACTGAAGACAACGGCCATACCGACCAGCGTCAGGGGCAACAGCAGCCAACGCCCGGGCGCCAGGGCCGGCCAGCGCAGAGATGCAAGGCGCAGGATCAGCAGGAAGCCCAGGTAGACATTCGGCCAGGGCTTGATATCCGCGATCAGCGGCAGCCAGGCAAGCGACACCAGCAGGGTCATGGACAGGATTTGGCCTGGCAGCGGCCTGTCCATCCGCGGCACACCCTCAGCCATGGCCGAAGTCCGCAAGGGATTCCAGGCAGCGATGCCGGTGCGCCTCGCCCTGATCCGGGGCCAGGGTCACACAGGGCAGCCGCAGGCCATAGCTCAGGCCTTGCTCGGCGGCATCCAGAACCTGCCGGCAAAGCAGACCGAGTCGCTGCTCGGTGTCCACCTCCGGCAGTTGGTGCCAGTCGATCCAGACCTGGACCGCCCGTTCTCCCCCGAACTGTTTGACGAGGAGTCCGCGCTCGCGTGCCAGGGCCTTCCAGTCCAGATTCCGCAGGGAGTCACCGGTGCGATAGTCCCGCGAGCCCACGAAGTCGTCCGCGCCTGTGCCCAGGCTCCCCTGGTCGCTAATCTTCACGGCGGGTGCGGTAACCGGGATGGGGCCCCTCTCCGCCGGTTGGGGGTACACGGTCACCCGTACATGGGTCTGCGGATAGCTCCAGGCCCTGAACAGTCCCAGTGGATAACGGGTCTCGATCCTCACCCCCTCGGCAGTGACTCGCCCCCGATGCGTCGTCCGAAGGGTGATATCGACGGAGCAGGAGGCGTTGCGGTCCAAAGCGATCGGGCTCGTCGTCCGCTTGCCGATGCAAATCGCCAAGTCTGCCCGTGCCCGCATCCGATCCTCTTCCAACTCAAAGGAGAAAACGGCCTCCTGTCCGGCAAACACGGGAGGCCCCCCCTTTCCGGCGATCTTCAAATCCAGCAGGTTGAGCCAGGTGTGAAACATGCTGACGACGGCGACGCCAGCCATCTGGAACGTGAGCAGAAGCGCAAGGTTGTTCTGGTAGTTCAGAGAGCCGAGAAGCATCAGCATCAGGACGACCCCGAGCAGAACGCCCGCCCCTGTCGGAAGGATATAGATGTAGCGGCGGACGAGTCGCGCACCCCCTCCGGGGTCGACCGGAGGGCGGCGCGCCAGGCTCGCGAGCCAAGGCGGCAGCTCGCCTGTCCGAGCACGGCCTATCAACCCTATTCTCTCATCCTCGGAAGAAGACCCGATTGCGAGACTCGAGAACAGAGGTCACATTGCCCGATCCGTCTATCGGCATGGCTAGCCGGCCCAATACCGCGCCCGCCAATGGCCTTTGATAAACCCCAGAACTCGCAGCGCAGAATTGGGTCGGGCTGAGCCATTTGATCTAACCTTATTCGTTATGCGTTTTTCACTCAATGCCGAAATACCTCCACCCGTTGAAACTACCCTTGCCGGCACGTCCGGCTGCAACAGAAAGACTCGTGTATATTGGTCCTCCCGGCATGTTTAGACGCAGAAGCTTACAAGGCTGCTCTACGACGAAAAAACGGAAACTATCGGAATAGCGGTAGGTGGTAGTTCCGTCGGGTTCAACGACTTTCTCTATGTTGTACCAACGGTACTCGTGCTCTTTAACCAGAATAGTTCCTGCGCGCGGGAGGGTTCTTCCTTTTGGTTGGGACGTTCCACCTTGTTCTTTTGCTTGGCCGCGGACAGGGTTCTCAAGCTGTTTTTCGGCATTCGCGAGTTCGGTCAATAGCTGTGCTGGCAGAATATGTGTCAGCGGCGTCATCAGGTCGATTGCTGCCTTGAGTCTCCAAACCATATCTTTTTCAGCTTGCTCCACGGCTTCGAATAGCTCCATTTCTTCGAGCTTCTGCTGCGTAAGACGCTTTCCAAGGGCAGCAAGTTCACCGGTTGTAAAGTGACGTGCTCCGAAAAGTTGCTCAACTGTACTCATGGGTGCTCCTTCCTATGCAACACTACAATTATGCGTTCACATCGAATGTGGTAATGTTCATATTGTTGTATTTCTGCTTGCATGAGGGGCATACTGAAGAACCTATTTGATTACTCAAATGCACAGGTAGCCTCTTGGCTTCCCAGCAGTGCTGGCAATAAGGGCTTCCGATAGGCTCGTTGTTTACGTCTACTTCGAAATATGCTTCGCCTCTGCGAACCAAACGTTCCTCGAATTGAAGTAACTCTTCGAGTTTTCCAATTTCTTTTTCTTTTTCTCGGATGGATTCGTTTGCTTTTGCGAGAGCAATGCGTACGTCTGAAAACGCACCGATGATGTCGGCCATTTTAAGATTCAACTCTGCCTTCTCGAGAGACTTGTCGGCCTCCCGAATGAGCTTCGCAATTTCAGTCGCCGTCTTAGCGCTTGCAAGGGCGGTTGATATCGCGGTGAGTATATCTGTCACTTGTCGCTCTCCTGCGCATAATATGGGACCATCGGTAACGGCATTTACAATGCCACCGAGGATCAGGGAACAGGCACTCCCTGGAGAAGGTATTCCACGATCTGCTCCTGACCGGCCGGACCCTCGTCCCCGCGGCCCACGAGGCGATGCGGCACGCAGGCCGGCAGCACGGCCTGCACGTCTTCGGGAATGACGAAGCGGCGCCCGGCGAGCAACGCCCAGGCCCTGGCGCTGTGCAGGATGCCGAGTCCCGCCCTGGGCGACAGCCCGTGGAGGAATCGGCTCGAGCGGCGTGAGAAGACCAGGATCCGGTGGCAGTAGTCGATGATCGGCCGGGCCACATGAATCTTCTCCACCTGGCGTTGCAGGTCTTGGAGCTCGGACGGGGACAGCTCCGGCTGGAGCCTTTCCAGTATCCGTCTGCGGTCTTCGCCTGCGAGCAGGACCTTCTCCGCACTGGCCGACGGATAGCCGAGCTGGATTCGCATGAGAAAACGATCGAGCTGGGATTCGGGGAGCGGGAAGGTTCCGATCTGAAAGGCCGGGTTTTGGGTGGCAACGACGAAAAAGGGCTCGGGGAGCGCCCGGGTTTGTCCCTCGACCGTGACCTGCCGTTCCTCCATGGCCTCCAGCAGAGCACTCTGTGCCTTGGGGGTCGCCCGGTTGATCTCGTCCGCCAGAACGACCTGGGAGAAGATGGGGCCCGGATGGAAGCGGAACCCCTCGTTGCGTCGCTCGAATACCGAAACGCCGATGATATCGGCGGGAAGCAGGTCGCTGGTGAACTGGATGCGCGAGTAATGCAGCCCGAACAGCCTTGCCAACAAGTGGGCCAAGGTAGTCTTCCCGACACCGGGCAAATCCTCGATGAGCAGGTGGCCACCCGCGAAGAGGCAGGCGAGTGCCAGGCGCAGCTCACGCTCCTTGCCGACGATCACCTCCGCCGCACGGCCCAGGAGGATCTCCAGCTTCGAGGTGGTTTGCGGACTCGACTCCTTCAACATCCAGGTTGCTCGGTGATTCGCATCAGCCCTCCTCCCAGTTGCTTCGCAACCGGCGCTGGAAGTGGTTCAGCAGCCGCGAGCGAATCTTCTTCTCCTTGTGCTTGGAGGCCGCCGCCAGGCGCCGCTCGGCCACGCCGATGAGGGTCTCCTGGGCGCCCTTGGAAGTCTCGTCGGGGGGCCGGCGCTGCACGTAGGTGCCATCGGGCTGCATGGCCCAGGCGGAGCGCTGATCGGCCAGCTGCACGTCCAGGATCAGGCGCAGCTCCTGGCGCATCTCCGGGTCCTCCACCGGCGCATGCACCTCCACCCTGCTCTCCAGGTTGCGCTGCATCATGTCCGCCGAGCCGATGTAGTACTCCTCGCCCCCCCCGTTGCGGAAATAGAGGATGCGGGCGTGCTCGAGGAAGCGCCCTACGATGCTCACCACCCGCGCGCCCTCGGACAGCCCGGGGATCCCTGGGCGAAAGCGGCAGGTGTCGCGAACGATGAGGTCGACCTTGACACCGGCGCGGCTCGCCTCGTAGAGGGCGCGGGTGATGCCCACGTCTTCCAAGGCGTTCATCTTGATCTGGATATGCCCGTCGCGGCCTTCCTGTTGATGGACGATCTCGCGCCGGATGCGCTCCTGGATGACATTCTTCATCCGGTAGGGTGCAACCAGGATCTTGCGGTAGCTCGGCGGCGGCGAGTAGCCGGTGATGTAGTTGAAGAGCTCCGTGATGTCCTGCCCGATATTCTCGTCGCAGCCGAGCATCCCGAGATCCGTGTAGAGCTTGGAGGTGCCCGAGTGGTAATTCCCGGTTCCCACGTGGTAGTAGCGGCGCAGCTGGGAGTAGTCGCGACGCACGACGAAGATGAGCTTGCAGTGGGTCTTGAGGCCGAGCACCCCGTAGTTGACATGGATGCCCTCCCCCTCCAGTCGGCGTGCCCAGCGGATGTTTGCGGCCTCGTCGAAGCGGGCCTTGAGCTCCACCAGCACAGCCACCTGCTTGCCGTTGCGCGCGGCCTTGACCAGGGAGTCGACGATCTTGCCCTCGGCCGAGGTGCGGTAGAGGGTCATCTTGATGGCGAGAACCTTGGGGTCCTCCGCCGCCGTCTCGATGAAACGCTCCACGCTGGTCGCAAAGGACTCGTAAGGGTGCTGCAGCAGCAGCGGGCCATTCTCGCGAATGATGTGGAAGATGTTGCGGCGGTCCTTCCCGAGGAGGGGATGATCCACCGAGCGGTGCGGCTCGTCGTGCAGGGCGGGGATGTCCAGCGAGGCCAGCTCGAAGAGGTCGCGCATTGCCATCATTCCCTCGACCTCGAAGACGTCTTCGACCTCGTTCAGCCCGAGCTCCGCGGCAAGCATCCCGCGGTGGACCGAGTCCATGCCCTTCTCCACCTCTAGGCGCACGATGGGCGCGAAATGGCGCTCCCGCAGCTCCGTCTCGATCATCTCCAAAAGGTCGTTCGCCGCCTCCTCTGCAGGCTCCACGATGGCGTTGCGCGTGACCCGGAACATCTCGCAGGACTCGATCTCCATCCCTGGAAACAGCATGTCCAGATTGTTGACGATGAGATCGTTCAGGGTCACGAAGGTCTGGCCGCCGCCCACCGGGATCAGTCGTTGGGACATGTCCTTGCTCACCGGCACCTTCACCCGCGCCATATGCGTCTCCGTTCCACCGGGAAAGCGCAGGGTCACCAGCAGATTGAGGGCAAGGTTGGAGATGAAGGGGAAGGGGTGTGCCGGGTCCATGGCCAGTGGCGTGAGGATCGGAAAGATGTTGATGCTGAAGTGCTCGCGCAGCTCCTCCCGGATCGCATCCGGCAGATCGGCCACCTTGGCGATACGGATCTCGTGGACCTCGAGCAGGGCCAAAAGCTCGTCGAGTATGCGCTTCTGCTCCGCGTGCAGCTCCCGGCACATGGCGTGACAGGCCTGGACCTGTTGAACCGGGGTCCGCCCGTCCACGGACGCTTTGTGCACACCCGCGGCGATCTGCTGCTTGAGCCCGCCGATGCGCTTCATGAAGAACTCGTCCAGGTTGCTGCTGACGATCGCCAGGAACTTGACCCGCTCCAGCAGGAGCGTGCGGGGATCGGCCGCCTCGTTCAGTACGCGGCGGTTGAACTCCAGCCAGGTCAGCTCCCGGTTGAGATAGAGCGAAGGGTCGTCCAGGTCGATCTTAGGCGTCTCGGGAGGCGACCTGTCGGGCATCGTCTCCTCTTCATCGGGGCTCGAGTCGAGGGCCGTCGCGGCTTCGGGGGTGTTCATGGAGAACTCTTCAGTAAGGATCTGTCCGAACGGATTGGAGTAAAGGCTTACAACAGTTTAGCAATCGCTGAATGTCTGCGCCTCGGCTTTGCAAGTACTCGGATTGAAAGCCGAAGTGTCGAATACCAACAGCGAGCCGGGAGCAAGGGACCAGGGGAATCGGCAACACTGGCACCGGGCCACGGCTTGGCGTGACAGGCCCCTTGCCTGAGCGCAACGCGAATTTCTGTCATGAGACATGGACAAAGGGCAGTCGATCAGGAACCGACCTGTATGCGGATGATTTTGGCGCTCCCTAGGGGGATCGAACCCCTGTTACCGGCGTGAGAGGCCAGCGTCCTAGACCGCTAGACGAAGGGAGCAAGAAGAATCGTGCGGAAGGAGGTATTATACGCGTCGCGGGCCGTGCCTCAAGCTCGGTGTCGATCGGCACATCCGGGGTTCGCTCGCCCGACCAGACAGCGCTTGGAGGACGAAGAAGCGACTTGCACGATACCATCCCCGACCCTCCCTTTGTGATTCCCCGCAGCGAGCATCCCCTCTCGCGCGCCAACATCAGTGAGAATGCTCTGAAGGTCCTCTATCGCCTGAAGGAGGGAGGTTATCAGGCCTATCTCGTCGGCGGCGGCGTACGGGATCTTCTGCTCGGACGAGAGCCCAAGGACTTCGACGTGGCCACCGACGCCACCCCGGAGCAGGTACGCAAGCAGTTCCGCAACTGCCGTCTGATCGGAAGGCGGTTCAGGCTCGCTCACGTGCATTTCGGCCGCGAGATCATCGAGGTTGCCACCTTCCGGGGGGGGGGGCGCGAGGAGACCCTCGAGGGCGAGCGCCACCTGAAGAACGGGATGATCGTGCGTGACAACCTGTACGGTACGCGCGCGGAAGACGCCCTGCGCCGCGACTTCAGCGTCAACGCCCTCTATTACAACATCGCGGATTTCTCCGTCATCGACTACGCGGGAGGGCTCGATGATCTGCGAGCCGGTCGCCTGCGGCTGATCGGCGAAGACCCGGTAACGCGCTACCGTGAGGACCCGGTACGGATGCTGCGCGCCGTGCGTTTTGCCTGCAAGCTCGGCTTCAATATCGATCCCGCCTGTGAGCAGCCCCTGTTCGAGCTCGGGCATCTGCTTCGTGACGTTCCGTCGGCACGCCTGTTCGAGGAGGTCCTGAAGCTGCTCCAAACCGGCTTGGGTCAATGCACCTTCGAGAAGCTGCGGCACTATGGCCTTTTCGCTCACCTGTTCCCGGAGACCGAGGAATGTCTGGCCCGGGAGGACCAGGTATTTCCCGTCACCTTCGTCACCCGGGGCCTTGCGAATACGGACCGGCGTATCCAGGAAGACAAGCCGGTCACCCCCGCCTTTCTGTTCGCCGTGCTCCTGTGGGAGCCGGTGCGCCGACGCTTCGAAGAGCTTCTTGCGCAGGATATGGCGCCTGACGAGGCCATGCTCCATGCCTCGGGCGACCTCTTTGCCCGCCAACGGAGCCTGGTGTCGATTCCCAAGCGCTTCGCCCTGACCACGCGGGAGATTTGGGCGCTGCAGCCGCGTCTCGGGCAATGCGACGGCAAACGCCCCTACCGTCTGCTGACCCATCCCAGATTCCGTGCTGCCTATGATTTCCTGGTCCTGCGGTCCGAGGCCGGCGAGGCGAGCCCGGAGCTCGCCAAATGGTGGACGGTCTTTCAGGAGGGCAACGGACAGGTCCGTGCGTCCATGACGGGGGGGCCAACCAAGGGCCGGAGACGCCAGCGCCGGCCGCGCCGGTCCGCGGCTGCGGCCTCGGAAACGGCGGAGAGCTGAGCATGTCCCTGGAGCTGATCGAGGAAATCCCCGCACTGCGACGACGCATATGGGGATGGCGGCAAGACGGTGAGCGCATCGCCCTGGTGCCCACCATGGGCAACCTCCATGAAGGTCACCTGGCCCTGGTCCGGGAGGCGCGGAGGCTGGCCGACCGCACCGTCGTGAGCATCTTCGTCAACCCCCTGCAATTCGGCCCCAAGGAGGACTTCGGGGCTTACCCCCGTACGCTGGAGCAGGACCGGGGGCTGCTGGAAGCCGAGCATACGGATCTCCTGTTCGCGCCCCCTGTTGCAGTGGTCTACCCAAATGGACAGGAAGCGCAGACCCGAGTCGAGGTGCCAGGGCTTTCGGACATCCTCTGCGGCGCCAGCCGTCCCGGACACTTCGTCGGCGTAGCGACGGTCGTGTGCAAGCTCTTCAACATGGTGCAGCCGGACCTTGCGGTCTTCGGGGAGAAGGATTTCCAGCAGCTGCTGGTGATTCGGCGCATGGTCGAGGATCTCTGCCTGCCGGTGGAGGTACGGGGATTGGCCACGGTCCGCGAGCCCGATGGCCTGGCCATGAGCTCGCGCAACGGCTATCTGACCCCCGAAGAGCGGGCGCGCGCCCCGGCGTTCTTCCGCACCCTGAGCCGTGCCGGCGACCGCCTGCGCGGGGGCCTGCTCCCCCGCGAGGTCGAACGCGAGGGAGAAGAGGCCCTGACGGCAGACGGATTCCGCCCGGATTACTTCCGTGTCTGTCGCGTGTCGGATCTCCAGCCGGCAAGCTCGACGGATCGAGACCTGGTGGTGCTTGCTGCCGCCTATCTGGGCAAGGCAAGGCTCATCGACAATCTCTCTGTCTGAGTAGACCCAATTCTCAAAATCCGGAGGGCGAAGCCAGATGCCAATCCGTCGCCCGCTGGAACCGGTGCGCGGCATTGAGCAATCGGCCTTCCTGGAAGTAGTTACCGATGATCTGCAGACCCGCGGGCTTTCCGCCCAGGGTACCGAGGGGAATGGACATCGCAGGCAGGCCGGCCAGGTTGGCGGCGATGGTGTAGATATCGTTCAGATACATGGCCACCGGGTCGTCGTTCTTGTCCCCGATGGAGAAGGCGGTCGTAGGGCTCGTGGGTCCCATGATCAGGTCCACCTGCTCGAAGGCACGCCTGAAATCGTCGCTGATCAGGTACCGGATCCTCTGCGCCTTCAGATAATAGGCGTCGTAGTAGCCGGCGGAGAGGACGTAGGTGCCTATCATGATGCGCCGCTTGACCTCTGCGCCGAAGCCCTCCGCGCGGCTGCGCTTGTACATATCTTCCAGGTCCTTCGGGTCCTCGCAACGGTGGCCGTAGCGCACGCCGTCGAAGCGGGCGAGGTTGGAGGAGCATTCGGCAGGTGCCACCACATAATAGGCAGGCAGGGATAGGGGACTGTTGGGCAGGCTGATCCTGCGGACGCTTGCACCGAGGCGCTCGTACTCCTCGAGTGCCGTCTCGACGGCCGCGGCAATCCCCGGATCCAGCCCTTCGCCGAAATACTCCTTCGGCAGGCCGATGCGCAGGCCCACCAGATTCAGATCCAATCCGCCTGCGTAATCCGGCACCGGCTCCTCGGAGCTGGTAGAGTCCTTGGGATCGAAACCGGCCATGGCCTGGAGCAGAATAGCGACATCTTCGGCGCTACGGGCCATCGGACCCGCCTGATCCAGGCTCGAGGCGAAGGCGATCATGCCCCAGCGCGAGACCCGTCCGTAGGTGGGCTTGAGTCCAGTGATGCCGCACAGCGCGGCCGGCTGACGGATGGAGCCACCGGTGTCGGTACCGGTAGCCGCCGCACACAGGCGCGCGGCCACCGCCGCCGCCGAGCCGCCGGAGGAGCCTCCGGGCACACACTGCTCGTCCCAGGGGTTCTTCACGGGGCCGTAGAAGCTGGTCTCGTTGGAGGAGCCCATGGCGAACTCGTCCATGTTGGTCTTGCCGAGCACTACGGCACCAGCCTGCTCCAGGCGCTCCACCACCGTGGCACTGTAGGGTGCGATAAAGTTGTCCAGCATCCGCGAGCCGCAGCTGGTCCTGACTCCCTTGGTACAGAAGATGTCCTTGTGGGCGATGGGAATGCCGGTGAGGGGGCCGCCTTCTCCCCGGCGCAACCTTTCGTCCGCGCGCCCTGCCGCGGCCAGTGCCCCCGCCGCATCGACGCTGATCAAACTGTTCAGGCGGGGGTCCAGATGCTCGATCCGCTCAAGGTAATGGCGGGTGATCTCGGTACTCGTGAAATCACCCCGGTGCAAGCCCGCGGCCAGCTCGGTGATGGTCTTGTGGTGCATGTGGGGAGAAATCCTGGGGTTCGGAGCGGATGGTCTGGGGGATCTCTGGACAGGCCGCCGGCTACTCGATGACCTTCGGAACCAGGTAAAGACCCGCTTCGGTAGCAGGGGCGATACCCTGAAACAGCTCCCTCTGGTCGGTCTCTCGCGACTCGTCCGCCCGCAGCCGTTGCACCATGTGCAGGGGATGGGCCATGGGGGCGACTTGGTCGGTGTCCACCGCGTTCATCTGCTCGACCAGGTCCAGGATTCTGGACAGCTCGTTCGCATACCGGTCCTTCTCCTCGTCGGAGATGGCCAGGCGTGCCAGATGGGCGATTTTCTCGACGTCGGTACGATCAAGTGACATTCGGGGGCTTTCTCCATTATGGTGGCGAGCCGGAAGCATTGTGCGATCCGCCGTCCAAGGGATCGAGCGAAAAGAAAAAATAGCACAGCCGGCATGTGCATCGCATGCGCAATGGAACAAACCGCGGGGTTTCTAAAGGAGATGCTGATTTCTTGGCCTCCCGGCCGGAATCAGCGTTTCCCAAGGAGTTTCGACGATTCCTTTGTGACTCGGTCCCTTTGTGTGAAAATTCCGCGATTGAAAGGGCTTCAGCTTCTTTGTCCTAGGGTGACTTTTTCATGTTTCTGCGACGCCTCCGAGGAATCTTCTCCAACGATCTGTCGATCGATCTTGGAACGGCCAACACGCTCATCTACGTTCGTGGGAAGGGTATCGTGCTCAACGAGCCGTCGGTCGTGGCCATCCGGCAGAATCGGGCGGGGGGGGCCAAGGTCGTTGCCGCCGTCGGAGAAGATGCCAAGCAGATGCTGGGGCGTACACCTCAGAACATCACGGCGATACGGCCATTGAAGGACGGCGTCATCGCCGACTTCACGGTCACCGAGAAGATGCTGCAGTACTTCATCCACAAGGTACACGAGAGCCGGATCATCCGCCCCAGTCCCCAGGTGCTGATCTGTGTCCCCTGCGGATCGACCCAGGTGGAGCGCCGGGCCATCAAGGAGTCCGCCGAGGGTGCCGGTGCTCGGGACGTCTTCCTGATGGAAGAGCCGATGGCAGCGGCCATCGGTGCCGGGTTGCCGGTGGATGAGCCCTGCGGCTCCATGGTACTGGACATCGGGGGCGGTACCTCGGAAGTGGCGGTCATCTCCCTGAACGGAATCGTCTACTCGAGCTCGGTGCGTGTCGGGGGTGACCGCTTCGACGACGCCATCGTCAACTACGTGCGGCGAAATTACGGTATCCTGATCGGTGAGGCGACGGCCGAGCGCATCAAGCATGAGATCGGCTCCGCCTTCCCCGGCACGGAGGTAAGGGAGATCGAGGTCAAGGGGCGCAACATCGCCGAGGGCGTCCCCCGCAGCTTTACCCTCAACAGCAACGAGGTCCTGGAAGCCTTGCAGGAGCCGCTTTCGGGTATTACCGAAGCCGTCAAGGGGGCCTTGGAGCAGACCCCCCCGGAACTGGGTGCCGATGTGGCCGAGCGGGGCATCGTGATCACCGGCGGCGGTGCCTTGCTGCGCGACATCGATCGCCTCTTGGAGGAGGAGACTTCTCTGCCGGTTCTGGTAGCGGAGGACCCGCTGACTTGCGTCGCCCGGGGCGGCGGTCGCGCCCTGGAGGCGGTCGACGAGCGCGGCCTGGAGCTGTTCGCGACCGAGTAGCCGTGCGAGACCCATCGCGTTGCCGAGAAGGCGCCGAATAGCCGGGCTCCGTCCCTCGGGTCCCGGCTCCGAGCCCCTCTTCCAGGGTACGCCACCATCAAACCTCTGTTCGTACATGGCCCCTCGCCCTCCCTGCGCGTTCTGCTGGCGGTGGCGCTCTCCCTCGCATTGATCGCGGCGGACCACCGCTACCAGCAGCTCGACCTGCTGCGCTCCGGCATCTCGGTCGCTGTCTACCCGGTGCACTACCTGGCCAGCCTTCCGAGCGCCCTGTTCCGAAGGGTGCAGGACCGCATGACGAAGGAGGATGAGCTGCGCGAGCGGAACCACCTCCTGCGCCGAAGCAACCTGTTGCTCAAGGCGAGGTTGCAGCTGCTACAGGCCCTCGAGGCGGAGAACCGGCGTCTGAGAGATCTGCTCGGGTCTTCCTTCAAGGTCGGGGATCGGGTGCTCGTCGCCGAGCTCATGTCCGTCGACTTGGATCCCTACCGTCAGCAGGTGTTGATCGACAAGGGCGCGTCTTCGGGGGTTTTCGTCGGTCAGCCGGTCCTGGACGCGAACGCCGTCATGGGGCAGGTGGTGCGGGTCAATCCCCTAACCGCGACCGTGCTGCTGATTACCGATGCGCGTCATGGACTGCCGGTACAGATCAACCGCAACGGACTTCGCACCGTGGCCCAGGGCACGGGATTCATCGACCGTCTCGAGCTGTCCCATCTGCCGAAGAACGCGGATGTGCGGGTCGGCGATCTGCTGGTGACCTCGGGGCTGGGGGAGCATTTCCCGCCGGGCTATCCGGTAGCTCGGGTAACGCAGGTTCTCCGGGAGCCGGGTAAACCCTTTGCCACCGTAATCGCAGAGCCCACGGCTAACCTGGACCGCAGCCACGAGGTCATGCTGGTCTGGACACTCGCACCCTCCCCGAAGGGCGAGGCCCTTACCGAGCGTATCGGAAAGAAGTAGGGGAGCTTTCGTGAACGAGGCGCCACGCACGGGGACCAGCGTCATACTCGTCAGCCTGGGCATAGCCCTGTTCCTGAGTGTACTGCCCATGCCTCGAGGGGCGGAGGATTTCCGGCCCCAATGGGTCGCCATGACGCTGATCTACTGGGCCTTGGCCTTGCCGCAGCGGGTGGGGATCTTCTGGGCCTGGGGCACAGGTCTGGTACTGGACGTGACCTCCGGGACAGTGCTGGGCCAACACGCACTGAGCCTGTCTCTCACCGTCTATCTGGTCATCGAGCTTCACGCGCGCATCCGCAGCTTTCCCCTACCGCAACAGGCGGTGTCCGTGTGGATACTGCTGCTGGTGGAGCGCCTGGTATCCCTCTGGGTCAGGGGTGCTACGGGTCAGCCGACACCGACCCTCTGGTACTGGATGCCGACCTTGGTCGGCATGTTGCTGTGGCCCTGGCTCTCCATCCTGCTGCGCGACCTGCGCCAGCGCTTCCCCGTGACCTGAGGTATCCAGCGTCTTGGTGGAGTCGACCTTCAAGGACCATTCCGGGGAGAGCCGTCTCTTCACAGATCGGGTCCTGGTTGCCGGCGTCCTCGTTCTCGCGGCATTGCTCCTGGTGACGGCAAGGCTGTTCCAGCTGCAAGTCGAGAGCCACGAGCACTTTTCCACCCTGTCCAAAGACAACCGCGTCAGGATCGAGCCCCTGCCCCCGACCCGCGGACTCATCTACGATGCCAACGGGATCCTCTTGGCGAATAACTACCCTTCCTATTCCCTGGAAATCACCGTCGAGAAGGTGCCGGACCTGGATGCCGCCATTGCCGATCTGGGCACACTGGTCACGATCGGGGACAAGGATCTCGAGCACTTCGAGCGATTGCGAAGGCGACGGCGGCGTTTCGAGGGCGTTCCCATCCGCACCAACCTGAGCCAGGCGGAGGTGGCCCGCTTTGCAGTCAACAGCTATCGCTTCCCGGGGATCGATGTACGTGCTCAGCTGGTGCGCTCCTATCCGTTCGGAGAGGACACGGCCCATGTGCTGAGCTACGTCGGAAGGATCAACGAGACGGAGCTCAAGCGTATCGATGCCTCGAACTATGCCGGGACGGACTATATCGGCAAGGGGGGAGTGGAAAAGGCCTATGAAGACCTGCTGCACGGCAAGGTCGGGCATCAGCAGGTGGAGGTGAACGCCAGGGGCCAAGTCTTGCGGGTTCTCGAGGCCCAGCCTCCGCAGGGGGGAAAGGACCTGAAGCTGTTCCTGAGCATCCCGCTGCAGCAAGAGGCGGCCGCGGCGCTGGGAGACCGACGCGGCGCCGTGGTAGCCATCGATCCGCGCACCGGAGGAATTCTTGCTCTGGTCAGCCGACCGACCTTCGACCCCAACCTCTTCGTGGAAGGCATCGGCTCCGCAGACTACAAGGCCCTGCGCGACTCGCCCGACAAACCCCTGTTCAACCGTGCCATTCGCGGACAATATCCGCCCGGATCCACTGTCAAGCCCTTCGTGGGCCTGGGGGGGCTTCAGACCGGGGCCGTTGGCGCCTCCGACACCAAGTGGTGCCAGGGCTTCTACCAGCTCCCGGGTGGTGCCCACAAATACCGGGACTGGAAGCGCTGGGGACACGGAACCGTCGACCTGGAGAAGGCGATCGTCCAGTCCTGCGATGTCTATTTCTACCGTTTGGCCCACGACATGGGCATCGACCGGCTGCATGGCTTCTTATCGGAATTCGGCTTCGGGAAGCCCACCGGCGTCGACCTTTCCGGTGAGCTGGGGGGCCTGCTCCCGTCCAGGGACTGGAAGGAGCGCACGCGCAAGCAGGCTTGGTTTGCCGGCGAGACACTCATCATGGGTATCGGGCAGGGTTATTTTTTGGCGACACCCCTGCAGCTCGCAACGGCCACGGCGGCCTTGGCCGCTCGCGGGCGCCTGGTGCAGCCGCGCATCGCCCGCGCCACCGAGATACCCGGCTCGGAGCCGGAGCGCGAGATCCCGGAGGTCGTCCGGCAGCTCCCCCTCTCCCACCGCAACATCGAGGAGGTAATCGCCGCGATGGAGAAGGTCGTGCAGAGCCCCAGGGGTACCGCCAGGCGGATCCGCACCGATGCCTACCGCATTGCCGGCAAGACGGGAACGGCCCAGGTCTTTACCGTCGGTCAGAAGGAACGCTACCGGGAATCGCAGGTGGCCGAGCGTAAACGCGATCATGCCCTGTTCGTAGCCTTCGCGCCCGTGGAGGACCCGCGTATCGCGGTGGCGGTCATCGTGGAGAACGGCGGTCACGGCGGCTCCGTGGCGGCGCCGATCGCCCGCCAGGTGATGGACGCCTATCTCCTCGGCGGCACGACATCGATGCCGAATCCGGATCCGGTAGCCGAAGATGGCGACTGATCTCCACGGCTGGAATCTCGATGACCCACCTGCGGCGACCCAGATGGGGCTGCTGGCACGGCTGCATCTCGACCTGCCGCTGCTGATCGCCTTGCTGCTCCTGTGCGGCTACGGCCTCCTGGTGCTCTATAGTGCCGTCGACCAGGACCCGAACAAGCTGGAGGCGCAGATGATCCGGCTCGGGATCGCCTTCACGGTGATGGTCGCGGTCGCTCAGATCCCGCCTTGGCAGCTGCGGCGTTGGTCCTTGCCCCTCTTCGTTGCCGGGCTGGCAATGCTGGTGGGCGTCCTGGCGGTCGGGGCCATCGGCAAGGGGGCTCAGCGCTGGCTGGATCTGGGGGTGATGCGCTTCCAGCCCTCGGAGCTTCTGAAGCTGGCGGTTCCCATGATGCTCGCCAGGTTCCTGGCGGAAGCGCCGCTGCCGCCCAGCGGGCTGCGCGTGTTGGGTGGGGCGATCCTGACCGGGGTGCCCGTGCTGCTGATCGCCGTCCAGCCGGACCTCGGCACCGCCTTGCTGGTCGCGAGCGCCGGCTCCATGGTGCTCTTCCTGGCAGGGCTCAGATGGTGGGTAATCTTCGTATCGGGCGCCATTGCCGCGACCCTCGCCCCCGTGCTCTGGTATTTCATGCACTCCTACCAGCGTCAACGCGTGCTCACCTTTCTCGACCCGGAGAACGACCCCCTAGGCGCCGGTTATCACATCATCCAATCGCAGATCGCAATCGGCTCCGGAGGCGTCTACGGCAAGGGGTGGCTCAACGGGACCCAGTCCCACCTGGAGTTTCTGCCCGAGCGCTCGACGGATTTCATCTTTGCCGTGCTCGGTGAGGAGCTCGGTCTAATGGGTATCCTGGTGATCCTGGCGATCTACCTCTTCATCATCGCGCGCGGTCTCTACATCTCCACCCAAGCGCAAGATGCCTACGGACGCCTGCTCTCCGGCGGGCTCACCCTGGTGTTCTTCGTCTATCTGTTCGTCAACACCGGGATGGTCACGGGACTCCTGCCGGTGGTCGGTGTACCCCTGCCCCTCGTGAGCTATGGAGGCACCTCCCTGGTGACCATAATGGCCGGCTTCGGCATGCTGATGTCCATCCAAACACACAGAAAATTGCTTTGCCCCTAGAAAGTTTCGTAATATTCATAATATCTCGCTTGAAGCGCGTCCCGATTTCCGAATTGAGCGTTCCATGGGGTCGATGCGTGTGTGGATGGGGATTCTGGTAGCCTGCGTTGCCTCGTCGGCGATCGCCGGAGAGCCGCCGAGTTATCGCGCGGGCGCCGAGTCGTTCGCCTCCGACATGGCCATGAAGCACGGTTTCAACCAGGACGAGATCGCCGCCCTCTTGGCAAGGGCCAGCTACAGTCAAGCCATCGTCGACGCCATGCGCCGCCCTTACGAGGACAAGCCGTGGCACCAATATCGGCCCATCTTTCTCACCCAGGCGCGGATCCGTAGCGGCGTCTCCTTCTGGCGGGCGAACCGCAAGCTCCTGGAGCGCGCTCGAGCGACCTACGGCGTACCCCCGGAAATCATCGTTGCCATCATCGGCGTAGAGACCAGCTACGGTGCTAACCTGGGCCATCACCGGGTCATCGATGCCTTGACTACCTTGGGCTTTTCCTATCCTGAGCGGTCCGAGTTCTTCCGTAAAGAGCTCGAAGAGCTCCTGCTCCTGTCCCGGGAGGAGTCCATCGATCCATTGACGATCAAGGGCTCCTACGCCGGCGCTGTGGGCCTGTCCCAATTCATTCCGTCGAGCTACCGCGCCTATGCCGTGGATTTCGATCATGACGGGCGCAGGGACCTGTGGGGGAGTGCGGCCGATGCCATCGGCAGCGTCGGCAGTTATCTGCACCGACATGGCTGGAGAGCAGGCGAGCCGGTGGCCTTGAAAGCCGAGCTGACGCGAGCCTTGCCAAAGGAAATCCAACCGGCGGAGAAGATACCGGAACAGCCTGACAGGAGCCTGGGGACCCTCCGGGCGGCGGGCATCAGCACCAGCGCCAGCGAGAACCTGCCGGAGTCCACGCGGGCGACACTCATCCGGTTGGATGCGCCGGATCCGGAGTATTGGCTGGGCCTCGAAAATTTCTACGTAATCACCCGTTACAACCACAGCAATCTCTACGCTATGGCCGTTTATCAGCTCGGTGGCGAGATCCGGGCGGCGCTCGCCGCCGAGGACGCAGGGCAAAGGGCCCGCGCCCAGTAATAAAAAATTGGGGGGATACCGATGAACAGAAAGAGTAAACGCTGGAGCCCCCGGGTATGCTTGGGAGTGATCTGGGGGATCGGGCTTGCGCCGCTCCTTCTGGTCGGGCTCTTATCCGGTTGCGCAAGCAGCGGGACGAAGGACTTGGCGTCGGGCGATTACCCTGACCCATCCAGCATCCCGGATGCCGTACCCAAGGTCGAGCCCAAGAGCAAATATGGGAATCCGGAATCCTACGTGGTCTTCGGCAAACGCTATCACACGAAGAGCAGCAGCCATGGCTACGTGGCGAGGGGCGTGGCCTCCTGGTACGGACCCAATTTTCACGGTCGCAAGACCAGTAGCGGCGAGCGCTACGACATGTATGCCATGACCGCCGCACACAAGACCCTGCCACTGCCGACCTATGCCCGGGTAACCAACGTGAAAAACGGGCGCAGCGCGGTGGTGAAAATCAACGACCGGGGACCCTTTCACGGTAATCGGATCATCGACTTGTCCTATTCCGCCGCCCGTAAGCTGGGTGTGGTGGCCAAAGGAACGGCCATGGTGGAAGTCAAAGCCATCGATCCGGGGCATCCAGAGCCCAAGGCCCGAAACGACCTTTTCGCCTTTGCCGATACGAGCTCCGTGGGCGAAACGTCAGCCTCCGTGAGGAGGACCGAGACACCGCGGGCGAGGCCGGCAACGACAAGGACGACTGCCCCGGCAGCGGCGAAGAAGGCTCTCGTCGCCAAGGCGGAAGAGCCGCGAACGGCTCGGGCACCCGGGAAAAAGGCCCCGGCGAGGGTCGCAAAGGCCGAGAAGCCGCGAGCAGCCGCCAAAGAGGTCCCGATCCGGATCGCAAAGGCGGAGAATTCGCAGACCACCGCCAAAGGCGTCCCGGCCTCGTCGGCCAAATCGGCAAAGGTATCGACACCCGAGCCAGAAATCGCCTTGGCAAAGGCCGCGGCGTCACCCTGGAAGGGCTCTCGGTCATCCATGTATCTTCAGGTCGGGGCCTTCGGCAACCGCGCAAACGCGGAGCAGCTCCGGCGCCGGCTTGCACAACGGATTGCCGAGCACGTCCAGATTCGTTCTGTCGACAACCAGACGACGCATTGGTACAAGGTCCATGTGGGACCCTTGGCTTCCAAGACGACCGCGAAGGACCTTTCCCAGCAACTCGCCTCTCTGGGCTTGCAGGGGTCCCACATCGTGGTGGAGTAGAGAGCCGTCTCCGTGCTCTGGTGCCAAAGCCGGGGCTTGGGCTTACCGTGAAAGTGCGCGCCGAAGGCGCTCCGACTCGTCCTCTCCCTCTGGGAGAGGGATGGGGTGAGGGGTGAGGTGACTTATCATTGCTTCCAGGGTGGCTCGACTCGCCCCATGATCGTTAGAATGGAAATGCTCGACTGGGCGCCCGCGCGCCCCTTCTTCTTTGGCAGAGTCCCATGACCGATCTTAGCCGATGAATCTTCTCCCCCGCATCCTGCTTCTGTTTCTCTTCACCGGTCTGCTGCAGGCTGGTGAAACGCCCACGATGGATAGCCCGACGCCGGCGTCGGCACCGGCACCTACTGCACGGGAAGTACCCATTCCCGACCCACCGGAGATCGACGCCAAGAGTTACCTGCTCATCGACGCGAACAGCGGCGAGGTGCTAGCGGAGCATGACGCCGACGAGCGCCGGGAGCCGGCGAGCCTGACCAAGATCATGACCGCCTACGTGGTGTTCCGTGAGCTCGCCGACGGCCATATCGAGCTGGATGATCCGGTGCTCATCAGCGAGAAGGCCTGGCGTACCGGCGGCTCCAAGATGTTCGTCGAGGTCGGAAATCGGGTGCCCGTGGAAGACCTCCTCAAGGGTATGATCATTCAATCTGGCAACGACGCCAGCGTTGCGCTGGCCGAGCATATCGCAGGCAGCGAGGGGACGTTCGCGGAGCTGATGAATACCTATGCCCAACGCTTGGGCATGACCAACAGCCACTTCGTGGATTCCGACGGCCTGCCGCAACCCGAGCACTACACCACGGCACGGGACATGTCCCTGGTAACCGCCGCTACGATCAAGGAGTTCCCAGAGTATTACGCCTGGTATTCGCAAAAGGAGTTCGCCTACAACGGAATCGAGCAGCACAACCGCAACCTGCTCCTGTACAAGGATGATTCGGTTGACGGCGTAAAGACCGGTTACACGAAAGCGGCCGGCTACTGCCTGCTCGCCTCCGCCAAGCACGGTGATATGCGCTTGATCTCCGTGGTCCTGGGATCGACGGGGCCGAAGGCGCGCGCTACGGCCAGCTTGGCGCTCCTCAACTACGGCTTCCGCTTTTACGAAACCCACAAGCTCTACTCCGCCGACCAGCAAGTGGAGACCCTGCGCGTCTGGATGGGCGAGATCGACGACCTCCCCGTCGGTCCGGCGGAGGCCGTCTATGTGACCATCCCCCGGAACAAGTACGACAAGCTGTCGGCGACGCTACAAAAGAACCCTGACATCTCCGCACCCATCGCAAAAGGCGACGTGGTGGGACACATCAGCATCCTTCTCGATGGCGAGGAGATCCGCCAGGTTCCCCTCGTGGCACTGCGAAACGTAGCCGAAGGCGGCCTGCTGCAGAAGGCCAAGGACAGCGTGCTGCAGTGGTTCTGATATGACGGAGGTCTATCTGAACGGGCGATACATGCCCCTCACAGAAGCGCGTGTGCCCGTGCTGGACCGCGGATTCCTGTTCGGTGACGGTGTCTACGAGGTGATACCCGTCTTCGACGGGCATCCCTTTCGGCTCGATCAGCATATGGAGCGACTCGAGAACAGCCTGCACTCGATCCGTATCCGCAACCCCCTTCAGCCCGACGATTGGGGGCGGATCTTCGCGCGTCTGACCGCCGCGACGCCGGAGCTCGATCAGCTGATCTATCTGCAGATAACCCGGGGGGTGGATCCGGCGAGGAACCATCTGTTTTCAGAAGGGGTTGCACCAACGGTCTTCGTGATGGCCTGGAACGCCAAGCCGCGTGACCCGTCTATTGCCAGGGATGGGGTCGCTGCGATCGTTCTGGAGGACAACCGGTGGCAGCGCTGCGACATCAAGTCCACTGCCCTCCTGGGAAATGTCCTACTGCGACAGGAGGCGGCAGATGCCGGTGCCGAGGAGGCCATACTGGTGCGCGATGGGTTGGTGACGGAAGGCTCCTCGACCAATCCCTTCATCGTCCAGGGAGGGGTGATCCTGACCCCCCCGAGAAGCAACCTTCTGCTTCGCGGCGTGACGCGGGATCTGGTGCTGGAGCTGGCTCGGGAGACGGAAATGCCCTGTGCCGAGCGCCACGTGACCCGCGACGAGCTCGAAACGGCGGACGAGGTTTGGATCTGCAGCTCCAGCCGGGAAATCCAGCCCGTCACCCGGCTCGACGGCAAACCGGTCGGCGAGGGGGCTCCCGGCCCCCTGTTCGGGCGCATCAATGCCCTGTTCCAGGACTACAAGGCGCGTTCGAGATCGGGCGATGCCTGAGCGAAGTGAGACCTTGCTGGAGTTCCCCTGCCGCGTCCCCATCAAAGCCATGGCCAAGGCAGGCGAAGGCTTCGACAGTCTCGTTGTCCGGCTGGTGCGCCGCCATGCCCCCGATCTGAGCGAGGATGCTTTCACCCTGCGCAAGAGCAGAGGCGGCAAGTGGGTTTCCGTCACCTTCGTGATCGAGGCCACCAGCCAGCAACAGATCGATGCCATCTACTGAGATCTCAGCGCTTGCGAGAAGGTCGTTTGGGCCATCTGAGCAGGATGGTATATTTTTGACAGAAATCGCCTCAATGATACCCCTCGCCTCCTTCCCGCTCGGGGGACATGCCGCCCTCGTCGGCGGGCTCGGAGTGACGGTGGCTCTCGTCGAGCCATTCTCCAAGATCGATCAGCCGGCAGCGCCCGCTGCAGAAGGGCCGCCACTTGGATTCGGGCTTCCAGGGAACGAGCTTACCGCAAGTCGGGCAGGCAACGGTCTTGGGCATGGTGCAAGAACACAGCTCTGGTGCGAAAACCTATGGACCCCCGGCTCGGTGCCGGCGGCTAGCGGCTTGGCACGCTAGAAGACGCAGCAGGTCAGAGTAAAGTCGGTGTCCTCGCGCCAGGGAGCCGGCCGCCCGGTTTCTGCGAAGTCCATGAAGCGGATGCTAAAGCGGTTCTTGTGGCCGCTGATCTCCGGGAAAATCTGTACACCGCCGTTCAGGGTGACGCGCACCAATTGGGCCGGGGCCTGGACATTCAGGGACTCCTGAAAAAATCCGCCGGCGGCGGTCACCTCGCGCGGTGCTGCGCTGGAGCGTGCCAAGGACAGTACCAAGGCAATGGCTTCGCTCACCGGCTGTAAACCCTGCATCCAGGCCTGCAACTGCTCCTGGCGCACCTGCGGCGGCTGGGTCAGCCAATATTGGTATTGGGGCAGATCGAAGCTGCAGGTACCGCCCGGTATACTGCTGCGCTTGGCTATGCTCTTGAGAAACTCGTCCTGACGCAGGGATTGCCCGATCTGCCCGCCGAGGGCATGGAGGTCGGTCGTGGCCTGGCGCAGATCGTCGAGGATCTTCCCCAGGGTCTCCAGATCGACTCCCGGCTGGCGGCTGATACGGTTCAGGGTGGCGCTGTTGCGGTCCAGCTCTTTCAGCAGCTCGGTCTTGACATCCGCGCGGGAAGTAACGGCAAGGATATCGAGGATCCCCTCGACCGACGCCCGCGACGTCCAAGGATCCTCCTGACTGTAGAAATGGGCGACCTTTCCGAACAGGTGCTCGAGGCGCAGGAAGGTGCGGATCCGCTCGTTCAGGGGGTGCTCAAAGGTCAGCTTTGTGGGCACGATCGCTCCCCTGGGTCAGGTGTGACTGGAGCTCGGAGGTGTCGGCGCGTAAACAATCCCTCGGCCATTCGGCACCGGCCATTCCAAGCGAGACATTCTTCGGATAAGACACCGATTCTCCGGAATTCCGCCCGGCGGGTAAAGGGGGATCCGGTCGCCGAAGGGATCGCGACGGTGCATTCGCTCCTTAGGGATGCTTCCGATCCGCCACACGAAAGACACCTCAATCGCAGGGCGCGGCCTCTGCATTATGTCATCAGCAGCATTCGGCCCCAAATTGGTTGATCTTTTCCCAGATCTGGGCCCATCGTCCTGCGGTGTGAGTGAGTGCGCGGAGACTAAGGACAATCCTGGCCCCTTTGTTTTTCCAGCACATGCCGGAAGCACACAGTCGTTGCTTGAATTCCGTCGTTTGATCATGTCGTCTGCATGCTCCGGACCCTGGTTGCCGAACTTGCCCCAATCCGTCTGTCATGCCTGCTCGAGCATCCATTGCGCTGCTGTGTTCTTGCTGTCCATTTGGGATCGTCTTGCCACGAGGCAACAAAGCCTCTCGGACGCGACGCATCTATCTGGGGCGACTAGAACGCCAACCGAACGGCGTTGGGCCATGTCCTTCCATCGCACACTCTTCGGCGCTGTATACGATCGGCTCCCCCGATGCCTCAATCGGGGATTCACCGATCTCATATCACTTGCGACATCGCTAGGATGAGGATCGACTATCGGTGAACACCGGAGGGAACCGCAAGTGGAGATGTCCTGCCAGGGAGGGCCCACGGAAGGGCTCATGACAGGAATGCCGGCTTTTCACTGTCCGACCTTGTCCGGATGGGGACTCACCGCTTGAAGCAGCGCCCATGCCTGCCCGGACTTGCCGGACGAAGTCGGTTGCAGACAGTTGGCGTGGGTGCACCGAAGGGCTTTTCGATGAACAGACTTTGCGGAGCAGGAGGATCGAACGCGATGAACCTCACAGAGGGGAAGCAAGCTGAAACGGATGCGATACCGGACTCTCTTCTGCAAACCCTCGGGGTCATGAAGAACGTCTCTCGAAGCATGGACTATATCGAGGAGCGGCTGTACGAGCTGGGGGAACTGGGGGAGAAGGATCTGGATCCACGCTTGCGCAGGGAGGTGCGGCAGCTGCGCGGTGATATGAGCGAGGTGGCGAGCCAAGTGCTGTTCCGACTTTCTCTGATGGGCACGATCATCGCGGAACTGCTCAAGGAGGCCGAGAAGGACCGACACGCGGATCCCGGACCGTCCGGTGAGGCAAGACGAGAGCAAGGCCGAGCAAGAAAAGCACGCAAGCGATTCGAAGTTGTCCCGGCCTTTCCAAGGTGAGCACGCCCCTTTGTACTGCGAAGCGAGAAAAGTCGCTCGATCGAGCCTCTCTGCCCTTTCTGCTAGCAGAAAGGGCAGTCGGACGGCCACTCGGGTGCGTCCCTGCCATCGAGTTTCCTGCAATCCCAACCAGGACGACGGATCTCGTCATAACCACACTCCCCCCGGCAGGGATTGCCGTGATCTACACGCCCGGCATGGCAAGCTGGGACGCCAGCCGATCTTGGATGCTAATAGACACGGCTTTCCGACTGTCCGGCGAGCCTCTGTTCGATAACGTCCTCCGCCCGCAGCCAGTCCTCTGTGGGGTCACCCCCTGCGAAGCCTCTCTCCTCGGCATAAGAGTACGCCAACTTGGCGATCATCTCGTGCTTCTGCTCTTCGTCGACGCCCGTATCGGGGTTGTCCGCAATCGCTTGAGCTCTTTCCAAGGCCATACTCTGCCTCCATCCATTCAGGTCCGCCCGCGCGTGCTGAAGCACGTGGCGCGCTGCACACACTGCGATGTTGATTCGCTTCGCCACGGCTGCAAATCACTATCGCAGACGCCTGTCGTTCTGACGATCAGGGAGTCCCCGAGTGGCACATCGGGGGACAACCCTTCAGAAATAAGGTGGATTGGACGATCGACGGCTTTCACCTCATGTACGCGGACAGCGCCAGGATCGAGCAGTCGATCCGCTCCCCGCAGGACCTCGACATTGCTTCGTGGTCGACACGCTACACGGGCGGCGGGGCCTTTCCGCGTTTCGCCGCGCCTATGGCGCACAATTCGTTTTCGGCGGAGTCGGGCGCGAAGTCGTCTTCGACAGCTACGCGGCATCATCTCCCGCGGCCCCAGCGCGAGGATGGTAACGCATCGTCAAAACACCAACTGCTAAACTTAGCACTGAGCGACCCATCTATCGTCGGGACCCCTGGTGGAAGCGTTACCCCTTGTTGTCACAGGAGTTGCGAGCATGAGATACGAGACCCGAAACCAGCTTGATGAAGTGATAGCCAACTACTCGAAAGCCCTCGATAAATCTTCTCAGGCAACCGGAGATGAGGGCCGTTCCGCGAAGCATTTTCGCTCGCTATGCAATGAGGTGATACGGCCTGCCATGGAGGAATTTTCCAAGATACTTCGGGAGCACGGGCATAGGGTCCGTATTTCCGGACATGAGAGAACCGTGGATCTGGGGGGTTACTCCTGCAACGCGGAGATTTCGATGCGGGTGAGCCCCAGGTGAGCCCCAACAGACGTGAAGCCCTGACAGACGACTTCTCCGGCGACTTCGAAGTCGTCCTCACGTTCGACCCTGCTCAGGAAAAATTGTTGGCACATGTTACACAAGGATCCGCACCGCACGGTGAGCTGCGCTCCTTCAATCAGCACCCGATCGAGGGCGTAACCATCGAGCTGGTGGAGCAGGAGTTGCTCGAGATGGTGCGTTACGGGCTCGACCGGGCTATACGACAGGTGGACACCTGGCATACCATGGCGCCGCATGCCCTCTCGTAACGGGAAGCCGCCTGGAGTCTCTCCAGAAGCCTGCGTACATCCGCCTGCTTTCGGGATACTTATCGAGTTTCAATGCATAAAAGCGCGGTTTTGCACCGGGACTTGAGCTCGACGATTGGCTCGAGGCGGAGCGTGAGGTCGACGATGCGGCCCGCCCCAATTGACCGGTAAGCTCTGCACGACTTTACCGCGATCCCCGCTTGCTCCCCTCGGAGCGTCGCACAGGTCGACGATCTCCCGCACCTCCAATCGGTCGGGAAAGTCATGTAATGAGCTGTTCCGTAGTGGCAACCGCCCGCAGCCTGTTTCGTTCGTCTAGCAATAAGGAAGCGGTCAGGCGCACGCGCACCTTCGCGCCCGCCCGGGTGAGGCGCGTGACCTCGATCGGTGGCGGGTTGTCGCCCCGATGTACCTTCTCGATCAACGACTGCAGCGCCGGCCGTTCATCCGGCGGCACGATGTCGCGGATATTCATTCCCAGGGCCTCGCTTTCGCTCCAGCCGTAGAGCCGCTCGGCCGCCGGATTCCACGCCTGGATGGCACCATCGAGCCCCTGCACCGTGATGGCGTCGTTGGCGTCGCGCACCAGGGTTGCCAACCGCTCCAGCTGCTGCTGCGCGTGATTTCGCTGTGTGATGTCGGTGGCGACCCCCCCGATGCCGAGGATCGCGTTATCGGCGCCGCGAATCGGAAACTTGACCGAGAGATAGGTGTGCACCCCGCCGGTCAGGGTGGCGCACTCTTCGAATTCCATGCCCTCGCCACGCGCGATGACCTGCTGGTCGTTGGCGCGGTAGGCGTCGGCGTGCTCACGCGGAAACACCTCGTGGTCGGTCTTGCCGAGGATGGCTTCGGCATTGAGGCCGAACAGCTCCTCGACCCGCTTGTTCACCACTTGGTAGCGACCCTCCAGGTCCTTGGTGAAGATCAGTGTCGCCGAGTTGTCGAGGATCCCCCGCAGCCGCTCCTCGGTCTCCTGCAGGCTCTCCTGCATTTGCCGCAGCCGCTCGACCCCCTTGATGTCATCGATGTCGATGAAGGTGATCACCGCCCCTTCGATGTGGTTGTCCAGGGTCTTGTAGGGGCGCACCCGCAGGTCGTGCCAGTGGCCATTGCGGTCCTGCACCTCCAGCGACTGGACCACCATGCTGTCGATCACCTCGCTGACCAGCGCTTCGAGGTTCGGCACCTCCACGTTGGCACGAATCTGGCCGATCGGCCGGCCGACATCGGTCTCGATCAGGTTGAACAGCTTCTCCGCCTGGGGCGTGAACTGGCGGATGCGCAGGTCCTGGCCCAACATCAGGATCGGCAGGTTGACGCTGGCTAGCAGGTTGGTCAGGTCGTTGTTGGCCGCCCCCAGATCGATGTTGCGGTTCTCCAGCTCCTCGTTGACCGTGGCCAGCTCCTCGTTGGTGGACTGCAGCTCCTCCTTGGCGGTCTCCAGCTCTTCATTGGTGGACTGCAGCTCCTCATTGGTCGACTGGATCTCCTCGTTGGCCGATTTCAATTCCTCGTTGGTCGCCTCCTGCTCCTCGATGATCGACTGCATGTACTCGCGGCTGGTGCTCAGCTCCTGCTCGAGCTCGCGCACGCGGTCCTGGTCCGCCGTGCCGGTCTGTGCGACCTGCTTGGGCGCCTTTTCTTCTGCTGGGCGCCGGTTCTCTTCGAACAACACCAGCAGGCAGCTTTCCTCTGCGACCGGGCCGCTCAAGGGAATGGCTCGCAGGTCGACGGTCGTCTCGCCGCCAGGCAGGCGCATGCGCACGCCCTCGCGGCGCAGCGGCTTCCCCTCCCTGCCCACTTTGTGCACCAGGGCGCGCAGCTCCGCCGCCAGCTCCTGGCGCGCCATCTTCAACAGGTTGAGGCTGGCGCTGCCCGGCGTGGGGTTGAGATAGGGACCGGTCTCGCCGAAGAAGTGCAGGATCTCCATGTCGCGACTGATCACCACCCCGGGTGGGGCGTACTGGGCCAGCAACAGGTGCTCGGCCTCATGGTGCAGGTCGATGTAGGGCTGTGGCCGTTCGGCTCCCGTGGGCAACGGTGTTTCGCCCGCGAAAAAGGCCCGCGGCGCAAACTCATAATGGATCGGCACGATCGCCGATTTCCTCGCATAGATCTTGTTCTTCTTGTCCAGCAGGCGAAACAGCTCGGCCTGGCTGCCGATGGTCTCGGAGGTGCCCAGCATCAGGTAGCCGTGCGGCTGCAGGGCGTAGTGAAAGATCTGCAGCACCTTCCTCTGCAGCACACTGCCCAAGTAGATCAGGAGGTTGCGACAGCACACCAGGTCCAGCTTGGAACAGGGCGGATCTTTGGTCACGTCCTGCTCGGCGAAGACGCACAGGTCACGGATGGTCTTGCTCACCTGGAAGCCGCCGGCGACCTTGAGAAAGAAGCGCTTCAATCACCCCGGGTCCAGCTCGTCGGCGATGCGCTCCGGATAGAACCTCGACGCTAACGTAAATTGACCCTCTAGCGCTAAGAAAAACTGACCCAGAAAGTGCACGGAGGTTGATCGTTGTTTCCAGTTGTGTTGTACGGCAGCTTGGCAAGTTGAGGCTGAGCCACGAGCT
>Ga0210085_1000135_pt1 | contig 32862 bp, 22 predicted proteins | sample China_Galinas_PW_5_FD_184866 | JGI IMG/M metagenome (GOLD analysis project Ga0210085, IMG submission 184866) | Wetland microbial communities from San Francisco Bay, California, USA, that impact long-term carbon sequestration - China_Galinas_PWC_D1... | ecosystem: Environmental > Aquatic > Marine...
TTTTCAAATTCATTGACTTTTCTCCGATCATTTATAGTCTCAGTGGGTTATTGGGAGACCTCGTTTCATGAAGTGTTCTCACGTATTGATAATTTTAAAAAAATTACTTTAGCTCATTTTGCAAATTATTTTTAGTCATATTCGAGTGTGAAATCTGTTTTCTATGTCCAGACAATTTAATAAGGTTCAGTTTGATCTCTTTTTCATTAATTGAAATTCAATCTTGCATCCGAAAAATTTAGTTCAAACTTGATCTGACAAAATTCAGATATCCGCTACTGATTTGCAATTTGTCCATATAAATTGCAGAACATAAAGTTGAGGGGTAATTCATTTTTTCAGAGGGTACCCCAATATGCAGGGGCTTTTAAAGTAAAAATCTGGATCAATAATATCAACGGTATTGGTGAGTTTTTCAGAATGTTTGGCGCTCAAGAACAGGATAATAATACTGGAGTCCGAAATTATCGATAACTACATCTAAATTATAGCCATGCGCTTTCATTTGTTCATTTCCTGCAAAACAATTTTCATTTCAGATAACAATTCTTTGAAGGCGATTTCAAAGTTTGATAGTTCCTCCGCCGCCATTGCTATTTCCCCTTCTTTTCCTAATTTCTCAAGGTGATCAGCCACTTCATATGCTTCCTTAGCTCCAAAATTGCCTACAGCACCTTTCAGACTGTGGGCTTCTCTCTCAAGAATAGCGGCATCGTTTCCTGCAATTCCTTCCTTGATCTTGACAACATAATCAGAACAGCTTTCTATGAACATACCAGCGATTTCCTGGAAAAGGTCTTTATTGCCTAAAACTGTCTCCATGGCACTGGACAGATCAAAAGTCTTCGGAGAAAAAGTTTTTGAGCCTTGTGAGAGCTGTGGCCGTTTTTGCTCTTTTTCACTATGGGATTTATGGGCAACTTTATTGATGATACTGTAAAGCACTTCCGGCTTGATCGGTTTGGTCACATAATCATCCATGCCCGCATCGATGCACTTTTCCCGATCACCGGTCATGGCATGAGCCGTCATGGCAATGATGGGAATGCTATGGATTGATGATTGTTGATGGGTTAGCGCTTGGTGTTTGTTTTGCCTGATTTCTGTCTTCTGACTTCTGACTTCTGTCTTCTGACTTCCGTCTTCTGACTTCTGATTTCTGTCTTCTATTTTTCGGATTTCCCTCGTAGCTTCGAATCCATCCATTTCCGGCATCTGGATATCCATGAGAATCAGATCGAAATCTCCCTTTGTAAATGCTTCAACAGCCTCTCTCCCGTTCGATGCCAGGGTGACCCGGTGTCCCCTTGTCTCCAAAAGCTTTATGGCCAGGGTCTGATTTATCAAATTGTCTTCAGCCAGCAGAATATTGAAACTTTCCCGCTCTTCATAAACTTTGTGGCGAGTGATGACCGTCGGCATTTCTTCTGTGCGAAGCCCCATGGTCATCATGATGGCATCAAATAGGTCCGATTGCTTTATGGGTTTGGGCAGATACCCTGAGATGCCGATCTCTTTGCAGCGATCGGCGTCACCCCTTTCCCCTATGGAAGAAAGCAAGATAATTCTTGCGTCTTCTCCCGAAGGCGCGTCCTTGATCATTTTGGCCACATCAAATCCATCTAATTCCGGCATCTGAATATCCAACAAAATCAATCTAAACGGCGTTCCGGAAGCAAACGCCTTGTTGAAACGATCAAGCGCTTCCTTGCCACTGGCAGTAATCGTTGGAACGAGACCCCAGGATGTTGTCATTTCCTGGAGCAGAATACGGTTGGTGAAGTTGTCATCCACAATGAGAACCGGCATTCCCGAAAGATCCTGCGACTTGGGACGCGGTAAAATGATGTCTTTCGAGCGGCTAAGTTTAAAGTAGATCGTGAAATGGAAAATGCTGCCGGGACCGCCTTTGGATTGTTGATTGTTCGGGCTCTCCACACGGATCTTTCCACCCATCATCTCAACAAACTGTCTGGTTATGGATAATCCCAGACCCGTGCCGCCGTACTTTCTCGTGATGGAACCATCCACCTGTTCGAAACTTTTGAAAATTGAATCCAGCTTGTCCTGAGGTATCCCGATGCCGGTGTCCGATACCATGAAATGGAGTTTCACCGAATCGTCCGTCTCGGATTCCATTTCAACCCGGATCACAATTTCGCCTTCCTCGGTAAATTTAAGAGAATTCCCCACTATATTGACAATAACCTGGCGCAGCTTACCCGGGTCGCCGATTAAAGCGGTGGGCACATCCGGCAGGATGTGACAGACCAACTCCAAACCCTTTTCATGTGCCTTCAACGCCAGCATGTCGGCAGCATTTTCAAGTGTGACGCGAAGATTAAAATCGATCGCTTCCAGCGCCATTTTTCCGGCTTCGATTTTTGAAAAATCCAGAATGTCATTGATCAGTGTCAGTAGCGTATCTGCTGACATCTTTGCCATTTCCAGATATTTCCGCTGCTCTCCGGTCAGGTCTGTGTCCAGGACCAGTTCGGTCATGCCGATGATCCCATTCATTGGGGTGCGAATCTCGTGGCTCATGTTGGCCAAAAATTGGCTTTTAGCTATGTTGGCCGTCTCTGCTTCGTGCTTAGCTCGCCTTAGGTTTTCTTCTGCTCGTTTAAGGTTGTCAATGGAAGTGGTTTTTGAACGTAGGTCATCTATCATCTGGTTAAATGCGACAGCTAATTCGCCGATTTCATCTTTGTTCTGAATTTTCACATGATGAGATAGGTCACCCTGGCCGATTTTCTTTACCCCTTCCAACAACTGACTAATTGGTTTGCTGAATGAGCGGGAAAAGAAAAAACACAGGACCAATCCAATTGAAATGAAAATAACAACCAGTATGGATGAATTGAGTATGCGCTTATTAACCTTTTCACGTATTCGCTCAAGAGAGATACCCAGTCGGATGTATCCAACACGTTCGTTTTCGTGACTGACAGGTGTGGTTATGTCCAGCATGGTATTGTGTTTCTTCTCACCAACAAACAACTTTGCTATTTCTATATCGTCGAGTTTAGCCTTCGGGGGCAAACCGTCTTCTATTCCTTCAAATAAGACCTTCTGCGCTAACTTTAATCCTGACTCACCATAAATGTACACATACAGAACGTCTTTTGACTCGCATAATTGTGAAATGAACTTGTCCAGAATCTCTTTGTCTTCTATCAATATTCCTTCAGCTACTTTTTGTGAGAATTCTCTGGCAAGGAGCAACCCCCTTTCTCTAAACTCTTCGGACATATTGTCCCTCAGATCTTTTAGTAAAAAGATCGACATGACAGTCATTGAGGATACCATCAAAACTGATACAAGTATGAATATTCTTGCCCGAAAGCTAAGTCGAATGCCTGACAAAGTTCCTTCTTTCATTTGAGTTGATATGATGCACGCGCCGCTTATTGCGCAACAATACACAATTTGTGGCGCCTATTCTCTCAATTTCTTTATTTATTGGCCAAATACAGCCATCGAACTAGTCAAATTCCCCATGAAGATTCCATAACCGGATATATTGCCCTGCTCTCCCGCTGTAAATGTGCCGATATAGGGCTTACCTTTCATCTTTTTGTTGGTCTCATCCACCAAAGCCTGAAGATTCCCTTTGTTCTTGCCGAATTGAGAGAAGGCCGCCCCCCGGCAATAAAAGTGTATGCCTCCGGCAAGTCTGGAATATTTGATTTTCCCTTCAACCAGAGCTTGCTGGACAATAGTTCCCGCCCTTTTTATATATGCCTTCTTGGTCGCGGTGGCAAAATAGAGGTGTTCGCCTTTGCTTACATCCGCCCCCGTAATCATCGAAAGGTCGGGATTTACCTTAATCGGAACTACTACTTTTTCCCCCACATCATTCCCGGAAAGGTTATAGACCCGGACTAAAGCAAAGGATCGGGACCAAATTGCCTGCGATTCAGCAGGATTCACATCGTCAAGAGCTCCGTCAGCCCATTTGCGATATATCTCAAAAGCAGGTCTATTGTTGATTTCTTTTATAATTCTGCGGGTTGTTCCCATTGCAGTGACTACGCCAGACTTACTGCTGTCAATGGCTATTCCGGCGTGAAAGCCGGCACCTATTTTGGTGTCGGCATAAATGACTGCCAAAGCAAATCCATTCTTCACTACCCGATCATTAGCAGTGACATTAGGACCTCCAGGTGAACCCCCAACAATCCTGACATTTTTACCAAAGGTGTATTCAATTGCCTCTAGAATCGGCTCCTCCTTTAGTTTTGTTGGTGCAACTATTATCAAACTGGGTTCGTCCTCCTTTGTTTTGTCTGCGTCGCGGATGGCCTCTTCTATTGCACCAATGGTCCTTTCCTTGATTTGCATGGGAGTCTTTGCATCAGACATATCTTTTACACCGATCCCCACATTCCAGGAAGGCGCCTCAATACCAAGAATTGCCAAAGAACCTTTTTCGCCTACATGTATACCGTCGCCGGTAAATACTGCATAAGTGCCTTCTAAGCCATAAATCTTTGCTCCGTTCGTTAATTTACTTAGATGTTTGGCAATTAGTTCATCATTTTCATACGAAGATTCGGTAAACAAAATTACCAGGTTGGGTTTGGTTATCGTCTTTCGCATCATTACGATGGCTTCCTGCACTGCTTTAGCTTCGTCAGGATTAACACTCCAGCCATATCCAATTTTAACATCGGCAGCTTCGCATTTTAGAAAAGGGAATGGAATCAATGCAAAAACGATCAGAATCACGATAATTTTCGAGTTGAGAGACATCTACTTTGCTCCTTTCTCCGCCATCAGCAATTAATTGATAATAATTCGCTTTTTGAAAGCGGATGTATCTAAAATCTATGATTATATTTAATAGTTTTTAGAGGATTAACTAAAAAGGCTTTTCAAGAGACTATCCATCATTGGCAATCTCCGCATTGTTGCTCTTTGTTACAGCAATAATGATGCCAAGGTTTTCCCGACATTTGACGCATCTCCAAATTCAAATAAATCTAATCTATTCAGAACACCTCTCAGTTTAAACATACTTGCATCTAAATTACATCGAGTTCAAATATTGTGATTTTTGACACAAAACTCCAAGGCAGAGCAGGTAAGCTCCGACTCCCGCAATGCGGGACAGGCTTGGCCCTGAGGACCAGGTTTTCAATGTAAAAATAAAGGAATATAGCAATAAGCGCGCCATAACCGGGGATTTGATATAATTTATTGTATTATCATCCAGTTAAATGGTATATCCGGCGATTACCACGGAAAACGGTCAATTCACTTATTGAATTATGGGTGATCGTGTTCAAAACACGGCTCCCTCGCGGGTTGTTTTTGTGGGAATATTATGGATAACTTATAGATATTATAATGATAAGAGGCGATCAATAGGAGTATTCAATAATCGACATTGGCTAAGGGGTAAATGCCTATCCTGCTATGATGCAGGCTAATAATATATGGTTGCATTTCCCTAGTTTTAAGATGCTGACTTTCCTAAATAAAATATGAGGGCTGTAAAAAATATTATTTATGCGCCCCAGGGAGTTCTCTTAGGTCAGGTTAAGAGTAGGCCAGATTTATGATATAAATATTTAATAACAGGAAATGGGCAAAACCACAAGATATTGAATTTTCGGAATGGGTGAAAGCCGATTTTGTTGTTAATCCTCAGAAATCGGAACCCATTGCCTCGTTTTTTTTAATTTGCTTCTATGCCGTTTTGCCGCCAGTATTCGTTCTTTTGAAGCTCTGGTCGGTTTTGGCTTTATATGCGTTTTAGGCGGTTCAGATGCTTTTTGTATTAATTTAATCAGACGATCCATGGCATCCTGTCGGTTGCGTTCCTGTTTTCGAAACCGCCTGGCCTGTATAATGAGAATTCCGTCTTTCGTCATTTTATCGCTTGCAAGACGGATCAAACGGGTGCGAACCTCGTCAGAAAGCGACGGAGAGTTTTTTACATCAAAGCGAAGCTGAACAGCCGTAGCCACTTTATTGACGTTCTGTCCTCCGGGTCCGGACGATCTGATAAAGTTCATTTTGATCTCATTTTCATGAATGGCAATTGTGGGGGTGATGGTGACCATACCGGCAGCTTACATCAAATCCGTTGTTTGCTCAAGAACAAGAATATAGAGCGTTAAACATATTGAAAGTATTTTAGAAAGTAAGGGCAGGGTATTTTCAGGTTGAATATAATGTTCGTTGATGCCCATATCATAGGCACAAGCTTTTTGCGCTTGAGTTTTATCAGTTGTCGCGTTACCTTGACAGTAATTGGGCCACAAAAAATTTAGCAGGTATTTTGATATGTGTAAAGATTTTCGGTTTGAAACTTAGGTTTGAAAATATCATAATAATTTGATACAGTTAATAAAAGTTTCCATGTCAAGGTAACGCCTGTTGTTTGGGTCAATTGATATTCGCAAAGTTCAATATAAATATTGGTAGGTTATAGAAGCTATCTCAAAATAATCTTTTGGCCCAACATCGGCGTTGAAGCCTCGTTTTAAGTCCTCGACATACTTGAGTATGCGTGTCGAAGATTCCGTCAACAGACGGAGCGGGTTAAAACTCGGCTCCGCCTTTTTATCCCGCTGGGTTTTAGCGGGGGATCTTGAACCAAAATCTTTATTTTGAAATGGCTTCTAATAACAATCGCATATACTTAAAGGAAATCGAGCCAATGAAATTCAAACTCACCTATATTATTCTTGCGAGTCTTATCCTATCCGGGCTCTTTTTTTGGAATTGTGCAAAGCCTGATAAAACGAAAGCATTGAAAAACAAACCCGAGTTTTACTTTAAAATGAAATTGGTAGATAAAGGGCGCTTTCTGGTAAAAAAATTAGGATGCAACGATTGTCATACTGCCGGTTATTTAAAATCGAAAGGGAACGTTCCGGAGAGCAAATGGTTGACGGGTGATACCATCGGGTGGCGCGGGCCCCTGGGAACGTCCTATGGATCAAATCTTCGGCTTTTAATCGGGGCCTTTACAGAAGAGGAATGGATAAAAATGGCAAAGACATTAAAAAGCAGGCCGCCGATGCCGCACCCCATCCTCAATGCAATGGATAAGGAGGATCTTCAGGCCATATATTGGTTTATTCGATATCTTGGCCCGAGTGGAAAACATGTCCCAGCCTTTAAACCAGACGATTAATGTCCACCCATAAATGGCAACTTTCGATCAAGGGCGTCGTTTTCGCTCTTTTTCAATCTCGTGCCATGCCTGTCGAGGATTCCGTAGTTAGTGTCCATCCATAAATGGTCTTTTTGCCCAATCTCTGCGTTATGCTCAAAAAATAATCCTCGGAATAATAAACATATGCCTGTGGTTATTTGTTTTGCATGCCTTGATCTTGAACAAAAATCCTCATTTATGGATGGACACTAGTTAATATATATCTCATATTTTCTGGTGTCAGGTCGATCGTTCAGAACAAATTATCTTATCAGATATAACCCTAAATCCTTGTCAAGCAAATTTGGATCGATAAACTGTGCACCGACCGTGCGATCGTTTATCCATAATATTTTAACGCGTGTGCGAACTTTCATTCTCATTGTATTGTCTAAAGTAAATTTCAATTCAATTAAATCATCTTTGGAAAAATTATGTGGCTTAAGAGTTGTAAAATTGATTCCGGTCTTTGAAATGTCTTCGATGAGTATTTCTTCCTTTTCATCTTTCCCTTGGACAAAGTATTTACCAGCAAGCTGGACATTCTTACGGTAATACTTTCGAAAGTCCAGGGTAAACCGAAAAACTTCCCCACATTTACATTTCGCCTTTAGCCGCTTATGAGTATCCTTAAATTTAAATACAATTTTGTTTTTTTTTAATCCGCATTTGGGGCAGGTTATCGTTACTTTATTGGTAAAACCCACATAAATTTTTTCCATAAATTATACTCCTTTCCAATGATGTGGACTTCGAGTCCATTTCTATTGGGCAATAAAAATCTAAAAAAAATACGTATAAAGCGAAATTGAACATCGTGTTAGTTTTAACTGTGTGAGAAAGAGATGACTTGTATTATACATGTCTGAACTAACATTGTACACCAAATACCGTGTTGTTCTTTTCGATCTTTTCAATGCTAACCTGGACCAGTGTGTTGAAAAGATCGTCTTTGCCGACGACGTGAACGGGAATATAGTTGGATGTGATTCCTTTTAATGAATCTGTCGTCTTGTCTCTTTTGCCTTCAATCAAAACCTCAACGGTTTTTCCTGTAAATTTCTTATAAAAGGCATATTTTTTTTCATTTCCGAGTCTTCGCATCTTTTCACATCGTGTCTTAATTATCTTTTGCGGCACTTTTTGTGAGTATTTGTCGGCCGGTGTTCCCGGACGGGGTGAAAACGGAAACACGTGCAGATACGTCACCGGGAGTGTTTCAATGAGGGAATAGGTGTTTTCAAAGGCGTTTTCGGTTTCATCCGGAAATCCGATGAGGATGTCGACACCAATGGCGGCATTCGGTAATTGGGATTTAATTTTGACAACCAAATCCCTGAAAAAAGAGCTTGTGTACGGCCGATGCATTCTTTCCAGGATTCGATCGTCTCCACTCTGCAAGGGAATGTGAAAGTGGTCACAAAAATTACCTGTTTCCGCCACGAGCTTTATGATGTCCCGGGTCAGCTCATGGGGTTCAATGGAACTGAGTCGCACCCGATCCATGGTATTCGATTGGCGAATGTGATCTAACAGGGCGGTTAAACTGGTTTGGGGTGATAGGTCGAGCCCATAGGCCCCTAAGTGCACACCGGTCAACACCACTTCGTGAAAACCGGCCTGTTTTAAGCAATGGATGTTTTTCAGTACGTTTTCAAGGGGCATGCTGCGGCTGCGCCCCCGGGCGTATGGAACGATGCAGTAAGTGCAAAAGGTGTCACATCCGTCCTGGATTTTTAAAAACGGCCGGGTCCGGTTTCCAAAGACCGTTACAGGGGTTTGCTTGAAATGGCGTTCATATAAAATGTTTTGCCGGATCAGAAAAGGAGAGGGAAAGCCTTTTTCCAGGGATAAGACGATATCGGGGAGATTATGTTTATCCCCATGACCGATGATGTGGTGTACACCGTCTATTCTCTTTAATTCATCCGGTTCGGTCTGGGCATAACATCCGGTGACGACAATTTGTGCCTGGGGATTGGATCGAATGAATTGTCGAACGGCCTGCCTTGACTGCATGGAGGCTTTTTGTGTGACCGTACAGGTATTGATAATGCAAAGATCTGCCGGGTCATCGGCGTCTGCCGGCACATGGCCCAGATCTTTGAGTCGTTGAGCAATGGCATCCGACTCATATTGATTGACTTTACATCCCAGGGTAGTGATTCTAAATTTGAAGGTGTTATTAACATTCATTTGTTTTATAAGGGTGCAATCCACCCCCCACCCAGCACCTCATCACCCTTGTAAAATACCGCGCACTGGCCGGGAGTGATAGCTTCCTGGGGTTTTTCAAAGCGAACCATCGCTGTTTTATCGTTAACAGGGATCAGCATAGATGCAGCGGCCGTGTGGCGGTACCTGACTCGGGTATGAACATCCACCGGTCGGCTCGGAGGCTCTTGGATCCAGTTAATATTTTCAACATTGCACCGAGGAGCGAACAGATCTTTTTTAAACCCCACCGTCAATACGTTCTGCCGGGTGTCCATTTGGGTGACATAATAGGGCTCGGAAGCCGGGCAGTTGATTCCCCGACGCTGACCGATGGTAAAAAGGTGAAGTCCTTTGTGCTTTCCGAGTATGTTGCCATCGACATCTTTAATCAAACCGGGTTTCGGTTTAAACCCCTCATGCCGGGCAAGGAAATTTCCATAGTTTTTGCCTTTGATAAAGCACACGTCCTGGCTTTCCGTTTTTTTAACGGGTTTAAAACCTTTCATCTCTGCCAGTCTAATAACGTCAGATTTTTTCATATCTCCAAGCGGAAATCTGGCGCCGGCCAGATGCTGCTGAGTCAATCGGGCCAGAAAGTAGGACTGGTCTTTTTTTGGATCAATGCCTTTCAAAAGATGAAAATTGTCATGCCGGTCTCCTTTTATCCTGGCATAATGTCCGGTTGCCAGTGTTGATGCACCCAGTTTACGGGCAAAATTGAAGACCGTTCCGAATTTAATTAAAGGATTGCACACCATGCAGGGATTGGGGGTTTGTCCGGACCGATACGTTTGAATAAAATAATCGACGACATTTTTTTTAAACTCGATTCGGCAGTCGAGGACCTTAATATCGATTCCAAGCTGCTTTGCAATGTGAAAAATTTTATGGGATTCTGCTATATGGGCGCTTTGACCGTTATCGGGAAAAGGGTCTTCATATCCTGTAACAAAATGAACCCCGACGACGTTGTGTCCTTTTTCCTTTAAAAGATGAGCCGCCATCAAAGAGTCGATACCCCCACTGACGGCAATGGCTGTTAACGGCTTCATTTAAAAAAAGGATTTGTTTGAGGGACGAACTTCCATGGCCCGGGTGGGACAGGCCGTTACGCACAATTCACACACGCTGCATTTTTTCTGATCAAAGTTTACAGACATTTCAGGCCGTTTGATGCAAAGGGCGTGGGTTGGGCAGACAGCGGTGCAGGCACCGCAATGGGTACATCTTTTTTGGATGCGCTTTATTTCCTGAGATGCATTCAGGACCTTTACACCCCGTTGTTTGAGATATTTTACGCCTTCCTTGAAGTCTTTTCGGCTTCCGGCGAGTTCTAAGACCATCACGCCTTCTTTTCTGGGGAGTATGGAAGCATTGAGAATGTTGAAGGTCAAGTCAAAATCCTTTGAAAGATAGCAAACAATGGGTTTTTCCACTTCTGTCTTGGGAAAGCGCAGAATGAGTATTTTTGAATACATGGTGAACCTCCGAAAATCCTTTATTTTTATTTAAAAAAGGTTTAATTTAATTTTATTTGCGTAATCTGTCAACTGCAACCTGAAATTTGAAACCAAATAGACATCCTGCTAAATTAGACCATGAATCCTTTTGCGTATCGAACAACGGGCTTTGCCATCAAAACCTTGGCCGGACTTTCCAAGGCCAACATACGCATTCACGGAAAGGAGAATATTCCAAAAGGTTCCGTGATATTTGTCGTGAATCATTTTACCCGGATCGAAACGCTTCTCCTTCCTTATCATATTCACAAATTGGTAAAAATTCCGGTTTGGTCCCTGGCGGATTATCAATTTTTTAAAGGGACGCTCGGTGCTTTTCTCGAAAAGGTCGGTGCGGTGTCCACAAAAAATCCTCACCGGGACCTTCTCATTATTAAGAGTTTGCTCACCGGCGAAGCCAATTGGATCATTTTTCCGGAAGGCCGTATGGTTAAAAGCAAAAAAATCGTTGAAAAAGGACGATTTATGATTTCCTACGCCGGCGGGAAACATCCGCCGCATACCGGCGCCGCCACACTGGCCCTGAGGGCCGAATTCTATCGCCAGCGATTACATGTCCTGTTGAATGAATTTCCTGACGAAGTCCAACGGCTGATGGATCGCTTTCGAATCGACGCCATTGAACCGGTGTTAAACAACAATACGCATATTGTGCCGGTGAACGTGACATATTATCCGCTCCGGGCTCATGAAAATCTTATCAGCAAGCTGGCGACCCGTTGGATGGATAATCTTTCGGATCGCATGTTGGATGAGATTATGACTGAAGGGAGCATGCTGATGTCCGGGGTCGATATGGATATTCGTTTTGGAGAGCCCATTGAAATAAAGCGTTTTATGAGAAAGTCGTCCATCAAACGGGATATCTCTTCCCGGCGAAGCATCGGCTTTGATGATCCGATTCCCTCGAAATCGGTGATGCGAAAATCGGCGTTGAAGATTATGCAGCGCTATATGACCGCCATCTACAGTATGACCACCGTGAATCATGATCATATTTTTGCATCTCTGCTGAAGCAGATTTTGTTTAAAAAAATCGATATGTATGATCTCAGGCGAAGAGCATTTTTTGTGGCTTCGGGCAAACTTGATAAAATAGGGGTATATCTCCACGATGATCTTTATTTAGATCAGACGCATCTATTGATAGACGATCGTTTCAACAAGCTTAAAAACTTTATCAAAATTGCGGAGGAAAAAGGGGTTGTCAAAATCAAAAACAATAGCCTTATAAAGGACAACTCGAAATTTACATCTCCTTTTGACTTTCACCGTATCCGTATTGATAATCCTGTTGCAGTTATCGCAAATGAAGTGGAGCCTTTAAAAAAGCTTCAGCGAAGGATAAAGCGCTATGCCTGGATGCCAAAATTCTGGCTGAAAAAGAACATCGCCGGAACCTTGATGAAAAAAGCGATTGAAGAATTTGAAAAGGATTATAAAAAATTTTATATAGATGGAGAAACAAAAGAAAAGGATATTGGAAAGCCTTTTCTGATCAAAGGTGCGTCCCGTGATGTCGGCGTGGTTCTGCTTCACGGGTATATGGCCGCTCCTCTTGAGATGAAGGAGCTGGCCAAGGTTCTGGGCCGCAAAGGGCTGTGGGTTTATGTTCCCCGATTAAAGGGCCACGGCACTTCTCCTGAAGATCTGGCAATCAGATCCTATAAAGACTGGGTGGATAGTGTTGAAAGAGGGTATGCCATTATGAGCCATCTGTGCAAACAGGTTGTAGTGGGTGGGTTTTCGGCCGGAGCCTTATTGGCAATGGATCTGGCGGCAAGAATTCAGGATATCAAAGGTGTTTTTGCGGTTTGCCCATCCATGAGACTTCAAGATTTTTCTTCAAGATTTGTTCCGGCAGTGGATGTGTGGAATCGGGTGATGAAAAAGGTTCGACTCAATGGGGCCAAAAAGGAATTCGTAGAGAACCAACCTGAAAACCCCCATATTAATTATTTTCGCAACCCGGTTTCCGGTGTGCTTGAGCTGGAACGGCTCATGGACGCTGTGGATGATAGATTGTCTGACATAAGAATGCCGGCCCTTGTTATTCAATCCTTGAAAGATCCCGTGGTGAGACCCAGTGGGTCAAGACGGGCCTTTGACCGTATTGGATCCGAAGTTAAATCATACATCCTTTTTAACTTTGACCGCCACGGTATACTTCTGGGTCAGGATTCGGATAAAGTTCATAATTCAATCTGGAATTTCATCAAAGAGCTAAGATAGAGAACGATCACCGATAACTGAATCGAAAGTTTTTGGAATGAAGAAGTCACTCCGTCGATATCGTTTTATACGAGGAAGTACACTCCTAAGATAACCTGTTTTATCTTAAAATCTAAAAAACAAGGTTTAGACTATTTGGTTTGGGGAAGATAGAACTTTTGAGATGATTCTTTAAGTACTTCTTTAATAGTGCCGATAAGCTCTTCTCGGGGAAAAGGTTTGTTTAAGGTTCGTTGTGCACCCAATGTTTCGGCAATCTCTAAGAGCTTTATGTCGGCTCGACCGCCGCCGGACATTGCAATGATTGTCACCTCTGGATAAGTTTCCTTGAGCTCAGAGATGGTTTCAATCCCTGATTTTTCGGGCATAATGATATCTGTAATGACCAGATCTGCGGGGGTTTTATGATAGCACCTTATCCCTTCAATGCCATTAGAGGCCACCTGTACCTCGTAACCTTCATGGGTTAACATCTGCTGAAGCATTTCCTGTAATTGAATATCATCTTCTATAATAAGAATACGTGGCATGGTTTTAATTCCTCGAGATGTTAGATGTGACTCCATGGATAATAGATATGATCGAAGGTTTGCTTTTTTCCGGTCAACACCGATTTTTTTTCGAATATTTTTCCGGTGAGTGTACACTGTTTTGGGAGATATGTTCAAAATTTTTGAGATTTCTTTGCTGCTTCGGCCGTGTTTAATCAAGTTCGCAATTCTAATTTCATTGGAAGTCAGAGCTAAATTTTGCATCGATAACTTCCGAGTCAACGGTGAGACAATCTCTTTGATATTCAAATCTATAATTTCTAGAAGATATTTTTGTCGATCATCCAATTCTGTATCTTTGATTTTTTCAATGAACGGTTCAAATAAATATTTGACATTTGCCAATAGATTGTGTTCCATTTCATTTTTGTCTTGTTCTTTTTTTTTCAGCAATATCTTCAATGTTGTATTGAGTTCGTCAAGGCGTACTGCCTGAATTTTCAATTGCCTTTCTTTTTCTTCCAGCAATAATTCGGTCTTTTTTTGATCTGTGATATCGTATGAAAAAAATGCAAGCTGCCGTACATTTTCCTGCAAGTCGAATACCGGATGAATATTCTGACGAAACCATTTGCCGGCGATTTGCCCCTCGATGCTTGTCGATTTTCCGGTTTTAATGACTTTTTCGAAAACCTTCTTTTTGTCCATCGCTTCGTTAGGCGACAACAATTCGAAAATGCGTATTCCGACAAGTTGGTCCGACTGTTGATGCAGTATTTCGGCGCCGGATTGGTTTATGGCAACGATGGTTCCATCCGGCTTTGAGAGAAACGCTAAATCAATGGGAGACTTTAGAACGGCGTCAACGGCATTCTTGCTGTCCATAACCGCCTCCTTTTTATTCTCAAATTGAAATGCAGTCTTAACCGAATTTGATCCTTTATTTTTTAGTTTGTCATCATTATTTATTTGACCCATTTGAAGTCCTGACATTCACTATTGGTTTACTCAAGTTTCGGATCTAAAACTTTATTAAAAGAGCAATAAAGATGCCACGATATATAAATATAAAGGGTCAATTTAAGTGGATGAAATCATAGAAAAAAACATATTAGAGATAGTAGCCCTGTCAGTTTGTTGTTACAAAATGTTACAAAACCCTTGATTAAACTGTTTCTTTTTTCTACATTAAAACCCGTTTTCAACATTTCTTTAAATAAAGGTATTCTCGGCTCAGGCAATGGAGCGACTGATGAAAAAGCCTAACGTTTTGCTTGTAGATGATAATGAGGCTTTTCTGGAGTTATTTCTTTCCCTTTTTGATGACAAAAGCCTTGATATTGTCACATCCAGTTCAGCGAAGGTTGCTCTCGATATTCTGAGCAACGAACAGATTGATTTGATCATCTCCGATATACAGATGCCCGGTATGACCGGCATCGAGCTCTTTACTGCCGTTCAGGATCTTTATCCCCATATCCCCGTCATACTAATTACCGCGTACGGTTCCACTGCGGAAGCCATCCGTGCGGTCAAAAAGGGGGCTTTTCATTATTTTGAAAAACCGTTGGATGATAAGTTGGACCTGTTCTGGACAGCCGTTCGTGAATCCTTGGAAAAGGGGAAGATGCTCAAAAAAATTGCATTACTTCAAATGGAAAAAACATTCGGAGTTAAAACCCATGTGCCCATAATCGGTCGATCTGCGGCATTAATGGATGTTCTTCAATCCGTAAAAGATATTTCAAGTCTGCCGGTGACGGTTCTTATATCTGGAGAGACAGGGACCGGAAAAGAACTGGTGGCCCAGTCGATTCATAAAATGAGCAACCGAAATTTAAATCCGTTTTTTGCCATCAGTTGCAGTGAATTGTCTCCGGGTGTATTGGAAAGCGAGCTGTTCGGGCATGAAAGAGGGGCTTTTACTGGGGCTGTAGCACAAACAAAGGGACTTTTCGAAGTGGCTCACCAGGGGACGCTGTTTTTAGATGAAATCGGTGATGCATCTTTAATGTTTCAAGCCAAACTGCTCAGGGTGCTGGAGACCAAACAGTTTACACGGGTGGGTGGTACTTTACCAGTACAATCGGACTTTCGCGTCATTGCTGCCACCAACCGAGATCTAAAAACAGATGTGGAAAACGGGCAATTTCGACAGGATCTTTTCTTTCGAATCAATGTCTATAACATCCTGGTCCCGCCGCTTAGACATCGGAAAGAAGACATTCCACTGATTGTGGAATACTACCTCAGACAATTCTGCCAGACATTCGGCAAATCTATCGAGGGGTTTTCCGAAAATGCGTTGACGGCCCTTTATATGTACGATTGGCCCGGCAATGTCCGAGAATTGATCAACGTCGTAGAAAGGGCGGTGATTACCTGCAGGGAATCGATCATTACCACACGCCATTTGCCGTTTGATGCTCGCATTGATGGAAATGGTTCAGGTATGGAACTTAAAGATATGGAAAGGTTATTCATTGAACGCACGCTCAAGCGAACATCCAACAATAAAACCCGGACCGCCGAGATGCTGGGCATCAGTCGAAAGACATTAATAGAAAAAGTGAAGAAGTATCAACTGGAGAAATGAGATCCGTTATCATGATCCAAATTTCTGAAACCAATAGGCAGGAAAAGATGACTTGATCACAACGATGTTTTGTTTTTATTTTCAGCATAAACGTTTAAATGAGTTTGGAATAGCGATATTTCTTTTTGTTATGCTATCTGCTCCGCAATCCGGTAGAACTTCGGATAGTTCCGGTTTAACCCAAAATAATAAATATGAAATGGAAGAAGTCGTGGTCACCGCCACGCGAGCCGAAACTCGAAAATCGGAGATTGCCGCCAATGTCACCGTGGTTTCACAAAAAGAGATAGAAAAACTGCCCGCATCCAATGCCGCAGAAGTACTTCAGTATATTCCCGGAGTCTATGTGGAGTTCAACGGCGGTCTAGGCAGTGATGCGGCAGGGGTTCGTATTCAAGGCTCCGAGACACGCCATGTGACTATTTTTCAGGACGGCGTTCCGTTAAACCAACTGGCCAACCCACAAACCGATCTATCATATATTCCTGTTGACGCCATCGATCGGATCGAAATATACAAAGGCGCCGCTTCTTCGGCATGGGGATCGTCTTTGGGCGGAGTGGTCAATATCATTACCAAAGAACCGGTGAGAGAAAAACCGGTTTCAGTAGATGCACAGGCATCATATGGTGAATTCAAAACCTTGAAAAGCCGCGGAACATTCACGGGTACCGAAGGCCGTTTCGGGTACCTCGTTTCGGTGACACACGATGAGAGCGACGGGTTTATCGACCACACGGAATACGACCAGAATTCAGTCTATGCAAAGGTCAACGTTGACCTGGGCGAGACAAGCCGATTCAATTTTGCCTACTTTTACGACAGAGGCAACAATGCCGATCCGATTCTCAACTTTCCGGACTTCTGGGATGATAATGACCGCAGAAGATCTTACCAAAGACTTCTTTTTGAAACATCTCCGGCCGACGATCTGCTACTCACCATTGAAGCACGACATCATCAAGTCGACAACTTCATCGAGGATGTCTATGTGGATCGCAGAGAAATTTTTAATGATTACAAGGATGAAATCTGGGGCGGCAGTGCCAGAATAAACTGGAATTTTGCGGACAAAAACACCCTCAATATCGGTTTTGACGGTGACTGGGGGGAATACGACTGGGCCAATTATACCAAGACTTATGAAACCGGGAACTGGGCCGTTTACGGAAACGATACCTTAACTTTGGGAAACCTGTCGGTTAATGCCGGCGCAAGGTATGACGACAACAAAGATTTCGGGTCTGAAATCAGCCCCTCCGGTGGTATCGTCTATCGCTTTTCAGGCACCGACGCTTTGATCCGGGCACAGATAGCCAGAGGATTTTCCGCTCCTCCGGCTGCATGGGTCCATGATCCCCAATATGGAAACCCGGACCTGGATCCGGAAATTGCCGTCAACTATCAGCTCGGTGGTCAGATACGTCTGTTCAAATTCCTTAACATTGAGTTGAACCTTTTTCAAGCAAACGTAAAAGATCTTATCATGTTCGACTATGACACTCTAAAATACAAGAATATAGAAGAAGTCACTCGAAAGGGGATTGAAGGAACAATTACAACTTCCTTTGATTTTGGGCTGACTCTGTCTTTTAGCGGCAGTTATGTGGATGTGAGAAACGATGAAACTGACCAGGTGATCGAGGATATTCCAAGAACCATTTACAATACCTCGGTATTATATACTTATAAAGCAACGACGCATTCTGTCCTCGGCAGATATATCGACCACAACTCCACCTATCCGGAAACCCAGGACAAGGTCTTTATTTTTGACTATCTGTTAAAGGTCAAACTCCCATTGCCAAAGCGGTATGGCAAGACAAGCCTCTTCGGTGCCGTATACAACCTTTTCGACTCAACTTATCTTTACCGTGACGTTTGGCCCAAGCCGGACCGGTGGGTCGAAGGCGGGCTAAGGTTTGAGTTTTAATTGTTGTTAGCGTTCGATCCTATTCCTTCTTGTTTCAAAATTCAATGTTGCTTTTTTATCCTATTTTCGACCACCTTCGGTAGTCCCCGACAATTTTTTATCGTCTCCGGATTGTAAAGGACATTCTTCCATCGGCTGCCGGTAAAGTCGCAGTTTTCCAACCGAGTCCCTGAAAAATCGATATTCACCAGTTTACTATTTTCAAACTTGCCAAAATAAATTTCGGCGTTTCTAAATGTCACTTGATGCAATGTTGCACCGGAGAATATGGTATTTGAACAGAAACTCCCTGAAAAATCAGTTCCGTGACAATTAGCATTTGAAAAATCGGCAAGGATCGGATTTGCATTTTCAAATGAACATCTTTTTAGAGACGTTTCTGAAAAATTGGCCTCGTTTAGTTCGGCAAGTGAAAAATCTATCCCATCCAGTGTAACGGTTGATAAATCGATTGAATTCATGAATTTCTTTGCCGTCAACCAGTTATTTGTATATAGGGAGTCCGTTGAGTGTGAACCCGGCGTAGAATGGCATATATGATAAACGTATTTGGTGGAATTTCTTTTAGCAGGTGTATTCGTTCTTAATTCGGCATATACTTCCGAAAGTTTTTCCCAGTTAAACTTGAGCAAGGAATAAATCATGTTGCTGACAATATAGGCCAGGCATGAAAGATTAATGGGCCTATAATAAATAGTTCCTATTTCGCTCTCATACGGAAAATTTATTTTTCCCAATAATCTTCGAAAACTACCGAGCGAAATAAGCATATGCAATTTATTCCCACTTGCAAACTCTCCATACAACCATGCCAGCTCTTCATTTTTTAAAGTATTCAGAAGGTCCTGAAGAAAACGAAACTCTTCATCTTGCGGCAGCATCCTACCCATGGATAACCACCTGACTTCATCAATACTCTTTTTTGAAATTGACTCTTGGAAAAATGAAAATATCTTTTCGGCGACCAAATATTCCTTGAAAGACTTATGTGCAAACTCAATGAAAGTAAGCTTTTCTTTTTCTTTAACTTTGAAAAAGTGTGCAACCAGAAGCTGTTCATTCAGTTTAAAAAGATCCTTTTCGGGAAGTTCTTTTTTAAACTCAACGATTCTTTTTTTGAGATTTTCAAAATTGATATCTGATCCTCTGTTCCCCGGTATTGATCTCCAGAAATCGAGCCATTGGGTTATCTGGCTATCGTCGAATTCAAGAATTTCGAGCATAGGGGGATCTTTTGTTATATTATCCTGGTTTTTCAAAAATATATTCGAAATCGGACCTGTGCAAATATAAAACCGCTGGCCATTTTCTGAGTATATTAAAAGCAAATTACATACTGGAACACAACAGCAGAAAGGCAAATGCATCTGAATATTGTCTGGCTGATATTTACATAGAGTATCGATAACTAATTGAAAAGACGGATATCCTACCTGACCGATAAATAAGCGTGGAAACATTTTACCGATGCGGAATATTTTGGTCTTTGAATTTTAATTCGAATAGTTTATAGGGATTATGATGTGCATTAGCGTTTAGAATCGTAACCATCGCCCATTTGTTTAAAATTAAGATTACCTGGAAAGTAATACATCTTTTTTATTGAGATAGAAGAAATTACCGGATGAATGGATACGGGGTGAGTTGGTTCATTAAAATGATACTGTAAAATATGGGAAATCATTTGATGATTGATGGTTTGACACAAAAGACAATGACGCAAATATGCAGAAGAGGTGTTTAACATGGGCAGAGGCAGAAAACCGGAAGAAAAATCGATTGTGGCTGGGGCACGTTTGAAACGGGCGATTAAACTATTCGGCAAAAGCAGCATCACAGCGCTTGTTGAAGACCAGCGGTGGATAGATATTGTAAAGATATTTGACGAAAAGACGATTAGAACATGGATAAAAAACGGAATTCCTTTGAGAAGACTGTCTAGTGTCTCCCAATATTTTAATGTTTTTCGAGATATTTTTTCCAATGAACTGCTCCGCGGCTTGCCGCGGAGCAGTTCATTGACCCTAAAAAAATTGAATTGGCTTCGGCAGATGGAAAAGACCGAAAAAAAGGCGATGCCGTGTTAATCCCTGTAATTTTAACCTCAAAAAACCAAAGAAAGGAAACGAAAATTTGGGTAAAGGCCGTGCCCAAGGAAAATCTTGAAAAAAATATTTCGGTAAGTTCACAGGATCATGAATTTGTTGAGTTTCTCCTTAGAAAGGCATTGGAAGAAGTTCAGTCCGAAGAAAAACCAAGCCTTTTAGTTGAAAATCAGGTCGGACAGATTGAAATTACCTTGGACACAATGTTATGTATGGGTGAAAACAAGGAACGCGTAAGGATGATGAATTTAAGTAATAACTAAATAAATCCCGGCCCAACGGGCTTTGGTGTATCAAATCGATGATATTCGAAAAGCTTGATCAAAAGATTCTGAAAAAAATATTTGAATTCATAATGGGAACATGTCCAACACATAAGAATATCGGTGTGCCGGGTTTATTTTTACAAAGACAAAAAGCCGGTATCATAATCTTGTTTTGTCTGCTTTTATCAGGTGTTACGATAACATGCGGAAAGCTGGACGACACTTCCGGTCAAAAGGAACCATCAAGGGAAAATGTACTGCGGTATGATGTAAATGCGCCGTTTACCTCCTTAAATCCTGCAACTGTCAGATTTTCAGGTTCAAACCATATTTTTCCTCTGTTATACAGCTATCTTTTTGTCCCGGACAGTAGCGGGAAATTAAGGCCGGATCTTGCGACCAAATGGATTTTTGATCCTGAAAAATTGCAATGGACCATTTACTTGAGAAACAACGCGGTGTTCCATAACAATAAGTCGGTCACTTCAAAGGACGTGAAATATTCATATGATATGAAATTAAAAATTTTACGCCCTGGCTTATATTCAGTCATTGACCGGATTTCCCTGTTGTCCGACACTATCTTGTGTGTCCGCCTCACGAAAGAAGATCCTTTAATACTTCAAAAGATATGGGATTTTGAGATTTTTCCTTATCCAGACAGCGGAGCAATCGATTATTTCAACCACCCCATCGGTTCCGGGCCCTTTAAATTCAAAGAGAGGCATGCAAACAAAGAAATACACCTTGAAGCCAATCCCGATTATTACAATGGCCGGCCATCTCTGGATAAAATCGTTTTTTACTACCAGCCTGACAAAGAAAAGGCCTGGACCAGACTTCTTGCCGGCGAAACGGATATCGCCCAGGAAATTACACCCAAAAACTTTGAGATGCTGCGTCAGTATGAAGACAGGTTTTATTTTGATCAATATGTCCTATCTTATTACACGATCCTGTTGTACAACACCTATGATCCTCTATTTTCCGATCCAAGGGTCCGGCTGGCTCTAAGTTCTGCCATTGACGGTGAACATATTGTCAAGGACATTTTAAACGGCTATGGAAAAATTGCCAACGGTCCCATGGGGGTTGACTCGCCGTATCACAACCCCGCGATAAAACCGGTACCCTTTGCTCCGCAAAAGGCCATGGCCCTTTTAAAAGAAGCCGGCTGGACTTATGGTAGAAATGGCCGGTGGCTTTATCATGAGGAAAAGCCCTTTGAATTTACCCTTTTTGTTTATAAAGAAAGCCAGATCGAAAAAGAAGTGGCCCGCTACATTCAACTTTGCCTTAATGAAATTGGCATCCGGGTGATCCTACGAACGCTTCCATTTGAAGAACTTAAAAAAAAATATTTCGGAAACACCGAGTTTCAGGCAGTGCTGACAGAATTTGGCGGCGCATATCGAAATCCTGAGGACTTAAAGGATTATTGGATGCCTGGAACCAACGGCAAATCAATCGCTGGATGTTTTGAACATCCGGAAGTGACCCGCCTGATAAAAAGAGGATTTAAAGAAAAAGATCCGTTGAAAAAAAAAGAACTTTTTTATAAAGCAGAGGCATTGATCACATCGCTCCAGCCCGGCACTTTTCTTTTTCAAAAAACCGCCATCGATGTCATGTCCAAAAGATTCAGTCTGCCCCAACGCTTTTCCCTGTCTTGTGAGGGGACTCACCTTTTAAGTCGCGCCACTCTTTGGCACGAGTGAAGCATCATGAGCCGGCGTAGATTCGGTCTTGATTTATCTGGCGTTTTCCCATTGGGTTGTCCGATTCATATCTCCATAAGCGGTTTAAAAGCCTCCCTTAAGATCCAATTCCCGTGTTGGGCCGAGGGACTCAATATTTGAAATATTAAATATATTCATGTGGTTGAATCCCTCGGCCGCCTTAAGCTTGAAACTGATTGAAGGTCTTGAAACCACTTATGGTTTTTTTTCTATTCTATTGCAAAACATCTGCATGTGGATTAAAGAAAAAAGTCGTCAACTTATTTTAATTTTGAGGAATATTGGAGTCAGAAACCATTTTGCCGAAAAAAACCCGCAAAACGAAAATACTTTATAAGTTTCTTTTCTTCATACTCCCTTTTATTATTATCTCCATAGTGGCCACCGGTGTTACGCTAACCTGGACCGGATATATCAATTTTCAAAAAACCATCAATCAGGACTATAGGAATATCATTAAGAGTTCTGCCGGTGAAGTCCGGCTATTCATGGAGAACGCTAAAAAAGGCCTCATCAGCCTTGCATGGGTTATTGCCGCTACTAAGATCGACTCGTGGCAACAACAGATGGCTCTGACGGCATTCAATCACCGGACACCTGAGTTTATGGCGGTGTCGCTGATCTCGCCAACAGGAAAAACCATTGCCACCACTCGGTGGGAACCCCAACATTTTGCAGAAACAGATCCCATGCTTTTCAAAAAAGCATTTTCCGGCAAATCCGCCGTTTCCAATGTAATGATGCTTAAGGAAGAACTTCCGTTTACCTACATTGCAGTACCGGTAAAAAAACTTGGGCAGGTGAGGGAGGTATTGTGGGGTGAACTGAACCTGAAATTAGTGTGGGATGTCCTGGAAGGGATTACCATCGGCCGGACCGGACAGGTGTTCATTATGGATCAGTCCGGACGGTATGTCGCACATCGGGAAATCGACCGTGTAGTGGCACCGCCGCCGAAAGAGAAACCAAAGTTTATTGAAACCATCCGGCAGTCGGATCAGCCGATTCAATGGACCGAGTACAAAGATGGAAAACACATTTTTCGTATGGGACTTTATATCCCGAATCTTGACTGGGTTATTGTTTTACAGCAGCCGTTGCCTGAGATCTATGCGTATCTGTACCAGAACATCTTCCTGGCCGTGCTTTTAACCGGTGTCGTTTGTATAGTGACCGTTCTTATCGGCTGGCGATATGTCAAACGATTTTTAACACCCCTTGAATCGCTTAACCAACAGGTTCAACGCATCAGCAAAGGAGATCTGGAACAAAAAGTAGATGTAAGGAGCGAGGATGAGATCGGAGAGCTGGGTCATGCGTTTAACCATATGACCGACGCATTAAAAGACTATATTCAAAGGGAAATTGAAGCCGCTAAAGATCTTGTTCACGCCAAGAATCTGGCGGTCTTGGGGACGACGTCAAGCAAGGTTACCCATGAAGTGGGGAATTTGCTCAACAACGTGGGGTTGACGCTTCAACTGCTCAAAAAGGAAACCCTCAACCCAAAAGGCGAAAAATCGCTGGAAGCGCTTGAAAAGGAATCCCTGCGGGTGAGGGAATTTATCCACAGTTTCTTGCAGTTTGCCAAAAAACCGGAACTGCGTCTTACAGAGACGTCTATGGGATCCATTGTCAATGAAGTGGTGGCCACCTTGAAGCCGGAAGCGGATCAAAGAAACATTTGTTTTGAATTGGAAGAACTCGATGACCTGCCCAAAGTGACCATCGATTCCGGCCTTTTTTATCAAGCGTTCACCAATTTGGTGAAAAACAGTTTGGATTCCATCTCCGAATCCGGGTATATACGCATCAAAGAATATATTGAGGCAGAACATCTTTGTGTTCAAATCGAAGATACGGGGTCAGGCATCGATCCAAAAATTCTGGAACATATCTTCGATCCCTTTTTTACCACAAAGGGCAAAAAAGGTACGGGTCTGGGAATGTCCATCGTTAAAACCATTGTTGAGGCCCATGGCGGGACCATTGAAATTCTCAGCGAAACCGGAAAGAGTACACGGGTGATTTTGTGTATTCCCATTCGGCGATTCATGGACAGCGGTCAGAAACCAGGGATCGGGGATCAGGGAAGATAGAAGTTGAAAAGACCCAAAATTAATTTTATTAATTTTTTTTTGTCTGGACTAATTTTTTTGGTGACACATGCCGATAGATGTGCTAAACATCCGGAAAAAATGAAAGGAAATCCATGATACTCGCTTCCAATTCCAGGACTTTCAGTATATGTCGAGCGATCGGCGCTGCCGCGGCGGCTGCCGCCGGGCAGCCTGTGGTCCTGAAGAGGAGCGGATAGCCGGATTCCTCAAAAAATCATTCAGGGCTGCGGGCATTCAAACCGCAGCCCTTTTAACTTTTAGGGCTGCAAACCTTAAGCAGCCCTTTTTTTATTGTTAATTGAAACCTGCTCATTCCCCGCAAAGACGGGATCTTCGATGGGCCAGGACAAAGGTAGGAAAGAGGATATGGGAAACCATGGATAACCACGAATAAACACAAACAATTTAATAATAAGCAAGTAAAACGGTGGGAAGGTAAGAAGGTTGGCATATCTGATAATTTCCAACCTTCTTAACTTCTTGCTTTCTAATTCCTAATTCCTATTTTCTAAAATGAACGAAGAGGAGGATGATTTACAATGCGAACCCATATTATCCACATCGGGGCAGAAGAACTGACGTACGAAATTCGAAACATCATACGCGTGGCTGACAAGCTTCAGGAACTGGGCGTACCCGTTTATCTTGAAAATATCGGCGATCCTGTTGCCAAAGGTGAAAAGATCCCCATCTGGATGAAAGAAATTGTTGCCGAACTGGCCAGAGAGGACATGTGTTACGGTTACTGCCCAACCCAGGGACTTCTTGAAACCCGAGAGTTTTTGGTGTCCTTGAATAACAATAACGGTAACGCCCGAATTACTGCGGAAGATATCATTTTTTTTAACGGCCTCGGGGATGCTATTACCAAAACTTACGGGTTTCTAAACCGAACTGCCCGAGTCATTACGCCGTCCCCGACCTATACCACTCATTCTTCCTCCGAAGCCGCCCATGCCGGACTGCCTCCGGTATGCTATCCTTTGGATCCCCACAATTACTGGTTTCCGGACATTGAGGAACTGCGCCGTCGGGTCAAATACAACCCTACGGTGGCCGGTATTTTGTTGATCAACCCCGACAACCCCACCGGCGCGGTGTATCCGGTGAACTTGATCAAGGAGATTGTCGAGATCGCCAGGGAATATGACCTCTTCATCATCGCCGATGAGATCTATCAGAACCTGGTGTTTAACGGCAACGAAACCGAGCCGCTGGGTGCAGTCATCGGCGACGTTCCAGGTATTTCGATGAAAGGGATTTCAAAGGAGCTTCCATGGCCCGGATCCCGTTGCGGCTGGATGGAGGTGTACAATGTCCACCGGGATTCTGAGTTTAAATCCTATATACAGAGCATTCTCGATGCTAAAATGGTGGAAGTCTGCTCCACCACGTTACCTCAAAAGGCACTGCCCCAAATCTTAAAGCACCCCCAATATCAGGCATATCTGGAACAGCGGCGCCAACGGTATCAACGCTTCTCACAAATCGCCTATGACCGGCTCAAAAACATTCCCGGGGTTATCGTCAACCCCACCAATGGTGCGTTTTATATGAGTGTGGCCTTTGAGGACGGTGTGTTGAATCAACTTCAAACACTTCCCATTTCTAACGGGGCGGTGAGTGAACTGGTGAACGAAATTACCGGCGACCCGAATATTCAACCGGACAAACGGTTCGTTTACTATCTTTTGGCTGCAACAGGAATCTGTGTGGTTCCTCTGACGTCCTTTAACACCCCTATGCAGGGATTTAGAATCACGCTCTTAGAGCCGGATGAAAAAAAATTCAGCCAAATGCTTGACAAATTAAAAGAAGGGATCGAGCAGTATATCGTCTGAATGTTGCATGAAAAAGGGCTTGAAGAGGAGTTATCGACGAATGGAATTGGTGACGAGCAATGATCCAATTTTGCTTATATCGTCCATGGGCGGATTAGACTCGGGCAGCGTCTGGAATGATAAGAATTTTGTGTCTGATTTTTTCCCATACCTAACTTCCGGAGACTGTATTTTTTCGTTAAGCGCAATATTCAGTTGACGGTCCCTTCCGTAAATATCATCTCTAAAGTTGACAATACCGTTTTTATCTACCCAGGCTGTCCAGTAAAGAATATGAATGTTTATTGGGTCTGACAATAATATTGTTCTGGTTTTTTTACTGTCGACAGCAGCCGTTAATTTTTCGTAAGTCCATTTTGAATTGTCTGTCAGAAGGTAAGCAGCCAGCTCCATGGGTTTTTCAATGCGGATACAACCGGAGCTAAAAGTGCGTTTTGTTTTATCGAATAATGTTCGAGCCGGTGTGTCATGTAAATATATACTGAACTTATTTGGAAAAATAAACTTTACGCGTCCAAGGGCATTCGAATTTGCCGGATCCTGGCGGAGCTTATAGACAAAGTTCTTTTTTGTAACCGTATTCCAGTCGATAGATTCAGGGTTTACTTCTTTAGCATCATCCTCCCAGTTTTCAAATATCCGGATGCTTTTATCCTTCAGATAATTTGAATCTTTTTTGATACATGGCAGCACATCATTTATGGCAATTTTATGGGGAACATTCCAGTAGGGATTCAGTTCCATGTATGTTATTTTTCTGGACAAGGCAGGTGTGGGGCGTTTCTTCTTTCCTACAATCGCCCGGGTCGATGTTACTGTCTGTCCATTTTCAATGATATCGAGTTCAAAATTGGCTGTATTGACCAGGATATAACGCTTCCCCAAGTCTTGGGGAAGCCACCGCCATCGTTCCATATTCAATTTTATCTGTCCGATACGATCTTCAACCGAAATATTTAACGCTGAAAGGGTATTTGATCCGACAACCCCGTCAGTTTTGAGGCCGTTCCTGGCCTGAAATTTTTTGACGCCACTTTCCAGAGCTTCATCGAAATATACCCCATCACCGCTCGTTGAGTCTGCAAGATCGCCTGAAATGAGGAGTCGTGAACGTAAAGCGGCAATACGTTTTTCAGTGTCGCCTTTTCGCAATTTTGGACCCACAGGAATTTTCTGCCAGCCCCCGGACTTTTTAATGTTTTGATATTTTAATAATGCCGATTTCAGTCTTAAATATCCTGAATGATGGGGTTGCAATATATCAACCAATTCTTCCAGTTTCTCATTATGTAGTGATTCTATCAGAATTTTAAACAGATTTTTATTCGGTTTTTTTATGTGCCAATCAACATTGGTTTGATTGGGTTCAACAACCCCTTCTGATAAATGAAATCCGTATGAAAAAAAAGCATCCGTTAAAAGTAATTCGAGTTCCGCGTATTTTGCAGGCTCAAACGCGTCGAATACACTGTTGAGTTCAAGAACCCTAACCAAAGACAAAATATCATCTCGATGATAGATGGAAGCATCGAGCCCTTCGTGGTCAGCTTCAATGATCGTCTTTATGAAAACTTTTGCTTTATTATTCAATCTATCTTTTGTCACCCATACAGGTTTGATTTTTCGATGAAGATAAAAATCAAACAGTAAGTCGGGATTGCAAATCAGATTGGTTTTAGAATCTATTTTATATTCGATTGCCAGGGATTTCAGCCGAAATATCAGATGGTCACGTACCGTATCAGTTACAATCCAGCCATTTTCGGTTTCTATATTTTGCTCAGGGATATAGATCAAATCCCTACCAAAATTTTCGTGGGAATCGTTAAACTTGATCAACGAAGGAAAACTGTTCATCATGCTATTGACAGCAGGATGAACATAACCATCGACTTTCTCTTTATCAAAAGGAAGCGAGCGGTTGCCCAAAGAATATTTATCCATCCGGCAATGAAGATTCAGAGCATAAACATTTCCGAACAGGAACAAAATGCTTCCCAACAAAATTATTTGAATTTTCAACAGTCTCATATTTTTCCAGTCCAAACACAGTTTGCTAATCAAACAGCAAGTATAATGCCAGAACATTAAAAAGATAAATAATGTTTTTGAACCAATTGATTTGTTTGATAATTGATCAAAAAATAGTCAATGAATGACTGTGAGAATGAATTGAAATCATGAAATAAACTACATGATTTATGGGAAATGAAAGTAACATGAAAGATATACGATACTTCATCTCATTCTTTAACACACAAAACTCTTTACCATCTTTAAGGTGCTTCGTTTCTTAATCGCCCAATTTTTTTCGAAATTCGTGCTAAAGATTTTGGCTGGAAATGACGATAATCGGTGATATGGATTTGTTCTCATATTAGGTAGGATAAACCTTGGAGAGAAAATAATGTCATGAGTAATGATAGACCTTCATATGAAGAATTGGAACAGCGAATTAAAGAGTTGGAAGAGAAGGTCGCCGAATCCACTAAATCGGGTGATACACAGAATGAAAGCGAAGATCGGTTTCGTCTGATTTCTGAGACATTGCCGGTTGGAATATTTGAAACAGATGCAAAGAGCGAATGCCTGTATACCAACACAAGCTGGCAGGAAATTTTTGGCGTATCTCTCATTGAAAGCCTTATGGGTGACTGGAGAACATTCCTGCATCCTGATGACAGGGACTCCGTATCTGAACAATGGGCACAGACATTAACAAACCTGAAGGCGTTTTCTAAAGACTGTAGGATCATTACTCCAAAAGGCGACGAACGCTGGATTCACCTTCGTTCTTCCCCTGTTTTTTCCGACACCGGAACACGGTATACCGGAACTGCTGTGGATATTACCGATCGCAAGCACACCGAGGTCGAACTTAAAAAGGCTAAAGAGGCTGCCGAGGCGGGAAGTGTTGCAAAAAGCGAGTTCTTGGCCAATATGAGCCATGAAATCCGCACGCCCATGAACGGGGTTATCGGTATGACAAATCTGCTGATGGATACCGATCTTAACGTTGAGCAGCGTCAGTTTACCGAGACCATTCAAAAGAGCGCCGATTCTCTGATGACGGTCATCAACGATATTCTCGATTTTTCAAAAATCGAAGCCGGCAAACTCGAGCTGGAGGTCATCGATTTTGACTTAAGAGTGACTCTTGAAGAAGTGAGCGAACTCATGAGTCTTAAAGCTTATGAAAAAGGCCTGGAATTCGCTTCTATCGTTCATCATGAGGTTCCTTCCCTGCTATGTGGAGATCCTGGACGGCTGAGGCAGATTTTGATCAATCTGATGGGGAATGCCATTAAGTTTACAGATTCGGGCGAGGTGACGCTAAAGGCTATAGTTGAAGAAGAGGACGCCCATCGGGTCGTCATCCGTTTCAGTGTAAGCGATACCGGTATCGGCATATCGGAAGAGAGCATGGACCGATTGTTCAAGTCATTCTCACAAGTGGACGGTTCCACATCTCGCAATTACGGTGGTACCGGTCTGGGACTGGCTATATCCAAACAGCTTACGGAATTGATGGAAGGTCGTATCGGTGTCGACAGTAAAGAGGGCCAGGGCAGCACGTTTTGGTTTACAGTGGCACTCGAAAAACAGCCCGATGGTTGTGAGACTTTGATGATTTCCGAGGATATCCGCAAGAAACGAATCCTGTTTGTAGATGATAATGCTATCAACCGGCAGGTTTACAGGGAGCAGCTCAAGTCCTGGGGATGTCGTTATGGTGAAGCTTCAAGCGGAACCCAGGCACTAGATGAACTGCGGCGTGCCCAGAAAACGAAAGATCCTTTTGAGATAGCAATAATTGACATGCAGATGCCGGACATGGACGGGGAGGAATTGGGCCGTAGTATCAAACAAGACACGGAACTGGCAGACACCACTCTCATTATGGTCAGCTCAATGGGGGCACGAGGAGATGTGGCACGATTAAAGAAGATTGGTTTTGGCGCTTATTTGACCAAACCGATCAAACAATCTCAGTTGTATGACTGCCTCGCTACAACAACGAAAATATGGAATGAAAAAAAACCGCTGCGAGATGCGACCATCGTTACACGTCACTCCCTGGCTGATAATAAAAAACAAGGGATTCGCATTTTGTTGGCTGAAGATGATGCCACTAACCAGAAAGTGGCGTTACATGTACTTAAAAAATTCGGTTATCGGGCTGATGCGGCAGGAGACGGTCAGGAAGTATTAGAGGCGCTGGAAAAGATTCCTTACGATGTTGTGTTGATGGATATACAGATGCCGGTGATGGACGGGTATGAGGCCACGCGTCGAATACGCGAATTGGAACTCAAGACTCAACAGGTAAAACTCAATAAAAATGACACCAAAGACCTTTCGGACTCTAAGATTCAGCTTTTCGCACGATCGGGGAGAATACCTATTATTGCCATGACGGCCCATGCCATGAAAGGTGACCGTGAAAAATGTATTGCGGCGGGTATGGATGACTACACGCCTAAGCCCATTAATCCGGAAGAACTATTGGAAAAGATCGAAAAGTGGACCCGTGCCGAACACAATTTTTCCAACCCGGAGGCTGGGGTTCAAAAGGAACGCGTGCAATCTGAAACACCGGAAGAAACACAACCTTTAGATTTTGAAGTGGCCTTAGAGAGGGCTATGGGGGACAAGGATTTTCTTAAAATGCTTCTTGGAGGGTTTGTTCAGGAGCTTCCGGACCAGATTGAATCATTAAAAGTTGCCGTTTCCGGTACCGATGCGGTGGCACTGACCGAACAGGCTCACAAGCTCAAAGGAGCAGCAGCCAATCTGAGCGCATATGGGGTTTCTTCTGCTGCAAAGTCGCTGGAAGAGATTGGACGAAGCCAAAATATGGACCAAGCCAATCAAATATTGGAGGTTTTGATGAATGAAAGTAAACGGCTAACCGAATATATAAAACAAGCAGAATGGTAATACACTAGTCTTGCATGAAAATTGATGAGAAATCTTATCATCCTAAATTTATTCACGTTATATCATAGCATCGAAACTTTTCTCCAAATAGTAAATCTAAACTCGAAATGTTGCCACTTAAAATAAAATGAATGCCATCGTTGTTAGCGATCTACATATAGGATCCCGATTTTTTTTGCATCATGACTTCGAGAACTTTCTTAGCAATATCCCTGAAGATTGCGAACTGATTCTAAATGGCGATATCGTCGACGATCCCAATAAAAAATTGCAGCCGCCTCATAAACGGGTTCTGCATCTTATTGAGCAGGTCTCACGCCGCCAAAAGGTCATTTGGGTGCGGGGAAATCATGACAATGGCTATGCTTGCAATGGGTTTAAGCATATATATTTTAAAACATATTACACCATCGAAAACAGACTATTGATAAATCATGGATGCGACTTTGACGAAATCATGCCCCGAAGTCAGGTTTTTATCAAATCTTTTAAAATGATTCACGATATAATGATTAAGTTCGGATCAAGCCCTGTTCATGTGGCCAATTATGCCAAGCAATTTGAGTTATTATATAAGGTCTTAAGAGATAATGTGATGAAGAATGCAGTGAATTGTGCCCTGGAAAATGGATATGAGGCGGTCGTTTGCGGTCATACGCATTATCCGGAGGACAGGGTTTACAATGGCATCAGATATATGAACACCGGGGCCTGGACCGAATCTCCGGCATTTTATCTCCAGATAGTCGGCAATGAAATAGCCCTAAATCCCGTTCTTTCAAAAAAATAAAATACAAAAAAAACGCCTTTCATCACCACCCGCCAATTCTAGAATTTGACAATTTGTTCTTACATTTGATAAAGTGAAAATCACAGTTCAAAGTATGGGTCAAATGTTCCGTGATAAAATAACATCTTATTTTTCCGATTGTCTTGATTTTGGGCGGATTGATTCGTAACTTTATCCTATTTTGAAAATAAATAAACTTAAACCAATGGAGGATATTTTATGGATAGGCAACAGCAAGCCAAGGCACTCGCAAAATCATGGGAAAGTGAACCACGATGGCAGGGAGTTGATCGACCCTACACGGCAGAGCAAGTGGTGAGACTTCGTAGCTCATTTCAGATAGAATATACCATTGCCCAACTGGGGTCTGATCGGCTATGGAATCTGATGAACTCAGAACCCTATATTCAGGCTTTGGGGGCCTTGACGGGTAATCAGGCCGTTGAACAAGTGTTGGCGGGGTTAAAGGCAATTTATCTCAGCGGCTGGCAGGTTGCGGCTGATGCAAATACGGCTGAACAGACTTATCCGGATCAGAGTCTTTACCCTGTCGACAGTGTCCCGGCGGTGGTCAGGAAAATAAATAACGCGTTGCTTCGTGCAGATCAGCTTCAACACCTCCACGACAGAGGAAACATTTATTGGCTTGCCCCCATTGTCGCAGATATCGAGGCCGGTTTCGGCGGGCCCCTCAACACTTTCGAAGTGACGAAAGCATGCATCAACGCGGGTGCGGCGGCGGTTCATCTGGAAGATCAAATATCCTCATTGAAAAAGTGCGGTCACATGGGCGGGAAGGTCCTGGCTCCCTCCTCTGAATATTTGCGCAAATTCGCGGCTGCCCGGCTTGCCGCCGATGTTATGGGGGTGCCCACGCTTATGGTTGCGAGAACCGATGCC
>Ga0210085_1000136_pt1 | contig 32815 bp, 34 predicted proteins | sample China_Galinas_PW_5_FD_184866 | JGI IMG/M metagenome (GOLD analysis project Ga0210085, IMG submission 184866) | Wetland microbial communities from San Francisco Bay, California, USA, that impact long-term carbon sequestration - China_Galinas_PWC_D1... | ecosystem: Environmental > Aquatic > Marine...
CCCGGAGCCGACCAGGCCGATCCCGAGCCCGGCCACCGCCACGACCGCGGCGGCGGCGGCGACCGCGACGGCCGCGCGGGCCGGGCGGCCGAGCCCGTCGAGGCGGTCCTGGACCGGCCAGACCAGACCCCGTTGCAGCACCCAGAGCAGCCACTCGAAGGGGCGGCGGACGAGATCGAAGGCAGCCCGCCCGGCGTCCTCCAGCGGCCAGATAACCCGCTCCTCGGCGCCGCGCAGCGCGCGCGCGCCCGCCGCTCGCAGCCCGCCCGAGCGTTGCTCCCTGCCGTTGATCGGGGTCTCGTTCTCGTCCATCGTCGAATGCAGTCAGGAAAGGATGATCCTCAATCTTCGCTGAGTTCTTAGCTGACAAACATAAAGAACGCCTTTGGATGGATTGTTTCGGCAGCAAAGGCCGCCTTGATGAGTCCTGACTGAAATCAGGCCGCCGCCGCGGCCGGCTCGCCGGCCTTGCCGAAGGTGAGCTCGCCGTCGGCGACGTCGATCCGCACCGTGTCCCCTTCGGCGAACTCGCCCTCGAGGATCTTCAGCGCCAGCCTGTCGACCAGCTGCTTCTGGATCACCCGCTTCAGCGGACGGGCGCCGTAGGTTGGGTCGTAGCCGAGGTTGCCGAGCAGCGCGCGGGCGCCGTCGGTCAGCTCGATCTCGATCCCGCGCTCGTGCACCCGGCCGACGAGCTGGTCGACCTGCAGCTCGACGATGCGGCCGATGTCGTCCTTGGAGAGGCGGTGGAAGATCACCGTGTCGTCGATCCGGTTGAGGAACTCCGGCTTGAAGGTGGTCGCCAGCACCTCTTCGATCTGCTCGCGGATCCGCTCGTCGACGGACTCGCCGACGATCCGGTCCGAGCCGACGTTGGAGGTCATGATCAGGACCGTGTTGGTGAAGCTGACCGTGCGGCCCTGACCGTCGGTGAGGCGGCCGTCGTCCATCAGCTGCAGCAGCGTGTTGAAGACGTCGGGGTGGGCCTTCTCGATCTCGTCGAGCAGCACCACCGCGTAGGGCCGGCGCCGCACCGCCTCGGTCAGCTGGCCGCCCTCCTCGTAGCCGACGTAGCCGGGGGGCGCGCCGATCAGCCGCGCCACCGTGTGCTTCTCCATGTACTCGGACATGTCGAGCCGGATGATCGCCTGCTCGGTGTCGAACATGAACTCGGCCAGCGCCTTGGCCAGCTCGGTCTTGCCGACCCCGGTCGGGCCGAGGAAGAGGAAGGAGCCGATCGGCCGGTCGGGGTCCGAGAGCCCGGCGCGGGAGCGGCGCAGCGCGTTGGAGACGGCGGCGGCCGCTTCCTCCTGCCCGATCACCCGGTCGTGGAGGCGCTCCTCCATCTGGATCAGCTTCTCGACCTCGCCTTCCATCAGCCGGCTGACCGGGATCCCGGTCCACTTGCCGACCACCTCGGCGACGTCTTCCTCGGTCACTTCGTCGCCCAGCAGCACCTCGCCGCCGGCGTGCAGCTCCCGCAGTCGCTCGTCCTGCTCGGCGACCTTCGCCTCCAGCTCCGGGATGTCGCCGTAGCGCAGCTTCGCGGCGCGCTCGAGGTCGGCCTCGCGCTCGGCCCGCTCGGCTTCGACGCGGGCCTGCTCGAGCCGGTCCTTGGCCTCCTTGATCGCCTCCAGCGGCTCCTTCTCGTTCTGCCACCGGGTGCGCAGCTCCGCCGCCTCCTCGCCGAGGTTGGCGAGGTCTGCCTCGAGCGCCTCGAGCCGCTGCCGGGAGGCATCGTCGGTCTCCTTCTTCAGCGCCTCGCGCTCGATCTCGAGCTGCTGGATGCGCCGCTCGACCTCGTCGATCTCGGTCGGGACCGAGTCGATCTCGATCTTCAGCCGCGAGGCCGACTCGTCGATCAGGTCGATCGCCTTGTCGGGCAGGAAGCGGTCGGCGATGTAGCGCTCCGAGAGGGTGGCGGCGGCGACGATCGCCGAGTCGGCGATGCGGACGCCGTGGTGCTGTTCGTAGCGCGGCTTCAGCCCGCGCAGGATCGCGATCGTGTCGTTGATGTCGGGCTCGCCGACGAGCACCGGCTGGAAGCGCCGCTCCAGCGCCGCGTCCTTCTCGATGTGCTTGCGGTACTCGTCGAGCGTGGTGGCGCCGACCGCGCGCAGCTCGCCGCGCGCCAGCATCGGCTTCAGCAGGTTGGCCGCGTCGACCGCGCCCTCGGCGGCGCCGGCGCCGACGATGGTGTGGAGCTCGTCGAGGAAGAGGACGATCTGGCCCTCGGCCTCCTGCACCTCGGAGAGCACGGCTTTCAGCCGTTCCTCGAACTCGCCGCGGTATTTGGAGCCGGCCAGCAGCGAGCCGATGTCGAGCGCGATCACGCGCCGGTCGCGCAGGCTCTCGGGCACGTCGCCGTCGACGATTCGCTGCGCCAGCCCCTCGACGATCGCGGTCTTGCCGACCCCCGGCTCGCCGATCAGCACCGGGTTGTTCTTGGTCCGGCGGGAGAGCACCTGGACGACGCGGCGGATCTCCTCGTCGCGCCCGATCACCGGGTCGACCTTGCCCGCCGCCGCGTCGGCGGTCAGGTCGCGGCCGTATTTCTCCAGCGCCTGCGCGTTGTCCTCGGCGTTGGGCGAGTTGACCGGGGAGGGGCCCTGCACGGCGGCGACCGCCCGGGCCAGCGAGTCGTGGTCGGGCAGCAGGTCGGAGACGCCGGAGCCGGAGTCGGCGAGGGCGAGCAGCAGGTGGCCGACGGCGATGTAGGAGTCGCCGGCCTTCGCCATCTCGCGCTCGGCCCCCTGCAGCACCCGGCCCAGGTTCGAGGACATGCGTGGCTCCTCGCCGCCCTCGCCGAGGGTCGGCAGCGCCGCCACTGCCTCGCGCGCCCTGGCCGTGACCGCGGCCGGGTCGGCGCCGACCTTCTGCAGCACCGGCACCGCCATCCCCTCCTGCTGCTCGAGCAGCGCGACCAGCAGATGGGCGGGCGCGATCTCGGGGTTGCGGCCCTCGCCGGCCAGCGCCTGCGCGGCCGCCACCGCCTCCTGCGACTTCACCGTGAACCTGTCCGCCTGCATCAGCCTCGCCCTTCTTTCCTCGTCCGTTCGAGTCTTTCGATCCGTTGCTTCGCCCGCGCCAGTTCGACGCGCAGCTTCTTCACTTCCTCTTCCAGCCCCAGCACCATCTCGACCCCGGCCAGGTTGAGCCCCTCCGAGGTCATCCTCTGGATCCGCTGCAGCCGCTCGACGTCGCGCTGGGAGTAGAGCCGGGTGTTCTTCGGCGAGCGCTTCGGCGCGATCAGCCCGCGCGCCTCGTACATCCGCAGCGTCTGCGGGTGCATCTCGGCCAGCTCGGCGGCGATCGAGATCATGAAGACGCCGCGCTCCTCGTCGACGCTCGCTTCCACCCGTCGCCGGTAGGTCGCCATCAGACCCCCGCCTTGCGCAGCAGCTCGGCGCGCGGGTCGGAGCCGTTGAAGGCCTCGGCCAGCTTCTCGGCCGCCTCCCGCTGCTCCTCGGTCAGCTCCGCGGGGACCTCGATCTCCAGCCGGTAGCGGATGTCGCCGCGGCCCTTGCCCTTCGACTTCGGCGCGCCCTCGCCGCGCAGGCGCTGGACCGAGCCGTGCCTCGTGCCCGGCGCGACCTTGATCTTCTTCGTCCCGTTCAGGGTCGGCACCTCGATCGTGCCGCCGCGCAGCGCCTCGGGGATCGAGATCGGCACGGTCACCTCGAGGTTGCCGCCGTCGAGGCGCTTGAAGACCGGGGAGGCCGCGACCCTGGTGGTCACGTAGAGGTCGCCGGCCGGGCCGCCGCGCGGCCCCGCCTCGCCCTTGCCGGCGAGCCGGATGCGGCTGCCGTCCTTGACCCCGGCGGGGATGTTCACCTTGTAGCGCTTGGTCTGCTGGGTCAGCCCCGAGCCGCCGCAGGTCGGGCAGGGGTCCTCGATGACCTGGCCGGCGCCGCCGCACTGCGGGCAGGGCTGGCTGATCGAGAAGAAGCCCTGGCTCTGGGCGTCGATCCCGCGCCCTTCGCAGCGCGGGCAGGTGACCGGCGCGGTGCCCGGTTTGGCACCCGAGCCGCCGCAGGTCGTGCAGCGCTCGGACTTGGGCACGGTGACGCTGATCTGGTCGCCGTTGACCGCCTGGTCGAAGCTGAGCTGGATCTCGGTCTCGAGGTCGCGGCCGCGCACCTGCTGGGCCTGGGCCCGGCCCCTGCCCCCACCACCACCGCCGCCGCCGCGGCTGAAGATCGAGGAGAAGATGTCGCCGAGGTTCTCGGCGCCGAAGCCGCCCTCCTGGGCGCCGCCCGCCCCGAACGGCCCCTGCCCGCCGAAGCCGCCGAACTGGCCGGCCTGGTCGTATTCCTTGCGCTTCTCCGGGTCGGCGAGGACGTCGTGCGCGGCGGAGATCTCCTTGAACTTTTCCTCCGCCTCGGCGTCGTCCGGGTTGCGGTCCGGGTGGTACTTGCGGGCCAGCTTGCGGTAGGCCTTCTTGATCTCCTCCTCGGAGGCGTTCTTGTCGACGCCAAGCGTCTTGTAGAGCTCGTCGGCCACTTCCGTCTCCTAGATCACCGGTCGCCGATCACGCGCTGACGACCACCCTGGCCGGGCGCAGCAGCTGGTCGTCGAGGCGGTAGCCCTTCTGCATCACCTCGACCACGATGCCCGGCTCGGCCCCCTCGACCGGCATGGTCGAGAGCGCCTCGTGCTGGTTGGGATCGAACCTCTCGCCCTTCGGGTCGACCGCCTCGATGCCGTTGCGGGTGAGCGCTTCCCGCATCCCGCGCAGCACCATCTCGACGCCGTCGGTGAGCCCGTCGCGGTCCTCGCCGGCGTTCTCCAGCGCCCGCTCCAGGTTGTCGACGGCGGCGATCAGCTCGCGCGCCATCTCGCCGCGGCCGCGCGCGGCGGCCGCCTGCACGTCGGCGGCCATCCGCTTGCGGTAGTTCTCGAAGTCGGCTTTGGTCCGCTTCGCCAGGTCGAGGTACTCGTCGCGCTCCTGCTCGGCTTTCTCCAGGAGGTCGCCGAGGTCGTGCTCGACCTCCTGCGCCTCCTGCTCCTCGGGCGTGACCTCGGCTTCCGCGGCCTGCGGGGCTTTCTCCTCGCTCACTTGTCGTCGCCCTCGTCGACCACCTCGGCGTCGACGACCTCCTCGTCGTCCGCGGCGGACTCGCCGCCGCCGTCGCCGCCGGCCGCCGCGCCCTCCTCGGAGGCGGCCGCGTAGATCTGCTCGGAGGCCTTGGTCATCGCCGTGTTGAGCGCCTCGGTCTTCGAGTTGATCTCCTCGAGGCTGCCCGAGTCGAGCGTGTCGCGCACGCCCTTGACCGCGGCCTCGACCTCCTCCTTGGTCGCGTCGTCGACTTTGCCGTCGGCGTCGGCGACCGCCTTCTCCGCCTGGTAGGCGGCGTTCTCGGCGAGGTTGCGGGCCTCGGCCAGCTCGCGCTGCTTGCGGTCCTCCTCGGCGTGGGCCTCGGCGTCGGTGACCATCTGGTTGATCTCGTCGTCGGAGAGGCCGGAGCCGGATTTGATCTCGATCTTCTGCTCTTTGCCGGTGCCTTTGTCGGTCGCGGTGACGTTGATGATCCCGTTCGCGTCGATGTCGAAGGTGACCTCGATCTGGGGCATCCCGCGCGGCGCCGGGGCGATCCCGGTGAGCTGGAATTTGCCCAGGCTCTTGTTGCCGCCGGCCATCTCGCGCTCGCCCTGCAGGACGTGGATCTCGACCGAGGGCTGGTTGTCCTCGGCGGTCGAGAAGACCTCCGACTTCTTGGTCGGGATCGTCGTGTTGCGCTCGATCAGCTTCGTCATCACGCCGCCTTTGGTCTCGATCCCGAGGGTGAGCGGGGTGACGTCGAGCAGCAGCACGTCCTTGACGTCGCCGGCCAGCACGCCGGCCTGGATCCCGGCGCCGACCGCCACCACCTCGTCGGGGTTGACCCCCTGGTGGGGCTCCTTGCCGGTCAGCTCTTCGACCCGGTTGCGGACCGCCGGCATGCGGGTCATGCCGCCGACCAGGACGACGTGGTCGATCGCGGTGTCGGAGTCGGCGAGGGCCTGTTTGACCGGCCCGTCGATCCGCTCCAGCAGGTCGCTCGCGAGGTCGTTGAGCTTGGACCGGGTGAGCTTCAGGTCGAGGTGCTTGGGCTGCCCCTCGACCGCGGTGATGAAGGGCAGGTTGATCTGCGTCTCCTGGGTCGAGGAGAGCTCGATCTTCGCCTTCTCCGCGGCCTCGTAGAGGCGCTGCAGGGAGTTCTTGTCCTGCGAGAGGTCGACGCCCTGGTCGCGCTTGAACTCGGCGACCAGCCACTCGACGATCGCTTTGTCCCAGTTGTCGCCGCCGAGGTGGTTGTCGCCGGCGGTCGCCTTCACCTCGAAGACGCCGTCGCCGATTTCCAGCACCGAGACGTCGAAGGTGCCGCCGCCGAGGTCGAAGACGAGGATCGTCTGGTCGGTCTTCTCCTTGTCGAGCCCGTAGGCCAGCGAGGCGGCGGTCGGCTCGTTGATGATCCGCTTCACGTCGAGCCCGGCGATCTTGCCGGCGTCCTTGGTCGCCTGGCGCTGGTCGTCGTTGAAGTAGGCGGGAACGGTGATCACCGCGCCGTCGACCGTCTCGCCGAGCTTCGCTTCGGCGTCGGTCTTCAGCTTCTGCAGGATCATCGCGCTGATCTCCGGCGGGCTGTACTGCTTGCCGCGGGCATCGACGCGGACGTCGCCGTTGGGGCCGGCCTCGACCTGGTACGGGACGATCGTCTCCTCCTCTTTGACTTCGGCCTCCTTGCGGCCCATGAAGCGCTTGATCGAGAAGATCGTGTTCTCGGGATTCATCACCGCCTGCCGTTTGGCTACGGTGCCGACCAGGCGCTCACCGCCCTCGGTGAAGGCGACGACGGACGGGGTCGTGCGGCCGCCCTCCGCGTTCTCGAGGACGGTCGGTTCGCCGCCCTCCATGACCGCCACGCACGAGTTGGTCGTGCCGAGGTCGATTCCGATCGTCTTGCCCACTTCTGCGTACCTCCAGGGTTTCGTTATCTAAGCCTAAGAAATCTTAGTCGGAGTGTGGCAGATCTGTGCGCGGATTGCAAACCCTGCGCTAGGGTTCGGTACGCAAGGTTCTTCAACTATTCAGCTTGGGAGGAGCAGAATGAGAACGACCCACGTCACCGGGTCCAAGTGGCGGCGCATGGCGCTGCCGGTCCTCGCGGTCCTGGCCTTTGCGCTGGCGCTGCCGGGAGGGGCCTCGGCCAGCGGTGGCTTCGGCCACTTCAAGACCGTCAAGACGATGACCCGCAACCTCTACCTGGGCGCCGACCTGACGCCGGCGATCGGGGCTCCGTCGCTGGAAGCGCTGGCGGCGGCCAACGGGCAGATCCTGCGCGAAGTCAGCGCCAACGACTTCCCGACCCGGGCGAAGGGCCTGGCGGCCGAGATCCGCTCCGAGCGCCCCGACCTGGTCGGGCTGCAGGAGGTGGCGCTCTGGCGCACCGCGCCGCCCAGCGTCGCGCCGCTGCTCACCGGCCCGAGCGCGACGACCGTCCGCTACGACTACCTGGCCGAGCTGATGGCCGAGCTCAACGGCCACCTGTGGGGGCCGAAGTACGAAGTCGTCGCCGTGCAGAAGGAGTTCGACCTCGAGTCCCCCGCCGACGAGAACGGGGAAGCGGGCGACGGCCCGGCCGAACAGGGGATTCCGAACGCCGAGATCAACGGGCGGCTGACGATGCGCGACGTGATCCTCGCCAAGCGCGGCCCGTTCGTGCACACCTGGAACGCGCAGTCGGGCAACTTCTCGACCCTGCTCGAAGTCCCGGTGCTGGGCAGCCCGCTGCCGATCGCCCGCGGCTGGACCTCGACCGAAGCCTGGGTCCGCGGCGCCGGGCCGTTCCGCTTCGTCAACACCCACCTCGAGGCCTTCCACCCGCTCGTCCGGCAGGCTCAGGCGGCGGAGCTGGTGACTCCGGGCGGGCCGGCGACCGGTGAACGGCCGGTGGTCCTGGTCGGCGATCTCAACTCCGACGACGACACGGTCGAAGGGGCGGACCGCCTCGCTTACGAAACGATCCAGGCCGCCGGCTTCGCGGAGCGCAGCACCGCCGAACCGCTGAGCTGCTGCCTCGCGTCCAGCCTGCTGGCCGAAGGGGCCGGCGGCAGCGTCGCCGACTTCGACCACCAGGTCGATCACATCCTCGTCGACGACCCCGAAGGGATCGGTCTGCGCTACTCGCACGTGACCGGCCTCGAACCGACCAACGGCTTCTGGTCCTCCGACCACGCCGGCATAACCAGCGCGCTCGACTTCTGAGCCGCGGGAAGAACGAGGCGTGCATTCACCGTCGCATGGATGGTGAATGCACGCCTCGTGTCCCTGCGCGTCTAACGCAGGAACAGCAGTGAGCTGAAGACTCCGGCGTGGTCGGAGTCCCACCAGCCGCTCTTGGCCTTCGAGCGTCCGGTCACCTTCGAGTAGCGCAGCTTGACCTTCTTCGGAGCATCGGTCATCACGTGGTCGACCGTGTGGTCGAATTCCTTGCGCGAGCCCGTCTTCAGGTTGTAGCTGTTGAGGCAGCAGGTGTTCGGCTTGGCCTTGCGCCGCTCGCGGAACCCGGCCTTCTTCAGCACCACGTAGGCCTGCTTGTCGCCCGGCTTGACCTGGGTCTTGACGTCCGAGTTGAAGTCCCCGAGCAGGACCACCGGCAGCTTGCTGCTCGCCGGACCGCCCTTGGCGACCAGCTCGGACGCCTGCAGGGCGCGGATGCTGGGGTGGACCGAGGGGTCGTCGAACGCCTCCAGGTGGGAGTTGACGAAGCGGAACCGCTTGCTGCCGCGCACCTTGGCGTCGACGCTGGTCCAGCCGCGGGTGACGGCGACTTCGGTGCCGCCGGCGACTTTGACCACCAGCGGGTTGGCGAAGTTGCCGCTCCGCGCCCGGGTCGTGACGACGCCGGAGCGCAGCCGCTTGAGGATCACGTCGCGCATCGTCAGCCGCCCGTTGACCTCGGTGTCGGCGAGCAGGCCCGGGCCGAGCCCGTCGCCGGGGGTCCCGTTGGCGTCGGCGGGGGCCTCGAAGTCGAACTCGTTCTGGACGACGACCGCCTTGTAGAGGTTCTTCTTCCTGTTGAGCTGCTTGAGCAGCAGCTGGAGGAAGTCGTACTTGACCTTGGTCGCCGAGGGCGTCCCGGTCAGGATCGGGCCGACCGAGGGCGGCGCTTCGCGCCAGAGGGCGACCTCCTGGAGGCCGACCAGGTCGGGCTTGTTGGCGAGGATCTCCTTCGCCAGGCCGCGGGCGCGGACCGGGAAGTTGGTCGCTTCCACCTGGCGGACGATGCCGCCGTTGGCCTCGAAGAACTGTGCCTGGGATTCCGAGGCCAGCGCCGGCGCGAGGTCGGCGCCGAGGTAGAGGTTGCGGGTCATCACGTTGACGACGTGCCCCTTGCCCTTGCCCGGCTTCGCCTCGGCGACGCCGGTGAGGGCGGTGCAGGCCAGGGCGGCCGCCGCCAGCAGCAGGAAGACCCGGCGGGTCGCTGCGGTTCGCTCGATCATGCTCTCCTCCGTGGGTTCGGTTCCCTGCCGCCCCGCATGAACCGTACCGCGCGGAGAAAGTTGCGGCGGTGGATCAGCCGTCGCCGGCGGTGTTGGCGACGAACGCGGCGACTTCCTTCGCCTGCGTTTCGTTGAGGATCCCGGCGGGCATGCGGCCCGGGGTGGTGGAGCCGTCGACGCCGTTTTCGACCGCGTTGAGGACGCGTCCTTCGGCCGCTTCGATCGCGCCGGCGTCGGCGAGCGGTTCGCCGGTCGGCGCCAGCAGCTCGTCGAGGTTCGGGCCGTAGTTGCCGTCGGCGCCGGCGCTGTAGAGCGTGTGGCAGTTGCCGCAGTTGATCTGGAACAGTTCCTGGCCGGATTCGAACTTGGCCGGGACGTCCTGCGCTCCCGACTTCGCGTCGCCCTTGCCGTTGAAGACCAGCCAGGGGATGGCGACCACGAGGGCGACGACGAAGATGCCGAAGACGATGAAGGTGCGCTTGCTCATTTAGGCGGCGGGGATACTAATGCCCGCCTGGCGATTCGCGCGGTACCACGGGCACATCCGCTTCAGCGCGCACTCCCCGCAGCGCGGTTTCGGGCGGCAGAGCATCCGTCCGTGGCGGATCAGGTTCATGTGCAGCTCGTAGGCGTCGGCGGGGTCGACGATCGCCAGCATCTCGTCGTGGGCGCGCTCGAAGGAGGCCTTCTCCGGGAAGAGGCCGAGCCGGCCGCCGACCCGGTGGATGTGGACGTCGACCGGGATCTCGGGGATGCCCCAGGTGAAGATCAGCACGCAGGCCGCCGTTTTGCGGCCCACGCCGGGCAGCGCCAGCAGGTACTCGAGCGACTCCTCGCGCGGTGCCGTCTCGGTCCAGCCGAGGTCCGGCGGCTCGCCCAGCCGCGCGAGGATCGCCTGGATCCGCGGCGCCTTCTGCCGGCCGAGGCCGCCCGGCCGGATCGCCTCCTCGACCTCGGCGACCGGCGCGTCGCGGACCTCCTCCCAGGTCGGGAAGCGCTCGCGCAGGGCGGCGAAGGCGCGGTCGCGGTTGCGGTCGTTGGTGTGCTGGGAGAGCACGGTCTTGACCAGCTCGCCGACCGGATCGCGGTGCGGCTCGGCGGTCGGCTGCCCGTACATCTCGCGCAGGCGGTCGCGGATCGCCCGCACGCGCCGCTTGTCGGGCCGCTTCCAGGTCGCCATCGGGGGCGCAGGTTATTGGGCGGCGAGAGCGGATTTCGCCGCGTCGGATCGGTCCCCGTCGGTTAACCAGCGGGTTACAATTGTGAGTCCCGTGTCTCGCGCTCTCGCCGCCATCTCCGCCAAGATGCCCAAGGGCTGGGCGGATTTCGGGCGCCAGATCGGCATCCTGGTCGGCGTCGACCTCGCCTACACCATGGTCCGCGGCCTCGCCGACGGGGAGCGGTACGTGGCGATGGCGCACGGCTGGCAGGTGATCCAGTTCGAGAAATCGGTCGGCGCCTTCTTCGAGCCCGGCCTGCAGGCGCTCTTCCTGCCCTCGCAGACGATCGTCGACCTGGCCAACCAGGTCTATCTCAACGCGCAGTTCTCGATCGCGATCGGGTTCCTGCTCTGGCTCTACTTCTTCCGCAACGAGTCCTATTACTTCGTGCGCAACATGTTCGTCGTCGCGATGGGGCTCGCCCTGGTCGGTTACACGCTGTTCCCGACCGCGCCGCCGCGCATGTTCCCGGAGCTCGGCTTCGTCGACACGATCAACGCCTTCTCCGGCGTCAACCACGACTCCGCGATCGCCAGGTCCTTCATCAACCCCTACGCGGCGATCCCGAGCATGCACTGCGCCTTCGCGATGATGATCGGCAGCAGCGGCTTCATGGTCTGCCGCAGCTGGCTGGCGAAAGGCTTCTGGGCGACCTGGCCGCTGCTGGTCGCCTGGGTGACGATCGTCACCGCCAACCACTACTGGGTGGACGCGGTTCTGGGCTGGGGCGTGGCGCTGACCTCGGCGCTGGTCGCCGCCCGCCTCCTGGCCCGGGTCCGTCCCGAAGCCTGGTCGTGGCGGACCGCGCCGCAGGAGGCCGAGGCCTGACCGCGGCCCGGAATCCGCGTCCCGTCCTTCCCCGCCAGGTAGCCTGACGCGCAATGGAACCCTCGGCGCCCCCAAGGGGTCGCGGCCCGCGCCGCAACCGCCCGGCGAGCCGCAACGGGAGGCAGGAGCTGCGCGTCTACGCGCGCGAGCGGCTGATCGAGTCGCGCCTCACTCCCAACGCGATCTCGATGGTCGGCCTCTTCGGCAACGTCGTCGCGGCCGTGCTGGTCACCCAGCGCCTCTTCTTCCTCGCCGGCATCGCCTTCATCCTCGGCTCGGTGATGGACACGCTCGACGGGCGTTACTCGCGGATGTCGGGCAAGGGGTCGCTGTTCGGCGCCTTCCTCGACTCCACCCTGGACCGGATCGAGGAGGGGGTCGTGCTGGCCGCGGTGGCCGGCTACTTCGCGATCGAGGGCATGGACTTCGCCGCCGCGATGTGCGTGGTCGCGGTGCTCGGCTCGCTGATGGTCTCCTACACGCGGGCCCGGGCCGAGGCGCTCGGGGTCGAGTGCAAGGTCGGCGTCGCCACGCGCCCCGTCAGGGTGGTCATACTGTCGATCGGGCTGGTCTTCGCCAAGGGTGCCGGCATCGGCGATTTCGAACTGCTGGCGCCGGCGGTCTACGTGCTCGCGGCGCTGACCACCTTCACGACTTTCCAGCGGGTATGGCATGTGCGAAACGAGCTTTCCGGCGACAACTCGGGCGCAGCCCGGGACGGCGACGGCGACGAGGAGGAGCCGGCCGGGCTGTAACCAGCGCGGCCGCCGGGTGTGTCTACCGATCCAGCGCGATCCAGGAGGACTTCTTAATTCATGAGTGAGAGCAACGGAGCAAACGGCAGCGGCAACGGCGTCGCCCGGACCGACGAGAAGGTGCGCGTCGCGATCGTCGGGGTCGGCAACTGCGCCAACTCCTTCATCCAGGGCATCCAGTACTACAAGGACGCCGACCCGGGCGACGAAGTTCCGGGCCTGATGCACGTCGACCTCGGCGGCTACCACGTCCGCGACGTCGAGTTCGTCGCCGCCTTCGACATCGACGCCGAGAAGGTCGGCAAGGACCTCTCCGAGGCGATGTGGTCGGGGCAGAACGACACCTACAAGTTCGCCGAGGTGCCGGAGCTCGGCGTCAAGGTCGAGCGGGGGATGACCCACGACGGCCTCGGCAAGTACCTGAAAGAGAAAATCAAGAAGGCGCCGGGCGAAACGGCGGACATCGTCGGCATCCTCGAGGAGACCAGGGCGGACGTGCTCGTCTGCTACCTGCCGGTCGGCTCCGAGCAGGCCGTCAAGTGGTACGTCGAGCAGGCGCTGAAGGCCGGCGTCGGCTTCGTCAACTGCCTGCCGGTCTTCATCGCCCGTGAGGATTACTGGGACAAGCGCTTCGAAGAAGCCGGCCTGCCGATCATCGGCGACGACATCAAGTCCCAGGTCGGGGCGACGATCGTCCACCGGCAGCTCGCCCGCCTCTTCCACGACCGCGGCGTGCGGATGGAGCGGACCAGCCAGCTCAACGTCGGCGGCAACATGGACTTCTACAACATGCTCGAGCGCGAGCGTCTCGCCTCCAAGAAGGAGTCGAAGACCAACGCCGTCACCTCGATCATGGGGCATGACCTGCCCGCCGAGGACGTCCACGTCGGCCCCTCCGACTACGTCGCCTGGCTGACCGACCGCAAGTGGGCCCACATCCGGCTCGAGGGCAAGGCCTTCGGCGACGTGCCGCTCAACCTCGAGCTGAAGCTCGAGGTCTGGGACTCGCCGAACTCCGCCGGCGTCGTGATCGACGCGGTGCGGCTGATCAAGCTCGCCCTCAACAACGGGATCTCCGGGCAGCTCGACGGTCCCTCCAGCTACCTGATGAAGTCGCCGCACACGCAGCGGCCCGACGACGAGGCGCGGGAGAAGACCGAGGAGTTCATCGTCGCCAACGCGCGCCGCAAGTCCGGCGCCCCGGCGCCGGACGCGTCCAGCGCGACCAAGGCCTGACCCGGCGGGAGCCCGCCCCTCCGTGGGGGCGGGCTCCTATCCTTGCCCGACGTGCCCGACGTGCCCGACGCAGCATCGCTCTCGATCGCCCAGGTCGCCCCGCGCCGGCGGGGCGGCGGCGAGGGCCCTGTCAGCGAGTACGCGGCGCGGCTCTCCGAGGAGCTGGAGCGGCGCGGCCACGAGGTCCTGCGGATCACCACCGGCGACCGCCGGGTCAAAAGCCTGCTCGCCTCGACCCCGCTCGACGTGGTCCACGTGCACGAGCCGTACGCGCCGAGCATCTCCTCGGCGGCGCTGCGGCACTCCTACTCGCTCAACGTCGCAACCTTCCACGCGCCGCAGGAGCGGATGCTCGCGACCCAGGTGGCGCGGCCGCTGGTCGAGATCTTCTTCGGCCGGATCGACGCCCGCACGGTGACCAGCCGGGCCGCCGCCGACCTGCTCTCCGGTTACTTCCCGGCCGGCTACGAGCTGGTCGACCCGGTCGGCGGCGAGCGCGACTGGGGCGCGGTCGCGGACGAGTTCGAAGCCGTCTACCGGGGGCTGCTGCGCCGCCGCCACGCTCCCGGGGGCGACCCGGAGCTGCGCGAGCGCCTCGCCGCGCGGCCGCTGATCGAGGTCGACCTGCACATGCACACCGACCACTCCGGCGACTGCGCGACGCCGGTCGAGGTGCTGCTGCAGACGGCGCGCGACCGCGGCCTGGGCGCGATCGCGATCACCGACCACAACGAGGTCTCGGGCGCCCTGGAGGCGCGGCGCGTCGCGGAGGGGATGGGCGACCTCGAGGTGATCGTCGGCGAGGAGGTGAAGACCGCCGAGCAGGGCGAGGTGATCGGCCTCTTCATCGAGGAGAAGATCCCGAAGGGGATGACGATGGCGGAGACGATCGCCGCGATCCGCGAGCAGGGCGGGCTGGTCTACGTGCCCCACCCCTTCGACCGCTTCCACTCGGTGCCCGACTACGAGCACCTGCTCGGCATCGTCGAGGACGTCGACCTGCTGGAGGTCTTCAACCCGCGGGTGGCGCTGACCTCGTTCAACGAGGAGGCGGTGCGCTTCGCTCGCAAGTACCGGATCGTGCCGGCCGCCGGCTCGGACTCCCACGTCGCCCAGGGGCTGGGCAGCGTGCGGCAGCGGATCCACGATTTCGACGGGCCGGCCGAGTTCCTCGAGGCGATGCGGGACGCCGACATCACCCGCAAGCACAAGAACCTGGTCTACGTGCAGACGCTGAAGTTCCTGCAGACGACGGGGCGGCCGAAGGCGCCGAAACGGCGCGTGCCCGACGCCAAGCCGGTGCGCGGGGGGCGGCCGCGCAAGCGCCGTCCGGCGAGCAAGAGCTGATGCACGCGCGGGCGGCTGGAGGAGCCGCGTCCGGTCCGTCAAAGAAGGCTGGGCAGATGCCGAGCATCGACGACGAGATTCGCGAGAAGTACCTCGAGCGCGCGATCCGCGAGCTGAACCAGCTCAGCCGCGAGATCCAGGAGTGCGCGCACTGCCCGCGCGGCAAGCTGATGCCGGTGCTCGGCTCCGGCCACCCGCAGGCCGACGTCTTCATGCTCAAGCACGCCCCGCTGACGGCGGAGATCGAGGAGGGGGTCGCCTTCTACGGCCGCGCCGGCAACGCGCTGATGAAAAGCTTCAAACGGCTCGGCATCGACCCGCTGGCCGTCTACGGCACGCTCTGCGTCAAATGCCCGGTCGCCGAGCCGGACCTGGCCCCGCAGCAGTGCGTCGCCCGCCTCGCCGAGGAGCTGGCGATCGTGCAGCCGAAGATCGTCGTCGTGATGGGCGAGCCGGCGCTGCGCATCCTCAACGGCCTCGCCGTCCCGCTCTCCCGCCCGGTCGAGCTGCGCGAGGGCGAGATCCAGGCCTTCACCCCCACCGTCGACGCCCTCTACGTCCCCGACGTCGACGACTCGCTCGACGAGGAGGGCGCCAAGCAGCGCTTCTGGCGCGCCTTCCGCACCCTCGGCCTCTGGTACGAGGACCTGCCGCCGTACTAGCGGCCAGGGCGGTTGAAAACCTGGGGGAGGGCGGATACGGTCGGCGCATCGACTTGACCGCGCCCCGTGACATCCGACCGAGGCTGGCGCTGGCGGCCGCGCTCTGCGTGGCTCTGCTCGGGGCGCTCGCGCTGGGTGCGGGCGAGGCCGAGGCGAAGAAGGGGCCGCAGCCGAAGGCGGGAAAGTACGCCGGCAAGGTCGGCACCTTCGCCAGGGTCATCTTCAAGGTCCGCGGCAGGCTGGTCCTGCGGCTCAACGCCGGCGTCAAAACCAACTGCCAGCGCACCTCGGACGGGGCGATCACCGAAACCAAGAACCTGGCCACCGCGCCGGCCGAACAGGAACCGGTCGCCAAGCTGAAGCTGCGCAAGAAGAAGGGCCGCTGGGTGTTCGACGGCAAGGCGCAGGACAAGGAAGGCGTCGAATGGAAGATCTCGGGCCGCTTCGTCTCCCGCACCAAGGCCAGGGGTCGTTTCGAAGCGAGCAAGTACGAGTCGCTCTACAACCCCTTCCAGCCCTACGGCATCGACGGCCAGCTCTGCGCCGGCCATGAGAGCTGGACCGCGAAGCTGAAGCGGTAGCCGTCAGTGCTGCGCCGGGGCGGCGGCCTCGGCCACGGCGGTCATCGCGTCGACCTTGGCGCTGGCGAGGCCGCGGACGACGATGGTGTCGAGGGCGGTGTAGGCGGCGAGGGACTTCTGGGCGCTGGAGGGGTCGGGGGCGGCGACGCCGACGCTGCCCTCGGGCTCGCCGAGGCGGTCGAAGTGGTTGCGGTAGCCGGCGTGCAGGTCGCGGTAGAAGGACTCCTCCTTGGCGAGGCGGCGGGGCGCGTCATCGCCGACGGCGGTGCGGACGTAGCCGAAGACCGGCGGCGTGTCGCGGCCGGCCTCGGCGGCGCCGGCCTCGACCTTGGTGCGGGCCGCGGCGGCGAACTCCGGGGTCATCCAGTTGAAGAAGGCGCCGTCGTAGGAGGAGCCGGCGAGGGCGCACATCTTCGGCCCCATCGCGGCGAGGACGAGGCGGACGCCGGGCAGCTTCTCGCGCAGCTCCGGCAGGCGCTCGCGCATCGCCGTCAGCGGTTTCTTGGAGAAGCCGGCGCCGACCCCGAGCCAGAGCCTGGCCGGGTCGAGGCCGCAGCGCTCGACGTCGGCGGCGATCTTCTCCGGCGGGGTGCGGTCGATCGCGATCACGCCCACGCCCAGGTCGACCTCCGGCGCCGCGGCGGCGAACTCGGCCAGCGTCTCCAGCCCCTTGGCGCCCGGGTGGTCGTTCGACCACATCGAGGCGTAGCCGAGCTCCGCGCAGCGCGCGGCGAGCGGCCGCGCGACCTCCGGGTCCAGCCCGGCGGCGACTCCGAAGCCCCGATTCATCGAAACGCTTTCCCGGCTCGCGTCACGCGCCGCACCCTACAACTACGCCACGCTCCCCCGGGGAACGACCCAGCGGGCCGGCTGCCCGGTCAGCTCGGCGATCCGGTCGAAGTCGGCGTCGTAGTGGAGGACCACCAGCCCGGCGCTCTCGGCGCAGGCGGCGACGAGCAGATCGGGGAGCGGAACCGCCCGATGCTGCGAGCGCTCGGCGAGCATCGCCTGGACCTCGAGGGCGCGCCTGACGCCGGCGTCGTCCACCGGCACTCGCGGCATCCCGCGCAGCGCCTCGGCGAGCGCCCGGTAGGTCGCGCGACTGCTTGCGCTGAAGAGCAGCTCGAGGTCGACGATGCCGCAGGTGGCGACCTCGCCGGCGACCAGGAGGGGCTCGATCACCGCCCTGACCTCGGGGCGAGTGTCACTCCGGGTCAGCGCGCTCTTGTCGGCGAGGAAGGTGGCCACCCGGCGCTCAGGACCAGGCGCCGGACATCACGTCGGGGTCATCCAGATCCAAGGCGCCCGGCCTGAAGAGGAGCTCGACGAGCGTTTTGCGCTGCCGCACCTTGATCACCTCGGCGAGGGCTGCGTCGACGGTCTCCGTCAGGGTCTTGGTGCCCAGGAGCTCCTTGGCGGCGTCCACCTTCTCGGTGTCTATCTCAAACGAGGTCTTGCGCTTGGACGGTGCGGTCACCACCCGAAGATAGCAACCTTCCCGAAATCAGATAGCGATTTCGGCCTTATTCCCTCTCGAACAGCGCCACGCACTCGATGTGCGGGGTCTGGGGGAACATGTCGACCGGCCTCACCCGGCGCAGCCTATAGCCGGCCTCGGTGAGCTGGGCCGCGTTGGGGGCGAGCGTGGTCGGGTTGCAGGAGACGTAGACGATCTTCTTCGCCTCGCACTCGAGCACCCGGCGGACGATTTTCTGCGAGAGGCCCGCGCGGGGCGGGTCGATGACGACGACGTCGGGCTTGCCGGCCTGCTCGAGCAGCGGTCGCACGCCGGTGCGGGCGTTGGCGGCGAGGAAGCGAGCGTTGCCGATTCCGTTGCGCTTGGCGTTGGCCTCGGCGTCGGCGATCGCCTCGGGGACGATCTCCAGCCCCCAGACCTCGCCGGACCGCCCGGCCAGGGTGAGGCCGATCGTGCCGATCCCGCAGTAGAGGTCGAAGACCCGCTCGCGCCCGCTCAGTCCCGCGTACTCGGCGGCGACCGCGTAGAGGCGCTCGGCCATCTCGGTGTTGGTCTGGAAGAAGGCGCCGTGGGACATCTCCAGCTGCAGCCCGCTGAGCACCTCGCGCAGGCGCTCCTCCCCGAGCGCTCCGGTCGGGCCGTCGGTGCCGCCGCTGTCGCCCTCGATCACCGTGTGCAGGTCGACCGGGGGGCGGGGGAACCTGGCCGGCGAGGTGACCAGCCGGGTCTGGATCTGGCCGGTCCGCCGCCCCTCGCGGACCGCAAGGTTGCGCAGCACCCCGCGCCGCGCCCGCGCGTCGTAGGGCGGGACCGCCTCGGAACGCGCCCATTCGCGCACCTCGTTGCGGGCGGCGTTGCCGGCCTCGGAGGCGAGCTTGCAGTCGTCGACGTCGACGATCAGGTCCCAGCGCCCGCGGGCGTGGAAGCCGAGCGCCAGCTCGTCGTCGACCTCGCCGAAGGAGTATTCGAGCTTGTTGCGGTAGCGCCAGGTCTCCTCTGCCGCGACGATCTGCTGCAGCTCGAAGCCGTCGAGCCCGCCGATCCGGCGCAGCGCCTCGTCGACCTGGGCGGTCTTCTCGGCGAGCTGGCGCTCGTAGGGGAGGCCCTGCCACGGCGCCCCGGGGCAGGGCTCGCCGCCGTGGACGCAGGCGTCGGGGACGCGGTCGGCGCCGGGGCGCAGCAACTCGACCGCCCGCGCCTCGGCGAACCGCTTCTTGCCCTTGGTGACCTCGGCGCGGACCAGGTCTCCGGGCAGGCCTCCGGCGACGAAGACGACGAATCCGTCGCTGCGCGCGACCCCGCGCCCGCCGAAGGCGAGCGACTCGATCTCAACCTCGAGCAGCTCGCCGCGGCGCGGGCCGCGGGCCGCCGGCTTGGTGCCGGAGGCCTCCCTCACGCTATTTCAGTTTTTTCCGCGCGCGCTGCGCCGCCTGGGTGGCCTGTTTGCGCACCGGTTTGGTTTTGCCGCTCACTTCTTTGCGCGCCTGTTTGACCAGCCGTTCCGCCTCCTTGAGCAGGGAGTCGGTCTGTTTGCGGCCTTTTTTGACCAGCGCGTTGAACATCTTTTCGGCATCGCCGCGGGTCATCCGGCCGCGCTTGACGGCGTCGTCGATGACCTCCTGGATCCGGTCGTGGCTGATCGTGATCGTCTGCTCGAGGCTGTCGCGGAACTGCGCGACGCTCTTGTCGAGGCCGGACGTCGCGGCGCTCGCGCTCCGTTTCGGCGTCGATTTTTTCGCGCCCTTTTTGGCCGGGGCTTTTTTCGATTTCGAGGCTTTCGATGCAGCCGGTTTTTTCGCGGCTTTGGCTTTCGGTTTCGCTTTGGCTTTTTTCGCTTTCGATTTGGCTGCCGGTTTTTTGGCGGTTTTTTTCGTCGCTTTTTTGTCTGCCATTCGAGGTGCCTCCAAGTCAGTAGCCCGCAGTTTCCGGATACGACTATCTCATTCGGCGAGGAGGTTGTCTCACCTGGTGGCGAGCGAAAGCTCCGTCGCAGCGAATCTGGCCTCGATCGGAGCGTGGTCGGAGAGGCGCAGCGCGCGCCCCTCGAGCGGCAGCTCGCGCCGCTCCTCCGGCCAGGCCGCGGCCGGCTCGACGACGTCGAGGCCGCGCGCCAGCAGGTGGTCGATCGCCTCCGGCCCGGTCGGCGCCGCCAGGCCGAAGTCCTCGCGCAGCCGCTCGAACGCCTCCGGGGTCCGGGCCGGGCGCAGGTTGAGGTCGCCGCCGAGCAGCAGCGGCGAGTCGCCGGCCCACTCGCGGGCGGCGCGGGCGGCGCGCAGCACGTCCTCGGTGGCGAGCGCCGGCCGGTCGTTGGTCGCGTGCAGGTTGGCGACGCAGACGCCGGAGGCGGTGCGGGTGAAGGCCATCGTGCGGCGCTCCGGCTCGCCGCCGTGGATCTCCAGCTCGCGCCGCTCGGCGATCCCGCCGAGCCGGCCGGGGACGCGGACCAGGGTGAGGTTGGAGCCGCCCTCGCCGGAGGCCATCAGGTCGGGGTTCTGCCGCGCCAGCAGCCCGCGCAGCGGCCCCAGCCAGTTGCGCGAGGTGAGCGAGCGGTGCCACTCCGCGCCGCAGGCCGCGGCCAGCGGCTCGGCGAAGCGCGGCGGGCACTCCTGCAGCAGCGCCACGTCCCAGGCGCTGGCCGCGAGCAGGGTGGCGAACTCGGTGGTGAGGTCGCGGTTGACCTGGACGTGGGTCTCGTTGCGCTCGTCGAGGCGGAGCAGCCGCGAGCGCCAGGTCCGCAGCGCCGGGTCGGGTGGATGGTCCCTCCCGTGGAAGAGGTTCCAGCTGATCGCCGCGAACTCCACGCCCGTAGTATCCGCCGCTTGGCGCAGAACTTCATCATCGGCGACGAGCTGGGCGCTTTCCGGCTCAGCAAGCTGCTCGACCGCGCGGCGGAGCTGAAAGCCGGCCGGGACGAGCTGGTCGGCGCCGACTCGCTGGCCGGGCGCAGCGTCGCGCTGGTCTTCGAAAAGCCCTCGACGCGGACCCGGATCTCCTTCGAGGTCGGGGTCGCCGAGCTCGGCGCCAACCCGGTCGTCCTGCGCGGGGACGAGATGCAGCTCTCGCGCGGCGAGTCGGTCGGCGACACGGCGCGGGTGCTCTCCCGCTACGTCGACGCGATCGCGATCCGCTCCGGATCCCACGAGGCGGTCGCCGAGCTGGCCGAGGCGGCCGACGTGCCGGTGGTCAACGGGCTCACCCCGCTGCACCATCCCTGCCAGGCGCTCGCCGACCTGCTGACGATGCGGGAGCGCTTCGGCGATCTCGACGGCCTGCGGCTCGCCTACGTCGGCGACGGCAACAACGTCGCCCGCTCGCTCGCGGTGCTGGGCGAGCTGGCCGGGGTCGAGGTGGTCGTCGCCGCCCCCGCCGGCTACCAGCTGGAGGAGGGCCACGGGGTGAAGCTGACCGACGACCCGCGGGCCGCGGCCGCCGGTGCCGACGCTCTCTATACGGACGTCTGGGTCAGCATGGGCGACGAGGAGGAGGCGCAGAAGCGGCGCGCCGACCTCGCCCCGTTCCGGCTCGACGCCGACCTGCTGGCCGCGGCCAAGGACCGCGCGATCGTCCTCCACTGCCTGCCGGCCCATCCCGGCGAGGAGATCAGCGCCGAGGTGCTCTACGGCGGCCGCTCCGCCGTCTGGGACCAGGCCGAGAACCGGCTGCACGCGCAGAAGGCGCTGCTGGAGGCGCTGCTCAGCTCCTAGCGGGGCCCCCGCATGCATCCCGAAATCGACGTCGGCCCGGTGACGCTGCAGTCCTTCGGGCTGATGTTCGTGCTGGCCTTCGTCGCCGCCTGGCTGCTGGCCTGGAAGCGGATGCGGGAGCTCGGCAAGCCCGGCGACTGGGCCTACGAGTTGGCCTTCGCGGCGCTGGTCGGCGGCGCGGTCGGGGCCCGCCTGTACTTCGTCGTCCAGAACTACGACCTGGTCAAGGGCGACCTGATCGGCAACGCCTTCTCCGGCGGCGGGCTGGTCTGGTACGGCGGCGCGATCGGCGGCGCCCTCGCGGTGCTCGCCTGGGCCTGGTGGCGGGACTTCGTCTGCCTCGAGCTGCTGGACCTGACGGCGCCGTGCCTGGCGCTCGGCTACGCGATCGGCCGGATCGGCTGCCAGCTCGCCGGCGACGGCGACTACGGCAAGGCCTGGGACGGACCCTGGGCGATGTCCTACCCCGACGGCACGGTGCCGATCGACGAAACCGTCCACCCCACTCCCGTCTACGAGACGCTGGCGATGGGTTTCGTCGCCTGGCTGCTCTGGCGCTGGCGCGACCGGGTGCGGCCGGGGATGCTCTTCGCCCTGTATATGGTCCTCGCCGGAACCGAGCGCTTCCTGGTTGAGTTCCTCCGTCGCAACTCCGAGGTGGCGCTGGGACTGACCGGCCCGCAGTTCGAGAGCCTCGCGATCGCGGCCGGCGGGCTGGTCTGGATCGCTATCGTGGTCCGCCGGCACGGAGGCATCTGGCAACCCCAAACGAGCTAGGCGATGTTAATCTTGCACAGGAATCTTGGAGCGGTGAACCGAGGGAGGCTGGTCGGCTGATGGCCGCAATTGACGTTCAGAGTCAGGAGGGCCCGTCCGCGCGCACCGTGGGCGCGGTGCTCGACGACGCGGCCGAGCGGCTCGCCGCGGCCGGGGTCGGCGAGGCGCGGGCCGACGCCGAACTGCTGGTCGCCGACGCGCTCGGCGTGAAGCCGACCGAGCTGGCCACCGACGGTGCGGGCGAGGTCCCGGCCGAGGTCGCGGAGGAGATCGAGAGCCGCGTGCGGCGCCGGGTCGAGCGCGAGCCGATGGCCTACATCCTCGGCCGCGCCCCCTTCCGCGGGCTGGAGATCGCGGTCGACGGGCGGGTGCTGTGGCCGCGGCGCGAGACCGAGCTGCTGGTCGAGGTCGGCAGCAAGCTGCCCGAGGGGGCGCGCGTGCACGAGGTCGGCACCGGCTCCGGGGCGATCTCGCTGGCGCTGCTGAGCGAGCGGCCCGACCTGCGGGTGAGCGCCTCGGACCTTTCGCCCGAGGCCGTGGAAGCGGCGCGGGAGAACGCCGAGCGGCTCGGGCTGGAGCTCGAGGTGACAGTCGACGAGGGCCTGCCCGAGGGCCTGGCAGACGTCGACCTGGTGATCGCCAACCTCCCGTACGTCACCGACGCGACGATCTTCGAGCGCTCGCCGGAGATCCAGAAGGAGCCGCGGATCGCTGTGACCGGGACCTGCGGCGAGGACGGCCTCGGTGTGATCCGCGGGCTGATCGGGGAAACGCCCTCCGGCTGGAAGCTGGCGCTGGAGCACGACACCCACCACGGTCCGGCGATGCGCGAGATGCTGCGCGACGCCACTACCCTTCAGGACTATGAAGGTGACGACCGGGTGACTGTCGGCTTCGCTCCATGAAGCACGACGCGGCGCGATGAGCGAGGCTCCGCCCGAGGCTGACCCGGCCGGCGGCCGGGCGAGCGACGCGACGGGCGACACCGAGGCGCAGCGCCGCGCCAAGGTCGAGCGCCTGCGCGCGGGAGGCGTCGACCCCTACCCGCACTCCTTCGAAGGGCGCGACCACGTCGCCGACATCCTTGCCGCCCACGATCCCGAGGCGCTCGGGGAGGGCGAACGGGAGGAGTTCCGCTACCGCGTGATGGGGCGCGTCACCGGCAAGCGCGAGCACGGCAAGATCGCCTTCCTCGACGTCCGCGACGTCACCGGCACGATCCAGGGCGTCGCCCGCCGCGCGGTGCTCGGCGACGAGGTCTTCGACGGGCTCGAGCACCTCGACGTCGGCGACCTGGTCGGGATCGAGGGCGTGCTCTACGTGACCAAGCGCGGCGACGTCGCGATCGGCATCCGCGAGTACACGCTGCTGGCCCCGGCCCTGAAGGACCCGCCCGACCTCTTCCACGGCATCTCCGATCCGGAGACCCGCTACCGCCAGCGCGAGCTCGACCTGATGGCGAACGAGGAGTCGCGGGAGATCTTCAAGAAGCGCTCGAAGCTGGTCTGGGAGATCCGCAACCAGATGAACTCGCGCGGCTGGGTCGAGCTGGAAACGCCGGTCCTGCAGCGGCTGACCGGGGGCGCCGCGGCGCGTCCCTTCGTCACCCACCACCACGCGCTCGACCGCGAGCTGTTCCTGCGCACGGCGACCGAGCTGTACCTGAAGCGGGCGATCGTGGGCGGCTTCGAGGACGTCTACGAGTTCGGCAAGTTCTTCCGCAACGAGGGGATGTCGCCCCAGCACAACCCCGAGTTCACGATGCTGGAGATGTTCGTGGGGGGCGCCGACTACAACGGCGTCATGGAGTTCGTCGAGGTGCTGGTGGCGAGCGTGGTCGAGAAGACGATGGGGACGACCAAGGTGATGCGCGACGGGGTCGAGATCGACTTCGCGGCGCCCTGGCCGCGGGTGACGCTGCGCGACGAGCTGCTGCGCGAGGCCGGGATCGACATCTACGAGGCGAGCCGCGACGAGCTGGCCGAGGTGGCCGGCGCGGACGCCGACCCCAACGACGACTGGGCCGGCCTGGTCGACACCCTGCAGGGCAAGCTGGTCGAGCCGAAGCTGATCCAGCCCACCTACATCATCGACCTGCCGATCGAAATCTGGCCGCTGGTCAAGGTGCACGAGGACGACCCGAAGATCTGCGAGGCCTTCGACGGGATCGTCGCCGGGATGGAGATCGTCGGCGGCGGCACCGACATCAACGACCCGATCGAGCAGCGCGAGCGCTTCGTCAAGCAGCGCGAACGCCAGGAAGCCGGGGCCGAGGACGACCCGCACCCCCACGACGAGGAGTTCGTGCAGGCGCTCGAATACGGGATGCCGCCGGCGAGCGGCTGCGGCCTCGGCATCGACCGCCTGCTGATGATCATGACCGGCGCCAAGACGCTGCGGGACGTGATCATCTACCCCGCGATGCGCGAGCTGAAGTCGTAGGACCTGGTCCTACGACCCCGGGGGCATTAGGGTCTTCCCATGGCCGTGAAATTGCATCGGTGCCCGCTCGGGTTCATCAAGATCGACGCGCATCCGTGTCACCTGGTGGAGAAGGCGCTGCGGGAGCAGGGGATCGAGTTCGAGGTCGTGAATGGCTCGCTGCGCGGTAGCAAGCGCGGTGAAATCGAAGAGCTCTCCGGGCAGAGCAAGTACCCGGTGATCGAGTTCGAGGACGGCAGCGCGTACCGCGCGGAGTCGAAGGAGATGGCGGCGACGATTCGCGCCGGCAAGCTCTTCGAGCAGGACTCCTGAGCCGTAGAACCAGCCGACGGCGCGGCCTCGCGCAGCGTCAGACGGATCTCAGTAGGCCGCCGTCGATCGGGATCACCGTGCCGGTGATGTAGGAGGCGCGCTCGGAGCAGAGGAAGGCGACCAGGTCGCCGTACTCCTCGGGGGTGCCGAGCCGGCCGGCGGGGACTTCCTCGCGGGCCCTGGCTTCGACCGCCTCGGCGGAGCCGTGCAGTTCGGCCATGCGGTCGGTGGCGAAGCGTCCGGTGGCGACCGTGTTGACGGTGATGCCGTCGGCGGCGACCTCGCGGGCGAGCGTCTTGAGGAAGCCGACCGCCGCCATCCGGTGCGTGTTGGAGAGGTTCAGCTCCGGGTTGGGCTCGATCGTCGTGGTCGAGCCGACGTTGACGATCCGCCCCCAGCCGCGCGCTCGCATGCTCGGCAGCATCGAGCCGGCGAGGATGCGGGGGGCGAGGACCAGGGAGCGGTAGGCGTCCTCCCATTCCTCGGCGCCGTGGTCGAGCGCCCCGCCCAGCGGCGGCCCGCCGGCGTTGGCGACGAGGATGTCGACCGCCCCCAGCGCCTCGGTCGCTTCGATCGGCAGGTGGGCGAGCCGCTCGCTGTCGGCGGCGTCGGCGACGAAGGGGACGACCTCCCCCTCGATCTCCTCGGCGGCCCTCTCGATCCGCTCCCGCGAGCGGCTCGCGATCGCCACCCGCGCCCCTTCGCGCGCCAGCGCGGCGGCGACGGCACGGCCGATGCCGGCGCTCGCGCCCATCACCAGGGCGGCGCGGTTCTCGAGCCCGAGGTCCATGCCGGCAACTCTAGCCAGGGCCGCAACGCTCAAAACCCGCTGCGCGGCTATGGTTCCGAGGCGAGCGCCCGTAGCTCAGTGGTCAACGGGTCCTTTCGGGGGCCCAAAGAGCGTCGGTCTTTCAAGCCGAAGGTCGCGGGTTCGACTCCCGTCGGGCGCATTCCTCTGGGTTCCTCGCAGTGCCGGGAGACGCGCTTGTTAGAGCGGTTTGCTCGGTCTGGTGGTTGATCGGCGTTCCGGCGGGCGCCGGGCGATTCCGTCGGGTTCCGGCGCGTCGTGGTCACATCCAGGTCACATCGGGCCGCTGCGGCGAGGGCGAGACTCGTAGCCCTCGGCGAGTTTTGCGACGTCGCTCACGGACACACGGAGAGCTCCCGCGATGTCCCGCACCGTTGCCCAGGTGGGATTCGCGTTGCCGGTCTCGATCGCTGACAGCGTGCGCCCCGTCAGGCCGGCCATCTCGGCGAGCGTCTCTTGGGTGAACCCGCGCTTGTCTCTGAGCGCACGAATCGCCTTCCCAAGGGCTGGCTGTGGTCGCTCGGACTGTCGCATCGCCAGGCACGTTCTCAGAGCGGAGCGACCGATTCGAGCTAGAAGAATACTTCTAGCTCTGGTAGCGTCGCCGCACACATCGAAAGCGGCCCCCGGTGGCGCGGCAACGCCAACCGAGGGCCTGACCAAAAGGAGAGGTACCTCCCCATGGCTGATCGAGACTCTACGTGCCGCGACGCCGGCGGCCGCACCGACTACTGCGAGGATCTTCGCGACCAGGCTGTCGTCCTGACGCAGGTCCTCATGCTGCATCCCGCGCACCTGACGGTCTCCGAACTTGTCCGGGAGATCACTGCGGCCGCCATCGACTTCGAGCCCGACGACCGCTACGAGCGCGCCATCGGTGACCTCTGCGGCGCCGGCCTCCTGAACCTCGCCGCCGGCCTCGTCCTGCCGACGAGAGCGGCGCTCCTCTTCAACCAGCTCGACCGCGACTGATGCAGGCCGACGCGATGGCCGAACGCTTCGGTCGCAACCTGCACAAGGCGCGGAGGCGCGCCGGCTTCTCTCAGGAAGAGCTGGCAGCGCTTGCGTCCCTCCACCGCACCGAGATCGGCCTTATCGAGCACGGGAAGCGCCTACCCCGCATCGACACCGTCGCCAAGCTTGCGGCGTCTCTGGCGGTTCCGGTCGGCGACCTGTTCGCCGGAATCGAGTGGGCGGTGGGAAGCAGTCGCGCCGGCAGCTTCGTGGTCAGCGAGTGACCGGCGTCGCGCGGAGGAAGACCGCCCCTCCCGTCTCACCCCTCTCAATTCGACAGCCCTCATCAACGAGATCCACGCCACCAAGGCCAGATCTTCCACTCGGCCACCGGCCTCAACAACGACTCGCTGCCAGAGAGGCGATCCGGTCCCTCTCAGAACGCCCTCGAACCCAACCGCCAGAACCGCCCGACACACTATGCACCCCCTGATTTCGTGCCTGAGAAGGGGTTGAACGGGGTTGGGGCGGAATGACCTTCGGTCGGCCTCCCCACCGCCGATTGTGGCGCGGCTGCGCCGCGCATTTGGCGGGTGTGGAGGCCGCCTCGAGGAGCGGTCCCAGAGCGGCCTGGACAAATTGCCCGGGGCATTCGGCCCGCAAAACGCATCTCTATGGCATGAAGCGGAAAGCAGGCGCAACGGGATTCTTCACCGAGCGGACTCTCGCGGCCTACCTGGCGGTCTCGGATCGAACGATCCGGAACTGGATCAGGCGAGGCGAGCTGCCCAGCTACAAGCTCGGAGCGGCCCGACGCATCGATCCCGCCGACGTCGAGGTCTTCCTCGCCCGCCACCGGGATGAGACGTCATGAGGCACGAGGCACCGATCCGGCGCCGCAACCCCTCCGGCAAGGTCGTGTGGCTTGCCCGCTACACGGGTCGCGACGGCAAGCGCCGTATCGCGAAGCCCTCCTGGAATCGCGGCAAAGGCACGTTCGCCCGGAAAGGCGAAGCGCAGAAAGCCATCGACGAGGCCTACGGGCTCAGCGACCGCCCGGACACTCTCGGCGATTACTTCGCGACATGGATCGAGCGGCATCCACGAGCCGAACGAACCAACGCCACCTACGAGCACCGGATCAGCCGCGTCACCGACGTCGAGGTCGAGGGCATCCCGCTGAAGGACTGGCCCCTCCGCGAGCTGCGCCGCCGCCACACCCTCGCCCTGGTCGACCACATGCTGACGAACGAAGGTCGGGCCACCACCGGGGCGGTCGGGATCATCCGCTCCCTCTCAGCGATGGCCGAGGACGCGATCACCGATGAAGTGTGCGACCTCAACCCCTTCAAGGGCATCCGCATCCGCGCCAACGACCCGAGAGCGAAGAAGAAGCCCCGCCCCATTCGCGTCTTCAGCTTCGACGAAATGCACGCCTTCGCCAAGGCGGCAGGCCGCCACGAGACTCTGGTCCGCGTCTTCACCGACACCGGCCTGAGGCTCGGCGAGGTTCTCCCCCTGTACCGCGAAGACTTCGACGGCGAGACCCTCCATGTCCGCCGCACCGCGCACGAGGGCACGATCCTCGAGGGCACCAAGACCGACCACGGCGAGCCCGACGCCGGCCGCGTCGTCCCCGTCCCGGCGACACTCGCCTGGATGCTTCAAGCCCAGATCAACCTCAACGGCCCCGACTGCGAGCTCCTCTTTCCAACCCCCCGCGGCCGCCTCTGGCGCGAGCGCACCTTCTACCGGGACGTCTGGAAGCCGACCCAACAAGCCGCCGGCCTAGACATTCGACCCCACGAGTGCCGCCACTCTTACGTCACCCATCTACGCGCCGCCGGCGTCAACGACGCAGACCTAGCCGAGATCGCCGGACACCGGGTCGAGACGATGCTGGCTCGATACATCCATTCTGTGGGACAAGGTCATCAGCTCGTGCGGTCGACGATTGGCTGACTGCAACTAGCGCTTGTTCTTCCTCTTCTTCTTCGCTTGCAGCTCGAATCCGCGAAGCTGCGGTCCTCGCTTAGCTTGCGTTTCTCCAAGAAGGCTTAGCGCTCGTTCCTCTCGTCGAATGTAGGGCAGTACATCGGTTCGGAGCTCGTCGGGCTCGATATCGGCTACCCGTGGTACTGCCTTACGAGGCTTGAACTTGACCAGCTCGCCGCCTTCCTTTCGCTTCGGCATGTCAAAGAGCGCGAGATACCTGCGGGGGCCGACTCCTACGAACGGTTCGAAAGCAACCCGTCGACGGTGCGGGCGCTTATGAGGGGGGTCAACGATGATGGAGTCGTCGTGAAGACCATCGGCGAGGCTCTTGGGGTACGGCGTCACGTAGACCACCCGCTTGATGCCAGACGCGACGATATGCCGGGCACAGTGGTGACAAGGGAAGGTCGTGGCGTAGAGGACCGAATCAGCGACGGAGATCCCGCGTCGCGCAGCATCCATGAGTGCTGCCATCTCGGCATGAACTGCCCGGACAAACTCAATGAGATCGGCGATCTTGGTGCGCATCAGGTCCTGCTTGATCTGGCTCTTCGTCACGCCTTTTCGAAGCCGCTTTTCCCGTCGCAGCCTCTTAAAGATGCTGCGAACTAGGCGCTGCTTCTTCTTATCGCTGGTATCTGCCCCGAGAGTGAACTCCCTTGCGTCGTCTGGATCACCCTCCCAGTAGAGACCTCCACCAGCTCTCGGTACCTCATTGGCTCCGACTGCAATTACAGCCCCGTCGGCCGTGCAGATGGAAGCACCCACCTGCCGGCCGAGCTCGGAGGATCGCTTGCTTGCCGCGACGGCTTGGAACATCCCGAACTCATCTCGGGTGGGGGTACGGTTCGGATGACCGAACAGGATCTCCATGGTTCTGCAGAGCTGCGCTTCGACGTTCGCCGTACCGTCGATAAAGAAGTCACCGTGATGGAAAGTTCCCTCTACGTCTTGGCCGTACTTGGTCTCCTCAGAGCGGTCGCGACGAATTAGGTCCTTTGCGCGATGAACGGGACGAGACCTAACCGGAACGACGCGTGATTGACGGATCTTCCGCTTCAAGTAGCGCCGTCTAGTTTTCTCGGGTGCATAGATCGAGATGAGGACAAACCTCGGTCCATAGACCTGCCTTAGTAGTTCGACCTCCTCATGCCGTTTTAGGGATCTGAGTACATAAGCGCAGCGGTCAACCGGCATCTTGTCGTCGCCGCTCAGTTTCTTCCGCTCGAACGTGATCGCGTTAACGGCCAGGAGGCCGAAGGCGTCGCGGCGCTTCCACGCCTTGCAGAGGCGATTGCCGGCCGACATATACGACCAGACTCGCTCGTCGTAGGGCTCGGAAACCAGCTTCGACTTCCATTCGAGCACCGGCAGCTGGTCCGTGAGATGAAGGTTGTGGCTCCGGTAGTCGAAACCGCTAAGGACCGCTCGCAGTTCCCCAACAAAGGAGTCGAGGTCGATCCCGACCGCCCCAACGAGGCCGAAAACCAGCTCCGTCTGGGGCGGAGATTCGAGGGAGGTATCCCGCTGCGGTGCCATGGCAGATCATTCGGCAACCGGGACAAACGCTAGATGGGCGGCAAGAATTTGCCGCCCATCTCTTTTTGACGAGCGCCCCCGCGTTGCGAGGGCAAAGGCTAGTCGATTTAGCTATCCGCGTTGTTTTCGTTGGGAACGACTCTGGTCGCTTGATGACGACCGGACGGAATTGGCGCGTCGAAGCTGGGAGCGTTGCTCTCTCTCGGGAAGCGACTGATGACGCTCCACAACCTCTCGGAGGTGTCGGCCATATTGATTTGGGTCCCGCATTTTCAATCTCCTCCTCGTTTCTGCCGATGCTCACACGAACATATGTTCGTGTCAAGGACACAGCCTGGCTGAACGGCGCGCTTCCTGCTGCCGGTATCCATATTTGAAGTCCCGAACGGATCCGAGGCTCGATGGCGCAAATTGCAGCGCTGAGACTGCCTCAAGAGTCCCGCTATTTCCGCACTCAGACGGCCGTTTTTTGCGGCGATTGCAGGGCGCCGCGTCTGGCAATTTTGAAGCTCGCCCCGTCGCCGAGGCGAGGAGTGACTTTGAAGTCTCAATTTCAGGGGGGAGAAATTGGCAGTCACTTAGGGTAGATCCTAAGAGAATCTCCGGACATAGTGACCGAAAAGCCACTTTCAGAAGCGGATGTAGCCAAGGTTCGCGCTGCGATGGGCAGACGAATTGCATCCCTTCGGCATGAGAACAAAATGTCACAGGCGGAGGCCTCGGCGCGAGCTGGCCTCACGCGCCGGCAATGGGTTCGCATCGAGAATGGCGAGGTTGGCCCTCGCCTGGATTCCCTTCTTCAGATCCAATGCATTTTTGGCCTCGACACCCTGGAGGCTCTATTCGGGCCGACGACGGGAGATCTTCTAAAAAAGTAAGAGCACAAGTTCCAAGTCGGGCGGGAACTGGAACTTCAAACTGAGAGCGCTAGGCACCCGCTCTGGTAACGCAGCCGTCGATCGATCTGCCGTCGCCCGCTAGCAGTCTTTGGCGTCCGCGACGATGGCGACCATACGTTCGTGACGAAACCCACGAATGCAGAGCCCGCCGCGCCGCGTCCACTCGTCCAATGGATTAGCCGCAACACTGCTCCACACGGGCGCGATTTGGTGTCCGAGAGCCCGATCGGCGCGATCGCGACGTCGGTGATCGGTGCCGCACACCTCGGTAAGACTCTCGCCGCCGCCCGCAGGGACGGCCGCGGCGTCCTCGTAGACACGGAGGCTTGGCGTGAACAGCTCGAGCCCGATGACGATCACCGCGGTGGCGAGTTCCGCCGCCTCGGCCTTGAGCTCGACCGGAAGCGGCGCTTGCGCCCGAGCGAAGACGACCTCGCCCCTGGCGCTCGCTCCGAGCTTGTCGCCCGCCACCGGAACGCCCAAATCGCCGCAGGGGGGAGCATCCTGCTCTCGCCTTACCACCGGGTCCGCGAGGAAGATGCGCTGAGCCGCGGACGCCTTCTCGATCTCGCGCTTGCCCACGAATTCGTCGAACTCGCCGAGAGGACCGGGGCCATCGACGGGCCGGGCACCACCGGCGAGCGAAGCGTCGCGGTCGGGATCGCCGTCAACGCGAGCACCCTGACGATGACGGGCATCACCGAGTTGATCTCGGGATACCGGGAGGTTGGCGCCGATCTCTTCTGGATCTGGGTCTGGAACTTCACCTCGAGCGGGCTGCAGTATGAGCGGGTGCACGCCTTGGCCACCGGCCTTCAGACGGCAAGCGCCACGCCGTGCCTCCTCGGCGGCCTCGGTCGTCTCTGGGAGGCGGCGATGCGAAACGGCGTTGCCGCCGCCTGTCAGGGCTGGGGCCGCACGCGAATGCCCTTCCCGCCGCCCCAGCCTCCGGAGTCGGTCGAGGGCGGGGGTGAGGATTCCGAGGATGACGACGGCTGGGGTGTGCACGCCTTTCACCGCGCGATCCGCGGCACCACCAAACTCGGTCCCGAGCATGAAGAGCCGCTCCGCCGCCTGTTCTCAGAACTGCCTTGCGAGTGCGGCCATCACATCCCGGACGCCGTTCCCCACAGCCAGCCCGAACGCCACGCGCACAACCGTGCGGACGCCGAGGAGCTGGTGAGGGAGATCGCCGCCCTCGGAACCGATGGCGCTCGCGAGGAGCTCGGTGAGATCGTGGCGGAGGCCGAATCCCACCGCGCCCGGCTCGAGCTGGGAGTGCTTCATCGCGGCTGGCACGCCGCCGCTGCGTTGCCCGCTGCCCCGGAGGCGCCAGTGCTGCCTGTCGACATCTGGCTCCGAAGGACCGGCTAGCTGTAGATGCCAGGCACGTTGTTCCCGGTGAGCTCCCGTAGCCGCTGAATCGGCGGCCGGTGGCCGAGGGCGCCGTGTCGTCGCCTGAAGTTGTAGCGCTCGATCCAGCCGGAGAGGGCCGCGGCCCTCTCCGGCGAGGAGCCGTAGACCGCGGCGTAGGCCCACTCCCTGAGCATCGTGCGGATGAATCTCTCGGCCTTGCCGTTGGTCTGGGGCCGGTAGGGGCGGGTGCGGATGTGGCGGATCCCCATCGCCCGGCAGGCGAGCGCGTGGGCGGTGGAGCGGTAGGCGGAGCCGTTGTCGGTCATCAACCGCTCGACCGTGACCCCGTGGGAGCGATAGAAGGCAACGGCCCGCCTCAGGAAGCCGATCACGGTCTTGGTTTTCTCGTCAGGCAGAACCTCGGCGTAGGCGAGTCG
>Ga0210085_1000137_pt1 | contig 32719 bp, 32 predicted proteins | sample China_Galinas_PW_5_FD_184866 | JGI IMG/M metagenome (GOLD analysis project Ga0210085, IMG submission 184866) | Wetland microbial communities from San Francisco Bay, California, USA, that impact long-term carbon sequestration - China_Galinas_PWC_D1... | ecosystem: Environmental > Aquatic > Marine...
GAGGTCGCGCGCGATCGTCGGCAGGGCGACGTTGAGGATCGTGCCGTCGATCCCGACCATGATCAGCGGGATCGAGATGGCGATCAGGATGCGGCGCTTGGCGCTGTCCACGCTGCGATCCTATTCGTCCTCAGGGTGAGACGAACGTCGCCGGATCGGGCCCGATCCGCTTGCCGACGTCGAGAGCGGCGATCGCGCCGATCGTCTCGTTGGCAAGCAGCCCGCCCTGGGCGAGCGGGCTCCAGGCCTCGGTGGCGACGTCGTGCTTGAGCTGCCAGGCGCGCAGCTCCTGCTGAGGCAGGTGCGGGTGCAGCTCGATCTGGTTGACCGTCGGCCGCATCTGGGCCTCCTGCCGAGGCTCTTCTCGAAGGCCTCGAGTGTCGAGTCGTAACCCTGCTGGGAGTTCCACAGCTTGGTCGTGACGAAGACATCCTTGCGGGGGATGCCCGACGCGGCGATCGCCGCCCCGACGCCGCTCTCGTTGCGGTAGGCGGCGGCGGTGTCGATGTGGCGGTAGCCGACCTCCAGGGCCGCCTCGACCACCTGCTGGGTGCGCTCAGGGGGCAACCGCGGGCGAGTAGTCCTCGCCGGCTAGCTGGTCGCTAGGCCGATGGCGAGCAGCGGGAAGCCGGCCATGATGCCGAGGAAGGTGGCGATCGCGACCGCAGTCAGGGTCGGAGTGGTGCGCGATTTGGCCCCGGCGACGAGGCCGATGAGTACGCAGACTGCGGTGATTGCGAGGCCGATCCAGAAGACGTCGGGCATGAGCCGCGGCAGCCTATCGGAAGCGCCCGCCGCGAGGCAGGATTCGCGACGCCGGCGACAAACGCCACAGGCATGGAGCAGAGCGGCCGCGGCGGCAAAACCCTGGTCCTCGCGGCGATGATCTTCGCCGTCTCGATGACCTTCATCGATCAGACGATCGTCGCGATCGCGATTCCGGAACTACAGGGCGACCTCTCGCTCTCCCAGACCGGGGTCCAGTGGATCATCAACGGCTACCTGCTCTCGCTCTCGGCGCTGTTCGCCTTCGGCGGCAGACTGGCCGACATCGCCGGGCATCGGCGCATGGTCACGATCGGCGTCGTCGTCTTCGCCGCCGCCTCGGCGTTCTGCGGGTTCACGCCGGAAACCGGGGTCGCCGAGGCCTGGATCATCGTCTTCCGCCTGATTCAGGGGGCGGGTGCAGCGCTGATGTTCCCGGCGGCGCTGGCGATCGTTCTCGGCGCCTTCCCGATCTCCGAACGCGGCCGCGCGCTGGCGATCTTCTTCGGCGTCGCGGGAGCCTTCACCTCGATCGGCCCGATCGCCGGCGGCTACCTGACCGAGTGGACCTGGCGGGCGATTTTCTGGATCAACATCCCGGTTGCAATCCTCGCCCTGGTCTGCACGGCGATCGCCAAGCCCGCCAACGAAAAGCGCCCGGCGCCGCTCGACTACCGCGGCGCGGTGCTCGTCTCCGCCGGCATGGGGCTCTCGGTGCTCGGCCTGCAGCAGTCGAGCGTCTGGGGCTGGGGCAGCCCGGTCACCTGGCTGTGCATCGCCGCCGGGCTCGCCCTGATCGGTTGGTTCGTCCGCTACGAGCTCGGCGTCGCCAGCCCGCTGATGCAGATCCGCACCTTCCAGAACCGCGCCTTCGCGGTCGACAACGCGGTGCTCTTCTTCCTGATGATCGTCTTCGTGCCGCTCTTCTTCTTCGCCAGCATGTACGCGCAGATCGCGCTCGGCGAAAGCGCCTCCGAAACCGGGCTCTACCTGCTGATCTTCTTCGCCGGCTTCTTCGTCGCCACGCAGCGCGGCGGCAAGATCCTCGACACCCGCGGCGCGCGGCCGACGGTCGTGCTCGGCTGCGCCGTGGCAGCGGTCGGCTTCGCCCTCTGGGCGCACCAGATGCCCGAGCTCTCGGTCGGCTCGCAGTGGCCTTTCATGGTCCTCTCCGGGATCGGGGTCGGGCTCGTGCTCGCCCCGGCCAACACCGACGCGATGAACCGGGTGCCGCGCAGCCGCTACGGCGAGGCGACCGGGATCACCCAGACCGTGCGCAATTTCGGCTCCAGCCTCGGCCTCGCCGTGCTCGGCACGGTGCTGATCCTGCAGAACAAGACGAACCTCGAGTCGACCCTGGGCGCCGAGGGGATCCCCAGGTCCGAGGCCGACAAGATCGCCGAATCACTGAGCGAAGCGGGCGGTGGCAACGAAAGCGCCTTCGCCGAAGCGGCCGGCGCCAAGGCCGGCGAGATCTTCAGCGCCGTCCAGTACGACTTCGCGCTCTCCTCGCGCACGGTCTTCTACGGGATGGCGATAGCGATGGCGATCGCCTTCGTGGTGGCGCTGATCTGGATGCCGTCCGGCAAGGCGCCGGACCTCGACGCGCCCCCGCCTAGCGAGCGGGCTTGATTCTAAAGCCGACGCCGCTGGCACTGCGGCGGAAGCTGGCCGTCTGTGGCTCGAGGATCCAGGGGATCGGCAGGTTGCCGTTGAAGTCGAGCAGGAACCGGGTGAGGAGGCGCGAGGCCTGGGCGCAGCCGAGGCCCTGCCGCTGCAGGCGGATGATCCAGTAGGGCCCCTTTGCGAGCCGCAGCGGACCGATCCGGTCGTTGTCGAGGACGCGGAACGTGCCGGGGCAGAAGAGCGCGCCGTGGCGGCCGTTGCCCCCCTCTTCTTCCTCTTCGTGCCCGCCGCCGCCGCGACCGACACGGGCGACATGGAAGCCGACGCCGGGCGCGCGCAGGAAGGTCGAGCTGGCGGCGGCGACGCGCCAGCCGCCGGGCAGGCGGCCGTCGTAGTCCTCGAGGAAGCGGGTCAAGAGGAACGACGCGCGGGCGCATTCGGGCCGCCCGCTGGAGAGGGTCGTGATCCGGTAGCCGCCGCGCGGCAGCGAGAGCCGGCCGACGTGGTCGTCGTGGAGGACGCGGAAGGTGCCGTTGCACTTGGTGCGGGCGGCGTCGGCCCGGCTCGGCGCCGCAAGGGCGACGAAGAGCGCCGCGATCGCGCAAACCGCGACGACTACGAGCGCACGCCGGGAACCGAGGCGCGACAGATCCAGGGAGAACACTGGCGGCATCCTACGGTACGTTGGCGGCAATGGGTCGACGGATCGCACTCGTTCTCGCGACGTGCGCGCTGTTCTGCCTCGCCCTGCCGGCGGCGGCCGTCGCCAAGAGCGACGCCGAGCGCGCCGCCGAGCAGAAGCTGATCGAGGCCTACACGCCGCGGCTGATGGTCCGCGAACAGCAGGACCCGCCCTGCGACACCGATGCCGAGCAGTACGAGGCGACCGTGGTCGAGACGATGCTCGGCAACCCGGCCGTGCGGCTGACCAAAGCCGACTCCAAGGGCAGGGAAACGACCCTGAAGCACGGCCCGACAGCGACCGATGTCGAAAAGCTCGGCGAAGGCTTCCACCTCAACATCCCGGGGGAGCCGCTCGGCGACACCTGCGTCTACGCGCGCGACTTCGCCGCGCTCAAAGAGGAAGGCAGGGCGCCGGCGGTCACCTACGCCCACATCGCGCGCGAGGCCGGGCGGCCCGGGCTTGCCGTCCAGTACTGGTTCTTCTGGTACTTCAACCAGTTCAACGACCTGCACGAGGGCGACTGGGAGGGGATGCAGGTCGTCTTCGAGTCCTCGGACCCGACCCAGGCGCTGAAGGAAGGACCGAGCGAAGTCGGCCTCTTCCAGCACGGCGGCGGCGAGAAGGCGAGGTGGGACGAAGGGAAGGTCGAGAAGGAGGGCACCCACCCTGTCGTCTACCCGGCGGCCGGCTCGCACGCGACCTTCTACGAGGCGGCGGTCTTCGTCGAGAACGGCCGCAAGGGCTCCGGTGTCGGCTGTGACAACACCAGCGCCCCCCACGAACGGCTCGCGGTGCGGCCGATCCAGGTCCCCACCGACCCCGGGCCGGACAGCCCCTATCGCTGGCTCAACTACGAAGGGCGCTGGGGCCAGTTCGAGAAGGGCTTCAACAACGGGCCGACCGGGCCGGCACAGAAGGACCGTTGGCTGGCGCCGCTGACCTGGATGGAAGAAATCCGCTCGACCAGCCCGCGGCTGCCGGCCGGCTCGATCGCCGGGCCGACGGTGACCAAGTCGTTCTGCGGTGCGGTCGAAAGCGTCACCTCCTTCCTCAACCACACCCAGGACACGCCCTGGCTGCTGCCGCTGATCCTGCTGGCGGTGCTGGCGCTGATCGGATTCATCGCCTGGCGCACGCGCTGGCGGCCGCTGAAGCTCGGCGAGCCGCGCGCCTCCCGCGCCTTCGGCCAGCTGCTGCTCGCCGCCGGGGGGCTCTACTGGCGCCACTGGCGGGTCTTCGCCCTGATCGGCCTGACCACGATCCCGATCGTCGGCGGCTTCAACGCGCTCACCTTCCTGCTCACCGGCGACCCCGGCCGCCGGCTCGACGACGAGACCGGCGTCTCGGGACTGCATGTGGCGCTCGGCGAAATCCTCGGCGGGATCGGCGCCCCGATCGCCACGGCGATCATGGCCGCGGTGGTGATCGCGGCGGTGCGCCAGGTCGCCGAGGACGGTGAGGCGAGCTTCGTCGCCGCCTACCGCGCGATGTGGCAGCGCTTCCGCCGCGTCGTCGGCGCGCAGCTGCTCGCCTCGCTGGCCCTGTTCGCGATGGCGATCACGATCGTCGGCCTGCCCTTCGCCGCCTGGAAGTACGTCGGCTGGCTCTTCATCCAGCAGCAGATCATGTTCGAGGACAAGCGCCCGCGCGAGGCCTTCCGCGGCAGCTCCGAGCTTGTCCGCGGCCGCTGGTGGTACACGCTGCGCGTCGCTGCGGTGTTCGCCGTGATCGGCTTCGTCAGCGGCCCGGTGCTTGGCTTCGCGCTGATCTTCGCCAACATCTCGCTGCTGCTGATCAACGTCATTGGCGCCCTCGTCTTCGCCCTGCTCGTCCCCTACGTCGCGATCGGCCAGACGCTGCTCTACTTCGACCTCGAAGTCGCGGGGACGACCGAGAAGACGCGCTGGCGCGAACGGCTGCCGTGGCGAGCGAGGCGAGGCGAGGGCTCCGGGCAGCCCGCGACCGCCGAGACGTAGCCCGCTCGGTAGCGTTGTGGCCGTGAAGCTGCTCGCCTTCAGCGACCTGCACCGCGACCTCGGCCAGGCCGCCGAGCTGGTCTCGATGTCGGCCGAGGCCGATGTCGTGATCGGCGCCGGCGACTTCGCCTCGGTGCACGAGGGGCTGGCGGAGACGATCGAGGCGCTGGCCGCAATCGAGAAGCCGACCGTGCTCGTACCCGGCAACAACGAGACCGAGCAGGCGCTGCGCGAGGCCACCTCCGGCTGGAGCGCGGCGACCGTGCTGCACGGCGGCGCCACGACGATCGACGGGGTCGAGCTCTACGGCCTCGGCGCCGGCGTGCCGGTGACGCCCTGGGAGTGGAGCTTCGACCTGGACGACGACTCGGCGCGGGAGATGCTGGCCGGCTGCCCGGAGGGCGCGGTGCTGGTCCTGCACTCGCCGCCCAAGGGCCACTGCGACGAGGCCGGCGACGGCAACCACTTCGGCAGCCCTGCCCTGCTCGAAGCGATCGAGGCCAAGCGCCCCCGCCTCGCGGTCTGCGGCCACATCCACGAGTCCTGGGGCTGCGTGAGCCATATCGGCGAGACCCCGGTCCGCAACCTCGGCCCGAAGGGCACCTGGCTGGAGGTCTAGCGCGCGGGCGCTAGCCGGGGTTCGTCGCCGCGACGAGCCAGACGGACGCGCGGCCGACGATAGAGCCGTCAGCTTGCTGCCACTTGGCGTAGTGATCGGCCAGGGCCTCGGCTATCTCCGGCCGGCGGCTCTCGCCGTACGCCCCGTTGAGGCGGATCAGCTCGGCGCCCGGGCCGATCGCGAGCAGGGAGTCGAGCGCCTCGTCCATGTCCTTGCCCATGAAGTAGTCGAAGTCGCGCTGCTGCAGCTCGATCTCGACGAATCCGGCAGCCTCAAGGATCCCGGTCAGCGTCTCGGGATTGCCGAGCGAGAACGGCCCGGGGCCGCAGGTGTCGGCCTCATACTCCTCGGGGCGGGAGAGAAAGCGCTGCACGACCTGCTCCGTCTCGGCCCAGAACTGGCTCTCGGCCTTGCGGCGCCAGCAGATCTTGCGCAGCCCGCCACCGGGCTTCAGGGCGGCGCGAATCGCCCGCATCGCAGGCACCGGCGCGACGAAGAACTGCGTCCCCATGCGCGAGAAGGCGTAGTCGTAGACGGGCTCCCATTCCGCCGTCTGCGCGTCCGCGACCTCAAAGTCGATGTTGCCGACCCCCGCCTCGGCGGCCTCGCGACGGGCGTCCTCGATGAAGCGCGGCGAGGAGTCGGTGCCGAGGCAGAAGCCGTCGGGGCCGGCCAGCGCGGCCATCAACTGAGTCGTCTCGCCGAACCCGCAACCGATGTCGATGCAGCTTCCGCCCGCGGGCGGCGGGTGGCGATCGAAGAGGTCCTGAGTGACCTCGTCGAGGGCGCCCACGAAGACCTTGCGGTTCTGCTTCCAGCGTTCGTGGAGGACCGTGTCCCAGGCCCGCACGGCCTCCTCATTGCCTGGCGCAACCGAAATCGAATCTCCGCCTCGAGCCATTTCACCCAGGGTAACCCGCGAAGCGCCGAGAGCTATTCCCGGTTGGCCCAGTCGAAGTCGTGGACGATCATGTTCAACCGGCTTGCTGAGCTGGACGAGCAAATGGACTATGGCAGTCGCGAAGAAAGCGCTCGACCTGCTCGTTGAACGCCCCCGGACGCTCGAGCATCGGCATGTGCCCGCAGTCCTCCAGAAGGACGGTGTTGATCTTCGGTGTCAGTTTGGCCCAGGCTTCGAGATCAGCGGGCGGGCAGATCTGATCGTGGCGAGCACCGATCGAGAGAATTGGGCACGTCACATCGGTGAGGCCCTGGCGAGGATCGGAGCGCCCTATGGCCCGGGCGGCTGGGAAGACGCCCCGCGTGCCGGTGCCGCCGAGCATCTGTTCGAGGCTGTCTACCGGGATCGCCTTCGGCCGATGCATGTATGGCCAAAGGAGGGCCTGGCGCAACCACTGACGAGCGATAATCAGGCGCTGCAGCGCACGAGGGGTCGGGATGCCGACCGTCAGAACCTCGGTGAGGGTGGCCGCGGTCTTCTTGGGCTTCTGCAAGGCGAGCCTGGCCGTAGCGCGGAGCCCGAGCACGGCGTTGAAGGTGTCCGTGGCGCCGGCGACGAGAATCATCGCCTCGGTCCGGCTCTCGTGCCTGGTGGCGAAGCGAACCGCGATCGGCCCACCCATCGAGTGGCCGAGGACCACCGCCTGCTCCACGCCCACCGCACGGCAAAGCGCTGCCACAGTGTCGGCGTAACCGTCAAGAGAGATGCCGTCGGCGGGCAACTCCGAGTTCCCGAATCCGGGCAGGTCGAGGGCCAACACCCGGCCATGCTGCGATAGGAAGGGAATTGTCTCCAGCCAGTGCTGCCAGCGGCCGCCCATGCCGTGGATCAGAACCAAGGTGCGGGAGCCCTCTCCCGTCTCGGCGAAGTTGAGCCGTCGCCCGCCGACATCCACCTGTCGCTCGCGGATCGACCATTCACCCTCGCGCCAATCCGGAGTGGCAGGGAGGCCGTAGTCCCCATCGGCCGGGATGGTCTCGATCATCGCTCGCCCCCGTCACCTTGCGCGCTCGGCGAGAGAAGGCCCAGAGTGAGGACTTCGCGAGCCCGGTCCAGCACGGCATCGAACTCGGCGTCGTTGAGGTTCATGTTCGCTAGTCCGGGTGGCAGGCGATCACTCCGCCCCACGCTGCCGACAGGAAGATGCTGCCGGGCAGGCCAAAGCGCGGCTTGCCCTTTTCAGCAGGCGCGGCGGTTGGAGCTTGCGGCTTCATCGCAAGGACATTGTCTCAGGCGGTTCGGCTTGCGACGGTCAGTGAGCGTTTCATATGGGTTGGGCTCCACAGGCTTGCGGTGCGGCTGGCGGCCGCCCTTCTGCTGCCGCTATTGACCATCTCGCTTTGTCAAGGTCGGGGTATGTGTCACGCGCCCGACAGGATTCGAACCTGTGACCTTCGGTTTCGTAGACCGCGGAGCTACCGCTTGCCAGAGCAGCTTGCGGAGATTATGCGACCAGAATGAGACATGTCCGGTGCGGTCGTTTCGACCGAAGGTCAGAGTCACGCGGGCCAGATTTCGATCCCGCAGAGCGGAAGCGGCCCGGTACGATTGCTGCTATGTCCGCAAAGGAGAAGCTGATCCGCGATGTGCTCGACCTCGATGAGGCCAAAGCCACGCGGGCGCGGATCGTGGTCGTAGAGGAGCCTGAGATGGACTCCGAGATGGTGCCGCTTCCCGAGGGTTGGGGGGAAATGGCAAACGGCGAGCCGATGCCCGACGTTGCTGCTGCGGTGCGGCGCTCACGCGAAGGCCACTGAGCGGCGTGCTCGTCGTCGACGCGAGCACCGCTGACCGGACCCCGTTCATCGGTCCACCCCGAGTGAGAGTCCGGGGTTGACTGGGACGTTCGTGTTGCCGATTCGGTCATACCGCGCCAGCATCGTCTCGACGCGGTGGCCGGAACTTCGTTCCGGCCCCTACGCGCCAGTTACACCACTTCTACCGACGTGACCGGAACGCGCCCGACAGGATTCGAACCTGTGACCTTCGGTTTCGTAGACCGACGCTCTATCCAACTGAGCTACGGGCGCTTGGCCGGCGCGATCGGCGCTCCGTGGGGAGCCGAGGCGCTGGGTTGGGGATTCTAGGGCTCGTTCGCGGCCATATGCTCGCCGCCATTGGCCTAGCGGCCCTCGAACTTCGCGTGCCCGGGGCCCCGCTCGAGGAAAGTCTTGACCGCGTTCTGCAGGTCCTCGGTGGCGAAGAGGTCGGCGGCGTCCTCGCGCACGGCGCGGTCGGCCGCCGGGATGCCGCCCTCGCGGAAGCGGCGCAGGATGTGCTTGGTCATCGCGTGAGCCCTGGTCGGGCCGGCGGCGAGCTCGGCCGCGTAGGCACGGGCGCGCCCGTCGAAACCCTCGTCGTCGAACAGCAGGTTGACGACGCCCCAGCGCTCCATCGTCTCGGCACTGAAGAGGCCGCCGTCCATTACGAAGTGGCGGGCGCGGCCGCTGCCGGCGCGCTCGGCGAGTCGTTGCGTGCCGCCCATCGACGGAGTCAGGCCGACGACTCTCTCGACTAGGCCGAACTGGGCCGAACGCGCGGCGAGGATCAGGTCGCAGCCAAGCGCCAGCTCGAAGGCCGCGGTCAGCGTCAGCGCGTGGGCGGCGAAGACGACCGGCAGCGGCAGCGCTTCGACCCGCTCGACCGTTCCGATCAGCTCGTCCCAGAGGGCGCTGCCCTGCTCGGGCGTCAGCCCCTCGAACTCGTGCACGTCGACGCCGCCGGAGACCGCGCGACCCTCGGCACGGAAGAGCAGCGCCCGCGGCGGCTCGGCCTCGACCGCCGCGACGACCGCCTGCAGGTCCGCGAACAGCTGCGAGTTGAAGAGGTTGAGCGGCGGGCTGTCGAACGTCGCAACTGCAAGGCCGCCGTCACGCTCCAGTCGAACCATTCGACGAAACATACGTACCCGCGTGCCTTGAGGCGTTCCGGGACCAAGCGATACAAGGAAGAGGGAGCCGGAAGGCTTCTGCCTTTCGGCGACCGATGACGCCGTAGCGCGCCGGTACCCGGGGCGCCTCAAGGCACGCGATGCACCTCGAACAAGTTGGTTCCCAACTCCTGGTCCGGCATGCCCGCCACGATCGCCACCAGGTCACCCGACTTGGCGATGCCGTGGCGGACGGCGAGTGAGGCGCAGTCGTCAAGCAGGTCGCGCACCTCCTCCTCATGGTCGCTGACGATCGCGGTGATGCCGAAGAGCAGGTTGAGCCGCCGCACCGTCTCGATCCGCGGCGAGATCGCCAGCACCGGAACGTCGGGTCGGTGGGCGGAGACGAGGCGGGCGCTGCGCCCGCTGGTCGTCGGCACGACCAGCGCCGCCAGCCCGAGCCGGTAGACGGCGCCGACCGCGCTCTGGGCGACCGAGTCGGCGACATCCTGGGTGGCCTGGTCGGTGCGGGCGAACAGCCACTCGCCGTAGGGCAGGTCCGGCTCGGTCGCGCGGGCGATCCGGTCCATCGTCCGCACCGCCTCGACCGGGTGGTGGCCGACCGCCGTCTCCTCGGAGAGCATCACCGCGTCGGTGCCGTCGAAGATCGCGTTGGCGACATCGGTCACCTCGGCCCGGGTCGGGCGCCGCGCGGTCACCATCGAGGCGAGCATCTGCGTCGCCGTGATCGCCGGCTTGGAACGCTGCCCCGCCGCCCGGATCAGCCGCTTCTGCACGACCGGCAGCTGCTCCAGCGGCAGCTCGATGCCGAGGTCGCCACGCGCGACCATGATCCCGCCGCTCGCCGCGGCGACGATTTCCTCGGCGTTCTCGGCCGCGCCCTGCTTCTCGATCTTGGCGATCAGCGGGATGTCGGAGTCGAGCTCGCGCAGGCGCTCGCGGACCGGCTCGAGGTCGGAGGCGGCGGAGACGAACGACATCGCGATCAGGTCGAGCCCCTGCTCGACCGCAAACTCGACCCAACCGAGGTCGCCCTCGGTGGCGGCGCGGACGCTGGCGCCGGGGATGTTCATCCCCTTGTGCGAGGAGAGCGTGCCGCCGACCTCGACCTCGGCGTCGACGCCACCGTCTTCGGGCTCGCGCACGCGCAGCCGGATCGAGCCATCGGCCAGGTAGACGATTTCGTCCTCGCGCAGGTCGCCGACCCCGGCCCAGTCGACCGGGATCGTCCCCCGGTCCCCCTCGATCTGCTCCGGGGTCAGCTTCACGTGCATCCCGGTCTCGAGCTCGGCGACGTCGTCGCGCAGCGAGCCGATCCTCAGCTTCGGACCCGGCAGGTCGCCGAGCACCGCGACCTCGCGCCCGGCGCGCTCGGCCGCCGCCCGAATCGAGGCGATCGTCAGGGCGTGCCGCTCGCGGTCGGCGTGGGAGAAGTTGAGCCGGAAGACGTCGGCGCCGGCCTCGATCAGGCGCGACAGCACGTCATCGCCCCAGCTGGCCGGGCCGACCGTTGCGATGATCTTGGTCCGCCTGCCGTGCATACGTCACGTGACTGTAGAGGCTGGTGAATATGACATCGATCTGTGTAACACTGAGCCGATGACGCAGCTCGCCGATCCCGTCGCAGAGCCAGAGGACGCGAGCGCCGCGGGCTTGGTCGGCGAGGCGCCGCCCTCCCCCGCCGGGCCGATCGAGCCGGCCGAGGCGGCGACCCTGCCGGAGCCGCCGGCGATCATGCAGCCGCCGCTGCTGCAGACCCTGCGCTTCACCCAGCGCCAGATCGAGTTCGTCTTCCGCGCCCGCCGCGAGCTCGGCGAGGTCTTCCGTATGCGCGGCGCGCTGCCCGGCCCCGGACCGGTGATCACCAGCCACCCCGACCATGTTCGCTCGCTGTTCACCGCCAAGCCCGAGCAGGCGCCCTCGCTGACCGGCGAGTCGCCGCTGCGCCCGGTCGTCGGCCCCAACTCCGTCCTCACCGCGGTCGGCCCGCGCCATATGCGCCAGCGCAAACTGCTGCTGCCGCCCTTCCACGGCGAGGCGATCGAGCAGTACACGCAGCTGATTGCCGACGCCGCCGAGCGTGAGATCGACAGCTGGCCGCTCGGCACGCCGATCGCCCTGGCGCCGCGCATGCAGGCGATCACGCTCGACGTGATCATGGCCGGGATCTTCGGCATCGAGGGCAAGCCCGAGCGCGGCACTCGCGAGCACCGCCTGCGCCAGATGACCCGGCGCCTGGTCAACGCCTCGACCTGGCCGCTGGCACAGGTGAGCGAACTGATCAACCTCAACCGCGAGGAGCCGATCGGGTTGATGAAGACCGGCCTCGACCTGCTTGACCGCGCGACCTACGCGGTGATCGAGCAGCGGCGCAGCGCCGACGACCTGGAAGATCGCCGCGACATCCTCTCGCTGCTCCTGCAGGCGCGCACCGAGGAGGGCGAGGCGATGAGCGACAAAGAACTGCGCGACGAGCTGCTCACCCTCGTCCTCGCCGGCCACGAGACGACCGCCAACTCGCTCGCCTGGGCCTGGGAGCGCCTGGTCCGCAACCCCGCCGCCCACGATGCGCTGCTCGACACCGTGCGCGGCGAGGGCGACGCCGAGGACCGGATCGAGGCGACAATCGTAGAGACGATGCGCTCGCGTCCGGTGATCCCGATCATCGGGCGCCGGGTCAAGGTCCCGTGGCGGGTCGGCGCCTACGCGGTGCCGGCCGAGACGCCGCTGACGATGAGCATCCTGCTCGTCCACCACCGCGAGGACCTCTACCCCGAGCCCTTCGAGTTCCGCCCCGAGCGCTGGCTCGGCGGCCGCAAGCCCGGCACCTACGAGTGGATCCCCTTCGGCGGCGGCATCCGCCGCTGCCTCGGCGCCGCACTGGCGATGGCCGAGCAGCGCGTCGTACTCGAGGCGATGGCCCGCCGCCTCGACCTCGAAGCCGACGACCCCGCCCCCGAGCGCGCCGTGCACCGCAACGTGACGATGATCCCCTCGCGCGGCGCCCGCGTCGTGATCCGCTCGCGGCGCTGAGCGAGCGCGCGATGCCGCTGCGCGGCGCTATGGTTTTCCGGCCCGGAGAGGTGGCCGAGTGGCTGAAGGCACTCGCCTGCTAAGCGAGTAGGGGGCGCAAGCTCTCTCGAGGGTTCGAATCCCTCCCTCTCCGTTTTTTGGGACCTGGCCCGTGGTTAGTCTCGGAGCCTTGAATCCCGCTGTCGATCAGTCGCACGAGCGCTACGAGGCGATCTTCGCCGAGGTCGAGGCGCCGTTCGCCTTCGTCGACCTCGATGCGATGGCGGCCAACGCCGCGGCGATGCTCCAGCGCGCACAGGGCAAGCCGATCCGGGTGGCGAGCAAGTCGCTGCGCTGCCGGGCGCTGCAGGAACGTGTCCTGCGCGGCGAGTCGCGCTTCGAAGGGCAGCTGACGTTCACCCTGCCGGAGACGCTGTGGCTGGCCGAGCAGGGTTTCGAGAACCTGCTGCTCGCCTACCCGACCGCGGACACCGGCGCGCTCGGCGAGCTGGCGCTGCGCTCGGCGGCGAACCCGGGCAGCGCGCCTATCGTGATGGTCGACTGCGCCGAGCACCTCGAGGCGATCGAGTCGGTGCTGGGGACGGGCGCGGCGCCGGTGCGGGTATGCATCGACCTCGACGCCGGCTGGTGGGCGCTCGGCGGGCGGATCAAGGTCGGGCCGAAGCGCTCGCCGGTGCACACGGTCGAGCAGGCCGTCGCCCTCGCCGAGGAGATCGAGCGCCGGCCGCAAACCGAGCTGGCCGCGCTGATGGCCTACGAGGGCCAGATCGCCGGCGTCGGCGACCGGCCGCCGGGACGCCGCCTGCGCGGCGCCGCGATCCGCTTCATGCAGCGCCGCTCAGCCGCCGAGCTGGCCGAGCGGCGCGGCGCGGTCGTCGCCGCGATCCGCGAGCTCACCGAGCTGCCGATCGTCAACGGCGGCGGCACCGGGAGCCTCGAGCTGACCGGCGCCGAGCAGGCCGTGACCGAGGTCACCGCCGGCTCGGGCTTCTACGCCCCCGCCCTCTTCGACCACTACAGCCGCTTCACCCTGACCCCGGCAGCCGGCTTCGCGCTGCCGATCGTGCGCAAGCCGGCGCCCACGGTCGCGACCGCGCTCGGCGGCGGCTACCTTGCCTCGGGCGGTGGCGACCCCTCCCGACTGCCGTCGCCCTGGCTGCCCGCCGGCCTGAAGCTCGATCCCGAGGAGGGCGCGGGTGAGGTGCAGACGCCGTTGCTCGGCCCTCCCGCCGCGCAGCTCTCGATCGGCGACCGGGTCTATCTGCGCCACGCCAAGGCGGGCGAGCTTTGCGAGCGCTTCGACCTCCTCCACCTGGTCGAGGGCGGCGCAATTGTCGATGTCGTCCCCACCTACCGCGGCGAGGGCAAGGCTTTCCTCTAACCGAGGACTCGCTCGGCGTACTCGTTGGTGAAGACGCGGCCGGGGTCGAGCTCGTCGCGAGCGGCCTGGAAGGTCGCCCACTCGGGATACAGCGGCGCAAGCGTCGCGGCCGTCTGGAAGTGGCGCTTGCCCCAGTGCGGGCGGCCACCGTACTCGCGCATGATCGCCTCGACCGCCTCGAAGTAGGGGCGCCACTCCATGCCGCGGTACTGGTGCACGGCGATGTAGGCGGTGTCGCGTTCGTGCGAGGGGCTGAGCAGAGCGTCATCGCCGGCGGCGACGCGCATCTCGATCGGGAAGAAAACGGGGTAGCGATTGGCTCGCACCCACTCGATCACCCGCCGCGCCGCCTCCGGCCCGTGCTCGCGCGGCACGCCGTACTCCATCTCGGTGAAGCGGACGCGGCGCTCGCTGGCGAAGACGCGGTCGCTGCGGTCGACGGTCCGGCCGCCGGAGGCGAGCGCCGCGGCCAAGCGCGAGAGCCGGGGGATCGCCCGCGGAGCCAGCCGGCCCGAAGCCGAGAGCGCCTCCAGCGCCCAGTTCTCGAGCACGGTGTCGTTGAGGTAGGCGGCGACGCGCCCGCGCGGACGCGGCGGTCCCTCGACCCGGTTGCGCTCGAGCACCAGAGCTGAGTCGGCGTAGGGGAAGGTGAAGAGCTCGAAGTGATCGTGTCCGGCGGCACGCTGCTCGAAGCTCTCGAGCACCTCCTCGCGCGGGAGCGGCGAGTCGATTCGCTCCAGCACGAAGGCGGGGACGCAGCGCAGGGTCACCGCCGTGATCGCGCCGAGCGCGCCGAGGCCGACCCGGGCGGCGCGCAGCAGGTCGGGTGTCGAGCTGTCGAGCTCGCGCACCTCACCGCCGGCGGTGAACAGCTCGACCGCCTCGACCTGGGCGGAGATGTTGCGCAGCCGAGCGCCCGTCCCGTGGGTGCCGGTCGAGATCGCCCCGGCGACCGTCTGACGGTCGATGTCGCCGAGGTTCTCCATCGCCAGGCCCAGCCGGTTCAGCTCCTCGTTGAGCTCGGCGAGCACGGTGCCGGCGCCGACTCTGACCAGACCCGACGGCCGGTCGGCCTCAATCGTGCCGCTGAGCGCGGCGACGTCGACCATCGTGCCGTCGGTCATCGCGGCCTCGGTGAAGGAGTGGCCGCTGCCGACCACGCCGATCTTGCGCCCGGCCTCGGCCGCCGCCCTCAGCGCAGCCGCCAGCTCATCGCGATCCTGCGGCCGCAGGATCTCGGCCGGGCTGCAGCGTTGATCGCCCGTCCAGTTGCGCCAAGTCTCGCCCATCGCCCCTACGCTAGATGGTCGATTCCGCCCTCGCCGCTACGTCGTTGCCGGCCTGATCGTCGGCGGCGCCAGTGAGCGGAAGGCGTACGCAGCGGTGAGCAGGAGCAGCGCGGCGACCATCAGGCTCGGCACGGCATATCCCGTGACGCTCGCCAAGCCGCCGCCGGCGACCGCCCCCGCCGACTGCCCGGCCGCCCAGGCCATGTTGGAGAGGCCCGCCGCGAACCCCTGGTGGAGCCTGCTCTCGTCGGCCACCTCCGAGAGCGTGGTCAGCGCCGGCGCGAAGCAGATGCCGGCACCCAGTGAGCCGATCATCAGCGCCGCGAGCACCGGGACGAGCGCCCCCGCCACGGCGATGCCCACCATCGAGATCGAGCAGATGCCGATCCCGACCACGAAGGGCGTCCGGCGCCCGACACGATCCGAGTAGCGGCCGGCGACGGGTGCCAGCGTCGCCTCGAGGCCGGCGCCGACGATGAAGCCGCCGGCGATCGCAACGTGGCCACCGCCCAGTTCGTCGATGCGCAGCGGCAGCAACACCTCGATCGTGCCGAACATCAGCGACGGGACAGCCACGAAAGCCGTCGCGGTCATCACCGGGCGGCTGAGGATCGTCGTCGCGACCTCACGCAGCGGCTGGCGCGCGGGTGGCCCCGCTTCCGGCGTGCGCGCCGCAAAGACGGCGAGCAGCAGCGCGATGCCCATCACCGCGCCGAAGACGACCTCGGTTCCGACCTCGGCCGCGACCGCGCCCAGCACCGGGCCGACGAGGGCGCCGGCGATCGCCGTTCCCAGCGCCGTGCCGATCACCGAGCCGCGCCGCTCCGGCGGGGTGCTTGTAATCAGCCAGGTCAGCGCGCCGGACCAGATCAGCGCGCCGGCGATCCCCTGCACAAAGCGCGCCGCGTCGAGCAGGGCGATCTGCGTGGCGAAGCCGAAGACGACGCTGGAGACGCCGAGCAGAAGCAGGCCCCCGATCACCGTGCGGCGGGGGCCGGCCCGGGTCGCGACCAGCCCCGCCGGCAGCGACGCCAGCAGGGTCCCGATCGCATATGACCCGGCGAGGATCCCGGCCTCGGCCTTGTTCAACCCGAGGTCGGCGACGTAGTCGGGCAACAGCGGCGCGATCGCCGCGTAGAAGGCGACGTCGAAGAAGACCATCGTCGAGGCGAGGATCAGCAGCCGGCGCATGCTCCTATCCAATCACCGCCCCCGATCCTTTGGTCATGCCTTTTCGTCCATAATCCTGCAGCTAGCATCGACGCAGCGTCCGAACCCGGAGGGGTGGCAGAGCGGTTGAATGCGGCGGCCTTGAAAGCCGTTAGGCCCGGCAACGGGTCTCGTGGGTTCGAATCCCACCCCCTCCGCTCACCGCCGGATCGCTCGGCAGACTTCCGCGACGACGCAAGAGGATCGCGGCCGCCGTGACCGAACTACCCGGCATGAGCCGTGAGCGGTGGCGACAGCGTGCACAGCGGGCCAACGAAGCCTTCGGGCTGGTGCTGCTGCTGGTCCTCGCGACCTACGTGCTCGGCTCGGTGCTCTCCAACGACGGCTGGGGGGCGGTGCTGCTGATGGCCGTCACCGGCGCGACCTCGGTGATCGCGTTGACCAGCTCGCACGCGAAGCCGGTCAACGTCCGGCGGGCGCTCAACCTTGCCGTGCTTTCGGTCGTGCTCGCGGCGATCGCGGCGACCTTCGGCGGCCGCCACTGGCTCATCCTCGCGAACTTCATCGAGATCGGCCTGCTCACGATCGCGATGGGCGCGGTGCTGCGCCGCGTGGTCAGCGCCCGCGAAGTCTCCTCGCGCACAATCCTCGGCGCGATCAGCGTCTACGCCGCGCTGGGCCTCCTCTTCACCTGGGCCTACGGCCTGGTCGACCGGATCGAAGACGGCGGCTTCTTCGGCGAAGCCTCCGTGCGCGGCAGCGACTTCCTCTTCTTCAGCTATACGACGCTGACCACCACCGGCTACGGCGACCTCGTCCCCAGCGGCCAGTTCGGACGCATGCTCGCCGGCCTGGAGATGATGCTCGGCCAGGTCTTCCTCGTCACCCTGGTCGCCGGCCTGGTCAGCCTCTGGCGCCCCGGCCAGGCGCTGCTGGAACGGCGGCGCGACGAGCCTGGCAGGCGCGAGGGGCCCTCCGTCAGCCGTTGAGCAGCTCCCCGATCTCGGCAAGTTGCGATTCGATCCCGGCGCAGACCCCGTCACACAGCTCCAGCACGCTCGGGTCGGAGATCCGGTAGAGCGAGCTCGTCCCCTGCTTGCGCCGGCTGACGAAGCCCTCGGCGAGCAGCGCGGCGAGATGCTTGGAGACGTTTTGCTGAGAGCCGCCGAGCGCCTCCGTCATCTCGCCCACCGAAACCTCCTCGCGCCGGCGCAGCAGATCGAGGATGCGTAGTCGCGTCGGGTCGGAGAGGGCACGGAACCGACGCGCGATCAACTCGGCCGCGTCGCTTTCCAGGGGACTTCCCATCGGCATCTTCAATTCACCTCGATTCTCTGCTATTGTACCGATTCACAATTGTTAAGTTGTTAACTTGTAGAGTGAAGAAAGGGTAGCGATGGAGACCGAGTCCCATTCCCTTCCGGCCCGAACTGCGCAGTGGCCGCTGGAGCGCATCCTCTTCCTGATGGCGGGGACGATGACCGCGCTCAGCGCCGTGCTCGCGGCCCTGGTCAGCCCCTGGTTCCTGCTGCTGACGGGGTTCGTGGCGCTGAACCAGCTCGCCTACGTCGCCTTCGGCAACTGCCCCAGCTCGCTCGTGCTGCGCCGTCTCGGCTTCCGCGCGGGGTGCGACCGGTGACCCGCCTCGGGCCGGTCGGGCGGCTGGGCCGCTTCGCCGCCTCGCAGCCGCGCTGGATCTTCGTCGCCTGGGTCGTCATAGCGATCGGGCTCGGAGCGCTGGCGCCCCGGGTCGAGACGGCGCTTTCGGGCGCCGGCTGGCAGGCCAACGGCTCGGAGTCGGTCGCCGTGCGCGAACAGGTCGACCGCGCCTTCGCCGGCGGCGGCGCCTACGCGCTCCAGGTCGCCGTCCACTCGGAGCGGCTGACCGTTGCAGACCGTGGCTTCCGCGAGAGCGTGCGGCGCGCCGAACGGCTGCTCGCCGCCGACGCGGCCGTGTCGGAGGTGATCCCGCCCAGCCCCGGCACCTCGATCTCCGCCGGTGGACACACCGCGGTGATCCGCGCCGGCGCCGCCCAGAACCCCAACGAGATGGTCGCTGCCGCCGGCGACCTCAAGGGGCCGCTGGGCGAGAGCGCCGCGCCCGGCGTCGAGACGAACCTGACCGGCGCCGCCGGAATGTGGTCGGACTTCAACGAAGCAAACAAAGACGCGATGCTGCGCTCGGAGGTGATCTCCTGGCCGGTGACGCTGGCGATCCTCGTCCTCGCCTTCGGCTCGCTGGTCGCCGCCGGTCTGCCGTTGATGCTGACGATCGCCGGCCTCGTCGCCTCCGCCGGCGTGCTTTTCCTCGCGACCCTGATCGCGCCGGTCTCGATATGGGCGATGAACTTCGCCCTGATGTTCGCCCTGGCACTGGGGATCGACTACGCGCTGTTCATCGTCATGCGCTTCCGCAACGCCCTCTTTGGCCAGGGCGTCGAACCGGTCGACGCGGTCGGTGTGACGATGGACACGGCCGGCAAGGCCGTCCTCTTCTCTGGCCTGACGGTGCTGATCTCACTCTCGGCGGTGATGCTCGTGCCCAGCCCGGCCTTTCGCTCGATGTCGCTCGGGATCATGATCTCGGTGCTGTTCGTCCTCGCCGCGACGCTGACGCTGCTGCCCGCGGTGCTGGCCAAGCTCGGGCCGCGCGTCGACAGGCTCAGCCTTCCCTGGGCGCACCGTGGCGACCATCGCTCGCCGCGCTTCGCCCGCTGGGGGGAACGGCTCTGGCGGCACCCCTACCTGCTCGGCGGCGGCGCCGCGCTGATCCTCGTTCTACTGGCCCTGCCCGTGCTGGGCCTGAGGACCGGGATGCCCTCGATCAAGGTCGTGCCCGCGGGCGATCACTCGCGGCAGGGCTACGAGCAGATCGTGCGGGCATTCGGCCCGGGAGCGCCGGGCCAGCTCCAGGTCGTCTCGCCGGCCTCGGAGACGCAGCGCGTCGCCGCGGTGCTCGCGGCGGACCCCGGCATCGTCGCCGCCCTCCCGGCGCAAACGAGCCCTGGCGACGGCCTCGCGCTGACCGAGGCGGTCCCGACGGCCGGCCCTTCGACGCCCGCCTACGGCGACACCGTCGACCGCCTGCGCGCAGGGCTGCCGGCGGATGCCCTGATCGGTGGCCCGGCCGCCGAAAACCACGACCTCGAGTCGGCGCTGGCGGGGAAGACGCCGTTGGCGATCGGCATCGTGCTCGGCCTTGGCTTCCTGCTCCTGTTGATCGCCTTCCAGGCGCCGCTGATCGCGGCGATCGGCGTGCTCACCAACCTGCTCGCGACGGGGGCCGCCTTCGGCGTCGCCACGCTGATCTTCCAGGACGGCCACCTCTCCGGCCTGCTCGGCTTCGAATCGCAGGGCTTCCTCGACGCCTGGGGGCCGATCTTCTTCTTCGCGATGATCTTCGCGATCGCGATGGACTACACCGTCTTCCTGCTCTCCTCCGCACGCGAGCACTGGGAGGAGTCGGGGGACGCGCGCGAGGCGATGATCGGCGGCCTCGCCCACTCCGGCCGCGTGATCCTCGCCGCCGGCGCCGTGATGGTCGCGGTCTTCTTCACCTTCGCCCTCTCGGGGCCGCTGCCACCGAAGGAGATGGGCGTGATCCTCGGCGTCGCCGTCCTGCTCGACGCCTTCCTCGTCCGGTTGACCCTGCTGCCGGCCTTCCTGCGCCTGGCCGGGCCCGCGGCCTGGTACCTGCCGTCCTGGCTCGACCGGATCCTGCCCCGCGTCCACTTCGGCCACGGAAAGCCCGGCGGCGACTCCCCGCCCGACCAGGATGCGGAGGCGACGGAGCGCCCGCCGGCCGCCACCGCCCAGCGCTAGAGGCCCACTAGTCCGCGAGCTCGACCTTCTCGATCTTCTGGTCGGCGAGCGGCCGGTCTCCGGCCCCGGTCTCGGTCTTCTCGATCGCATCGACAGCATCCATGCCGTCGGTGACCTTGCCGAAGACCGTGTGCTTGCCGTCGAGCCAGGGCGCCGCCTCGGTGGTGACGATGAAGAACTGCGAGCCGTTCGTGTTCGGCCCGGCGTTGGCCATCGCCAGCGCTCCGCGGACGATCTTGTGCTCGTTGATCTCGTCCTCGAATTCGTAGCCCGGGCCGCCGCGGCCGCTGCCCTCGGGGCAGCCGCCCTGGATCATGAAGTCGGGGATGATCCGGTGGAAGATCAGCCCGTCGTAGAAGCCGTCGGCGGCGAGCTTGCGGAAGTTCTCCACCGTCTTCGGGGCGTCGGAGTCGTGCAGTTCGAGCACGATCTCCCCGGCATTGGTCTGCAGCGTGGCCTGTGACATGGCCGCCACCCTAGCGCGGTCCCCGCACGCGCACGGTGACCGGACGGGAGGTGCCCGGCGCGTAGGGCCAGCGCTCCTCGGCCAGCGCCACCGCGCGCAGGCGGATCCGCGCCGTGCCCGTGACGTAGCGGAAGCGGTAGGAGGCACGGAAGCGACCGCTGTGGTCGCTGCGCGTAACCAGGACCGGCCGCCAGAGACGGGCGTCGCTCTCGTAGTACTGGATCGCGACCAGCTTGCCGCGTCGCGGCAGGGGTGCGCCGCGATCGCGGACGCGGCCGCGCAGGCGAACCGTCTGGCCGGTGCGCAGGCCGCGTGGGGTCGCCGCCAGGGTGGCGGCGCCGCGCACGCGCAGAGCCAGAGCGGGGCGCCGGGCCGGGGCCAGGCCCGACTCGCCCCGGTAGACGACGGTGATGCGTCGCGACGGCCCGCGCCGCAGCGCCAGCCTGAAGCCGCCCCGGCGACCGGTCTTGACGACCTCGACCCGGCGCCGCTTCAGCGCCCCGCGCGAGGGCCGCGAGACGACCCGCAGCCGCCGCCCGGCCAGACCGGCGCCCGCGGCGTTGAGCAGCCGGCCGGAGAGCGCCGCGCCGGCGCCGAAGGGAACCGTCACCCGCTGGCCGCGGCGCTTGCGCCAGCGCAGCTTGGCGAACAGGCGCGTCTTCGTGCGGGCGACGGCCGCCGGCGCGGAACGCCGGGCCTCGCCGTGGCTGGGCGCCGGCCGGCCCGGTGCGACCGGCGGCGGCACCTTGCGCAGCGCCATCTCGGTGCCGTCGACCCGGCGGGTGGTCGAGCTCGTGTTGCCGGCACCGTCTTCCGCGCTGGCACGGAAGACGTAGGTCCCGGGACCGAGGTCCGTCGGCACGGTCCCGAGCAGGCGCGCCTCTCCGGCCCGCTCGCCTGCCTGCAGCTTGGTCGGCAGCTCGAGCCAGCGGGCGCCGTTGAGGCGCCTGTACTCGATCTGGCCCGCGGCCGGCCCGGAGTGCGCATCGCTCACTTCGGCGCCGACGACCCGCGGGAGCTCCGCGCTCGTCTTCTCGGCGACCGGCTCGAAGGCGACCCCCGGCGGCACGTCGTCGAGCCGCATCGTCCGCTCGACCGCCGAGCCCGAGTTGCTGTTGCCGGCTTCGTCGCGCAGCCAGACGCGGAACGTGTAGATGCCAGGCCGGGGCAGCGTGCGATCGGCGATCGCAGCGATGTCGCGCCCGCCGGCGAACTGCACTCCGGTGTCGAAGCCCGCCGGCCCGGTGATCCGCCAGTAGGCGCCCCAGATCGGGCTGGCCGGGCCCTGATCCGGGTTGCCCCAGGAGAAGTCGAAGTTGTCAACCCGCCGCCAGCCCTCGCCGCCGGCCAGCGTCAGGTTGCGTGGGTGCGCCGGCGGGTTGTTGTCGATCCCGACGGCCTGCTCGCCGGTGCAGCCGACATTGCCGGCGAAGTCCGTCGTGCAGTGCCGCAGGCTGTGGCTGCCGTCGCTGAAGCGTGTCGTGTCGATCGTCGCCCCGTCGGCGCCATGGCGGTCGCAGGGCTTCATCCGCGCGCCCCACCAGGAGCCCTCGATCATCGCCATCGAGCACGGGTACTCGTGCAGGTCGATGCGGTTCCCGTCGAGCGTCGTCTCACTGAAGCGGATGCCGCTGCCCTCGTCGATTCCCGAGAACCCCACCGACTGCGCGCCGCGGCGCCAACCCCCCTCGGTCAGCGGGCCCCAGACCCAGGCGCCGGGCCCGATGTCGTCGCGAATCGTGATCGCCAGCTCGCGGACCGACGACCAGGACTCGGGATCGAGCGAACACCACCTGCTCTCCCCCCGCGCGCACAGAAGTCGGTCCTCCAGCGCCGGCTGCGGCGTGTTCAGGTCGGCTACGAAGCGGCGCTGGGTCGTGTCGGTGCTCGCTGCCCGCAGGAACGGGGCGAAGCCGCCGCTCCAGGTTCCGGCGCCGACTCGCTGCTCCATGCCGTCGTGAAGGGCGTGCCACCAGATGCCGCTGACACGGGCGATGCCGGTTCCGGGCGGCGCCTCCCAGCGCCAGCGGGCGAAGCGGGTCCCGGAGACCGTCCCGCCGCCCCTGGTGAAGCTCTTCATGTGCGCGCCGTCGCCGCTCCCGCACCAAGCGTCATGGCGGAACTTGGCGCCGCCGGTGCTGTCGGCCCAACTCGCATCGGCACCGACGCCCCAGCCGCACTGCGCCACCGTGTACTCGGCCGCCGTCGCCTCCCGCGCCGCCAGCAGCAGCAGGGCCAGCGCCAGCGTCACCCCCATCGCCACGATTCGCATCAATCCGGCCCGCGCTCCCGACATCGCCCCTCCTCCAATCGACTTGCAGATGGAGGACCAAGGGCACAGCGCCGAGTTCTCTCCCCCCTGCGGACGGATGTCGAGCGGGGAAGGCCGCACGGTGCGGCCTGCTCGCCGCCCCGCTTTGCGAGAATGGATCGCGATGCCGCTGCCGAGCCAAGAGCAGATCACCGAGAAGCTGCGCGCCGTGATCGACCCCGAGCTGCGCCGCTCGATCGTCGAGCTGGGCATGGTCCGCTCGATCGAGGTCAAGGACGACGGCAAGGTCGAGGTGGTCGTCTCTCTGACCACGGCCGGCTGCCCGATCCGCTCGCATTTCGAACAGGCCGTCGCCCAACAGGTCTCCGAGCTCGAAGGCGTGACCTCGGTCGCGGTCGGCTTCGACGTGCTCTCCGACGAGGAGAAGGGGAACCTTCAGCAGACCCTCGGCCGCGGCAAGCTGCCGGAGGGCGCCCTCGCCCAGGTCAAGAACGTGATCTGCGTCGCCTCCGGCAAGGGCGGCGTCGGCAAGTCGACGATGACCGCCAACCTGGCCGCGGCGCTGACCGCGGAAGGCCACGCCGCCGGCGCGCTCGACTGCGACGTCTACGGCTACTCGATCCCGCGCATGCTCGGCGTCAACCGCAAGCCGGAGGTCAACGCCGAGCGCAAGATTCTGCCGCTGGAGGGGGCGAGCGGGGTCAAGGTGATGTCGATCGGCTTCTTCGTCGAGGAGAACTCGGCTGTGGTCTGGCGCGGCCCGATGCTGCACAAGGCGATCCAGCAGTTCCTCGAGGACGTCGCCTGGGGCGAGCTGGAGTACCTGCTGCTCGACCTGCCGCCGGGAACCGGCGACGTCTCGATGACCCTCTCCCAGCTGCTGCCGCAGGCCAAGTTCGTGATCGTCACGACGCCGCAGCCGGCGGCGCAGACGGTCGCCAAACGGGCCGCCGACATGTCCGCCAAGTTCGATCTCGAGCTGCTCGGCGCGATCGAGAACATGTCCGGCTTCACCACGCCCGACGGCGAGCGCTTCACGATCTTCGGCGAGGGCGGCGGCCAGCTGCTCGCCGACGAGCTCGACATCCCGCTGCTCGGCAAGATCCCGCTCTCCGAGCCACTCCGCGAGCACGCCGACAACGGCACGCCGCTGGTCACCGCCCAGCCCGACTCGCCCGCCTCGCAGGCGATCCGCCAGGCCGCCCGCGGCATCGTCGCCGCCACCCCGCAGGAGCTGCCGGTCCTACAGGCCACCCCGGCCCCGGCGGAAGCCCCGCCCGTCGGCGGCACGCCGCTGCCGGTCGTCCAGGGCTGAGCCGGCGCCCTGGGCGGCGCTCAGCTTCCGCAGTCGGCCTCGATCGGCGCGCGGCGCGTAAGGATCTCGCCTTCCTGACTCGTGAGCCGCACGGCGGCGACCGCCGGGAAGCGGCAGATGTCACGACTGAGCACGAGATAGCCGGTCTTGCCGCCGTCGAGGGTGAGCTCGAACGCATCCAGCGGGATCTCGGGAACGTCTTCGACGCTCGCCTCGATTCGCCGGCCGATGACGTCGATCCGGCCGCGCAGGAGCACTTCGGCGCCGCCGCCGCTCAGCACGTAGGCGGGACGGGGCAGGCCGCCGGAGCCGGAAACCGCGTAGACCGGCCCCGTCAGCGGCGCGTCGTAGGCGGGGCTGACCGCGCGCGCGGTCCCCATCCGCTGACGGCCGGCGCAGCGGTCATCCTCCAGCTCGCTCTCGCTGCAGAGGTTGCCGAGCGCCGTCTGGTCGACGAAGACCGCGGTCGGGAAGGCGATCGCCGCCGCGCGGATGCCCGCGTCGCCGGAACGCGGCGCGACCCGGACCTCGAGCTGCGGCTTGTCGGCCCGGGCGGTGCCGCCCACCGCCTCGATCGCGACCCTCGGTGCGAACGGCTCCGTCGCAGTCTGCTCGCTCGAGGAATCGCCGCCACAGCCGGCGACCAGGACTGCGGCGGCGACGAGCGCCGCCGCGCAGATGCGGGAACCGCCTACGCAGATGCCTTGCTCTTGTAGTACTCGGCGTTGATCTGCGCGTATTTGGCCCACTCGGCGGGGAGCTGGTCCTCGGCGAAGCAGGCGTCGACCGGGCAGGCCTCGACGCAGGCATCGCAGTCGATGCACTCGTCCGGGTCGATGTAGAGCATTTCGACCGAGTCGTAGTCGGGCTCGTCCGGGGTCGGGTGGATGCAGTCCACCGGACAAACCTCGACGCACGAGTTGTCCTTGGTCCCTATGCACGGCTCGGCGATGACGTAGGTCATTCGAAGCTTTCTCCTGGGTCGTCTTTGCGATGCCTGGCTGGAACTAGGCGCCCTGCCAAGCGCGAGCGGACATTTTAGGGATTGCATGAGCGCGTGCGGCGACGCGGGGGTCTTTAGGGTTCAACCATGCTGCTGCTGACGGGGGCAACTGGAAGCATCGGGTCGCGGCTGCTGCCGCTGCTGCTCGAGCGGGGCGAGGACGTGCGCTGCCTCGTGCGCGAGCCGCGCCGCCTGGGCGCGCACCGGGTCGACGTGCAGATCGCGCTCGGCGACCTCGGCGAGATGTCGGATCCCTACCTCGTGCGCCAAGCGCTGCGCGGGGTTGACGGCGTGATCCACCTGGCGGCGACGATCCGCGACCAGCCGCCGCACCGGATCGAGGAGCTGAACGGGCTGGCGACGGTGCGGCTGCTGCGCGCCGCCGAGCGCAGCGGGGTCGAGCGCTTCGCCTTCTTCAGCGCGCTCGACGCGGCCGCGGCCCAGCGCACCCGCTTCTTCCGCGCCAAGTGGCTGGCCGAGCGCGCGATCGCCTCCTCGCCGCTGCGCACGACCGTCTTCGCGCCCTCGATCGTCTACGACCGCAGCGACCCCTGGGTGACGCTGCTGCGCCGCTTCTCCTTCCTCCCCGTGCTGCCGGTCTCGGGCCACGGCCAGGCCCGCTTCCAGCCGATCTGGGCCGATGACGCGGCCCGCTGCGTGATCGCCGCGCTCGACCGCGACCCGGCCGATACGCGCCGGCGCTACGAGCTGGCCGGCCCGGAGGCGCTCAGCTACGACGAGATGTCCGACCTGGTCAGCCGCGTCGCCGGGAGGCCGCGCCCGCTCGTCCATCTGCCCCTGCCGCTCGTCCGCGCCGGCCTGATCGCACTCCGCAACGTCTTCGGTGAGGCCGTGTTCGCAACCTGGGAGGAGGCAGAGTTGATGGAGGTATCGATGACGACCGAACGCGGCACCGCAGACGCAGAGGAGCTCGGCGTGACTCCGAGAAGGATGGACGATGTCCTTGCGGAGGCTTAGCCAAGCGCTGGTCCTGGCGATCGCGCTCTTCGCGCTCGTCACCGGCCAGGCAACCGCACGCACGCTTGTCCCCCCCGCCCCGAGCGTCTTCTTCGGGGTCAGCGACCGCGGCAACGTCGACGACTACAACGAATTCGCCGATCTGCTCAACAAGCACCCGGCGCTGTTGGAGACCTTCCACCCCTGGGGCAACAGCCTCAACAAGGCCTACGAACGCTGGCGCGAAACCGAGACGCGGCCGGTCCTGCACATCTCCACCGCCGATGACCAGACGCTGACCGAGATCATCACCCCGCGCCAGATCGCGCTCGGCCAGGGCGACGACTACCTGCTGCAGGTCAACAACTTCTTTGCCACGCACGGCGTGCTCGGCTACATCCGACCGCTGGGCGAGCCCAACCGCTGCCTCAACCTCTGGTCGGCGGTCAACTGCGACGGCAGTCAGAAAGGCGGCGACCACACGACCGGCTGGTACAAGCAGGCCTTCCGCCGGATCTCGACGATCGTGCGCGGCGACGCCACGCTCGAGCAGGTCAACGCGACCCTGGCCGGGATCGGCCTGCCGCCGGTGCGGCGCAGCAAGGGGCCGCCGCCGAAAACGCTGCCGGAAGCGCCGGTGGCGATCATCTGGAGCCCGCTGCCCGGCGGCGCCCCGCGGGTCAAAGGGAACTTTCCCGGCAACTACTGGCCGGGGGCCCGCTGGGTCGACTGGGTCGGCACCGACTTCTATTCGCAGTTCCCGGTCTGGCGGGACCTCAACCGCTTCTTCCGCGGCCGCTTCTGGCGCCGCAAGCCGTTCGCGATCGCCGAGTGGGGCGTCTACGGAAAGGACGAACCGCGCTTCGTCAAGCAGCTGGTCGCCTGGACCGCAAAGCGCAAGCGGGTGCGGATGTTCGTCTACTACACCGGCTTCGGCCCGGGCGAGAACCCCTACGCCCTGCGCCTCTACCCGCGCACGACCAACACCCTGCGGCTCAAGGCAAGGCGCCCCAACTTCCTCCAATACACCGAATACAACGTAGGCACCCTCCCCCCGCTGCCGCCAAAGCCGAAGCCCACGGCGACGGCAAAAGCGACCCTCAGGTAGACGAAGGGCCCGGTTTCCCGGGCCCTTCGCAAACCTCGGTCGCTAGAAGCGACTCACATCATGCCGCCCATGTCGGGCATGCCGCCGCCGCCCGGCATTCCGCCGCCGGCGCCGTTCTCCTCGGGCGGCTCGGCGATGATCGCCTCCGTCACGAGGATGTTCTTGGCGATCGAGGCGGCGTTCTGCAACGCCGACCGGGTCACCATCGTCGGGTCGATCACGCCGGCCTTGATCAGGTCGCCGTACTCGCCGTTGGCCGCGTTGAGGCCTTCGCCGGCCTTCAGGTCACGGACCTTGTTGACGACGACCGAGCCCTCGAGGCCGGAGTTCTCGGCGATCTGACGCACCGGCTCCTCCAGCGAGCGGTGCACGATCCGCGCCCCGGTCGCCTCATCGGGTTCGTCGAGCTTGTCCGGATCGAGGTTGTCCTGCGCGTTCAGCAGCGCGACGCCGCCGCCCGGCACGACACCCTCCTCGAGCGCCGCACGGGTCGCCTGCAGAGCGTCCTCGACACGGTGCTTTTTCTCCTTCATCTCGGTCTCGGTGGCGGCGCCGACCTTGACCACGGCGACACCGCCGGCCAGCTTGGCGAGACGCTCCTGGAGCTTCTCGCGATCGAAGTCGGAGTCGGTGTTCTCGATCTCCTGCTTGATCTGGTTGATCCGGCCTTTGATGTCCTCCGCGTCACCGGAGCCGTCGATGATCGTCGTCGTGTCCTTGGAGACGACGACGCGACGCGCCTTGCCGAGCTGGGCCAGCTGGGTGTTCTCGAGTTTGAGGCCCATCTCCTCGGTGATCACCTCGCCGCCGGTGAGGATGCCGATGTCCTCGAGCATCCGCTTGCGGCGGTCGCCGAAGCCCGGCGCTTTGACCGCGACGCCGGTGAAGGTGCCGCGCAGCTTGTTGACCACCAGGGTCGCGAGGCATTCGCCCTCGACGTCCTCGGCGACGATCAGCAGCGGCTTGCCGCCCTGCATCACCTGCTCGAGCACCGGCAGGATCTCCCGCACGTTGCCGATTTTCTGGTTGGCGATCAGCACGTAGGGGTCCTCCAGCACCGCCTCCATGCGGTCCTGGTCGGTGACCATGTACGGGGAGATGTAGCCCTTGTCGAACTGCATCCCCTCGGTGAACTCCAGCTCCATGCCGAAGGTCTGGCCCTCCTCGACGTTGACGACGCCGTCTTTGCCGACCTTCTCGATCGCGTCGGCGATCACGTTGCCGATCTCATCGTCGGCGGCGGAGATGGCGGCGACACGGGCGATCTGCTCCTTGCCGGCGACCTCCTTGGACTGCTTGCCGCGCAGGTCGTCGACGACCTCGTCGACCGCCTTCTCGATCCCGCGGCGCAGGGCCAGCGGGTTGGCGCCGGCGGCGACATTCTTGAGCCCCTGGCGGACGATGATCTGCGCCAGCAGGGTCGCCGTTGTGGTGCCGTCTCCGGCGACGTCGTTGGTCGCCGTGGCGACCTCGCGCACGAGCTGGGCGCCCTGGTTCTCGAAGACGTCCTCGATCTCGACCTCGCGGGCGATCGTGACGCCGTCGTTGGTGATCGTCGGCGCGCCGAACTTTTTGTCGAGCACGACGTAGCGGCCTTTCGGCCCGAGCGTCACCTTGACGGCGTCGGCGACTGCGTCGACGCCTGCCTGCAGCGCCCCGCGTGCCTCCTCCTTGTACTTCAGCTCCTTGTGAGCCATCTGTGTTTCCTTCCTCCTTGGTGTCTCTAAGTCCGTGGTCGGAGCTAGCCGAGCTTGGCGAGGACGTCCGACTCGCGCATCACGAGCAGCTCGTCCCCGTCGACGGTGATCTCGGTGCCGCCGTATTTGGAGTAGAGGACTTCGTCGCCGTCGCTCAGGTCGAGCGGGCGGCGGCTGCCGTCCTCCTGGATTGCGCCATCGCCGACGGCGATGACCTTGCCCTTCTGCGGCTTCTCTTTGGCCGTGTCGGGGAGGACGATGCCGCTCGCGGTCGTCTCCTCCTCCTCGATCGGCTTGACGATCAGCCGGTCCCCGAGGGGCTTCAGCTTCATCCGTGAACCTCCGTTGTGGGTGGTGGTGTACTGGTCAAAGTCGTGGAAATCGAGCCTCGGAGCCGCTGTCCGCAGTCTCCGGGCGTTGGCACTCTACACATGTGAGTGCCAAGCGTTGTAAAGATAGCGCTACGGCTCAGTGGCTGGCGAGCAGGCGGCAGCCGAGCAGGCGCGCGATCCCCTCGCCGCCGCGCGCCATCACCCAGTCGTGGTTCCACTCGAAGACCGGGCGCGCCACCGGTGCGACCAGGTTCATCCAGGCCCTCGTCGTCGCCACGTTCCACTCGTAGAGGACCGCGGTCACGCCGTCGTCCTCATAGAGGCGCCAGCGGCCGGTGCCGCTGAGCTCGCCGACGGCACGGCCCTCCATCAGGTGCGGTCGCTCGACCCGGGTCGTCGTTACCTCGAAGCTGACCCGGTAGGGCAGCAGGCTGCGCCAGACCATGCGTGAGACCGCGCCGACCCGGTCGCCGTCGCCGGGATCCAGTTCGTCGGCCGCCTCGACCCCGCGCCACCACTCCGGCCAGCGCTCCTGCGCGTAGATCGCCTCCCAGACCCGCTCGCGCTCGCAGTCCAGCAGCCAGGTCGTAAGGAAGGAGTATTCAGTTGCGATGGGGGGTCTCGCCATTGCCGAAGTGCGCCCCCGGCGGCTCGACGATCTGCGAGAAGCGGATCACGGTGACGATGTCGTCGGGGCCGACGGCGCGGCCGTAGATCTGTTCGAGAAATTTGACCTCGTCCTCGAGCCGGCGGAACTCGGGGTTGTCGTGCTCGATGTCGCGCGGCGAGAGGTCGCCGATCTTCTTCACCTCGACGTCGTCGATCACCGCGGCGAAGATTTTCTCCCGCGGGCTGTGGCGGAAGCCGACCGTGATCCAGACCACCTGGCCGCGTTCGTACTTGCTCGTCTTGTCGCCGAGCCGGATCGTCGCCGTCTTGCGCCCGCGCTTGAGCTGGTCGACGAAGACGGTGGAGTAGAAGTTGAGGACGTAGATCCCGCCGCGCATTCGGGTGCGAGCGTATCCGAACCCGCAGGCGGGCCACTGCCTGGACGTTTGTTGGGCTCCCCGGTGTAGCTAGGCGTCAAACGGTCGATGGAAGAGCGATGCGATTCGCTCTGTCACACCCTGGCCGTTTCCTCGCCGCGCTCGTCGCCTGCAGCGTCGCGCTGCTACCGGTCGCCGCCACGGGACAGGCGGCAGGCGCCTCCTGCGGCGGCAAGCGCGCGACGATAGTCGGCACGCCCGGCAACGACGTGATCGTCGGCAAGAAGGCGAGCGACGTGATCTACGGCGGCGGTGGCGACGACAAGATCTCCGGCGGGCCGAACGGCAACGACACGATCTGCGGCGGCCCCGGCGACGACAGGATCGTCGGCGGGCGCGGAAACGACTCCCTCTACGGCGAAGGCGGCGACGACGTGCTGTTCGGCGTCACCGGCGGCGACAGCCTCTTCGGCGGTGGCGGCAACGACGCGCTCTTCGGCGCCAAGGGCCCCGACCGCGCGGTCGGCGGCGCCGGCAACGACAGCCTGCTCGGCGGCAAGGGCCCGGACAGCCTGCGCGGCGGCAGTGGCGACGACACGATCTACGCCGGCAAGGCGAGCGACCGTGAGATCGCCGGCGAAGGCGGCGAGGACCGCCTCTACGGCGGACGCGGCAACGACCCGATCAGCGGCGGCCCCGGCGACGACCTGGTCGACGGCGGGCTCGGCGACGACACCCTGGCCGGCGACGGCGGCAGCGACCGGATCTACGGCAGCCACGGCCGCGACGACATCTCCGGCGGCGAGGGCGACGAAGACATCCTCCGCGGCGACATCGGCTTCGACAAGCTCGACGGCGGGCCCGGCGCGCGCGACATCGCCTCCTTCTCAACGGCCTCCGAGGCGGTCCAGGTCGACCTCGCCGGCGGCACCGCCTACGGCGACGGCCGCGACCGGATCGCCAGCGGCACCGAGGACGTCGTCGGCTCTGCCTACAACGACACGCTGATGGGCGACAGCGGCGCCAACCGCCTCGACGGCGGCGCCGGCTACGACGAGCTCGACGGTCGCGGCGGCTCCGATCTCCTCTACGGCGGACCGGACGGCGCCAGCTGCGACAACGCGATGCGGAGAGAGTCCTGCGGGAGAACCGGCGCCGCGAGCCCCGGGCCGACGGTCGCCAGCGTGCACAGCATCGACGGCAGCGGCGGCCTCAATGTGCACGGCAGCGGCGCCGACGACGCGGTGACGATCTCCTTCCAGGGCGGCAGCTTCATCGTCGCCAATGACGGCAACCCGTTCCCGGCGGAGAACGTGCAGGGCTGCGTGGCGAGCAACGGCGGCGCCGTCTGCCCGACCGGCGTGCAGACGATCGTGGTCGACGTCGACGGCGGCAACGACTCGGTCGCGCTCGACGGCAGCGTGCCGCGCCAGATCGAAGTGCGGATCGACGGCGGCCCCGGCGCCGACAAGCTCGGCGGCGGGCCCGGCAACGACGTGATCGAGGCCGGCGACGACAACGCCCCCGACGTGCTCGAAGGCAACGCCGGCGACGACGCCCTGATCGGCGCCCGCACCGACCTCCACGTCCCCTACAACAGCGGCAAGAGCACGCTGATCGGCGGGCCCGGCAATGACGTGCTGGTCGGCGGCGACCCCTGCGACGGCGACTTCTTCGACGGCGGGCCCGGCAACGACAACGCCAACTTCTTCCGCTTCACGCCGGGTGTCTACGCTCAGATCGGCGGCCCGGTGCGGCGCGCCGGCAGCCCCTGCACCCCCGGCCACGTCGACTCCTCGGTCGAGGCGCTGGAGGGCACGCCCGGCCCCGACACGCTGGTCGGCGACCACAGCGGCAACGCGCTGATCGGCAAGGGCGGCAACGACGTCCTGCGCGCCCGCGGCGGCAACGGCAACCGCCTCGTCGGCGGCGGCGGCAAGGACCGCCTGATCGGCCGCCACAAGCGCAACACACTGCGCCAGTAGCAACTCAGCTCTCGGCGAAGCCCTCCTCGCCGACCAATGGGACGAAGCGGCAGGGTCCGATCTCCTCGCGCAGCAACTCCTCGCCGCGGCGGCGGAAGACCGTGAGCAGGTCGATGCCATCGGCGGCGACCGGGGCGACGAGGCGGCCGCCCTCGGCGAGCTGACCGAGCAGCGCCCGCGGCGGCGCCGGCGCGGTGGCGTGCACCGCGATCGCCTCGAAGGGGGCCCGCTCGGGCAGGCCGCGACTGCCATCACCGACCAGCAGCTCGACGTTGCCGACCCCGAGCCGCGCGAGCGTGCTTTGCGCCTGCGCGGCAAGCGACTCCCGGCGCTCGATCCCGATCACCGCGCCGGCGAGCCGGGCCAGCACGGCGGCCGAGT